>Ga0310810_10000851_pt1 | contig 31064 bp, 19 predicted proteins | sample NCmetagenome_FD_207641 | JGI IMG/M metagenome (GOLD analysis project Ga0310810, IMG submission 207641) | Soil microbial communities from experimental microcosm in Duke University, North Carolina, United States - NC | ecosystem: Engineered > Artificial ecosystem > Soil microcosm > Unclassified ... | reverse complement strand
CCCGCGAACGTGCCAGTGCGGAACCCGCGCAGATTGGACGAGCCGCCGAGAAGCAGGCGTTCGTACGGCGGCAGCGTCGCGTCGGTATTGAAATACTGAATCCGCCCGGCCAGGACTGATTGTCCGATCACCCGCAGATAGCCCCGGGCATCGGTGTCGTAGCGGTTGATTCGATCCAGCCCCCGGACGTTCAATGCCGACCATCCGGCGCCCAGGACGATCGCGTTACCAGGAAATGCCGGATCACCGCGCGTGTCGAGGAGGACATTTGTCCCGATCGTCCAAATGTCGTCATTCTGCGTGCCGAACTCCACCGAGCTTCGCGACGCATCGAGACCGACCCGGACCATGTGCGCGAACTGGCGTTCGACCCGGCCTTTGAGCTCGACACGCTGATCGTCGATGTCGTAGTACGGGTTCTCGCGATTCCAGATGCCGAAGCTGGAAAAGACGCGGCTGATCGGTCCGGCCTTGAAGCTGCGTTCAGCCTCGATTGCCGCACGCTTGGTGCCGCCCCACGTGAGCGGCACTGACAATCGCTCGCCTGCGCCCAGCAGATCGACGGTGCTGACGCGACCGCCGTAGGTGAATCCGTATCCGTCGGCGTAGCTCAGGATCGGAAAAAACATCAGGCGGTTGGTGATTCGGTTCCACGATCCCGAGAGAGGATTTCCGCCGGTTGTCGTCGCCGATGTGACGCCGGGTCGTTCGTGCACGACGAGGACGATCGCCACATCGGTCGGATCGTCGAGCGAGCGATACCGTTTTCGTACTTCGACCGTTTCAAATCGGTCGCTGTCTTTCAAACGCTTCTCGATCGTGCCGACGGAATCGGCGGCAATCGGATCGCCCAGCGCGATCCCCGCGAGCTTGATGACGTCGGTGTCCGGTACCGCGGCATTGCCATGCACGCGGATTTCATGAATCGTCTCCACCGGCGGCTGGTCGTCGTCGACGAACGGGCCGTGCCCGACCGTCGTCTCCGCGGCCGCGAGCGCTCGTGGCACGTCCGGCACTCCAAGCCCCCCTGGCACTCCGGGCACCCTTGGTGCTTCTGGCGCTGCACTCAGTTTGGGTACCGTAATCTTCGTCTTGACTTCACCTACCCGGTAATTCGTGAACGCCCGATCATAGGCCGCTTCGAACGATCCCATCGCGAGCGTGACGCCGGCATGGATGTTCATGCCGCGCGGCAGCCACACACCCGGAAACGGCTGTCCCATCGTCATCGACGCTCGAATGTCGTCGATCTTCACGAGCCAGCCGGCGGGAAGAAAGTCCATCCAGACATTGTCGAAGGTGTATTTCACGATCTGGTGCTCGGCCGGATCGACCCACAGCGTGACGAGCGCCGTCTTGTTCATCTTCCGATTGATCTCGTCTTCCGCCTGCCGTTGCTTCTGCTGCTTCTTCGGATCGTTCGACGACGGCTTTTTCTTCATCTCATGCGGCGTCTTCTCGTCGTCCGTGTCGTTGAAGAGATTGGTGGGGTAGTACTCGATGCGGAGCACGTCCTGGCCTTCGAGTTTCTCACGGCCGGCGAGGTAGTAGTTGCCCGGTTCGAACTTGAAGTCCATGAAGTACGCCTCGGAGACGAAACGCGGCTCCGTCGTCACCGGACCGCCGGTGTTGACCTGGATCCCTTCCGATCCGATGATGACCTCACCCTTCTCGCGTTCGTTCTTGGCCTTCCTTTCCTGCCGTCCCTTTTCACGACGAATCCACTTCTCCTCGTACTCCGCTCGCTCTTTTTCACCGACCGCCACGCCATCGAACCGCACCGGACTCCGCACGTGCATACCGTCGCGCTCGTACCACGTGTAATCGCGTTTCGTGCGATGAAGCGGCCATTGGCCAGGACCCAACACTTCGAACGTCTCAGTTTCGTCGAGCACATACTGCTCGAGCATCTTGCGGTTCACCTCGCGGCGGGCAAGCACCTTTTCCATGAATGCGTCGAGGTCGCTGCGAGGAGCAGCGGCCTTGGCCTGGCTCGCGCCCGTCGATGGGGAACCCTGAGCGCCGATGGAGATTGGAAAACTGATCAGGAGAACGAGCGTGAGAAGAACGCTCGATACCGGAAAAAACATTGGCCTCCGAGCAGGCAGGCTGGCTGGTTCGACCTTTAGACGACCGTCAGGCGATCGTGGTTCCTTGAGAATTTTGAACTTTTGACTTTTGACTTTTGACTTTTAACTTTTAACTTTGAATATTCTGCCACGTTCCGCTGGCGCCCGAGCGGAACAGCGCGTCGATGACGCGCATGTTCTTGACCGAGTCCTCGAGCGGATACGGCGCAGCTGTGCCTTTTATCGCCGCTTCGGAAAAGCGGTCCCCCTGGATGGTGTATTGATCGCAGGTCGCGAACTCGATCGTCTGGCGATCGGGGACGGCACCGGGCGGCGAGTCTTCCACAAAGATGCGGCACGGGCGATCGAGTGGCGCGTTGAAGGGAATCTCAACCTCCACCCGTCCCCTGGTCCCCGCAACGGTGATGCGCTGTGCGTGCGCCAGTTGGGTGCTGCAGGTGCCGACCGCGTGCCGTCCGCCGAAGTCCATTATCAGCGACGCCATCCAGTCGACGCCGGTCTCCGGAACCTCTTCGATCAGCGCGCACACCCGACGCGGTTCGGCCTCGAAGATCATCCGCGCGGTGTTGACGAGATAACAGCCGATGTCGAGGATGCCGCCACCGCCCCAGGCTTTTATGTGCCGGATGTTCGACGGATCGTCCATGAAGAAGCTGAAGTAGCCGGTCATCGATCGCACCTCGCCGATGCGTCCGGATTTCGCGACGTCCAGTGTGCCGAGCCACTGCGGATGCGTGCGAATCATGAACGCTTCCTGGATCAGCACGCCGGTCCGATCCCGCACGGCGAGGAGGCGTTCGGCGTCGGCTGCGACCAGACCAATCGGTTTTTCACACAGCACGTGTTTGCCGGCTTCAGCCGCACGCGTCGTCCATTCAACGTGCAGGTGGTTCGGCAACGGGTTGTAGATCGCATCGATGTCGGGATCGGCCACCAGCGCGTCGTACGATCCGTACGCTTTTGCCAGCCCCAGCTCCGCGGCGGCACCGCGTGCTTTCGCGATGTCGCGCGAGGCGATTGCGTCAACCGTGGTGAACTCGCCGCGCTGCATGCCCGGGATCACCTTCTTGGTTGCGATGCGGGCAACACCCAAAACGCCCCAGCGAAGTTTCTTCATATGGGTCTCTCAGAACCTCGTCGAACCTCTTGATCGTAAGCCGTTACGTCGCTCGTAAACCCGCCACGCCCTTTCCACGGGTATTCCACCGTTTTTCGGCCGCTTGACGCGTGGTACCCGGGTTGCTCTGGAAGCAATCGATTCCCGACGTCCCTGGCCGGACGCCTATCCGGGTCCAAAGCCGCGTCCTACCCCACGCGGCCAATGACAACGGCCTGGCCGATCGTGCCGGAGACGCCGGGATCCTCAACAGGTGATTCATCCATGCGAGCTCGATTTCTGTCCGTCTGCTTCGGCGCCCTGCTGTGCGCCAGCTGTGGTGGATCCGGCGGCTATGGCGGAAGCGCCACACCTCCGACCAATCCGACTCCGACTCCGAGCGGAAACACGAATGTCACGACGATCACCATCTCCGGCCAAAAGGGAGACCAGTCGTTCTCGCCGAATCCCGCGATGTGCGTGACCGGTCAGAGCGTCGTGTGGAAGAACGGCGACAGCACCACGCATCGAATCGTGATTCCGGAACTTGGCGTCGATACCGGCAACATTGCGCCTGGCGCTTCGTCTGCGCCCGTGTCGCTCGCCAACGTCTCGAGGGCGTACCACTGTTCGTTGCACCCGACGATGGTCGGCGCTCTCAACGACGCGTCGAACGGGTCGCCAAACGGCGGATATTGACCGCTACGGCTGCTGGTCCCGGTCGCTGGCGCCTCCTGGCTGGCTGCCGCGGTTGCTCCGTGGCGGCTTGAAGGACTTGTCCGGATACTTCGGCGCAACTGGCGCAGGAATCGGGTTCTTCTTGATCTCGTCCTGCAGATACTTGATGGCGGCCTCGAGTTGCGCGTCGGTGCCGCTGAACGTCGCGTGGGGCAGGTTGTCGACGACGATGTCGGGGTCGACACCGTGACCCTCGATCAACCAGTCGCCGTCAGGACCGAACACCCCCGTTTCCGCCGCCGTGGCGATGCCGCGGTCGACCAGGAAGTTGCTCTGCGACAGCCATACCTCTCCACCCCACGTCCGCGTGCCGATCACCTTGCCGAGTCCCAGCCGTCTGAACCCTTCCGCAAACGCTTCACCGTCTGATGCGGTGTTCTGATCGCAGATCACGACGACGTGTCCGCGAAACGCATACTGCATGTTCCAGGTCGGGTTTCCGATTCGCGGCTGCCAGTAAAACCAGGCCTTTCTCAATAACTTCTCGAGAATCCAGCTGTCGATGTTGCCGCCATTGTTGTGGCGCACGTCGATGATGAGCCCGTCACGATCGAAGACCGGGTAGAACTCGCGCTGCCACTGGGCGATGTCGTTGCCGCCCATGGCGCGCAAATGGACGTAGCCAATCTTCTGCTGTCCTGCTTTCTCGACGGTCTGACGCCTGGTGTATTCCCATTCGTCGTAACGCATGGTCGTTTCACGCGCGAGCGTGACCGGCGTGACGACGACGTCGCGGGCAGCGCCGCCGCCCGCCTTGGCGACGACGCGCAGGAGCATCTGCTTGTCGGACTGGTTGCGCAGGAGCGCGTCGAGATCGCGCGCCGACAGCGCCGGCACGCCGTTGACCATCTGGATGACGTCTCCCTCCTGTACGTTGACCTCGGGTCGAGCCAGCGGTGCGAGATCGCCCGGCACGTCCGGGTCGGTCTTGTAGATGTGCGTCACCCGAAATCCCCCGGCCTTTTCGTCGCGCGCGAACGTCGCGCCGAGCGACGCCGGCTGGACCTGATCGGCGCCGCGCCGCGCGTCACCGCCGCGGACGAAGATGTGAAGCGCGGACAATTCGCCAACCATCTGCGACAGGATGTCGGAGAGCTCCGCTCGATCGGTCACACGATCCACGAGCGGCAAATACTTCGCCTTCATTGCGGCCCAGTCGACGCCGTGCATGTTGCGATCGTAAAAGTAGTCGCGCTCGAGCCGCCAGGCTTCGGTGAACATCTGCCGCCATTCGTCTCGTGGGTCGAGTCGGAAGGCCCAGTCACCAAGCGGCACTTTGTTTTTCGAGGTGTCCGCAGGGGCTTTTGCGCCGCCGTCGAAGATGAAAATGTCCTGCGCCTTCCGCACCATCAGCTTCTTGTGATCGAGCGTCAGCTCAAAGTCCGAGACATCTTCCGCGAAGGTTTCGGGCTTTGGACTCTTGTTCTCGATCGCGAGCGTCTTGAGCGCGGGCCGGCCGGTCGATGAAACGTCGCGTGACATGAAATACAGCCGTTTCCCGTCCGTCTCGAGGTTGCCGTAGTTGCCGGCTGGCAGCGGGACTTCGAGGAGCCGGGTTTCGATGCCCGTCAAGTCGGCGACCGCCGGCACCGGCGGCTGCACCCCCTGCGCGGCAGGCGCCGGCGTCGGTGGGGCGGCATCCTTCTTCTCGTCTTTCTTCTGATCGCTCTTGTCTTCCGACCCCGAAGGCGGCGACAGTTCGTCGTCGGGCTGGAACGGCGATCGCTCGCCTGGTTTCAACGAGACCAGATAGATTTTCGTCTGCTTGTCGAAGAACGGTTCCGGCTGGCGCGATCCCCACGGGCTGCCGACTGCGGAGACGAAATTGCGATCCGACAGGAAGTACAGCCACTTGCCGTCGGGTGACCATGCCGGGCTATAGCTATCGTACCGTTCGGTGGTGACCGGGGTGATTCGATCGGCGTCCGGACTATAGAGATAGAGCCGCGTCATCTGATTACGATCGGGCGCGGTATAGGCGAGCCACTTGCCGTCAGGGGACCAGGTCACGTCGGCGAAGTCACCTTCGCCGCACTCGGCAATCCGCTTGTTCCTCTTCGAGGCGATGTCGTAGACCCAGAGCTGCTGATCTTTGTCGAAGTGCGCGATCCGCGTTCCATCGGACGACGGAATTCCGTCCCACCGCAGCACCTTGCCGTCAGTGGTCAGTTGGGTGTTGTCGCCAACGCCGTTGGCCGGGACTTTCCAGAACTCCACCTCGCCGCTCTGATCCGACAGGGTCAGCAGCGACTTGCCGTCGGGAAAGAATCGTCCCTCTCGATAACGGACTTTCTTGTCGCGCGTCGCCTCGACCGTGCGCCCCTGCTGCGCCGGAACGACGAAGACCTGCCCGCGTGCCGTGAGCACAACCCGATCACCCGTCGGCGACACGTGCGCGCTGGTGACCCATTCCATCGGCGCCTTGATCCACTTTTCGCGCAGCTGATCGAAGTCGGACACCAGCCGGATCGCGACGGCGCGGTCCTCGCCACTGGCCACGTCGAAGAGTCGGATATCCGCGCCCAGCTGGTAAGCGATCCGTCCGTCTGAAAGCGATGGTGACGACGCGTCAATGCCGACGTGCTTCGTGTGCTGCCTGGGATCGCCGCCGCGTTCGGCGATCGACCAGATGTTCATCGTCCCGTCGCGATCGCTGAGAAAGTAGACGCGACCGTTCCAGAGCATCGGATTCTTGCTCGTCCCTTTGTAGTCCGTCGTCAGCGCCGCGGCTTCCTTGTCCCCGTCCGCGAAGCGCCACAGGTTCTGTGCCGTGCCGCCCTGATATCGCTTGGTGTAGCTCCCTTGAAACGCGAGTCGAGTGAAATAAAGAGTCCGACTTGTGGAGTCGTACGAGCCATCGCTCGCTTGCGCCAGCGGCAGCAGCGTGCGTGCGCCCGTTGCCGGATTGACGCGCGCGAGCTGTGTGTTCGGCAGCGTCGAGAAGCGGCGGGTCGAATAAAGAACGTCTCCGGCCGGTGACCATCCGGCGACCAGCGCATTGCCGCCTTCGTAGGTCTGCCTGACGGGCACACCTCCATCGATCGAAACCGTGTAGACCTCGGTCGGCCCTTCGTACGCGGCCGAGAACGCGATTGTCTTCCCATCAGGGGAAATCGCCGCGCGTGACTCTTCAGCCGGATGAGTCGTCAGGCGCTGGGCGATACCGCCGCTCACGCCGACGCGCCAGAGATCGCCTTCGGCCGTGAACACAATCGTGTCGCCGTGGATCGCCGGAAATCGGTAGTACCCCAGCGTCGTTGAATCGGCGGCGGCGCGAGGGTGGGCGAGTGCAAGGGCGAGAATTGCAACCAACAGGCCGAACGCTCGAGCGTATCTCATAAACCCGACGCTCGAGGTCAAGGTGCGAGCGAACGCGGCGAGCGAGCGTGTGGAGGAGTTCGAGGGGCGAAGCCCCTCGAATAAGACAGGATGTTTCGTCATACGCCGGAATTCTGGCGTAACTGAACAGCGACGTCAAAACTTCGCAAGTCGCGGTTCGCAATTCGCGGTTCGCGGTGGGGCGAGGCGATTTGACGTCGGAGCCAACTCACCGATATACTGCCGGGAATCGTGACGATGACGTCCACGGCCCAGACGGTTTGTCGAAAGCGGACGAAGCGAATCTGCAGGCCGGGGGTGTGCGCGATCGTCGCGTAGCTGAGCAAGCGCAGCAAAGCGTTCCAACACCCGCCGGCCCTTTCCAAGGCCGGCGGGTTTTTTTTTGATCAGGACATCATGGACAACACACGAATCGACGTCGGCGTTCTCGGCGCGACCGGTATGGTCGGTCAACAGTTCATCAAGCAGCTCGCCAACCATCCCTGGTTCCGGCCGGTATGGTTCGGTGCCAGCGAGCGCTCCGAGGGCAAGTCTTACGCGGACGCTGCCGGGTGGCGGTTGTCGTCGCCGATGCCAGACGATCTCCGCGGCAGGCGCGTCGACTCGTGTACGCCCGGGCGCGGGCCGCACTTGATGTTCTCGGCGCTCGATGCGAACGCCGCCAAGGACGTCGAGCCGGCCTTCGCCCAAGCCGGGCATCTGGTGATCAGCAATGCCCGTAGCTACCGCATGGACCCGCTGGTCCCGCTCCTCATTCCCGAAGTCAATCCCGATCATCTCGCCCTGCTCCCCGCGCAACGCCGCGAACGCAAATGGCCGGGCGCCATCGTCACCAACCCGAATTGTTCGACCATCGTGCTGTCGCTGGCACTCGCACCGCTGCGACAGTTCGGCATCCGCTCGGTAATGGTGACGACGCTTCAGGCCGTCTCGGGGGCGGGGTATCCGGGGGTGGCGTCGCTCGACATTCTCGGTAACGTCGTGCCGGCGATCTCGGGCGAGGAAGAAAAGATCGAGAGCGAGACTCAGAAGATCCTGGGGGCGCTCCAGGGGAACGCCGTCACGCCGCATCCGATGGTGGTCAGTGCACAGACGACCAGGGTGCCGGTGGTCGACGGCCATACTGAGAGCGTGTCAATCGCGTTCGACACCAAGCCGTCGGTCGACGATGTCATCGCCGCGCTGCGGTCGTTCCAGGGCCGTCCGCAGGAGCTCAAGCTGCCGACCGCGCCGGCGAACCCAATCGTCTGGACCCAGGTGGCGGATCGTCCGCAGCCACGTCTGGACGTCGAGCGCGACGGCGGGATGACCGTCACCGTTGGTCGCGTCCGGAAATGCCCGGTGCTCGACGTCAAGTTCATCGCGCTCGGACACAACACGATCCGCGGTGCCGCCGGCGCCGCCGTGCTGAATGCGGAGCTGATGCGGGCTGAAGGGTTGCTGGTAGGCGACTAACGTTGGGGTCTGACCCCGGGTTACCCCAGTCTTGGGGTCTGACCCCGGGTTTACACGGGGTCTGACCCCGGTCGAGCCGGGTTACACACTCGGACGCCTGCCGGTTTGAGGATTTGAGAGATTGAGTGATTGAAAGCGAAGGACGAAGGACTGTATGAAAACAATACCAGGGTCTGACCCCGAGCGGGTAAGCGCGCGACCGGGGTCTGACCCCAGACCGGGGTCTGACCCCAGAGACGCCAGACCGGGGTCTGACCCCAGGCCGCCGCTGACGGGACCGATTGTCATGAAGTTCGGCGGGACGTCGGTCGCCGACGCTGACGCCATCACCCGCGTCGTCGGGATCGTGCGCGCGGCGCGGGCGAGCTCGGGCCTGCCGCCGGTGGTGATCGTCTCCGCGATGAGCGGCGTGACCGATCGACTGCTGGAACTGACGCAGTCGGCCGAGCGTCGACGTGACGCGCACGTGCTGAACGGCGTGGCGGAACTCTCACGACGCCATTTCGAAGCCATCGAGCGGCTGCTCCCGGCGGACGCCGCCAACGACCTGCTGGTCGAAATTGGCGCGCAGCTCGATGATCTGCGCGCCCTGCTCAAGGCAACCGCGATCCTTCGCGCCGCATCACCCAGCGCGCACGACGCGATTGTCTGCACCGGCGAACTGATCAACAGTCGCATCGTGGCGGCGGCGCTCGAGCACAGCGGCATTCCGGCCGCGTGGGTGGACGCCCGACGCGCGATCGTGACCGACGCCGCGCACACAGCGGCCTCGCCGAAGCCTGACGAGACGCGCGAGGCCGTCGGCCGCGAGATCATGCCGCGCATCGCTGAGGCTCGGATTATTCCGCGGCGATCATCGGCGCCGCCCTCGATTCCCGCGAGATCCAGATCTGGACCGACGTCGACGGCATGCTCACCGCTGACCCGCGCGTCGTCAGCGCCCCGCATGTTGTGTCGTTCCTGTCGTTCGGCGAAGCCTCCGAGCTCGCATATTTCGGGGCCAAGGTGTTGCACCCCAGCACCATCCTGCCGGCAGTCGACAAAGATATTCCGGTCCGGATCCTGAACAGCCGGCGGGTGGGCGGGACCGGCACGACGATTACCGCGGAACCGCCGACCGCCGATCGCGCGCTCGCGGCGGTCGCCTGCAAGCGGCACGTCACGATGGTGGAGATCACCTCAACACGCATGCTGATGGCGCACGGTTTTCTCAGACGCGTGTTCGAAGTCTTCGAACGCCATCGAACCGCGGTCGATGTGGTGACGACGTCGGAGGTCAGCGTGTCGGTGACGGTGGACGACGCGGCGCGGCTGGACGAGATCGTGGGCGCGCTCAAAGAGTTCGCCGAGGTCAACGTCGAAGGAGGGCTCGCCATCTTGTGCGCGGTTGGCGACAATCTGCGGAGCGATCCGCGAATCGCCGCTCGCGTCATCGGCGCGCTCGAAGGTTTCCCGGTCCGCATGGTCTCGCAAGCCGCCTCGCGCCGAAACGTGACGATTGTCGTTCGCGACGAGGATCTGGCGCAGGGGATGGCGCAGTTGCATGGGGAATTCTTTGAACAACCGCTTCCAGCTTCCAGCTCGCAGCTTCCAGCTCGCTGATGTGACAGGATGGCTCTCAGGCAGCCAGGAGCTTGCAGCCAGTAGTCAGTAGCCAAGAGCCAAGAGCCAAGAGCTTGCAGCCACTCGCCAGGAGCCAGTCTAAATGATGCGTGCGCTGATCATCGGCTACGGGAAGATGGGAAAGCTGGTGGCGTCCCTCTGCCCGGAATACGGGCTGGACGTCGCTGGGACGGTCGACATCGCGGAGGCCGGCTCGCCTGAAACATGGCCGGCGGCGGATGTGGCGATTGATTTCTCCGTCGCAGATGCGGTGTCTAAGAATGTGCGGCAGCTCGCGGCCCGCGGCGTCAACGTGGTGATCGGCACGACCGGATGGGGCGCCCAGGAGCAAGAGGTGCGGCGTATCGTGCAGGACACGGGCATCGGCGTTGTGGCGGCGCCAAACTTCGCGCTCGGCGTGAACCTGTTCGTCGCGCTGGCGGAACGCGCTGCTGAACTCTTCGGTCCGCAGGCGGCGTTTGGCGCCTGGATTCACGAGGCTCACCACGCGGCCAAGCGCGACGCGCCGTCAGGAACGGCTCTGCTGCTGGAGTCGGCACTAAAAGGTCGCGCGTACAATCGTCCAATCGACGTATCATCCACGCGGGCCGGATCGATTCCAGGCACTCATACGGTTGGATTCGATGCGCTGGGTGAGACCATCACGCTGACGCACACGGCACGCGATCGGTCGGGATTCGCGCGTGGCGCGCTCGAGGCCGCACGATGGGTCCACGGGCGTAAAGGATGGTTCACGATGACGGATGTTCTGGGAATCTAGAATCTCGTCGGTTTTAGGTTTTTGGTTTTGAGTTTTGGGTTTGTCGTTCTAGGTTTGGTTTTTGGCCTCATGTTTTCGGATCCCGCCCTTCGACTCGCTTGCGGACGAGTGCTCGCTCAGGGCATTCGACTCGGCGACCGGGGCTTGCCATGAGCGAGGCGCCGACGGCGCCGAGCCGAATGGAGGTTTCTATGCGTCAGGCATTCACTGGTTGCGGCACGGCGCTGGTCACTCCGTTTACGCGCGGCGGCGCACTGGATGAAACCGGTGTTCGCCGGCTCGCGCGGCGGCAAATCGACGCCGGGATTCATTTCCTCGTGCCTTGCGGCACGACCGGCGAGACGCCGACCCTGACGGAAGCCGAGCGCCTTCGCGTCGTCGAGCTTGTGGTTGCCGAGGCGAAGGGACGCGTTCCTGTTCTCGCCGGGGCAGGCGGCTACAACACGCACGAGGTGATTGAGACCGCGCAGAAGATGGCGTGCGCCGGCGCGGACGGCATCCTCTCAGTCGCGCCGTACTACAACAAGCCGACTCCCGAAGGTCTGTTCCAGCACTACAAAGCCATCGCCGAAGCCGTCGGGCTGCCGATCATCATCTATAACGTCCCAGGACGGACGGGCGTGAACGTCGACGTCGCGACCATTTTGCGCCTCAGCGCGGTGCCGAACATCGCGGGCGTCAAGGAAGCATCCGGGAACATGACGCAGATGTGTGAAATCTGCGCCGCCGTCCCGCACGAGTTCCTCGTCCTGTCCGGCGACGATGCGCTGACACTGCCCGTGATGTCGGTGGGCGGACGCGGTATTGTCTCGGTAGCGTCGAACGAAGTGCCGGCGGAAATGGCGAAGATGGTGGAGCTGGCTGACGCCGGCGATTTTGCCGGCGCGCGCCGGATCCACCAGGAACTCCTGCCGCTGATGCAAATCAATTTCATCGAGTCGAGCCCAATTCCAGTCAAGGCCGCAATGGGGATGATGGGCCTGCTCGAAGAGGTCTACCGGCTGCCGCTCGTTCCTCCTCGCCCCGCTTCGCGCGATCGGATCGCGAACGTGCTGCGCGATCTTGGATTGCCGATCGGACCTGCCACGGTGCGCGCGTAGGCCTCCTGCTGGACAGCTCCGGAGGAAGTTCTTTCGCGACACACATCGGATCGAGCCCCGATACGGTCGGCCACTAAGGCACGCAAAGGGAGAAGGATCACCGAGTGAGCGATCTCTCGTCAGAAATTACTGCGCTCTTTGAGGCCGGCCCGGGTGCCGATCGGGAACAAGCGCGCGAGGTCTTTCTGAAGCTGCGCGCGGCGCTCTCGGCCGGCGCCGCTCGCGCGGCGGAACCGGACGCGTCCGCTCCATCCGGCTGGCGCGTCAACGCCTGGGTCAAGCAAGGCATCCTGCTCGGGTTTCGATTCGGTGTCGTCGTCGACATGTCGGCCGATCACGGACGATGGCCGTTTCTGGACAAGGACACGATGCCGTTGAAACGATTCGACGCGACGTCTGGTGTTCGCATCGTTCCTGGCGGATCGACGGTTCGGGACGGCGCGTATCTCGGGCAGGGCGTGGTGTGCATGCCGCCGATGTACGTCAACATCGGCGCCTACGTCGGGGACGGGACGATGATCGACTCGCACGCGCTCGTCGGATCGTGCGCCCAGATTGGCCAGCGTGTTCACGTCAGTGCCGCAGCGCAAATAGGGGGCGTGCTCGAACCCGTCGGCGCGCTGCCGGTCGTCATTGAAGATGACGTGCTCGTCGGCGGCAATTGCGGCGTCTATGAAGGCGCCATCGTGAAGCGGCGGGCCGTCCTCGCCTCGGGGACGATCTTGACGGCGTCGACCCCCATCTACGATCTGCCGCACGGGAGGATCATCGACGCCTCGTCCGGCCCCCTCATTGTTCCCGAAGGCGCGGTCGTGGTCCCGGGGACGAGGCCGGTGACGACGGGGAAGGGGTTGGATTGGGGCCTGGCGCTCGCGACACCTGTCATCGTCAAATACCGTGATGACCGTACCGATGCCCGCACGGCCCTGGAGGGTGCCCTTCGGCTCGCGTGAAGGATAGGCTCGCTCAGGGCAGGGCCCTTCGACTCGCCGAGTAACGACGCGCCTCGCGCCCATGACAAAACTATGAAATCGAGCTTCGACGCCGTCGCGTTCGCGCGGGCGCTCATTAATATTGATTCGACGACCGGCCGGGAAACTGATGCAGGCCGGTGGCTGAGCCATGAGCTTCGTGAGCGCGGCTACACCGTCGTTGAACAGGCGGTTGACGGCAGCCGGGCGAACGTCTTTGCCACGATCGAGCCGCCCCACGTCGTGTTGTCGACGCACTACGACTGTGTGCCGCCGTTTTTCCCGAGCCGTGTGGAAGACGGACGGCTCTACGGCCGCGGATCGTGTGACGCGAAGGGAATTCTGGCGGCGCAGCTCGCCGCGGCGGAGCGCCTCCGGGCGCGCGGCGAGCACCGGGTGGGGCTGCTGTTCGTCGTCGGAGAAGAGCGCGGAAGCGATGGCGCCATGGTCGCGAACGCTACGCCTGGCGGGTCGCGGTTCCTGATCAACGGTGAGCCGACCGACAGCAGGCTCGGAACCGGCACGCGCGGCGTCCTGCGACTCAAGCTGCGAGCTGAGGGACGAGCCGCGCATTCAGCGATACCCGAGCACGGGGTCTCGGCCATCGACAAGCTGATCGATGCCCTCGTCGCGCTTCGGTCGATCGAGCTGCCGTCCGATCCCGAACTCGGGACGACGTATTACAGCATCGGCCTGATCGAAGGGGGCATTGCGCCGAACGTCATTTCACCTCACGCGTCGGCTGAGGTGCTGTTTCGGACGGTGGGGCCGGCGGAAGATATTCTGCGCGCCGTCCAACCGCTGAACCGCCTCGTGACGTCTGAAGAAGTGCTGCGCGTGCCGGTCGTGAAGCTGCATACAGTGCCGGGTTTTACGACGGCCGCTTTCCGGTTCACGACCGACGTGCCGTTTCTCGACCGGTGGGGGACCCCGCTGCTGTTTGGTCCGGGATCGATTCTCGTGGCGCACACGAGCGAAGAGCACGTCGAGATCGCCGAGCTCGAGCGGGCGATCGACGCGTACGAGCAGCTGGCACTTGGCTGCCTAGCTTCGCCGTAGCTTTAGCGAAGGCGGGTTTGGCCGCGTCTTCTGCCTGACCGCGGAGCGGCCGCTTCGTCGAAAGCCGAGGCGTCAGGCGGAAGGCGTCAGTACAGAAGTAGAATCAACTCACGGAGGCCGCTGGCGCGACGAGGCGCCCCGAAACGACGTGGACTCGCTCTTCCGTTTTCTTTTCGAATATCGGCCCGTCATTTTCCAGCAGGGAGAGTTCCGCCTCTCGCCGACAACCGGCTCGTACGTCGCGGCGGTGCTGGCTGGCGCGGCCGTTCTGCTGGCAGTGGTGACCTATCGCGGCCTGAAAGGACGCGGCCGCGTTCGCGACCGCATCGTCCTCACCGTGCTTCGTATCGCGACGCTCTGCGTCATGCTTTTCTGCCTGTTCCGGCCGATTCTGGTCGTCAAGGCCGCCGTACCCCAGCAGAACTTCCTGGCGGTTCTCATCGATGACTCGCGCAGCATGCAGATTGCGGACTGGGGGACCCAGCCGCGCGCTGCCTTCGTCAAGCAAACGTTCGGTCCCAAGGACGCACCGCTCATCAAGGCCCTGTCCGAGCGGTTCGTCCTGCGTCCGTTCCGATTCTCGGTGGCCGCAGCGCGGCTTGGATCGACCGACGACCTGACGTTCACCGGTGCGCAGACACGGATCGGGGCCGCGCTCGATGGCGCACGACAGGAGCTGGCAGGGCTGCCGCTCGCCGGCGTGGTGCTGGTGAGCGACGGCGCGGACACGACGGATGCGTCACTGACCGAAGCCTTGCTCTCGTTGAAGGCATCGTCTGTTCCAGTCTTTACCGTTGGCGTCGGTCGGGATCGTCTGGCGCGCGACGTGCAAATCGATCGCGTCTCGACGCCGCGCACCGCGTTGCAGGGGACGTCGCTCGTCATCGATGCGGTGGTGACCCAAACCGGTTACGCCGGAGAGACGGTCTCCCTCGATGTCGAGAACGATGGGCGGATTGTCGGGTCGCAGGAACTGAAGCTGCCCATGGACGGTGAACCGGCGGCTGTGCGGGTGCGGTTTACCGCGGCAGACGCGGGCGCGCGCATCTTCACGTTTCGAATCGCGCCCCGGCAGGGCGAGCTGGTGACGCAGAACAACGCCCGCGAGGCGTTGATCGATGTGTCCGATCGCAAGGAAAAGATTCTGTACTACGAAGGCGAACCGCGCCCCGAGATGAAGTTCATCAACCGCGCGATCGCGGACGACAAGAATCTCGAGGTCGCCACGCTCCAGCGCACCGCCGACAACAAGTACATGCGGGTGGGCGTCGACAACTCCGAGCAGCTGGCTGCCGGATTCCCGAAGACACGCGAAGAGTTGTTCGCGTATCGCGGGCTGATCCTCGGCAGCATCGAAGCCGGCGCCTTCACCGGCGATCAGCTTCGCATGCTCAGCGAGTTCGTCGAGCGACGCGGCGGCGGCTTGATGATGTTGGGCGGGCCGCGGTCGTTCGCGGAAGGCGGTTACGCGGGAACGCCGGTGGCGGATGCGCTTCCCGTCATCATGGAGCGGCCGACGAGAAACCTCGACGTCCTCCCCGTGTCGCGCCTGCACGTGAAGCCGACCAAGGCCGGCGAAGCCAACGGCGTCACCCAGATTGCGGCCAACGAAGCGGCATCCACGGCTCGCTGGAGCGACATGCCGATCCTCACGAGCGTCAATGCCATTCGCGAAGTGAAGCCAGGCGCCACCGTGTTGCTGAATGGGACCGATGAGAAGCGTCGGGATCAGGTCGTGCTCGTCTCCCAACGCTACGGCCGCGGAAAAACCCTCGCCTTCCCCGTCCAGGATTCCTGGCACTGGCAGATGGACGTGAAGATGACGGTCGAGGATCAGACGCACGAGAACTACTGGCGTCAGCTCCTGCGATGGCTCGTGGATGGGGTGCCGAACACGGTTGAGGTTCACACGACGACCGATCGCGTCGATCCCTCGTACGTCGAGGTCAACGACGCGCGCGTGATTGCCAAAGTGACCGGCCCGAAGGGGTCGGTCGAAGAAGTGCCGATGCAGTGGACGGGCGAACGCAACGGAGAGTATCGCGCGACGTTCCCGGCCGCCGAGCAGGGCATGTATGTCGCCAAAGTTGAAGCGACCCGCGCCGGCAAATCGCTGGGAACAGGAACAACCCAGGTGCGAGCCACCCCGAGCGACGCCGAGTATTTCGACGCCACGATGCACGCGGCGCGGTTGAAGCGGATCGCGGAGGAGACCGGTGGCCGATTCTACACGCCCGAAACCATCGCCGGCTTGCCGGAGGATCTTCGCTACACGGGACGTGGCGTGACGACGGTCGAGGAGCGGGAGCTGTGGCACATGCCGATCGTTCTCTTCGCGCTGCTCGGACTGATCTCGGCTGAGTGGGCATACAGACGCGCGGTTGGAATGGCGTAGAGCGCCTGCGACCCGATGTTGACTAAGCAGAAAGACGTCGCGATCAACCGGCGCGAGCCCAGGGCGAGCGCTGGCAGGCGCTGGGGGTGGGGCCCCAGCGCAACGTGAAAGATGAAAACGCGTCTCCTTCAATTCGTGCTGTTCTGCTCACTGCTGGCGCTTGCCACGCCCGCCGCGGCGCAGACTGTCCACCTGGCCGTCATCGTCGGCCTCGCTGGCGATCCCGAACACGCGGAATTCTTTCAGCGCTGGGCGTCCACGCTCGTGGATGGGGCGACAGATCGGTTGGGCATCCCGCGCGATCACATCATTTATCTCGCCGAGCAACCGGAACAAGATCCGAAACGCGCCACCGGCAAGTCGACCAAAGAGGAAGTCGAGCGCACGTTTGCCACCGTTGCCAAAAACAGCAAGCCAGACGATGTGGTGTTCGTGATCCTCATCGGCCACGGGTCCTTCGACGGCAAGGAAGCAAAGTTCAACCTGGTGGGGCCGGACATGACCCCGGCGAATTTTGAACCGCTCCTGAAAAGCCTGCCGTCGAAGCACGTCGTCTTTGTGAACACGACGAGCTCGAGCGGGCCCTTCCTCGAAGAGCTCGCCGGCCCGGGCCGGACGATCGTCACCGCGACGCGGACGGGTGCGGAACGGTACGCGACGCTGTTCGGCGGCTATTTCATCGACGCGCTGATGAGCGACAGCGCCGATGCGGACAAGAACCATCGCGTCACGGTCCTCGAGGCGTTCAACGCGGCGAAGCTGGGAGTCGCACGGGCCTACGAGCAGGAAGGCATCATGCTGACCGAGCACCCGTTGCTCGACGACAGCGGTGACAAGAAGGGCACCGCGGATCCCAGCGCAGACGGAAAGATTGGCCGCGTGGCGTCGGTCTTGTCATTGGGGACCGAGCAGGCAGCGGAGGCCCTCCCCGCGGATCCGAAGATGCGCACGCTCTACGAAGAGCGTCGCGATCTCGAGCGCCGGGTCGAGGGACTGAAGCTGATGAAAACCAGCATGGATCCGGCCCGCTACGCATCCGAGTTGGAAAAGCTGCTGACCGACCTCGCCCTCAAGAGCAAGCAGATCAAGGAACTCGAGGGGAAAAAGTGAATGTTGCGCTGGGTCGCCGCGTGCTTGCCGCCGGACTCATCGTGTGCGTCGCAGGCGGCGCGGTGCTGGCGCAGCGCGGGGGCCGCCAACGGCGGCCGCAGCTCGATGTCGAGATTCAGGGCAACACGCCGTACGACGGGCGGTTCACGTTCGTGCGACTCAAGTACGCGACCCCGTATGGGCGCTTCGGCAACTGGATCGGGGATGGCGGAGTACCGTGGTCGCACGACTACCCTGATGGCGAGGTGCACTTTTCAAAGATTCTCCAGGAGCTCACGCTGCTCAACATCAGGACAAACGGTTCGAACATTCTCGCGATTGACGACCCTGAGCTCTTCAACTATCCAGTCGCGTACATGGCCGAACCAGGATTCTGGGGTGTGACACCCAAGGAGGCGACCGCGCTGCGCAGCTACCTGCTCAAGGGAGGGTTTTTGATTTTCGACGACTTTCGCGGCGCGCACTGGGACAACCTGCAATACCAGATGAAGGCGGTGCTGCCCGAGGCGAACTGGATCGAACTCGATGGCACCGCGAAGATCTTTCACTCGTTTTTTGAAATCGATCATCCCGAAGAGTTGCCCGCGCCCTATGGCGGCCTGGAGCCGAGTTACTGGGGACTGTTCGAGGACAATGATCCGCAAAAGCGACTGATGGTAATCGCGAATGTGAACAACGACATCAGCGAGTACTGGGAGTTCTCCGGCACCGGCGTCACAATGGTCAGTTTGGAGAACGAGTCCTACAAGTTCGGGGTCAACTTCGTGATTTACGGCCTCACGCATTGAAAGTTAAAAGTTAAAAGTTAAAAGTTAAAAGTTAAAAGTAAGAAGTACACGGCAAGGAGGCTCGCTTGAATCGCTCCGTCACAGACACCATCGAACTCTCATCGCCAGACGACGTAGCGCTGGCGGAGCGGATGAAAGAGGGCCGCGACCGCATCGTTTCTGAACTTCGGAAACTGATTGTCGGGCAGGACGACGTCGTACACGAGGTGCTGCTGACGCTGTTTGTCGGCGGCAACAGCCTGATCGTCGGCGTCCCGGGCCTGGCCAAGACACTGCTGATCCACACGCTGGCGCGGGTGTTGGACCTGAAGTTCAATCGCATCCAGTTCACACCGGACCTGATGCCGTCCGACATCACCGGCACCGATATCATCCAGGAAGACACCGCGACCGGTAAGCGGCAGATGGTGTTTGCGCCCGGACCCATCTTCGCCAACATCGTGCTCGCCGACGAAATCAACCGCACGCCGCCGAAGACGCAGTCGGCGCTGCTCGAAGCGATGCAGGAGCATCGCGTCACGATTCAGGGACGCACCTACAAGCTGGACGAGCCGTTCTACGTCTTCGCGACCCAGAACCCGATTGAGCTCGAGGGCACGTACCCGCTGCCCGAAGCGCAGCTGGATCGATTCATGTTCCACATCGTGATCGATCACCCGCCCGAGGACGAGGAGTTCGAGGTCGTGCGGACGACGACCGCGATCATCGATCCGAAGTTCGAACGAACCGTGACCGGCGAGGACCTGATCGCGTTCCAGCGGCTCGTTCGCCGCGTGCCGGTCGCCGAACCGGTGATGCGCTACGCGCTCAACCTGGTCCGGACCAGCCGGCCGAAGTCGCCGCAGTGCCCCGACAACGTCAAGAAATGGGTGGCGTTCGGCGGCAGCGTCCGCGCTGCGCAGTATCTGGTGCTCGGCGCGAAGGCGCGTGCGCTCACCACCGGGCGGTATCACGTCAGCTTCGAGGACATTCGCGCGATGGCGCACCCGGTGCTTCGCCATCGCGTGTTGACGAACTTCCACGCGCAGTCGGAAGGGATCACGACCGACACGCTCATCGATCGGCTGCTCGAAGCGGTGTCGGTGCCGCGATCGGGAATGTAGTGTTTGGCTGCTGGCTGCTGGCTGCTGGCTGCTGGCTGCTGGCTGCTGGCGACTGGCTGGGAACTGGAAACTCGTAACTAAAAACTGGTAACTAAAAACTGAAAACTGAAAACTGAATGTTAACCACCTCGTCCATCCCTGGCGCCCGGTTTGTCGATCCCGTCGTGCTATCGCGCATCGGGAATCTCGAGCTGGTGGCGCGCCATGTCGTTGACGGCTTTATCAACGGTATGCACCGATCGCCGTACTTCGGCGCGTCGGTCGACTTCGCGGAGCACCGCGGTTACGTCGCCGGCGACGACATCCGCCGTGTGGACTGGCGTCTCTACGCGCGAACGGATCGGTTCTACATCAAGGAGTACGAAGCGGACACGAACGCGAATTTTTCTGTGCTTCTCGACGTGTCGAAGTCGATGGGGTTTGGCACCCGCGGCATCACCAAACTCGAGTACGCGAAGATGCTCGCCGGCTGCCTCACCTATCTGGTTCACAAGCAGCGCGACCGCGTCGGCCTCGTCGCCTTCGACTCCGACATCGTCGCGCACGTGCCGCCTTCGGCGAAGCACATGGACGTGGTGCTGCACGTCCTCGACAAGCTCTCGCCGCAGGCGCCGGGGAGCCTGCGCGCGCCGCTGCACAAGATGGCCGAGCATTTCGGCCGCCGTGGGGTGCTCGTGTTGATCTCGGACTTGTACGAGGATCCGGATGCCGTGCTCGAGGCAGTCGGGCCGCTGCGGTTCCGCGGTAACGACATCATCGTGTTCCACCTGCTCGATCCGGCGGAGATCGATTTCACCTTCGACACGCCGTCGGCGTTCGAGGATCTCGAGAGCGGCGTCCAGATTCCGGTCGTGCCCGACAAGCTGGCGGAGCAGTACCGCTCGCTCGTCCGCGCCCACGTCGACGGCCTGCAGGAGCGGTTCTCCGGCAGCCGGATCGACTACACGCTGGTGAATTCGTCGTCGCCGCTCGACCACGCACTGTTCTCGTACCTGACGACGAGGGACCGGCTGGCGAGGGTGCGATGATCTCGCGATTCGCGGCTCCCGGCTCGCGGCTCGCTCAGCTGGAAGCTGGAAGCTGGAAGCTGGAAGCGTAGTCCATATGTCTTTCTTGACTCCATTGTTCCTGCTCGGGTTGGCCGGCCTGGCCGTGCCGGTGATCATTCATTTGATCCAGCGGGAGCGGAAGAACGTCGTGCAGTTTCCGTCGCTGATGTTCCTGCAGCGCATTCCGTATCAGTCCGTCCAGCGGCGGCGAATCCGGAACTGGCCGTTGTTGTTGCTACGGCTGGCGGCGCTGGCGTTGATTGTGGCGGCGTTCTCGCGCCCGTTCCTCCGACGCCAGTCGGTCGTCGCGGCCGGCGCTGGCGGCGCGCGCGAAGTCGTCATTCTGATCGACAACTCCTACAGCATGCGTTACAGCGACCGCTGGACGCGCGCCACGGCTGCGGCGCACGATGCGATCGGGCAGATTGGTCCTTCGGATCGCGCGTCGGTGGTCTTCTTCTCGTCTGGTCCGGAGGTGGCATTGCGATCGACGCCCGATCGCAGCCGTCTGAACGCCGCGGTCAGCTCCGGCAAGCCAGGCTCGGGTGCGACGCGATACGGTCCGGCGCTCAAGCTCGCCGGCAGCCTGGCGAGCGAGTCGTCGCTGCCTCAGCGCCAAGTGATTCTGATTTCCGATTTTCAGCGTGTCGGCTGGCAGGGGGCCGAAGGCGTGCGGCTGCCCGACGGCGTGAAGCTGATAGCGAAGTCGATCGCGGACGGCGAAACGACGAACCTGAGTGTCACTCCCGTCTCGCTGCAGCGGGCATCGTTCTCCGAACAGGATCGGGTGACCGTCAGCGGCGGGATTACGAACCACGGGAAGGCTGCCGCGTCGAACGTCGAAGTTACGCTCGAAATCGATGGACGCGCGGTGCAGACGGAGCATCTCTCGGTCGAACCGAACAGCTCGGCCTCGGTGACGTTTGCGCCGTTCACCCCGGCGGCGAAGAACACACGCGGAACCGTCCGGATCGGCGCCGACAAGCTTCCGCTCGATAACCAGTTCAACTTCACGGTCTCTCCCAAGGAGCCGCTGCGGATCATCATCGCGGAACGCCCGGGTGCTCCGCGCGACGTGAGCCTGTACCTGTCGCGCGCGCTTGCGCTCGGCGAATCGCCACCCTTCGATATCTCGACGAAATCGATTGACGCGATTTCGACCGACGACTTGCAACGCACGTCGGTCGTCATCCTCAATGATGCGCCGGTCGCGCAGCTCACCGCGGAGCGGCTGGGCGCGTTCGTCGCCCGTGGCGGCGGGCTCCTCGAGGCGCTCGGCAGTCACGCCACGTGGCCGGTGGCAACGGGTGTCGCGGATGTCCTCGCGGCGGTTCCCGGCCAGCCGATCGACCGCACAAGCGGGCAAGCCGCCCGGCTTGGTGCGCTCGAATACGGCAACAAGATCTTCGAGCCGTTCCGCGCGCCTCGAAGCGGAGACTTTTCAGGAGCGCGCTTCTATTCGTACCGCGCGGTCACGCCCGCGAAGGACGGGCAGATCATCGCCCGATTCGACGATGGCGCGGCCGCCCTGGTCGAGCGGCGGGTCGGCAACGGGCGCGTGCTGGTGTGGACGTCGTCGCTCGATCTCCAGGGGAACGACCTGCCGCTCAAGGCCGTGTTCCTGCCGTTCGTGCATCGCATGGTGACGACGCTCGCGTCGTACACGGAGCGGCCTTCCTGGCTGACGGTAGGCGACGTGCTGGAGCCGGGCCGAACGGCTCCGGTGCCCGGAGCGCCCCGGCAAATCCAGCCGCGCGTCGTGCTGACGCCGTCCGGCGAGCGCGTGACGCTCGATGGCGAAGGGCCGGACGTGCTCGAGCTGACCGAGCAGGGTTTTTATGAGGTTCGCGCCCAGGGACGCGACGCGGCGCCGCCGATGACCGTCGCCAGCAACATCGATCTCAGCGAGTCTGATCTGACGCCAATGGATCCAGAGGAGCTGGCCGCTGGCGTCATGGGACGAGTTGGGGGAGCAGTAACGGCCGGGACCAACGTCGTGGCCACCGATCAGGAGCAGGAACGCAACCAGCGAGTCTGGTGGTACCTCTTGTTTGCCGGCGTCATCATCCTGGGTCTCGAGACGCTCGTCGGAAACCAGATTTCGCGGTCCGGGCCGGTCCAGGTGTAAAGCGACTCCATTCAGGTTGGTCCGGGTGGCCGCACCGCCACCGATTTGTCGCAATTGCCGAGCGGGACATTGCCTGGCCCGGTGCTAAGCTGATATCGGAGGAGAACCGCACCTATGATTGACGATATCCGGCGCACGGATTCCGCTTCCGAGCTCGTCGACATCATTCATGAGGTGCGTCGGCGCTGGCGCATGAAGCTGGCGCTCCGCGGCGCCATGGGCGTCGCTGGCCTCGGCGTTCTCATCCTGCTCGTGTCCGCATACGGTCTCGAGTCATGGCGGTTCACGGCAGCCTCGATCATTGCGTTCCGGGTGATTGTCGGCGTCGCGCTTGTCGCGCTCATTGCCTACCTGCTCGTGCGCCCGCTGATGCGACAGGCGAGCGACGAGCAGGTGGCGCTGTATCTCGAAGAGCACGAACCGTCGCTTCAGGCCGCTATCATCAGCGCCGTCGAAGCGGAACGCGGTATCAACGGGTCGCCGTTCTCGGAGACGCTGATTCGACGCCTGGTCGAATCGGCGGTCGAAAAGGCCAGGGCGATCGACAACGGCCGCCATGTTGAGCGCGTTCCGGTGCGGCGCTACGGCCTCACGCTTGGTGTGATCGCTCTCGCGACGCTCGCGATCTTCAGCCTTGGCCCCGCGTACTTGCGACATGCGCTGTCGGCGCTGCTCCCCTCGCGCAGCGTCGAGGCTGCCGCACCGTACAGCATCGAGGTCGCGCCCGGCAACGCCACCGTCGCGCGTGGCGCCGATCAGAGCATTACCGCCAAACTTTCCGGATTTGATTCCCAGCAGGCGTCGCTCATGGTGCGCAAGTCGCCAGATGCGCCGTACGAGCGGCTGCCGCTGTTGCGTGGCGAGAACGGTTCCTTCGAAGGCATGCTGTTCGATCTGGCCGGCCCGCTCGAATACTTTGTCGAGTCGAACGCCGTTAATTCGAAGCACTACAACCTGAAGGTTGTCGATCTTCCATACGTCCAGCGTCTCGAGCTCGAATATCACTTCCCGGCATACACAGGGCTCCCGCCGCAGAAGGTTGAGGACGGCGGCGACATCGCGGTCTTGAAAGGGACCGAGGTCAGGCTGCGTGCGGTGCCCACGATGACCGCGCCGGGCGGTCAAATCGTACTCGGCGACAAGGATCGCTCGGGGCTGACACCCGACGCGGCCGGCGGATCGCCGGCACCGCTCCTCGGTGGGTTCAAAGTCGAGAAGGATGGCCTGTATCACATCGAACTCGACGCGCCGTCCGGCGAGCGCCTGACCGCATCACCGCAGTACACGATCGATGCGCTCGACGATCAGCCGCCGAGCGTTTCCATATCCAAGCCGGGCCGCGACACCACGGCCTCACCGATCGAGGAGGTCTTCGTCGAGGCGCATGCCCAGGACGATTTTGGCGTCAAGGATCTGGCGCTCGTGTACTCGGTCAATGGCGGCGCCGAGAAAACCATTCGGCTTTTCGACGGGAAGAAACGGATGACCGACGTGTCGGGCGGTCATACCTTCTACCTCGAAGAACTCGACGTGAAGCCCGGTGACTTCGTCTCCTACTACGCCAAGGCGGCCGACAACGACAGCGAGCAGGGGCCGAAGCCGTCGATGAGCGACATGTACTTCGTGCGCATCCGGCCGCTCAGCAAGGAGTTCCGCCGCGCCCCCTCCGACGCCGGCGGCGGTGGCGGTGGTGGCGGTGGCGGCGGGCAGGTTGGCGCGTTGTCCGAGCAGCAGCGCCAGATCGTTGCCGCGACGTTCAACATCCAGCGCGATCGCAAGAAGATGAGCGCCGACAAGCTGCGCGAGAACAGCACGGTGCTGGCGCTGTCGCAGTCGCGACTGCGCGATCAGGTCGAAGGCCTGCTCACGCGCATGAACAGCCGGCTGGTCGAACAGGATCCGGCGTTCAAGAAGGTGGCGGATCTTCTCCCTCAGGCCGTCACCGAAATGAAGAACGCCGAATCGAAGCTCCACGCGGTGAGCCCCGATGGCGCGCTGCCCCCGGAGCAGAAGGCACTGCAGTACCTGCAGAAGGCCGAGGAGGAGTACGACACACAGATTCAGATCCAGCGCCAGCAGGGCGGCGGTGGCGGTGGCGGCGGGGGCCAGATGGCGCAGGACCTCGCCGACTTGTTCGAGATGGAGCTCGACAAGCTTGCCAACCAGTACGAGACGCGCCAGCAGGCATCGCAGCAGCAATCCGATCAGAAGATTGACGAGCTGATGGAGAAGCTGAAGGAACTGGCGCGCCGCCAGGAGCAGGAAGCCGAACGTCAGCGCCGGCGTGCCGCGCTTGGGCAGCAGGCGTCGGGCAACGGCTCGGGTCAGTCACAGCGCGAGCTGGCCGATCAGGTCGAGGAAGCGGCGCGCAGGCTCGAGCAGCTGTCACGCGACGAGAACCGCGCGGACCTGATGCAGTCGGCGCGGCAGCTGCGTGACGCGGCTGACGCGATGCGCCGGGCCGCGGCCAACGGCCAGCAGGCATCCGCCGCACAGGCAGCCTCGGCGCTCGAGCGGCTGCAGGAAGCACAGCGTCGGTTGCAGCAGGCGCAGGCCGGCCGAGCGGACCGCGACGTCAAGAACGCGCTGCAACAGGCCGAGGATCTCGCTCGCGAGCAGCGTCAGATTGCCGATGACGTCAAAGGGCTCGAGGGTGCGGGTGACCGGCGTCAGGAGAAGACGCAGCAGCTGGTCGAGCGCAAGGGCGCGCTCGAGCAGAAGGTCGGTGAGCTCGAGAAACAGATCGATCGCACCGCGAGCGACATTCGCAACCAGGAGAAGGAAGCCGCCAGGAAGATGACGGAGGCGGCCAACGGAATCCGCGACAACAAGGTTCGCGACAAGATCCGCTACTCGAGCTCGATGATGCGAGCCGGCGTGTCGCCATCCGACCAGGCGCCGTATGAAGCCTCAATCGGGTCGAATCTCGATTCGTTGCGGCAGACGTTGTCGCAGGCCGCGTCTGCACTGGGACGGCCGTCGCAGGCCGACGCGATGAATCAGGCGCTCGACAAGGCACGCCAGCTGGCGCAGGGAGTCGACTCGCTCGACCAGCGGATCCGCGAACGTCAGCAGGGACAACAGGGCCGTCAGGGACAGGCGCAGAACGGCCAACAGGGCCAACCAGGGCAGCAGGGGCAGAACGGTCAGCAGGGTCAACAGGGACAGCAGGGTCAACAAGGCCAGAGCGGGCAGCAGGGCCAGAGCGGGCAGCAAGGCCAGCAGGGTCAGGGTGGCCAGCAGGGGCAGCAAGGCCAGCAAGGTCAGGCTGGTCAGCAGGGCCAGGGCGGTCAACAGGGCCAACAGGGGCAGCAAGGCGGAGGCGGCAACGGGGACCGCACGCAGAACGGCGCGGCCGGCGGCGGTGACACTTACGGCGGCCGCTTCACCGACAACGGCGGCTACGGCGATCGTCGCGGCCGGTGGCTTGGCGGTCCCGTCGATCCGGGTGACATCCGCCAGTGGCGCGGCGAAGTCCGCCAGTTCGCCAACGACGCGCAGCAGCTTCGGCGGATGCTTCAGGGGCAGGGCGTCGATCCACGCTCCCTCGACGACATCCTCCGCAACCTGCGAGCGCTGGACGACGATCGTGTCTACCAGGACGCGAAAGTGCTCGAGGGCCTCCAGACCGCGGTTGTCGAGGGCATGAAGCGCTTCGAGTTCAACCTCCGTCGTCAGGCCGAAATGAAAGGCAGCGAGGTATTCCTCTCTGGCGCCGACGATGTGCCCGAGGAATACCGCAAGCTCGTGGAGCAGTATTACAAGTCGCTGTCGAAGGGCCCTGAAAAGGCGGCGGCGGAGGCTCCGAAGAAGGACCTCCAGAAGTAAATGAGTCTGCGGCGCTTCCCGCTGATCGCCGTCGCCCTGATCATCGCGGGAAGCGTCGTTGCCGGCGCGCAGAACTTCATTCGTCGCGGCCGTGCGCCACTCCGGGAGCCCACCGCGGAGAGCTTCGATGGCGGTTTCACCTTCTGTCGAGGTATGTACACCGCCGTCCGCCGGAATCCGAGCGGCGCCGGCTGGACGACCGACTATCCCGACGCCGACATCAATTTCTCAATCCGGCTCTCGGAGCTGACCAAGACGCGCGTCAGTCGTCGTCCCGATGGTGAACCAAATCATCTGACGGTGCGGCTCACCGACGACAATCTCTTCAACTGCCCCTACCTGCACATGGAGGACATGGGGGCCGCTGAATTCACCGAAGAGGAAGTCGTCCGCCTTCGCGAATACCTGATGAAGGGTGGGTTCCTCTGGGTTGATGATTTTTGGGGGCATCTCGAGTGGAACTACTGGGTGGCGCAGATCTCTCGGGTTCTCCCGCCGAAGGACTACCCCATCTTTGATCTGAAACCGGATCATCCGCTTTTCCACACGCAGTATCCGGTCAAGGCAGTTCCTCAGATCCCGTCCATCCGCGTGTGGCGTCCGGGGGGCAGCACGTCAGAGTATGGCGAAGACAGCATCGAAGTGCATGGCCGTGGAATCGCCGACAAGGCCGGCCGGTTGATGGTCTTCATGACACACAACACGGACATCGACGACGCGTGGGAACGCGAGGGAGAGGACCCGCGGTACTTTCTTGAGTTTGGACCGAATGGCTATGCGCTGGGGATTAATGTGATCCTGTACGCGCTGAGCCATTAGAATCGGTGAATCGGTGAATCGGTGAATTGGTGAGTCGGTGAATTGGTGAATTGGCATTGCGCGGCTACCGCCGCGCTTTTGAAGCACGCGCGGTAGCGCGTGCGAAGCTGATTCACCAATTCACCAATTCACCAATTCACCAATTAGTATGAGACTCCTCCTCGCCAGTCTCTTCGCCGCAGCGGTGGCGGTCGTCGCCGGTGCGCAGGGGTTTAACCAGGGATGGGGACGCATCCGCACGGCCCCGCCGCGCTACGCGAAAGCGGACAGCTTCGACGGATCCTTCAACTTCTGCCGCGGCGAGTACGACAGCGATCGTCGCGAAGCCGGCGGAATGGGATGGTGGACCGATTATCCCGACGCCGACATCAATTTCTCAATTCGGCTGTCCGAGCTGACCAAGACCCACATCAGCAAGCAATCAGACGGTGAACCGAATCACCTCGTGATCCGCCTGACCGATGACGCCTTGTTCAAGTGTCCGTGGATCGAGATGGAAGACGTCGGCGTGATGCGGCTGAGCGACGCCGAGGTCAAGCGGCTGCGTGAGTACCTGCTCAAGGGTGGTTTTCTCTACGTCGACGATTTCTGGGGCGACTGGGCCTGGGAACAGTGGGTCGAAGAGATCAGCCGCGTGCTCGATCCCAAGAAGTATCCGATCGTCGATCTGAAGCCGTCGCATCCGCTGTTCCGGACGATGTTCGTGGTGCCGAAACTGCCACAGATCCCTTCAATCAATCACTGGATGCGAAGCGGCGGCGCAACGTCGGAGCGAGGCCTGGAAAGCGAGGTTCCGGACATTCGCGGCATCTCGGACGAGCACGGCCGGTTGATGGTCGTGATGACGCACGACACAGACATCTCGGACGCATGGGAACGCGAGGGGGAGGATCCAAGGTACTTCTACCAGTTTTCTCCCGACGGCTACGCGGTGGGCATCAACATCGTCCTCTACGCGTTGACGCATTAGGTCACCACCAGAATTGGTGAATTGGTGAATTCGTGAATTGGTGAATTTGTGAGTTGGTGAATTTGTGAGTTGGTGACTTCGTGAACTCGTGAATTAGTGAATTGGACGGTCGATTCAGCGACGCGTCGTCAATTCACCAATTCACCAATTCACCAAATCACCAATTCTTACTTGGTTACCCGCGACAGCTTCCCGACCGATGTGTCAGTGAGGAAATAGATCGCGCCATCCGGCCCAACGGTGACGACCCTGAGCGGCCCCACGCGATCCTGCAGCAGCCGCTCCGCGCGTTGCACCTCTGTCGGATCGTCATCAGCAAAACGAATTCGGAGGAGATACGCCTCGGCGGAGACGATGAGCGCTTCGTTCTTCATCTCGGGAATCGCGTCGGCGGTATAGAAGGCGAGCGATGCGACGCCCGGGCGAAGGTCCGTCCTGCCGCGGATGGTCGCGCGAACCGGTGGCGGTGACATCGACACGGCGCTCAAGTGTCCGGCCCGGGCATCGTCATCGACGATCCAGAGAATCCCTGACCGCGTGGCCCAGGCGAGACCGCGAGCCCCGGTCACGCCGGTTGCCACGGCTGATGTGGTGCCGCCCTGGTCGCGAGGCATTGTGCCGTCGGGATTCAGACGATACAGACGTCCGCTCGGATCATCGCCGCTGACGACCGCATATAACTTGCCGTCCGGCCCAAACCGTCCGAGCGCCGACCGATCGGCGGTGTCCGGGACCGCGGCCTGAAACAGAATGGCGCGCTCGGCCAATTTGCCGCGGAACTCGCGGTAGCGCGAGAGTCGAACCACCGGACCATCCGTTGTTTCGGCGGTATGCAGGACGAAGACGAATCCCGTCTTCGCGAAGTCCGGATCGAACGCGATCGACAAGGCTGCCTGGCGAACGCCATCATCGTCCTCGGGCAGGAGCAGCGCGTCAGTCGGCAGGAGCACGCCGTCGGCGACAATCCGAATACGTCCGGTCCGCTCGGCAATGAAGAGACGTCCATCGGGCGCGAACGCGGCGTCGTTCGGGCGCCCCAGGCCGTCTGAGATCTTGTCGATCCGCAGTTTTACGCCGTCGCGCGTCGGATCGATCTCGCCGCTCTGCCAGTCAGTTGCCGGAGCGAGGTCGGAGGTGACGATTGCCGACACCACGACGCGCAGCGGCGAAGACTTCGGACTCTCTCCTGAATCGGTGTTGACGGTGCTGTAGGTGGCCAATTCGAGGGTGTGCGCGCCATTCGACATGGGCGGGAGCTTCCCGTTACACGAGAAACCGGTCGCACTTGCGCCTCCGGAGCACGACGGATCGAGGATCTCGTTACGCGCTCCGTCGACGTAGATCACGTAGCCGAACGTTGCCAACTCGGCACTGTCCGCGGCTGGCTGATCCCATCCGATTCGTTCCCGGCCGGTGATCGAGATCGTCTCGTCACTGCCCGGTCCAGGGGACGGCGCCGGAGGCGTGCTCGCGCCGCAGCCGGCTGAAAAAAGCGTAATCAGGATCCAAGAACGGCGCATCGGTATAGACCATGATAATCCGTGCCAAGGCATCCCCTCGGCTCGATTCGTGCATCGACCGGCGCACCATGCAATCCCACAGATCTTTGGCATTCGTGGTCCTGGTGCTGTCTGCTGCCGTTGCCGCACAGCCAATCGACGCGCAGTCCGCCCTCAAGAGCCGGGTGTACGCAGCCGGTCTCAGCTCTCCCGTCGCGTTCGTTCAAGATCCGACCAGCAATTCGAGACAATTCGTGGTCGAGCAGGGTGGCCGCATCCGGGTGATTGAAAGCGGCGTCGTGCAGCCGACCGACTTTCTCGACTTGAGGGGCGCCATCGTCTCCGGCGGTGAACAGGGCCTGCTCGGGATGGCACTCTCGCCCGATTACGCGTCAAGCGGGCGCTTCTATGTCAACTTTACAAACCCCGCAGGGAATACTGTCGTCGCGCGGTTCCTGCGTTCGGGCAACCCGGCGGTTGCCGATGCGTCATCGCGCTTCGATCTGAAGTGGCCATCGGGACTCAGTTACATCGCACAGCCCTATGCCAATCACAATGCCGGCAATCTGGCGTTTGGTCCGGACGGCTTCCTCTACATCGCGCTGGGAGATGGCGGGTCAGCCAACGATCCAGAAAACCGTGCGCAGAATCCAGCGGAGTTGCTCGGCAAGTGTCTGCGCATCGACGTGAACGTTTCTCTCAATCACGCGACGGGGTACGCCGTTCCGTCGACCAATCCGTTCGTGAGCGGCGGTCCCGCCGGTGTGCTGAAGGAAATCTGGAGCTTCGGGCTTCGCAATCCCTGGCGCTATTCGTTCGACATGCCGTCACGCGGCGGCACCGGCGCGCTGATCATCGCGGATGTCGGGCAGGGCGCCTGGGAAGAAGTCGACTACGAGCCGGCCGGGCGCGGCGGCCGCAACTACGGCTGGCGCGTGCGTGAAGGTGCCCATTCCAACATCGCGTCCCCGCCGCCGGTGTACGTCCCGGCGACTGGGTTGACGGATCCGATCTGGGAGTACAGCCATTCGGTCGGCCAGTCGATCACGGGCGGGTTCGTGTATCGCGGCAGCACGTTGCCAGCAAGTTACCGGGGCCGCTATTTCTTTGCCGACTACGTTCAGGGAAAGGTATGGTCGATGGC
>Ga0310810_10000850_pt1 | contig 31082 bp, 24 predicted proteins | sample NCmetagenome_FD_207641 | JGI IMG/M metagenome (GOLD analysis project Ga0310810, IMG submission 207641) | Soil microbial communities from experimental microcosm in Duke University, North Carolina, United States - NC | ecosystem: Engineered > Artificial ecosystem > Soil microcosm > Unclassified ... | reverse complement strand
GTCCCGCCGCCCCCGCGCCGCGTCGAGCCGGCCGAGCGCGACGTGGCTCAGCCAGGTCTGGCGCGGCTGGCCGATCGCCTCCGCCAGAGCCAGTGAGCGCCGCAGCGCGTCGTCCGCCTCGTCCCACGCCCGCCGGGCGGTAGCGCTCTCGCCCTTGATGCGCCACGCCCAGGCCTCGAACTTGCGCGACCGCCTCGGCACGCCGAGCTCGAGGCTCTGCTCGGCGAGCCGGCGCGCGCGGTCGGGATCGCCCTGCAGCAGCGCGAGCTGGCCCTGGCTCGCATAACAGTGAGTCGCATAGCGCCACGTCATCCAGCGGGACGGCGGCGGATGCCGGACGATGTGGCTGGACTCCGCCAGCGCGTCGGCCGCGCTGGCGAGGTCGCCGCGGATCATCCAGGCGTCGGCCTCGTTGTTCCGGATGAAGGCCCGGCGCTCGGCTCCGGTCCCGTGCCCGGCCCGCGACGAGCGGCCGGTCACCTCGTAGGACTGCTCGGACAGCTCCATGCCCCGGCCGAGATCACCGCACTCCATGTGCAGCCAGCCGAGCGTGTTCTGGAAGCGAGGGATGAAGGCGTCGTCGCCGATCCGCTCGGCGAGGGCCAGCCCTTCCGTCAGGGCGGCGAGCCCGGCGTCGTACTCGCCCGCGTCGTTCGACGCCGCTCCCTGATTCCAGAAGCAGCGCAGGAGCGGGACGACCAGGCGATGCTCGCGGGCGAGGCGGACCCCCTCGCCCGCCAGCTCCAGGCTCTCCCGGTAGTCGCCCTGCCAGGCCGAGTGCATCGCGAGTATGTGCAGCGCCAGGGCCTGCCGGGCGGGATCGCCGACCGCCCGCCCGATGGCCAGGGCGCGCTCCACATCATCCTTCGCCGCGTCGAGGCGGCCGCTGACCGCGTGCACGTACCCGCGGACGTACAGGCCGCCGGCCAGCGGCCGCTGGGCTCCCGCGGTCTCGGCCAGCTCGATCGCCTCCTGCGCGCGCTCCAGCGCGGCCGGGAAGTCTTCGGCCCACTGCAGCGCCGAGGCGCACTGGATCAGCGCATTGGCCTCCGCGGGCCGGTCCCGCACGCGCCGGGCCAGGTCGACGACGGTCTCGGCCGCCTCGCGCGACCGCTCGAAGTCGCCGATGCCGAAGAAGAGGTCCGCGCGCGCGGCATGGATGGCCATCAGCGTCGTCACGGGCGCGCGATCCCCGAGCCGGGCGGCGGCGGCCAGCGCCTCTCCGTACAGATCGATCGCCTGCCGCAGGCCGAAGGCCCGGGTCGCCTTCTCGGCGGCCCGCACCAGGTAGGCGAGCGCCCGCGCCGCATCGTCGGTGTGCGAGAAGTGATGGGCGAGAACTTCGTAGAGCTCGGGCAGGCGATCGTCGTAGATCTCCTCGATGGCGGTGCCCACGAGTCGGTGGAGCTCGCGGCGCCGCTGCACGAGCAGCGACGCGTAGGCCACGTCCTGGGTCAGCGCGTGCTTGAACGCGTAGGCCAGCTCGGGAAGCCGGTGCCGCTCGTGGATGAGCTCGAGCGCGCTCAGCTCGCGCAGCGCGCCGTCGGTACCCTCCCCGATCTGGGAGACACGGTCGACCAGGCGCCGGCTGAACTCGCGCCCGATCACCGAGGCGAGCTGGAGCGTGAGCTTGGGCGCCTCGGCCAGGCGATCGATCCGCGCCGCGATCACGTCCTGGACGGTGCCCGGAATCTCGACATGCGACAGCGGCCGGGAGAGGGCGAGGCGCCCTTCCACCCGCTGGAGCACGCCGCTCTCCTCCAGCGATCTGACCAGCTCCTCGATGTAGAAGGGATTGCCCTCGGCCTTCGCCGCGACGACGGATCGCAGGTCCACGGGAAGCACGTCGACCCCGAGCATCGACTCCGCGATACGCGCGCTCTCCTCGGTCGACAGGGCGGCCGGCACGATCCGCGTGAAGTAGCTCCGCTCCCCGAACGGGTTCACGTAGCCCGGCCGGTAGGTGAACACGAGCAGCACGCGAAGGGCCGGCACGCTCTCGATCAGGGTCGTCAGGAACTGCTCGCTCGCGCTATCGATCCAGTGCAGGTCCTCGATCACGAGCACCTGCGGCTGCCGCTCGGCACTCCGGACCAGGAGGCTCCGCAGCGCCTCGAAGGTCTCGGCGCGCCGCTGCGCCGGGCTCATCGCGCGCACATCGGAATCGCCCGGGTCGATCGACAAGAGCGCGCGAAGATACGGCGCGGCCGACGCGAGATCCGAGCCGATCTCAGCCAGGCCGCGCTCGACCTTCGCGGCGACGGCCGCCTCGTCGTCCCCTTCCTCGATCCCGAGCTGCCGCCGCAGCAGGTCCGCCAGCGGGTGGAAGGTCATCGCCCGACCGAAGGACAGGCAGTGCCCCTCCTGCCACCCGGCCTCCCCGGCGATCCGCCGGCGCATCTCGGCGAGCAGGCGCGACTTGCCCATCCCCGCCTCGGCCACGAGGAACGCCACCTGCCCGTGACCGCCGCGGGCGCGCTCGAAGGCCTCGAGCAGCACGCGCAGCTCGCGCTCGCGGCCCACGAACGGGGTCAGCCCCCGATCGGCGGCGACCTCCAGCCGCGTCCGGGCCTCGCGCGCGGCCACGACTTCCCACGCCGCGACCGGCTCTGCCTTGCCCTTGATCGGCAGCGCGCCGAGAGGCCGCGTCTCGAAGTAACCCCGCACGAGGCGGTGAGTCGCCTCCGAGATGGTCACCCGCCCGGGCTCTCCCACCTGCTGCATCCGGGCCGCCACGTTGGTGGCGTCACCCACCGCGGTGTAGTCCATGCGCAGGTCGCTGCCGATGCTGCCCACCACCACGAGCCCGGTGTTCAGCCCCTGGCGGGCCTGGAAGCGGATGCCGCGAGGCCGTAGCTCGGCCCGGTAGGCGTCGAGCGTCCGCGCGATGCCGAGCGCGGCGTGCACGGCCCGGATCGCGTGGTCCTCGTGCGCGATCGGCGCGCCGAAGATCGCCATGATCCCGTCCCCCAGGAACTGGTTGACCGTACCCTCGTAGCGATGCACCTCGGCCAGCATCAGGTCGAAGGCGCGGCTCATGAGCCGGTGGACCTCTTCGGGATCGAGCCGCTCGGACAGGGACGTGAAGCCGGAGACGTCGACGAACAGCACCGTGACCTGCTTGCGCTCGCCCTTGAGCGCGCTGGCGCTCGTGAGGATCTTCTCGGCCAGGTGAGGGGGCGTGTAGGAGCGGGGCGACGGAGACTGGTCGACCGCGGCGGGACTCGATCCGAGCGTGCCGCCGCACTGGTGGCAGAAGCGATTGGCCGGCGGGTTCGACGCCTGGCAGGCGGGACAGACCGCGGCCAGGCGTGTGCCGCAGCCGCCACAGAACTGAGCGGCCGCGGGATTCGCCTGACCGCAGGCTGAACAGGTCATGTACCGGGTGGCGGGGCTAGACCTCGCGCCAGGCGCTGGCCTGGTCGAGGGCGGCGGTGTGCTCGGCGTCGAGCCGGAGCTCGATCGCGGCCGCCAGATCCTTGACCTGCGCCGGCGAGGTGGCGCTCGCGATCGGCGCGGTGATGCCGGGGCGGTGGGCGAGCCACGAGAGCGAGACCTGGGCCGGCGTGGCGTTGACCGCCGCGGCCACCTTCTCGACCGCGCCCAACACCCGGAAGCCGCGCTCGTTCATGTAGGTCTTCTCGACGCCGGCTGCGCGCGCGGTCTTGGGCAACGCCTCGCCCGCGCGGTACTTGCCGGAGAGGAAGCCGCTCGCGAGCGAGAAGTACGGGATCACCCCGATCTCCTGCTCGAGGCAGAGCGGCTCGAGCTCGCGCTCGTACTCGTCGCGGATCACGAGGTTGTACTTGGGCTGCAGGCACTCGTAGCGCACGGTCCGGTGCCGGTCGCTCTCCCAGAGCGCGCGGGTGAGCCGCCAGGCCGGGTAGTTCGAGGCGCCGACGTAGCGCACCTTGCCCTGGCGCACCAGGTCGTCGAAGGCGTGGAGCGTCTCGTCGAGCGGGGTCTCCTGGTCGTCCCAGTGCGCCTGGTAGAGATCGATGTAGTCGGTCTGCAGGCGCCGAAGCGAGGCCTCGACGCCCGCCATGATGTGGGCGCGCGAGAGTCCCTTGTCGTTCGGGCCGGTGCCCATCGGCCCGCAGACCTTGGTGGCGATCAGGACCGCGTCCCGGTGCTTCCGCGCGGAGAGCCAGAGGCCGAGCGCGGTCTCCGACTCGCCACCCTTGTTGCCGGGCGCCCAGCGCGAGTACACGTCGGCGGTGTCGATGAAGTTGCCGCCCGCCTCGACGTAGGCGTCGAGCACGGCCTCCGACGCCTTCTGGTCGGTGGTCCAGCCGAAGGTGTTGCCCCCCAGGCACAGCGCGGCGACCTTGAGCCCGGTGCGTCCCAGCCTGCGCGTCAGCATGATCGGTCTTCCTCCCTAGAGCGCGTCGCGAAACGTGGTGAGCGGGTTCTCGAAGCGGAGCCGAGTGGCCAGCGGATGCCCGGGCAGGGCCTCGAGGATCCGGCGCACTCTCATCGACACATCGGTGTTCGGCGCGTCGGTCCGGATGGCGAGCGAGAGATACGGGTGGCGCATCGAGCGGAGGTGCTGCTCGACCGCGTCCCAGTACTCGTGGGCGTGCGGCCAGCTGCCGAACGGGTACAGCACCTCGACCCAGGACGGCGCGGGGCCGCGCAGCACCCGTCGGGCGGCCCGCCACCACCACGGACGGGGTCGGGCCAGGGATCGCGTGCTGAGCGGTACCATGAGGAGCCGCCGACCCTTCCGGCCCCCGTCGACGCGGAAATCGTGGCGCGCCGGACGGTAGGGCTCGCGCGGCGCGCCCGCGCAATCGGTGTAGGACCCCACGATGGGCGAGGTGTCCACGCCGGACTGCACCGCGGGGGCGCCCACCCCCCAGCCGGTGATCGGCTCGAGCGTGAGGTCGATCGCGACCCCGGCCTGCTCGGCGGCCTCGACGATGCGGTCGGTGAGGAACCCCGATCCGGCCCGGAAGAGCCGCGGCGGCGCGCCCGCCCAGCCGCCGAAGGCGTCCAGCGCGAAGCGGGTGGCCTGGACCGGCCATTCGCCGTCGCCGAACTCGTGCACCCACTGGCCGGATTCGGGAGCCCAGCGGATCGGGTGCGAGTGCACGCCCCAGTAGTCCCCGGCGGCCTGCAGCCGCGCGGCGCATGCGGGAAACCCGACCAGGGCGTGGTCGGGGCGCCCGTACACCTCGGCGATCTGGGGATCGGTGCGCACGTACCACCCGAACCGCGGGGTGCGCCCGGTCCAGCCGGCGAGGTCCGCCCGCAGGCGGGTGATGAAGTCGACCAGATCCAGGTACCCCGCCCACGGAGGCGGGTCGTGGCGATCCAGCTGAAAGCCGTCCGGCTCGACATCGATGCTCAGGAAGGCGGGAATGGTGCTCGACTCCATCGGCGCAGCGGTATCACACAATACCCGCCCGCGGCTGTCAAGGATGGTGCGGACGGGCCGCGGCGCTGCTAGAGTCTCCCCGAGTCGAGAAAGGAGACCTCCCATGGCCCGCGCGTACAACGTCATCGACGCCGACGGTCACGTCCTCGAGCCGGTGGATCTCTGGGACAAGTACATCGACCCCTCCTACCGTGACCGCGCACCCCGGATGATCATCGACACCGACGGCAAGGAGCGCCTGCTCGTGGAGGGGCAGGTGCTGGGCAGCAAGAAGGGCTTCAACGTGGTCGGCGCCATCGGGTCCCGGCAGGGCGAGGTGGCCGAGGCCACCATGAAGTACGTGGACGGGCGCCCGGGCGGGTTCGATCCGCACGCGCGCATCCCCGACATGGACCTGGACGGCATCGACGCGGCCTTCCTCTACCCGAGCGTCGGCCTCTTCGCGGGCGCGGTCCGGGAGCCGGCGCTCGCGGGCGCGATGTGCCGCGCCTACAACCGATGGCTCGCCGAGTACTGCCGGCCCTACCCCGACCGCCTGTTCGGGGTGGCGATGCTGCCGATGCAGTCGATCGAGCTGGCCATCGAGGAGATGCGCTTCGCCCGCCGGGAGCTCGGGATGCGCGGCGGCTTCCTGCGCCCGAACCCGTACAACGGGCGGACGCTGCACGACCCCGCATACGCGCCCTTCTGGGAGGAGGCGCAGGAGCTCGACTTCGCCATCGGGCTGCACGAGGGCGCGAGCGGCGGCATGCCCCAGGTGGGGGTGGACCGCTTCGAGACGCGCGGGGCCAAGCACATCATCTCGCACACCATGGAGATGATGCTGGCCGCCATGAGCGTCATCTGGGGCGGGGTGTGCGACCGCTACCCGCGCCTGCGCATCGCGTTCCTCGAGTCGGGCGGGGGCTGGATCGCGCCGTGGCTCGACCGCATGGACCGGCACTTCGACGACCAGGGGTTCAACGACTCGGGGCTGTCTATGAGACCAAGTGAGTTGTTTCGGCGCAACTGCTGGATCTCGTTCGAGCCGGTCGAGGGCTGCCTGGGCGTGCTCGCCGACTACATCGGCCCGCACAAGATCCTGTGGGCGACCGACTACCCGCACCCGGACGGCTTCTTCCCCGGCGCGCCCGCGATGATCGCGGGGCGGCCCGAGCTGTCGGAGGCGACCAAGCGCGAGATCCTGGGCGGAGGCGCCCGGCGCTTCTACGGGCTCGATCGCTCGTGACCGAGCACGCCCTGTCCGGCATCCGCATCCTGGACCTCACCCAGTTCGAGGCCGGCACCTCCTGCACCCAGCTCCTGGGCTGGCTCGGCGCCGACGTCATCAAGATCGAGCCGCCCGGCGGCGAGCAGTCGCGGCGCAACCGGCCGGAGGTGCCCGGCCTCGACGCGATGTTCTTCCTGCTCTTCAACGCCAACAAGCGCAGCGTCACCATCGATCTCAAGAACCCGGAGGGCCACGCCCTCTTCCTGCGCCTGGTCGAGGGCGCGGACGTGGTGGCCGAGAACTTCGCCCCCGGGCTGATGGAGCGTCTCGGGCTCGACTACGAGCGGCTGTCCGCGGTGAACCCGCGCATCATCCTGGCCCGTCTCAAGGGCTTCGGGCTCTCCGGGCCGTATCACGAGTACAAGAGCTTCGACATGATCGCCCAGGCGATGGGCGGGGTGATGAGCGTGACCGGCTTCCCGGACCGGGAGCCGGTGCTCTGCGGGGCCAACATCGGCGACAGCGGCGCGGGCGTGCACATGGCGGCCGGCATCATGGCCGCCATCATCGAGCGGCAGCGCACCGGCCGGGGCCAGGTCGTCGAGGTCTCGATGCAGGAGGCGGTGGCGAACCTCATCCGCCAGCGCTACGTGGTCCACTACCGCGACGGCAAGCCGACTCCGCGCCGGGGCAACGGGGCGCCGGCCGGCGCGGTGCCCGACGGCCTCTACGCCTGCGCGCCGGGCGGCCCCAACGACTACGTGTACATCTACGTGCAGCCGATGAACCAAGGCATGTGGGAAGACTTCGCGCGGGCCATCGGCCGGGAGGACCTGCTCGCCGACCCGCGTTGCGTGGACGCGCCGACCCGCTGGAAGCACCGCGACGACCTCAACGGCATCGCGCGGGCGTGGACCGGGGCGCGGCCCAAGCAGGAGGTGCTGGCGGTCCTGGGCAAGGCGGGCGTGCCCTGCGGCGCGATCCTCGACACCCAGGAGGTGCTGGACGACCCGCACATGAACGCGCGCGGCGCGATCGAGACGATCGAGCATCCCACCCGCGGGCAGTTCCGGGTGCCGGGCTGCCCGATCCGCCTCTCCTCCGGCACGGCCGCGACCCTGCCGCCCCCGCTGGCCGGGGAGCACACCGACGAGGTGCTGGCCGAGGTGCTGGAGCTGTCGCCCGCCGTGGTGGCGGAGCTGCGCGCGCGCGGCGTGATCTGAGCCGGGCGCCGGCCGGCGTTCCCGCGGTCCGCACCATCGTCGCGCGCAGCCTGCCCGCCGCGGCCGCGGTCGCGGTGTTCGGCACCCTCTACGGCGCGGCCGCGCGCGGCATCCTCGGCGTGCCGCTGACCCTCCTCTCCTCGGTCATCGTCTACTCCGGCGCGTTGCAGTTCGCGATGGTGGCCCTGCTCGGGGTGGGCACCGCCGCGCTGCCGCTGCTGCTGACCGCCCTCGTGCTCAACCTCCGCCACGTGGTGCTGGGCGCGGCCCTGCGGGCGCGCTTCGAGAGCGGGGCGCTCGGCCGGGCCGGGCTCGCCTTCTTCCTGGTCGACGAGACGTTCGGCTTCGCGATCGCGGCCGGCAACGTGGTGGACCCGGCCGCGGTGGGCCGCACCACCGAGCGCACCTTGCTGGTCGCCGGCCTCACCCTCTACGTGGCGTGGCTCGTGGGCACGCTGGTCGGCATCCTGGGCGGCGGGTTCACCGCGGTGGAGAGCGCGGCCGGTGCGATCTTCCCGGTGCTGTTCATCGGCCTCGCTTCCCTCGCGGCCACGCGCCGCTCCCACGTGGTCCGCGCGCTCGCCGCCGCCGTGCTCACCGCGCTGGTGGCCTGGCTGCTGCCCGGCCTGCGGATGCTGGCCCCGGTGGTGGCGGGGGTGCTGGTGGCCCTGCCGGGGCGCGAGCCATGAGCCCTCTGCTCCTCCTGACGATCGCGCTGATCACCTACGGCAGCCGCGCCGCCGCGGTGGTGCTGCTCCCGCGCCCGGGCGCGCGCTTCGAGACCATGCTCTCCCGCATCCCGGCCGCGATCTTCGCCGGCCTCGCCACCGCGACGCTCATCGGCGAGGGCGGGACCCTGGCCGGCCCCCCGATCCTGGGCGCGGCCGCCGGCGCCCTGGTGGCGACGCCGGCGCGCTCCCTACTGCTCTGCCTGTTGGGGGGCACGCTCGGCTACGCGCTGGGCGCGCTGCTCGGCTGAGCGCGACCGGAGCGCTCAGCGGCGCGCGGGCCAGGTCCCCATGACCTGCCGCAGGATCGCGAACTCGCCGATGTGATACGTGTTGTGCTCGGAGACGATCAGCAGCTCGCGGATCAGGGTGTGCTGCCGCGCGTAGGGCAGTGCTGCGCCGAGGGCCACCCGGGGGTTGGCCGCGATCTTCTCGAGGGCGGCGCGGTCCCGCCGGAAGGCGGCCACCGTCTTCCGCCACGCCTTCGCGTCGGCGGTCGCGTCCGGCTTCGGCCAGTAGTCGTCGGGCCACGTGGGCAGCCGGTACTCCGGGTCCTCGATGTACTCGAGGATGTCCCGCTGGGCGATCCGCATGTGCTCGAGCAGGTGCCAGGGCGTGTAGGACACGTTCGGCGGGCGCGTGTTGACGTGCTTCATCGGGAAGTCGGCCACCACGTCGTCGAACGTCATGTACGACGGCCCGTGGACGAGGTTCCGCACCTCGGTCCGCACCGCGTCGCCCTTCAGCGTGCCCCGTGCGGTCATCGCGCTCCTCCTCGATCGCACAGTACCCGCCCGCACCCCGGATTGACAAGGCCGCCGCCGGGGCTAGACTCGGTGAGCAGGAGGCGTCGATCATGACGACCGGCAATCGTTACGCGTTCCGAGTGCTTCCCGGCATGCGCCGCGGCCTCCACTCCGAGACGCCGCTGCCGACGCGCCTCGTCTCGAACGAGGAGTTCCCGCCCCTGCCCCAGACGCCCGCGCAGCGCTGCGTCGAGGACCGGATCCTCGCCGAGGCCGCGCGGCTCGCCCCGCAACTCGGGCTGAGCCGCCGCGACTTCCTGCGCAGCAGCGGCGGCATGGCCACCTCGCTGCTGGCGATGAATACGGTCTTCGGCCGGTTCTTCGACGTGCAGCCGGTCGAGGCCGCCGACCCGGCCGCCTTCAAGGAGCGGAGCGGCGACCCCTACTTCATCTTCGACGTGCAGCTCCACTACGTGGGCGCGGGCTACGACCCCCGCGACGAGGAGACGGGCCGCAAGGGCGCGGTGACCAAGCAGGCCCTCCTCGGGCTGCGGCAGGGCGCGAAGCGCCTGAACCCGAAGCTCGCCACCGACCGCGGCACCATGGCCGATCTGGCGTGGGCCAGCATGGTCAAGGAGGTCTTCCTCGACAGCGAGACCGACATCGGGCTCATCTCCACGCCGCCCGGCCCGTATCCGCAGGAGGCCGTGGTGCCCCCGAAGGAGATGGCGCATATCCGCGACGAGATCAACCGGGTCACCCGGTCGCGGCGGATGCTCGCCCACGGGCTCATCACCCCCCAGCTCGGCAAGGTCGACCTCGACTTCATGGACCAGCAGGCCGCGACCCTCCAGGTCGACGCGTGGAAGGGCTACACCGGTGCCGCGCCCAAGGGCTTCGACCGCGGGTGGTTCGTGGACGACGAGAAGATCGCGTACCCGATGCTGGAGCGCGCACGGAAGCTCGGGATCAAGCGCGTCTGCCTGCACAAGGGGCTGCCGCTCGGGCCGGTGGCGGACTTCAACCACCCGCGCGATGTCATCAAGGCGGCGCGCGATTTCCCCGACATCGACTTCGTGCTCTACCACGCCGGGCTGCTCACGGTGCCCCGCACCCAGTCGGCGGACGTGCCGTGGACCACCGAGTTCTGCCGGATGAAGAAGAAGCAGGCGGGGCTCAGCAACATCTACATGGAGCTCGGGTCGACCTTCGGCCAGCTCGTCACCACCAATCCCACCGCGTGCGCGCACCTCATGGGCCAGATCGTCGACGCCTTCGGTGCCGACCACGTGCTGTGGGGCACCGACTCGATCTGGTACGGCACGCCCCAGTGGCAGATCGAGGCCTTCCGCCGCTTCGAGATCCCGCAGGCCCTGGTGGACGCCCACCGCTACCAGCCGCTCAACCGCCTCGTGAAGGAGCAGATCTTCGGCCTGAACGCCGCGCGGCTCTTCGGAGTGGACATGCGGGCCAAGCGCAACGAGCTGCCCGGGGACTACCTGAGCCAGATCAAGATGGCCTACCTCGACGAGGGCCCCACCCCGAGCCACCGCTTCTACGGCTGGACCGCCTAGCTGGGTCAGACGTAGACGCGGGGGATGCGGGTGTTGAGGTTGGTGAGGACCTCGTAGGGGATGGTGCCGGCCCAGTCGGCGATGTCCTCGCAGGTGATGAGCTCGTCGCCGTCGGCGCCGAGCAGGGTGACCACGTCACTGTTGTAGGCGGTCTCCCATTCGATGTTCACCATGATCTGGTCCATGCAGACCCGCCCCACCACCGGGTACTTCCTGCCGCGGATCAGCACGTGGGCCACGTTGGAGAGCGCGCGGAAGTAGCCGTCGCCGTAGCCCACCGGCACCGTGACCACCCGCACCGGGTGATCGGTCTCCCACGTCGAGCCGTAGCTCACCGGGTGGCCGGGCTGCACCACCTTGAAGTAGACCACGCGCGAGCGCAGCGACAGCGCCGGTTGGATCGCGATGGTCTTGCGCACCTCGTCCGAGGGATAGACCCCGTAGAGCAGGATGCCGGGCCGCACCATGTCGAGATGGCTCTCGCGCAGCTGCAGCACCGCCCCCGAGTTGGCCATGTGCCGCACCGGCGGCTTGACGCCCTGCTTGTCGTACCACTCGAGCACCTCCAGGAAGCGCGCGAGCTGCCGGCGCGCGGACGTGAGATCGGCCGCGTCCGAGTTGGCGAAGTGGGAGTAGATGCCCTCCACCAGGGTGTAACGACACCCGGCCGCCCGCTCGAGCAGGCCGCGCGCGCTGTAGTAGTGCACGCCGATCCGCTCCATCCCGGTGTCGATCTTGAGGTGCGCGCGGGCCTCGATCCCCATCTGCCCCGCGACCTCGTCGATCTGCTCGAGCTTGTCGATCGACGACGCGGTCAGGGTGAGGCCGTGGCGAAGGAAGATCGGGATCTGGTCGCCGAAGATGCCGCCCATCACCAGGATGGGCAGGGTGAGCCCCGCCTCGCGCAGCGCCACCGCTTCCTCGAGGAACGCCACCCCGAGCGACTTCGCCCCCAGCGAGGCCAGATGCCGGGCCACCGGCACGAGCCCGTGGCCGTAGGCATTGGCCTTGACGATGGGCATCACCACCGCGGGAGCGACCGCGGCCTCGATCGCGCGGAGGTTGCCCGCGAGTCGGGCCAGGTTGACCTCGACGACCGTCGGTCGCAGCGCGCCCTGGTCCACCGGCTACTTGGGCACCATGCCCTTGAAGCGGGGCATGACCTCCTTGGCGAGCAGCTCCATCGAGTGCCGCCAGGCACTCGGGTTCTCGCTGTAGTCGAAGCAGAACAGCAGGAGCGTGCCGAAGCCGCCGACCTCCTCGTAGATGTCGTGGAGCTTCCGCGACACGGTGTCGGGCGAGCCCACCAGCCAGTTGTGCTTGGCGCAGTACTCGGGGGTCACGTCCGAGTCCGGCACACTCGGGTCGTGCTTGAGGTACTCGGTGAACGCGAACGCGCCGAGCAGCGGCAGGAAGTACTCGGTCATCATGCGGCCCATCATGCCGCCCACCGAGAGCCGCATCGCCTCCGCGTCGGTGTCGGCCACGAAGACCTCGCGGACCATTCGCCAGTCCGAGCGCTTCGCGGTGCGCTTGCCTCGCTCCGCTCCCTGCTCCACCGCTTCCCAGTGGCTGCCCACGTAGGCCGGGTTGAGGTTCAGGCTCATCGGCCAGAACCCGCGCTCCCCGGCCAGCTTGAGAGTGTCCGAGCCCTTGCTGAGCCCGGCGACCCCGATGGGCGGATGCGGCTTCTGGAGCGGGAGGATGTGCGGCCGGAGGGTGTCGAACATGGTCCCGGTCTTGGTCACGTGCCAGAACTTGCCCTTGTAGTCGAACTCGGGCTCGTCGCTCCAGAGGCGCAGGATGATGTCGAGCGACTCGCGGGTCATCTCCCGGTTCTGCCCCGACATGCCGTCCACGTTGAACATGGCCCAGTCGCTCGGCAGCCCGCTCGCGGCCACCCCGAAGTTCAGCCGGCCCTGCGCCAGGTGATCGAGGATCGCCACCCGGTTGGCCAGCTCGGCGGGGTGGTGGAAGGGCATCAGGAAGCCACCCGGCCCGATGCGCATGCGCTTGGTCTGGAGCAGCGCCTGCGCCACCAGCAGGTCGGGCGAGGGGTGCGGCTCCCACGGCGAGGTGTGGTGCTCGCCGATCCAGGCCTCGCTGAAGCCCAGCTCGTCGGCCCAGCGCAGCTGCTGGAGATCCCACTGGTGCCCGTCGAAGAGCTTCCGCTCCGGCGGGTGCGACGGCATCGTGAAGAGACCGTATTCCATGGCGAACCTCCTGACTGATCTCGCGCTTACAGATCTCGCTCGAAGGGAAAGAGCGGCCGCCGGCGGTTGCGATAGGTGAACAGCCGCAGGTCGGAGCTGGTCACGCCGTCGCCGTCGCAGAGGACGATGTGCCGGGCGATGGGCTCGAAGCCGGCCCGGAAGTGCTGGCGCGACTTGATCAGGACGTACTTCTTGCGGCGCGGGTCGATCCCGCAGTGGGTGAAGACGCCGGTGTCGAAGGGCTCGCTCCGCCCTTCCGACACCACGATCTGCATGGCTCCGGTATCGAGCACCGCGGTGCGGCCCATGCGCACCCGGGTGCCGGTGGCCATCGGCCCGGTGACGGTGAACTGCCCGTCGGTGATGCGGGTGACCTTGCCGGTCACCGGCAGCGGCCGGCCCGGCAGGTTGATCTGCGGCATATCGACGCGGCCGCCGAGCGGCAGCGTCACCCCCGCCGCGGTCCCCGCCTCCACCAGCCGCCGCACACCGGCCGGGTCGCAGATGGGTCCGGCCACCACGTCGGTGAGCCCCTGGCGCATCACCTCCTCGATCACGCTCATCACGTCCTGGGTGCCGCCGGACGCGGTGTTGTCGCCGTGATCCACCAAGACGATCGGTCCATCGCCGAGCGTGCGCGCGTGCGCGATCTGGCCCGCCAGCGGCGCGCCCCGGTAGAGGAACTCCTCGCGCCGCTCCCACGCCATCGCGAGCAGCCGGTCGCGGAGCGCGAGCCCCGCGTCGGTCCGCCGATCGCAGACGATCACCGACGAGAGCGAGACGTGGGGGATGTCCGAGTGCGGGAAGCCGCCGAACACCGAAGCGTTGAGCACCGCGCCGGAGGCCTCGGCGGCCATCGCCATGTCCATCACGTCCTTCATGGGCTGGCGCGACGGGGCGTGGACCAGGGTGCTCGTCATCATGGGGAGCGAGCCCCACACCATGACCGGCTCGACCTCGCCGCGCAGCGCCCGCAGCATGGTGCGGCCGGCGCGCTGGCCGGTGTCGCCCATGTCCACGTGCGGGTAGGTGCAGTAGCCCGCGATGACGGTCGCGTTGTCCACCATCGCGGTGGTCATGTGGGAATGGAAGTCGAGCCCCACCGCGATCGGCACGCGCGGCGCCACCGCGCGGATGCGCCGCAGGAGCTCGCCCTCGCCGTCGTCCACGTGCTCGGCGACCATCGCGCCGTGCAGGGCGAGGAAGACCGCGTCGCACCCGCCCCGCACCGCGCCCACGATGGCCTCCGTCATGTCCTCGTAGGCCGCTCGCTCCACGTACCCGGACGGGTGCGCGCCGCCCGCCACCGGCAGCACGATCTCCGCCCCGGCCCGCCGGGCCACGTCGAGGAAGCCGCCGAGCTGGGTGTTGGTGTCCTTGAACTCCGCGATCGCCGCCTCGCCGTGCAGGGGGCGGAAGGACCCGAGCGGGGTCGGCACCGGGGAGAAGGTGTTGGTCTCGTGCATCATCATCGCGAGGACGAGCTTGAGGCGGGCCATGCCGGGAGCATACTACGGACCGGACCTGCCGCTCCGCCCCTCTCGACGGTCGGCGCGAGACGGGGTAGGATCGCGCCCATGCGCGCCGCCGTGATGCGGGACCGCCGACTGGTGGTGGCCGACCTGCCGGTGCCCGAGCCCGGGCCGGGCGAGGTGCTGGTCAAGACGCTCGCCTGCGGCATTTGCGGCTCCGATCTCCACGCGCTCAAGCACGCCGAGCAGTTCGTCGCCGCCTCCCTCCGCGCAGGCAGCGTGTTCACGATGGATCTCTCGCGCGACGTGGTCATGGGTCACGAGTTCTGCGCCGAGATCGTCGAGCACGGGCCGGCCACGCGGAAGACGCTGCCGGCCGGCACGCGGGTCTGCTCGCGCCCGGGGCTCGTCCGCCCCGACGGCCCGCGCGCCGTGGGTTACTCCAACGACACCCCGGGCGGCTACGCGGAGTACATGCGGCTCACCGAGGCGCTCCTGCTGCCGGTGCCGGCCGGGCTTCCCACCGAGCACGCCGCGCTCACCGAGCCGATGGCGGTGGGCGTCCACGCGGTCGCCAAGGCCCGCCTCGACGCCGACGACGCGCCGCTCGTGATCGGTTGCGGGCCGGTCGGCCTCGCGGTGATCGCGGCGCTCCGCCTGCGCGGCGCGCGACCCATCGTGGCGGCCGACTTCTCGGCCCGCCGCCGGGAGCTCGCCGCCACCCTGGGCGCCGACCTCGTGGTGGACCCCGCGCGGGTCACCCCGTGGCAGAGCTGGCGCGAGGCCGCGGTGTGGCGCGACGCGAGCCGGGCGCCCGCGCTGCCCCCGTGGATCCCGGGCCCGGCGCTCCGGCCCGCGGTGGTCTTCGAGTGCGTGGGGGTGCCCGGCGTGCTCGACCAGATCATGGCCGCGGCGCCGAAGGGCAGCCGCATCGTCGTGGTCGGGGTGTGCATGGAGGCGGACACGATCTACCCGATGCTCGGCATCAGCAAGGAGCTCAACCTCCAGTTCGTCCTGGGCTACACCCCGGAGGAGTTCGCGGCGACCCTCGGCCACATCGCGGACGGCGCCATCGCGGCCGCGCCGCTGATCACCGGGCGGGTCGGGGTCGAGGGCGTGGCCGGCGCGTTCGAGGCCCTCGCCTCCCCCGAGCGGCACGCCAAGATCCTCGTCGAGCCCTGGCGGGCCTGAGAGGCCGGCCCGTCGCCTTCTCGGCCTTTCAAGACCGGAACTACCGCTTCTACTGGATCGGCCTCGTCTTCTACGTCCTGGGCCACCGGGCGGAATATCTGACGTTTGCATGGATGGTCTGGGAGGTCACCCACGACGCGCTCCACCTGGGCTACCTGGGCCTGGCCCAGGGCATCCCGCTGGTCGTGTTCCAGCTCTGGGGCGGGGTGCTCGCCGACCGGGTCGATCGCCTCCGGCTACTGCTGGTCACCCAGACCCTCACCACGGGCGCCCTCCTCGCGGCCTTCGTCCTCTCGGCGCTCTCGCTCGCGCGCGTCGAGCACCTGCTGGCCCTGGCCGCGCTCACCAACACCTTCCGCGCCTTCGACGAGCCGAGCCGCATGGCCCTGGTGCCTCAGATGGTCGGGCGCGAGCGGCTGCCGAACGCCATCGCGCTCGGGTCGATTCCCTGGCAGGCCGGCCGCATGATCGGCCCATCGATCACCGGCGTGCTCATCGCGGCCTTCGGGGGCACGGTGGGCTTCGGCGTCGCGCTCGGGGCCTCCGCTTCCGCGCTCGCCATGTACGGCCAGCTGCGCGTGCAGGGCCACGCGCCCTCGCCCACCGAGCGGCACGTCCTGGGCCAGCTCCTCGAGGGGCTCGGCTTCGTCCGCCACAACTTCGTCTTCGCGGCCCTGATCTGCCTGGCCCTCTTCAACGCGGTGTTCGGCCTCTCCTACGTCACCCTGCTGCCGATCTTCGCCGACGTCTACTTCCAGACCGGCTCCGCCGGCTACGGGCTGCTCAACGCCGCGCACGGCATCGGGGCCCTGGTGGGCACGCTGATCGTGGCGACGGTCGCGCCGCGCCTACACCGCCGCGGCCTGATCATCCTGGGCGGCGCGGCCGCGATGGGCCTGGGCCTCGTGGTCTTCTCGCGCGCCCCGGGCCTCGGCCTGGGCCTGCCGATGCTCGCGTGCGTGGGCTTCAGCAACACGTTCTACCTCACCCAGGTGAGCACGCAGCTGCAGCAGACGGTGCCGGACCAGCTCCGCGGCCGCGTGATGAGCCTCTACTCGCTCTGCTGGAACCTGCTGCCGCTGGGCGGGCTGCTGGGCGGGGTGCTCGCGGCCGCGGTGGACGCGCGCTTCGCGGTGGCGGTGGGCGGGGCGATGGTCGCCGCCAACGCCCTCGGCCTGCTCGCCTCCCGACGGCTGCGCCGGCTCTAGGGCGCTATACTCACCGAACGCATCACAAAGGAGAGCCAATCATGGCCGACGTGCTCACGGTGGTGGCGAAGATCAGGGCCGCGAAGGGCAAGGGCGACGCGCTCGCGGCGCTGCTGAAGGAGCAGGTGGCGGTGGTGCGCCGGGCGGAGCCGGGCTGCCTCGTCTATCGCCCGCACCGCTCCACCAAGGATCCCGATCTCTTCGTCTTCTACGAGCAGTACAAGGACGACGCGGCCTTCGACCTGCACCGCAAGGCCCCGCACCTGGCCGCCTACCGCGAGCGGCGGGAGAAGGAAGGGCTGACCGAAGGGCCGGCCGAGGTCGAGATCTACCGCTCGATCACCGAGTAGCTCCCCTCACGCGCCGAGGCGGAGCCCGAGCAGCCGCAACGCGGTCCGGAACTCGCGCCGCGCGGGGTCGATGGGCCTCATCGAGGGGTTCCGGATGACGGGCCGCGCGGACGGCCGCTCGAAGATCGCCCAGTTCCGGAAGCGATCCCCGAACCGCGAGAGGTAGGCGACGCCCGCGAAGCGGGGCCTCCCCTGTCGGTCGCTCAGGGCGTACAGGTAGCTCGAGATCTCCTGGGTGAACCGTCGCGGCGCGGTCTGCCGGATGGCCGCGCCGTCGAGCTCCGCGATCCCGTGACGCACGAGCGTCGCGGCGAGCGCCCGATGCAGGTGGGCGAGGGACGCCGCCGCGCCGACGTTGCAGAAGCGGCCGGGCACCGATCCTTCGCCGACGACCCGGCCCGCGAGCCAGGAGCGGGGGAGCAGGCCCGGCGCCAGGGTGGCCTCCGGCCCCTCGATCCGCGCGAGCTCCGCCAGCACGTGGGGGTCCGGCCGGAATCGGGCCAGGGTCTCCACGAAGCACGCCTCGAGCTGCGAGGACCCGTACAGGACCCGGTAGGTGCTGTGGGCATCGTCCCAGCGGTTGCCGAACGTGCCGTCCTCGCCCGCGATCTCCCAGCGCGGCCACGCCCAGGGATTCGGCTTCCGACCGACCCGGAGGATGCGGGCCGGCGCCGTCGTCTCGTCGAGGTCGGTCATCCCCCGACGACGAAGGCCCGCGCCGCCGCGACGATCTCCGGTCCAACCTCGGCGATGTCCCCTTCCCGCAGGAGACGGGCGGGCGATCGATCGCCGAGCTGGGGATTGAGCCCCTGGAACCAGGCCTGGGCCACCTCGTGGCTGTCGCGCTGACTGATCAGCCGCGCCACCTGGAAGGCCAGGCGCAGGCGGGGCGCTACGCCGGGGTCCTTCGGCCCCCTCCCCCGAGCGCCCCATTCGTGCACCGCCCGCGTCTCGGAGACCCGGGCGATGTACGCGACGAGCTTGGCCCCCAGGATCTCGGTCAGCTCCTTCGCGACGAAGGGGAACGGGGCGCGGATCGCGTAGTCGTGCGCCTGCAGGTCGGGACGTGAACCGGCTGCCCTGGTGGCCATTGGACCCCTCCTGGCCCCAGTCTACACCACGTCAATCACAAAGCAATCACAAGCCAAGACCAGGCTAGCCGGCGTCGGCGGCGAGCTCCTTGCGAAGGGCCTCGGCCAGTCGCGCGTACTGCGGGAGGTGATTGTAGAGCTGCGCGGAGACGCGGATCATCCGCTTGGGCGGCGCGGGCCAGCGCATGATCGGCACCTCGATGCCCCAGGCCTCGAAGAGCCGGCCCTGGATGGGATCGCGTACCCGCCAGCCGGTCTCCACCGTGCGGTTGTCGGGCAGGATCACGCTCGCGATCGAGCCGATCATCTCCTCGGGGCACGCGGGGGCGGTGCCGACCGCCTCGCAGAGGAGGCGGCGCGCCTCGAGCGCGAGGGCGCGGTTGCGCGCCATCAGCGCCGGCCACCCGCCGGGCACGAGGCCGGCCAGGTAGTCGATGGCCATCGGCACGGTGAGCCACGCGGTCGGGTCCTGGGTGCCGGTCCAGTCGAACTCGAGCCGGAAGCGCGACCGGCCCGCGCGCTCGCCCTTCGCGCCGTGGCTGATCGTGAGCGGATGGACATCGGCCTGGCGGTCGCGACGCACCCAGAGGAACGCGGAGCCCTTGGGCGTGCAGAGCCACTTGTGGCAGTTGCCGCTGTAGTAGGCGGCTCCGAGCGCGCGCAGGTCGAGCGGGATCATGCCGGGGGCGTGCGCGCCGTCCACCACCGAGTCGATCCCGCGCGCGGCCAGCGCGGCCACGATGCGCTCCAGCGGCAGGATCAGGGCGGTCGGGCTCGTGATGTGGTCGAGCAGGGCCAGCCGCGTGCGCGACGTGACTCCGGCCAGCACCGTGTCCACGATCGCCTGGGGATCGGTCACCGGGAACGGCAGGGTGACGGTGACGACCCGCGCTCCGCCGCGTTCGGCCACGAAGTCGAGCGTGTTGCGGCAGGCCTGGTAGGCGTGGTCGGTGGTGAGCAGCTCGTCGCCCGCGGCCAGGCGGAGCGAGCGCAGCACCGCGTTCACGCCCCCGGTGGCGTTGCTGACGAAGGCCAGATCGTCGGGGTCGGCGCCCACGAAGGCCCCGAGCCGCGCGCGCGCCGCGTCGAGGCGATCGTCGAGCTCGCGGCCGAGGAAGCGCACCGGCTCGGCCTCCATCTCGGCCCGCAGCACGGCCTGGTAGCGGAGCACCTCGGCGGGGCACGCCCCGTAGGAGCCGTGGTTGAGGAAGGCCACGCTGCGATCCAGCGGCCAGAGCGCCGCCCATTCGTTGTCGTCGGTCACACGTCCCTCCTTCAGGATCCGGGCGGCGCCTTGAAGCCGCCGATCACGTCGGCCAGATGGCCGGCCACCGCGATCGGGGTGGCGTCCTCGAGATAGGGTCCCACGATCTGCAGGCCCACCGGCAGGCCGCCGGCGGTGAGGCCGACCGGCGCGGTGGTCGCGGGCAGGCCGGCCAGGGTGGCGAACGAGATCCAGAAGCAGAGATCGCCGTACGGGCGCGGGCCACCCGGCATGGTCAGCACGCGGGTGAGCGGGTTGCCGGACTGGTCGTGCGGGAACGCGGGCACGAGCGCGGTCGGCATCAGAAACGCGTCGTGGGTGCGGAAGTAGGCCTGCCACACCCCGCGCGCCGCACGCCGGCGCGTCTCCATGGTCTGCAGGTACGCGTCCGACGCGGTGACCGCCCGGGCGTGGCGGGCGAGGTACGAGCCGTCCTGGTTGGCCGCGAGCTGGCGCAGGCCGGGCAGCTGGTCCTCCCGTGCGGGCGGCGTGAAGCGCGCGTAGAGCAGCGTGAGGTAGGCGTCGTACTGCTCCTCCACGCTCACCCCGGGCGGCCAGCCCTCCTCGAGCCGCGCCCCCGCCCGCCGCAGCGCCTCCACCGCGGCCGTCAGCGCCGGGGCCTCCTCGGCCGAGACCGGGGCGCGCGGGTCGTCCAGCACGTAGCCGATGCGGTAGTCGCCGAGCCGGACCCCGCGCGCGGGCGGCAGCGACCAGCGCCACGCGCGCGCCTCGTCGCCGTCGGGCCCGCCCAGCACCGCGAGCGCGGCGAGCAGGTCGGCGGCGGAGCGGGCGAGCGGGCCCGCCACCGGCAGGGTGGACGGCGGCGCGGCCGAGATGCCGGGCGGCGGCGGGATGTGCCCGCGCAGCGGCACCACGTCGAGGCTCGGCTTGTGGCCGTAGACGCCGCAGAAGTGCGCCGGGATGCGGATCGAGCCCGCCAGATCGCTGCCCGGCTCGAGATAGCTGAGCCCGGCCGCGAGCGCGGCCGCACCGCCGCCGGTTGAGCCGCCCGGGGTGCGCTCGACATTCCAGGGGTTGTTGGTCTGTCCGTACACCGTGTTATAGGTCTGCCAGTCGGAGGCGAAGATCGGCACGTTGCTCTTGCCGAGGACCACCGCGCCGGCGCCCAGGAGCCGCGCCACCACCGCCGCGTCCCGGGTCGGCACGTGGGTGCGGAGGGAGGGCGCGCCCGCGGTGGTGGTGACGCCGGCCACCTCGAAGGTGTCCTTGATGGTGATCGGCACGCCGTGGAACGGTCCCCACGACGCGCGCCGCGTCCGCGCCTCGTCGGCTGCGCGGGCCCGCGCGAGCGCGGTGTCCGCGGCGACCACCACGATCGCATTCAGCCTCGGGTTGAGCCGCGCGATGCGGTCGAGCATTCGGGTCGTCAGCTCGACCGAGGAGACCTGGCCCGCGCGGATGGCGCGCGCCGCCTCCAGGGCCGAGGCGAAGTCGAGATCGGCCACCGCGGCGCGCGCGGCCCGTGCGGGGAGCACCGCCGCCCCCGCGAGCGCCACGCCGCCGGCGAGGAACGCGCGGCGATCGAGGGTCATGGGCTCTCCTCGCCCGGCGACGGCATCGACCGCGAGAGGGTGCGGGCCGGGAAGCGCCGCAGCGCCGCCTCGTCCAGCTCGATGCCGAGGCCGGGCCGCGTCGGCACCGCGAGATGGCCGTCCCGCACCTCGAAGGCGGGGGCGGCCACCTCGCGACCGCGCGCCTCGAAGTTCACGAAGTACTCGGTGATCAGGAAGTTGGGGATGGCCGCCGCGACCTGCACCGTCGCGGCGAGCCCCACCGTCGTCGAGTTGTAGTTGTGCGGCGAGACGGTCACCAGCGAGGGCTCGGCCATCTGGGCGATGGCGCGCAGCTCCTGGATGCCCCCGCAGTTGCAGACGTCGGGATTCACGATGTCGGCCGCGCGCAGCTCGAAGCAGCGTCGGAACTCGGTGCGGGTGTACAGCTCCTCGCCGGTCACGATCGGGATCGCGATCTGCCGCCGGCACTCGGCGAGCGCCTCCAGATTCGTGGAGGACACCGGCTCCTCGTACCAGAAGGGCCGGAAGCGCTCCATGGCGCGGGCCACCCGCACCGCGTGCATCGGGGCCAGGCGCCGGTGCACCTCGATCAGCAGATCGATCGCGGGCCCGACCGCCTCGCGCACCGCGGCCAGGGTGGCCACCGCCGCCTCTTCGGCCTCGCGCGAGATGTGGGTCCGCCACGGCCCGGGAAACGGATCGAACTTGAGCGCGCCGAAGCCGCGGGCCACCGTCTCCCGCGCCCGCGCCGCGTAGTCCGCGGGGGCCTTCGCCCCGCCGTACCAGCCGTTGGCGTAGACCCGCACCCGCCCCCGGCACGGCCCGCCCAGCAGCGCGTGCACCGGGACGCCGTGCCGCTTCCCCGCGATGTCCCACAGCGCCTGCTCGAGCCCGCTCACCGCGCTCCAGAAGTCCATCGCCCCGCGCTTGGCCGCCCAGTCGTGATAGGCCCAGTGCACGAAGTGGGTGATGTGCGAGGCGTCGCGGCCGACCAGGTGGCGCCCGATCGCCTCCACGAGGGCCACGATGCTGGTGTCGCGATCGGCCTGGGTGTAGCACTCGCCCCAGCCGTACGGGCCGCCGTCGGTCTCGACCTTCACGAAGCAGAGGTTCTTCCCGCCGCCCAGGTCGGCGAGGAACGGGGTCACGCGGCTCACGCGCATCGTCGCATGGTAACAGAATTGGGCATCGTACCAGAATCGGGCCGCCCGGCGCGGGCGTGGTACGATTCTCCCCGGCTCATTCGCTCATGCTCGCTCTGACGAAGACGTCACGCCGCGGATCGCCCCGCGCGAAGCTGATGACCACGCTGTTCGTGGCTCAGGTCTGCGGCAGCTCCGGCCACTCCATCAGCCTCGCGGTCGGCAGCATCATGGCGGCCAGCATCACCGGGACCAACACCTGGTCCGGCGTCCCGATCGCGGTGGGCGCGCTCGGCACCGCGCTCGCGAGCTGGCCGCTCGCGCGCCTCATGGACCGCGCGGGACGGCGGCCGGGCCTCGCGCTCGGCTACGGGCTCGCGGTGGTGGGCGCGGTGCTGGGGCTCCTGGGCGTGGCGGTCCGGAGCTTCCCCCTGATGCTCCTCGGCATGGCGCTCTTCGGCATCGCGTCGACCTCGAACCTGCTCGCGCGCTACGCGGCCGCCGACGTGAGCCGGCCCGGGCAGCGCGGCCGCGCGATGGGCCTCATCGTGGGCGGCTCCGCGCTCGGCTCGATCATCGGGCCGAACCTGATGGCGCCCGCGCTCTCCCTCGGCGCGCGCCTCGACATCCCGGCGACCGCGAGCCCGTTTCTGGTGAGCGTGGCCGGCTACGGAGTCGCCGCGGTGCTCACGGTCCTGTTCCTGCGGCCCGACCCGCTCGCGCTCGCCCGCCGCGACGCGGCGGAGGCGGACGCGGGCCGGACCGCCGGCCCGGCCCGCTCGCTCGGCGCCATCCTGGCCGACGTGCGCGTGCAGATCGCGCTGGCCACGCTGTCGATCAGCCAGTTCGTGATGATCAGCACCACCTCGACCTCGCCGCTCTACCTGCACGACCAGGGGCACACCGTCGGAACCATCGGGATCGCGGTCTCGCTCCACCTCGCCGGCATGTACGTGGCCTCGCCGCTCTCGGGCTGGCTCGCCGACCGCTTCGGCCGCATACCGGTGATCGCGGCCGGCGCCCTCATGCTGATCTTCGCGGTGGCCCTCGCCGGCCTCGCTCCTGGCCGGGCGGGTGCCACGATCATCGCGGGCCTGTTCCTCAACGGCGTCGGCTGGAACCTCGCCTTCGTGGCCGGCAGCGCGCTCCTCACCGACGCGCTCTCTCCCGCCGAGCGCGCCTCGGTCCAGGGCCTGGCCGATCTCTCCATGGGCCTCATGGGCGCGATCGGCTCGGCGGCGGGCGGGATGATCCTCGGGCTCTGGGGCTTCGCGATCCTGAACGCGGTGGGCGCACTGCTGGTGCTGGGCCCGCTCGCCGTCGCCCTCCTGCGCCGGCCCGCGCTTGCGCCGGTCAACGGGTGACCGCCACCGCGCTGCTGCGGCTCCGCGACCTTCGCTGCCTCGGAGCCGGCACCCTCTTCAACTCGCTCGGCATGATGGGCGAGCTGGTGGTGCTCGGCTGGCTCGCGCTCGAGCTGACGAACTCGCCGTTCCTGGTCGGCGCCGCGCTCGGCTCCCGCATGCTGCCGCTCGTCTTCGTGGGCGTGCCCGCGGGCGTGCTCGCCGACCGCGTGGCGCGTCCGCGGCTGCTCCTGATCACCGGGGCCGGGCAGGCCTTGACCGCGGGCGCCATGGGCACGCTGACCCTGCTCGGGGTCGTCACCCTCGGTCAGCTCCTGCTCCTGACCTTCGTGGCCGGCGCCCTCCGCGGCGTGGAGCACGCGGCGCGGCAGAGCTACGCCCACGACGTGGTGGGCGCGGCCGCGCTCGTCGACGGCCTCGCCATCCTGGGCCTGGCCATGCGCCTGGGCTGGCTGGTGGGCTCGCTCGGCGTGGGCGCGCTCATCGCGCACCGTGGCTCGGGCGAGGCCTATCTGGCGGTCGCGGTCGCCTACCTGCTGGGCGGCCTGGCCCTGCTCCCGGCCCGCGTGCTCGCGCCGGTCGCCGCCGGCGCGCCCGACTCGATCTGGCGCGGCGTCACCGGCTTCGTGACCGCGGTGCGCGAGGACCGCATGCTGCTGGTGCTGATGCTGCTCACCGCCGGCGCGGAGGTCCTGGGCTTCGCGCACCAGGCGCTCCTGCCGAGCCTCTCGCGCGACGTGCTCCACACCGGGCCGGAGGGACTGGGCGCGATGAGCGCGGCGCGCGCGGTGGGCGGCATGCTCGGCCTGGTCGTCTCGATGCGCGGTCTCCTCGGGGGCGGCGGCGCGGTGTTCGTGGGAGTGCTGGTGGCCTTCGGGGCGAGCCTGATGGCGCTGGGCGGCGCTCCTTACGTGGTGGGCTTCACCGGGGTGATGGTCGTGGTGGTGGCGGCCAACGCGGCCGGCGCCCTCGCCGACCTCCTCGCCCAGAGCCTGCTCCAGCTGAGCGTACCCCACCACCTGCGCGGGCGCGCGGGCGGCGCCTGGGTGGTGGCGATCGGCTTCGCGCCGCTCGGCCAGATCCAGATCGGCGCGCTCGCCTCGCTCCTCGGGGTGAGCGCGGCGCTCGGGCTGAGCGGCCTCGCCCTGGTGGCGCTCGCCTCCGCCACCGTCTTCTTCTACCCGCGGCTGCGCGCCCTCTGAGCGCGCCGCCGTCGGCGCGTTGCCGGTGTCGCCGGACCTTGGTAGGCTCGGAGGGCATGAGCCACCGAGATCCCGCAGGGGCGCCACAGGGAGGGGACATGGCCGGAGCGAGCGTGTCGGAGATGGCCCGGGACATCGTCGTCGCGTTGATCCAGTCCGGCAAGATCCAGCTCGACGCCAACGCCAAGAAGCAGGGTGAGTGGCTGGGCGATCTCTTCAAGGCGGTCCACCAGCGGATCGTGGTCCAGGGCGCGATCGAGGTGCTCGTGGAGGATCAGCTGAAGAACTTCGATCTCGAGGACCTGCGGCAGCTGCGCGAGCTGCTCGACGCGGAGATCGCCGCGCGCAGCTAGGGCCTCACCTGGGCGCGGCCAGGCCGCGGACGCTCCACACCGGGACCGGTCGGGCCAGGCCCTTCAGGGTGAGCGGGCCCACGCTCTCCGCGTCGATCATCCCCTCCACCGCCGCCGCAACCCGCGCCGAGATCAGGATCTGCCCCCCGCCGGCCTCGCCGCAGAGCCGCGCCGCGAGGTTCGTGACCGTCCCGATCGCGCCGTAGTCGAGCCGCCCCTCGTAGCCGATGGCGCCGATGGTGGCGTAGCCCTGGGCGATGCCCACCCCGAGGGCGAGGTCCCAGCCGCGCTTGCGCCAGCGCGCGGCGAGGCCGGCGCTCCGGTCCCGCATCGCGATGGCCATGCGGATCGCGCGGGGGGCCGGATCCGGGATCTCGACCGGATCGTTGAAGAAGACCATCATCCCGTCGCCGGTGAAGCGCTCCAGCGTGCCCTCGTGGGCCAGGATGAGCCGGCCCATCTCCGCGTGGTACTCGCGCAGCACGTCCATCAGCTCCTCGGGCTCGGCGGACTCGGCGAAGGCGGTGAAGCCGCGCAGGTCCACGAACACCACCGTGACTTCGCGCCGGTGCGGAGCCAGGGGGTCGGCGGCGCCGCCGGCCACGATCAGCTCCGCGAGCTGGGGCGAGAAGAAGCGCTTGAGCCGCCCCAGGCGCTCGAGCTGGGCCACCTGCTCGGCGACCCGTCGCTCCAGCGTCTGGTTGAGCGCGGCGAGCTCGCGACGCTGGCGCGCTTCCTGATCGTGGAGGCGCTTCTTCTCCAGGCACGCGCCGATCCGGGCCTGGAGCAGCACCGGGTCGAACGGCTTCCCGAGGTAGTCCTCGGCCCCGAGCTGGATGCAGCGCACCACGCTGTCGAGCTCGTCCAGCGCCGAGATCATCAGGACCGGGATGTCGCGGAGCGCGGGATCGGCCTTGAGCCGCTCGAGCACCGCGTACCCGTCGAGGTCCGGCATCATGACGTCGAGCAGCACGAGGTCGACGGGGCCGACCGCGAGGGCGGTCAGCGCGGCGCGACCGCCCGCCGCGGTCTGCACCTCGTAGCCCTGGCGGCGGAGGCGGCGCGCGAGCATGTCACGGTTGTCCTCGTTGTCGTCCACGACGAGGATCACCTGCCGGGCCGGGGCTGGCTCACCGGCGACCGGCGCCGCGGCCGTCCCGGCCTCCGCGGGAATCTCCGGCGCGGCCCCCCGGCCCAGGAGCTCGTCGAGGCGCTCGGTCGCGGCCCGGATGCGGTCCAGATCGGCCAGCCGCGCGCCGGCGCCGGCCTCCGCCGCCCGCCGGCGCAGCGACTCCCCGGCGGTCCGGATGCGGTCGAGCGGCGGGCTCAGCGTGTCGCGCGCGGCGGCCAGGTCGGGCCGGCCCGTCTGGCCTCGCGCGAGCACCTCGTTCAGCAGGGTCAGGAGCTGGCGCGCGTCGCCCCGCAGGGCCGAGAGGCTAGCGGCCAGATCGGGCTGGTCACCGGCCTCCAGCTCCTCGAGCAGCAGCTCGGTGTAGCCGATGATGTGGTTGAGCGGCGTGCGCAGCTCGTGACGGAGCTGCGCTCCGGGATCGATGCTCACGCGCCGCCGCTCACGGGCCGGCCGCCCGCCCGAGCTGCGCCTCGATCTTCTCGAGCAGCCGAGCGAGATCGACGGGCTTGGTGTCGAAGTCGTCGCAGCCCGCCGCCACCGCCTTCTCCCGGTCGCCGGACATGGCGTGCGCGGTGAGCGCGATCACTGGGATCCCCCGCGTCTCCGCGGCGGCCTTGATCCGGCGGGTCGCCTCCCACCCGTCGAGGCCCGGCAGGCTCATGTCCATCAGGATCAGTGCGGGGGCCTCCGAGCGCGCCATCGCCACCCCCTGCTCGCCGTCGACCGCGATGGCGACCTCGTAGCCGCGCCGGGCGAGGCGGCGAGACAGCATGTCGCGGTTCATCTCGTTGTCCTCGACGAGCAGGATCTTGGTCATCGGGCCCCGGCCCTCCGACGGGCGACGCTGGCCGACACCAGCTCCCGCACCTCGGCGAGCAGTTGGTCGCGGCCGTGGGTGCCCTTCTGGAGGATCTTCTGCACGTGGCCGTTCAGCCGCTCCCGGTCCTCCTGGGACAGGTCCTTGGCGGTCACCACGACGACCGGGATCGCGCGCCAGGCCTCGTGACGGCGGAACTCGGCGACGAACTCGAAGCCGTCCATCTCGGGCATCATCAGGTCGAGGAGGATGACGCTCGGCGAGATGTGGTGCAGGCGCTCGAGCGCCACCCGTCCGTTCTCCGCCTCGACCACCGCGTAGCCTTCCGGCTCGAGCATCCGCCGGAGCAGCTGCCGGAGCCCGGCGTCATCGTCCACCACCAGTACCGGGAGGTCGCGCCGGTGCCGCTCGAGGACCGTGACCAGCCGCTCGCGATCGATCGGCTTGGTGAGGTAGTCGGAGGCGCCCAGCGCGTAACCCAGGTTCTTGTCGTCGACGATGGTCAGCATGATGACCGGGATGTCGGCAACCGCCGTGTCGGCCTTCAGGGCCGAGAGGACCGCCCAGCCGTCCATCCCGGGCATCATGACGTCCAGGGTGATCGCGTCGGGCCGCAGCTCCCGGGCCCGGCGCAGGCCCTCCTCGCCGCCGTGCGCGGCGACGACCCGGAACCCCTCGCGGGTAAGGAATCGCTGCATCAGGTCCCGCACCGCCGGCTCGTCGTCGATCACCAGCACGGTGCCGATGCCCGCCGAGTCGGGAGTGGCCGGCTCGGCCGCCCCCGACGGCTCGGTCGCCTCGGCCACCAGCACCGGCAGCCGGATCGTGAACGTGCTGCCCCGCCCCGCCACGCTCTCGACGGTGACGTCGCCGCCCATCATCCGGCAGAGCCGCCGGCTCAGCGCCAGGCCGAGACCGGTCCCGCCGTAGCGGCGCGTGGTGGCCGCGTCGGCCTGGGAGAAGGCCTCGAAGAGGCGGGTGAGCTGCTCGGGCGACATGCCGATGCCGGTATCGCTCACCCGGAACATCATCGAGTCCTGGCCGTCGACGACTTCCCGGGCCACCGCCAGCGAGACGGTTCCCCGGTCGGTGAACTTGCAGGCGTTGCTCAGCAGGTTGAACAGGGCCTGGCGCACCTTCGTCAGGTCCGCCCGCATCGTGCCGGCCGCCTCCGGACACTGCACTTCCAGGCGATTGGCGTTCTTGGCGGCCAGCGGCTGGATCACCGCGACGATGTCCCGCACCAGGCCGGCGACGTCGAAGCTCTCGAGGTAGAGCTCCATCCTGCCGGCCTCGATCTTGGAGAGGTCCAGCACCGCGTTGATCAGCTCCAGCAGATGCTTGCCGGCCGCGTTGATCTTCTTGAGGTCCTCCGTGAGCTGCTCGGCGCCGAGGTCCACGGCGTCTTCCTGGAGCATCTCGCTATAGCCGATGATGGCGTTCAGCGGGGTGCGGAGCTCGTGCGACATGTTGGCGAGGAACTCGGACTTGTGGCGGTCCGCGAGCTCGAGCTGGCGGCTCTTGTCCCCGATCTCGCGGAAGAGCCGGGCGTTCTGGATCGCCACCGCCGACTGGCTCGCGAACGTCCTGAGGAGATCGATGACCGCCGGCGAGAATTCCTCCGGGCTCCTCTTGTTCACGGTCAGCCCCCCGATCAGGACGTCCTCGCGCATCAGGGGCACCGCCATGAGCGCGCGCGTTCCGGTCCGGAGCAGCACGTCGCGGAGTGGGCTGTGGTACGCGCCGGCCGCGCCAATGTCGGGGATCTGGACCGGCTCCCGCGTCGCCGCCATCAGTCCGAGGACCCCTTCGCCACGGGACACCGGCGTGCGGCGGGCCATCGCGACGACCTCGTCGTCGATGTTGTCGGTGGCCCGCAGGTGGAACAGCTCGGTCCGCTCGTCATACTCGTAGACGGAGCCGCCGTCGGTCCCGGCGAGCTGGTTCGCCCGGGAGACGATCGTCCGGAGCACAGTCTCGAGGTCGAGGCTCGAGCTGAGGGCGTGGCTGACCTCGCCGAGGGCCCGTAGCTCGTTGACCGAGCGGGTGAGCTCCCCGGTGCGCGCCTGGAGCTCCTTGAACAGGCGCACGTTCTCGATGGCGATCACCGCCTGGTCGGCGAACGTCCTGAGCAGCGCGACCTGGCCTTCCGGGAACGAGCCGACCTCGGCGCGCTGGATCACGATCGCCCCGAGCGGCACACCCTCCCGCAGCATCGGAACCGCCAGCATGCTCCGCCACCCCCCCATCACCGCCACGTTCCGCTGGTACTCCGGGTCGCTCAGCGTATCCGTGATCTCGACCACCGCCGCGCCCATCACCGCGCGGCCCGACGCGTGCTGGCGGCTCGGCCGCATCGGGTAGAGGTCCTGCAGCATCGCCAGCAGCGCCTCCGGCATGTGATAGTGGGCGACCAGATGCAGCAGCTCCCCATCGAATCGGTACAGCACGCAGAAGTTCGCGCCGCACAGCCGCGGAGCCCAGTTCACGATCGTGTCGAAGACAGGCTGGACGTCGGTCGGCGAGCTCGAGATCACCCGGAGGATCTCGGCGGTCGCAGTCTGCTGCTCAAGCGCCTCGGTCAGGTTGGCGTTCTTGGCCTGCAGTTCGGTCAGGAGCCGCGCGTTCTCGATCGCGATGGCGGCCTGATCGGCGAAGGTCTCCATCAGCGCGATGTGCCCCTCCGTGAATGGCAACACCTCATGACGATAGATCATGATGACCCCGAGCAGCTCGTCGGCCCGGATCATGGGAACGGCCAGGATGGTGCGAATCGGATCGATGGCTCTCGCCCCGTAGGTGAGCTCCTGGTCGGTCAGGGCATCCTGGATGTGGACGACACGCCGCTCCAGGACGGCGCGTCCCGCCACGCTGTGACGACCGGGCACGATGGGATTCCGCTCGACGAACGCCCGGAGCTCGGGCGAGACATTGTGGGCCGAGACGATCCGCAGGACCTGCCCGTCGAACCGGTGGACGAACGCCCGCTCGGCCTCGCAGAGCCGGACCGCGTTCTCGGCCAGCGTCTCGAACACCGGCTGGAGATCGAAGGTGGAGCGGCCGATCACCTTGAGCAGCTCGCTGGTCGCGGTCTGCTGTTCCAGAGCGACCCGCAGCTCACTGTTCCGCTCGTCGAGCTCCTTGAAGAGCCTGACGTTCTCGATCGCGATGACGGCCTGATCCGCGAAGGTACGGAGCAGCGCCATATGGCTCTCGGAGAACGCCCCGACGACGCCGTGGCCCACCACGAGGACCCCGAGCACTTCGCGCTGGCCCATCAGTGGGACCATCACCACACTCCGCATCTCGTGACGACGATAGACATCGCGCACGCGCGGCGGCAGGCTCGGATCCGCTTCGATGTCGGGAATCGACTCCACGCTTCCCTCCAGAGCGCGATGAAAGTGAACCGACGTCCCGACGCTCACGGGCCGGGGGAACACGCTCCGCAACAGCTTCTGGATGTCGGGCGGCACGTTGTGGTGTGCCACGCAGTCCACCGTGTCGCCGTATCGCCGATAGAGGGTTCCATGACGGCCTCCGCACAGGCGCACCGCGCTGGCCACGATCGCGTCGAAGACCGGCCGAACATCCGTCGGCGAGCTGCTGATCACCCGCAGGATCTCGCTGGTCGCGGTCTGCTGCTCCAGGGCCTCGGTGAGGTTGGCGTTCTTGGTCTGCAGCTCAGTGAGCAGCCGCGCGTTCTCGATCGCGATGGCGGCCTGGTCGGCGAAGGTCTCCATCAGACCGATCTGCCCATCGGTGAACGGGAGGACTTCGTGTCGGTAGATGACGATCACCCCCAGCAGCTCGCCGGCCCGCAACATCGGAATCGCCAGGACGGTCCGGATCGAATCGACCTCCGCCCCGTAGTTGTACTCGGGATC
>Ga0310810_10000847_pt1 | contig 31100 bp, 23 predicted proteins | sample NCmetagenome_FD_207641 | JGI IMG/M metagenome (GOLD analysis project Ga0310810, IMG submission 207641) | Soil microbial communities from experimental microcosm in Duke University, North Carolina, United States - NC | ecosystem: Engineered > Artificial ecosystem > Soil microcosm > Unclassified ... | reverse complement strand
GCATCCCGGCCTTCACGCCGAGCTTGTCGATGAGGCTCTTCGGATGGAGAATCTTGTCGGCCCATTTCGTCGCCTGGGCGCCCAACTCGAGCGCCACCGCGCCATCGGGATAGCGGATGCGCAGCCAGCCATCCTTGGCTTCAACAGAGCTCATCTCGCGGAAGGCGATTTTCAGCCGCAGATCGCTCGCGCGGAAGATCAATTCCTGCGACTCCAGCAGCGCCTTGCCCTCCGCCAGCCTCTTACCCAGGTGGAGTTTACAATTGACTTCCTGCCCCACAACTCCCTCCTCTGACCTGCGTGCTACGATCAGTGAAAGTGCGACTTCCGCTCAATCCGGCACACGCGTGATGCCGATCACGATACCACGCGTTGCCCTGGGATTCCCGGCGCGAAGCTCGCACATGGACGGAGCCAAAATGCATCACACCATCATGTCCAGTAGACATTTCAGAGCTTCCAGCTTCGTTGTCGGCGCGGTTTTCGCGGCGCTGTTTTCGCTCCCGGGCCTGGCACATGCCGCCGTTGTGACTCTCCCGGACCCGGCCCTCGACGTGAACGCCGCCAGTGTGAAAGGTTCGCAAACCGCGGTACTGGCCGGCGGTTGTTTCTGGTGCACGGAAGCCGTCTTCGAACAATTGGCCGGCGTTCACAAGGTGGTGGCCGGGTTCGCTGGCGGCGACGCGGCCTCGGCGCACTACGAGGTCGTGAGTGCGGGAAAGACGAATCATACGGAGTCGATTCAGATCACCTTCGATCCCGCCAAAATCAGTTACGGGCAGCTGCTCAAAGTTTTCTTCAGCGTGGCGCACGATCCGACGCAGTTGAACCGGCAAGGCCCCGATTACGGGCGGCAGTATCGCTCGGCGATCTTTTATAAGGATGCCGAGCAGAAGCGGGTCGCCGAAGCGTACCTCAAACAACTGGAGGAAGCGCACGTATTCCACAAGCCCATCGTCACCGAAGTGGTCGAGTTGAAAGCCTTCTATCCGGCCGAAGAATATCATCAGCAGTTCGTGAGACGGCATCCCGATCATCCCTATGTGGTCGTGAACGCGCTTCCCAAGCTGGACAAGTTGAAGAAGCAGTTCCCGGAATTGTTGAAGAAGTCGAAATGAACGGTTACGAATCATCGTGGATCGCAGAATGGTTGGCTAGGAGCTGAAGATGAGCTTGTTTTCGCTTCGCAAGAAATGTTTGGCCGCCGCAGTACATGACGACGCGCAGCACGGCCGGCGGCGTTTCTTTGCTGTCGCGCTCGCCGGCTTGGGAACAGCGCGGTTCGGCGCCTCGCGGGCGCGAACGAGCGTAAAGGGGAAGCACACTGTGCGTATTATCGAGTTCGATTCCTCCGGACGGCGAACGGGCTCCGTCGAAGTGGAGACGATTGAGAAGCCCGAAGCCGAATGGAAGAGCCAGTTGACTCCCATCCAGTTCGAGGTGACTCGCCGCAAAGGCACAGAGCGCGCTTTCACCGGCAAATACCACGACAACCATGCCGATGGCCTCTACCGCTGCGTCTGTTGCGCGACGGCCCTGTTCGATTCCAAAACCAAGTTTGATTCCGGCACCGGATGGCCCAGTTTCTGGGCGCCGATTGCGAAGGAAAACATCGCCGATCTTACCGATGTCAGCCTGGGAATGCGCCGGACCGAAGTCAATTGTGCCCGGTGCGATGCCCATCTGGGGCACGTTTTCGACGATGGCCCTCCGCCCACTCACTTGCGTTATTGCATGAACTCGGCTTCCTTGAACTTCGTTCCGCGAGAAAAGAAGGGCCCTGGTTAGCGAGCGCCCGAGCACTGCACCGGTCAGTACGTTACCTTGCCCAGGATGACGGCGTGCCGCGCGCCTGTGGCGGATGGCAGGTTAGATTTGCGGCCGCGATATGTCTCGTGCGCCAGCACCGCGAATGCGATGGCCTCCTTGGCATCCGCGCTGATTCCGAACTCATCCGTCCGCCGGATCTGAACGTCGGGCAGAAACGCCTGCAGGTAAGCCATTAACGTCTTGTTGTGTACGCCGCCGCCCGCGGCAATAATCTCATCGACGCGCATTCGTGGGCGCACGAATCGCTCGATTCCCGCGGCAATGGCCGCCGAGGTAAGCGCGGTCGCCGTGGCGATCAGATCGGCGAGCGGCAGGCCCGCCTGTTTGAGCCGCGCGATGAATTCGGCGCCATATTGCTCACGTCCCGCGGTCTTCGGCGGCCGCTCGCGGTAATACGGATCGGCGAGAACTGCATCCAGTAGCGCACGGTCCAGCCTGCCCCGCGCTGCGATTTGGCCGCCGCGGTCGAAGCGCTCCCGGCCCCTCGTGAGTTCGGCCACCAGAGCATCGATCACCATGTTGCCCGGGCCTGTATCAAACGCCATGACCTCGCCAGGCAGCGCGCCCGGCGGGATGGCCGTTACGTTCGCAATGCCACCAATGTTCAGCGCCACTCGGCCGCGCTTCGCGTCGCGAAACAGCAAGTAGTCGACATACGGAACCAGCGGAGCGCCCTTGCCGCCCGCCGCCATGTCGCGCATGCGGAAATCGGAAACCACCGGCACGCCGAGCGCCTCCGCGATCACCCCGGCCTCACCGATTTGCAGCGTCGCCGCGACAGACTGCCCCAGAAACGGCCGCGCTTCGCCCTGGTGGTAGATGGTCTGCCCGTGACAGCCAACCAATTCGATCGAGCGTAGCGGTACGCGGTGACGCCGGCAGGTTTGATCGACCGCGCGCGCATAAAGCTGCCCCAGCCGGACATGCAGCCGCGCAATCTCGGCGGTGGTAACCGTCGTATTCGAAACCCCGAGTATCGCCTTGCGGACTGCCTCGGGATACGGTATTGAGTGAGACACCACCGGACGAATCTTGCGGCCGACTTTGCCCACTTTACCGACATCGACAATGGCCACGTCGATGCCGTCAAGCGAGGTGCCGCTCATAATCCCGGCTACTCGCAAGAGCGTTTCAACTCCTGCTGCAGCTCGTGCAGCAACTGCAAGGCTTCGATGGGCCGCAGTTCGTCGGTCTTCAGATTGCGGATTCGCTCGGCGATACCGTAGCCGACCGGTTCAAACATGCGGATCTGCACGGGCTCGTGCGAGCGGGGCGCAAGCTCTTCGGTGACCTCGTGCTCGGTGCGCTCGTGCAGTTGGAGCACTTCACGCGCGCGCTCGATCACCGCCAGCGGGAGCCCGGCCAGCCGCGCCACTTCGATGCCATAGCTGCGATCGGCCTTTCCCGGCTCGACTTTTCGCAGAAAGATGATTCGGTCGCCGGCTTCTTTCACCGATACCTGCAGATTGCGCACACCATCCAGTTGTTCGGCGAGCTCGGTCAGTTCGTGATAATGCGTGGCGAACAGCGTCTTGGCGCGCGTCTTCTGCTGTACGTGTTCGATGACCGCCCAGGCCAGGGCCAAACCGTCGTAGGTCGCAGTGCCGCGGCCGATCTCGTCCAAAACGATGAAGCTGCACGCTGTCGCGGTGTTGAGGATCACGGCCGTCTCAGTCATCTCCACCATAAATGTCGAACGCCCGCGCGCCAGATTATCCGAGGCGCCGATGCGCGTGAAGATCCGGTCGATGAGCGGCAGGCTGGCTGAGTCCGCCGGAACGTATGAGCCCATCTGCGCCAGAATCGCAATAAGCGCGGCCTGCCGCAAATACGTGGACTTGCCGCCCATGTTTGGGCCGGTGATGATGGCGATCAAATCGGTTGTGGCATTCAAATAAAGATCGTTGGGAATGAACCGGCCCGTATCTCCCATGTGGTCGCCCAGCTTTTCGATCACCGCATGACGTCCCGCCAGGATGCTCATCGATTCGTCATCCGAAAAGGCCGGCCGCGCGTAGCGGCTGGTCGCTGCCACTTCCGCCAGTGCGGCCGTGACGTCAAGCTCCGCTATGGCCGCGGCGGTCGCGCGGATGCGCTGGGCGTGTTCGGCGGCAAAGCGCCGCACTTCGCCGAAAAGTTCCTTCTCGAGCGTCAGGATCTTCTCTTCGGCATCGAGCACCTTGCGTTCGTAGTCCTTGAGCTCGGGCGTGGTAAACCGCTCGGCATTGACGAGGGTCTGCTTGCGCTCGTAATCGGCCGGCGCCAAGTGCTGGTTGGCCTTGGAGATCTCGATGTAGTACCCGAAGACGTTATTGAAACGCACCTTCAGCGATTGAATGCCGGTGCGCGTCCGTTCGCGCGATTCGATCTGCGCGATGTACTGCCGGCCGTTCTGGCGCAGGTCGCGCAGCTCATCAAGCTCAGCTTTGTATCCCGCGCGAATGGCGCCGCCATCCACCACGTTCACTGGAGGCGCGTCAGCGATGGCGTTCAGAATGCGTTCGCGCACTTCCGGTATTTCATCGAGCTGTTCTCGAATAACCACGAGCCTCTTCGCCTGCCGCCGCTCGATGGTCTTCTTGAGCGACGGGATCTTTTCGAGCGACCTTCCGAGCGCCAGCAGCTCGCGCGGCCCGGCGGACCCGATCGTGATCTTCGCCAGAAGCCGCTCGACGTCCAGTACGCCGCTTAATTCGCCGCGCACCTGCGCGCGCACGATCGCATCCCCCAGCAGATCGCCCACCGCATCCAGCCGCGCCTCGATTTCCGCGCGGTCGAGCGACGGGTTGAGCAGGCGCCGACGCAAGAGCCGCCCGCCCATGCCGGTCATCGTCTGATCGATCACCGACAATAGCGTCGCACCCTCGCCCGCGAACAGCGGCTCCACCAGCTCCAAATTCCGCACGCTGACCGCATCCAGCACCATGCCTTCGGCGCGGTCATAGTAGGACGGCCGGTCGAGATGATCGAGTGCCGCACGTTGCGTCTCCTGCAAGTAGTGCAGGATCGCCCCGGCCGCGCTCACCGCCGCCTGCCGCTCCGCAAGACCGCACCCGTCGAGCGAGAGCAGCTTGAAGTGATCGCGCAGCGTGCGGTCCGCGTAATCGTGGCTGAATGTCCAACTCTCGCATTCCGTGCGGAGCAGGCGGCGGCTCTTCTCTTCGGGCACAAGCAGCGGCAGGTCGGCCGGGAAGAGCACTTCGCGGGCGCCAAGCTGCTCAATGGCGGTCCCGATCTCCGCAGTAGCGAACTCCGTCGCGCGAAACTCGCCCGTCGAAACATCCACGTGCGCGAAGCCAGCGCGGCTGCCGTTGAGCGACACCGCGGCCAGATAGTTGTTCTCGTGCGAGCGCAGCAAGTGCGCATCGGTGGCGGTTCCCGGCGTCACGATGCGCGTGATCTCGCGCTTGACGAGTTTTTTCGCCACGCGCGGGTCTTCCATCTGGTCACAGATGGCCACGCGGTACCCTTTTTGGATAAGCCGCGCAATGTAGCCTTCTGCCGAATGGTACGGCACGCCGCACATGGGAATGGCCGCGCCCTTTTCTTTGTTGCGCGCGGTCAACGTGATTTCGAGTTCCCGCGCCGCCACCACCGCGTCATCGTAAAACAACTCGTAGAAGTCGCCCAGCCGGAACATGAGCAGGGCCTTGGGAACCTGTTGCTTGATGGAGTTGTACTGCCGCATCAGCGGCGTGGAGGCGTCAGAGGCCATTGCCGTAGTGGGGCCGCCGTCTTCGCCCGCCATGCGCGGCGCAGGCGAGACCGAAGTCTGCTCCACTACGCATAAATCCCGCGCAGTTTGATGGCAAACGCCACGCGATCGAGCGCCAGCATGTAGGCCGCGGTGCGGTTGTTCACGCCGTGCTTTTCCGCATAGCCGACCACCGCATCAAAGCTCGCCACCATGATTTCCTCCAGGCGCGTGTTCACCAGGTCCTCATTCCAGAAAAAACCCTGGCGATCCTGTACCCATTCGAAATAGGAGACCGTCACGCCGCCCGCGTTGGCGAGGATATCGGGAATCACGAAAATTCTCTTCTCGCGCAGGATCTCATCCGCCAGCGGCGTGGTGGGCCCGTTGGCGCCCTCGCACAAAATGCGGCAACGCAGCCGGTCGGCATTGGCGGAGGTCACGACGTTTTCAGTTGCGGCGGGCAGCAGGACATCGCACGGCAGGAACATGGCGTCGTGCCGGTCAACATTCTCGCCGCCTGGAAAGTCGCGAACCGATCCCGTTTCCTTCTTGTGCGCCATGAGCGCGGCAATGTCGAGCCCGTTCGCATTGTAGATTGCGGCGTCGTACTCGATGATGCAGATAATCTTGAATCCCGCGCGCGACATCAAACGCGCCGCCATGCCGCCCACATTTCCAAAGCCCTGAATCACCGCGCGCGTTGAAGCCGGCTCCATCCCAAGTTTCTTCAGCGCCTTGAGCGCGACAATCGTGCATCCGCGCCCCGTGGCCTCAGTGCGGCCCTTGGAGCCGCCGAGATCGAGGGGCTTTCCCGTGACGACGGCCGTAGTGGTGTGCCGCACGTGCATGGAGTACGTGTCCATGATCCACGCCATCACGCGATCGTTGGTGTTTACATCGGGCGCCGGCACGTCGCGCTCGGGGCCGAGAAAGTCGATGATCTCCGCCGTGTAGCGCCGCGTGATCCGCTCCAACTCGCCATCCGAGAGCACGCTGGGGTCGCAGATCACGCCGCCTTTCGCGCCGCCGAACGGAATGCCAACCACGGCACATTTCCACGTCATCCATGAAGCCAGCGCGCGTATTTCATCGAGCGTGACGTCGGGACTGAAGCGGATGCCGCCCTTCCCGGGGCCGCGCGCGATGGAATGCTGAACGCGGTAGCCCGTGAACACTTCGAGCCGGCCGTCGTCAAGCATCACCGGGATGTGAACAGTGAGTTCCTTGGTCGGGCTGCGCAATACCTTGCACATGCCGTCATCGAGATTGAGCCGGTTGGCGGCCTCATCGAAACGTGCTTCCGCCGCCAGCCAGGGATTGGTCTCTTGCTCGGTGGACAGCAGCGTGGCCATAGAGAAAACCTCCGGTTACATTATGACAGTGGCGCAGGCATTCCTGCCTGTGCGTTTCTTTTTTGGGCGGTGAGCGCGGCGCCAGCTCTAGTGGCCCGCGATCAGTTCCACGGCCCGTTGAATTTGCGGATCGCGTTGCGCCTCCACTTCGTCTCCTTTGGCGACGCCCAGTGCCTGGTTGAAAATCTCGGTCTTGAGGCGATTCTGGATGAAGTCGAGTTCGCTCGACCACTCGGAAAGGCTGGGCTGAATCCCGTGCTCCGCCAGAAAAATATGGAAGTCATCGAGCAGCGCCGGTGTAATGTCGAATGCGCCCGTCACCTGGTGCTTTTGCGTGTAGTCGGTGGCAAAAGAAGTGAAGGACGCCGACCCCTCCAGCGCCGCTTTCAAGCGCGAGATCCCCGGCGGAAGGACCACTGCGTCGGGCATGATTCCGCCGCCCCCGCGGACCACACGCCCTTTGTCCGTGCGGAAATCGCTTTTCGCATTGGGGTGGGCCGCGGTTGCGCCCAGCGCGAATTGCGACGGGTCGAACGGCTTTTGAATGGACCGCCCGCTCGGCGTGTAATAGAGCGCCGTGGTCAGCGCCAGGCCGGTTGAATCGGCAAGCGGAAAAACGCTCTGCACCAGGCCCTTGCCGAAACTCTGTTCACCCACAATCACGCCCCTGTCATGGTCCTGCAACGCCCCGGCCACAATTTCCGACGCGCTGGCGCTCTTCCCGTTGATGAGGGCCGCCACCGGAAAGTCGTATGGTTTGGCGTCCGCCGGAACTTTCTCCTCTTTCTGCGGAACCGCGCGCCCGCGCACCGTCAGAATCGGAAGACCCGGTTTCAAGAACAAAGATGCCGTTTCCAGCGCCGATGTCAGCAAGCCGCCCGGATTGTTCCGCAGATCGAGCACCAGCCCTTTCAGCGCTCGGCCGCCCAAACTTTCAATGGTGCTTTTGATCTGCTCGCCCGTCTTTTCATCGAAGCTGGCAATGCGCAAGTAGCCGATGCCAGGCTTTAGCAGGAACGCCCGCTCCACGCTCGGCTGCTGCATTTCCTCCGGAGTGAGCGTGAAATCGAGCATGCGCGCGTTGCCAGGCCGACGGACCGCCAGCCGCGCCGGCTGCTGCCGTGATTGTTGCAGTAGGCCGATCAGTTGGTCCATATCCAGGCGGTCCAGCCGGATATTGTTGACCGCCAGAATCTCGTCCCCCGGGCTCATGCCGGACTTTGCCGAGGGCGTTCCCGGCAGAGTTTGTAGCACGATGACACGGCCCGGCAAGACGGAAACCACGCTGCCGAATCCCTTGCGCGTGGAGGTTTCAAGCTGCTTGAGCTGCTCGAACTGCTGCGGATCGAAAAACACAGAGTGCGGATCGAGCCGCCGCAGCATGCCCGGAATCACGCCCTGGTAGAAGACTTGCTCGGAGGAAACCGGATCGGCGGCGTTCTCCTCGACCAGCGCGTAGGCGCCGACCAGCCGCTTGACCTGGGAATCGAGATCATCGGCCCATGCGGACGAAGCGAGCAGCAAAACCGCGGGGAGAAAACGAACCATCAGTCGGGCCAGATTGCGGATACGTCAATGGCGACGCCGGGAAACAGCTTCGGTGAGAGCTGGCCTTGAGTAAGAACCTGCACGGTGCGCAGTTTACCCTCGAGCACCAGCAAGACTTCTATCGTTCGCGCTTCGGGCATGTTCAGCCAGTCTTCATACGTGACTGTTCGGGTCGTCGTTGCCATGCGTTGCTATTATTCTAGCGCGTGAACTTTGTGGCCTTCTTTGCGGCGTGGCGTTCGCGCGCCAGCTCAATCAGGCGGTCGATGAGTTTGGGATAAGCCAGCCCGCTCTGCTCCCACATCTTCGGATACATGCTGATCGACGTGAATCCCGGGATGGTATTGATCTCGTTGATGTACAGCCGGCCGGTCGCGTTCTCTAGCAGGAAATCGACGCGCGCCATTCCCTCGCACTCGACCGCCTGGTAGCAGCCGACGGCTAGCCGCCGCAACTCCGCCGTTTTCTCCACCAGAAGATCCGCCGGCAACTGGAATTTTGCCTGATCGAGCAGATATTTGTCTTCGTAATCGTAAAATTCGCGCGACGGAAACACTTCGCACGGCAATGACGCTTGAGGATTCTCGTTGCCCAGCACAGAGCATTCGAACTCACGCCCGGCGATGCCACGCTCCACGATGATTTTCCGGTCGTATTCGGCCGCCAGCGCCAGCGCCTTCTCCAGTTCTGTGCGATCGCGTGCTTTGGAAATGCCCACCGACGAGCCCAGATTCGCCGGCTTCACGAACACCGGAAACGGAAGCCGCCCCACAACGTCGGCTGTGTCCAAACAGCCACGCGCGAGTGTCACATAGTCCACGACGGGCAGCCCGCGCTCGTGACACACGCGCTTCATCATTTCCTTGTCCATGGAAAGCGACGACCCGAGCACTCCCGCCCCCACGTACGGCAAATCGGCTAGCTCCAGCAGCCCCTGCACCGTGCCGTCCTCGCCGAACGTCCCGTGCAGCACCGGGAAAACCACGTCGATATTCGGATGCGCGCCGGGCTCGGGCAGAATCGGGCTGGGCCGCCACTTCCCGTCTTTCGAGATGAAGTACTCGACAATCTCGTACTTCGAGCGGTCCATGGCTTTCATGATCGATTCGGCCGAGCGCAGCGAAATCTCGTGCTCGCCGCTGCGTCCGCCGTAAATCACCGCCACCCGGATTTTCACAGAATCTTCTTTCCCAGCGCTGACATCACCAGTTCCACCGCCAGGTCCGCCGTGCGGTTGGTCTCATCAATCACCGGATTGACCTCGACCACTTCCATCGAAACCATGTGACCCGAATCGCAGATCATTTCCATGGCCAAATGCGCTTCGCGGTAAGTGGCGCCGCCGCGCACCGGTGTTCCCACGCCCGGCGCATATTGTGGATCGACGTAGTCCATATCCAGCGACAAGTGGACGCCGGCCGTGCCATCGCTCGCGATGCCGATCGCTTCCTTCATCACCGCGCGCAGCCCTCGCTCGTCGATATCCCGCATGGTAAACGCGCGCACGCCGCTCCCGCGCACATGCGGGCGCTCCAGAATGTCGACGTCGCGCAATCCCACCAGCGCCACATTGCGCGGCTGCACCTTTGGCGCGAAACCGAGCAGCTTCGTCAACTCCTCCGGGCCCAGGCCGATGCAGCACGCGAGCGGCATGCCGTGCACGTTGCCCGAAGGCGACGTCTGTGGTGTGTTCATGTCGGCGTGCGCGTCGACCCACAAGAGGCCCATGCGCTTCTTCTTTTTGCGGAAATAGTGCGCCATGCCCGCGACCGTGCCGATGGCGATCGAATGGTCGCCGCCCATCACCAGCGGCGCTTTGCCTTCATCGGCCACGCGTTCCACCATGTTGGCCAGCCGCAGGCAGGTCGCCGCGATCTGCGGCAGATATTTTGCATGGCGCGGCCCCTCGGGCAGGCTCTCCGGCTGCTCCACCGGCACATTGCCCAGGTCCTCTACTTCGTAACCGAGAGACGCAATGCGCTTGTTGATGTTCGCCACGCGCATGGCGGATGGCCCCATGTCGACCCCGCGGCGGCCGGCGCCCAGATCGAGCGGCGCTCCGATGATGGCAATGTGCGATTGATGCATGAAATGAAACTATGGCCGCAGCCGGTACAGCATGCGTGGAAACGCAATGGTCTCGCGAATATGTTCCAGGCCGCAAATCCACGCCACCGCGCGCTCGATGCCCATGCCGAAACCCCCATGCGGTACGGTGCCGTATTTGCGCAGATCGATATACCAGTTGAACGCTTCTTTCGGCAGCTTGTGCTCCTCGATGCGACGTAACAGCAGTTCGGCATCGTGAAGGCGTTGGCCGCCTCCGATGATCTCGCCGTATCCTTCCGGCGCCAGCACGTCGACGCATAAGGCCACTTCCGGCCTCGACGGATTCGGCGCCATGTAGAACGCTTTCACCGCCGACGGATACCCGTCCACCATCAGCGGCCGGTCGTGCGCCTCGCTCAGCAGCGTTTCATCGGTGCCGCCGAAGTCGCCGCCCCACTGGATTTCGCTGCCCTTCGACTGCAAAACTTTCACCGCGTCATCGTAAGTCATCCGCGGAAACGGCGCCTGAATCGCTTCCAGTTTTGAAACGTCGCGCTCCAGCGCTTTCAGCTCCTCCCGCCGGTTCTCCAGCACGCGCCCCACCACGAACACGATCATCCCTTCGGCCAGTTGCTTGACGTCTTCGAGCGTGGCGTACGCCATCTCCGGCTCCACCATCCAGAATTCCGTGAGATGCCGCCGCGTCTTCGATTTCTCCGCCCGGAACGTCGGCCCAAAGCAGTAAACTTTGCCGAACGCCATGGCCGTGGCTTCGTTATAGAGCTGGCCGGACTGGGTCAGATACGCCTTTTCGTCTTCGAAGTAATTCACCTCGAACAGCGTGGTCGTACCTTCACAGGCCGCGGGCGTAAAAATCGGCGTGTCCACCAGCGTGAAGCCGTTGGAATCGAAGTAGTCCCGCACCGCGCGAATGATTTCATGGCGCACGCGCAAGATCGCGTGCTGCCGCTGGCTGCGCAGCCACAGGTGCCGGTGGTCCATCAGGAAGTCCACGCCATGGTCTTTGGGCGTGATGGGATAGGGATCGGATTCCGGTACGCGCTGCACCACCAGCACGTCCTCTACATCCATTTCGTAACCGCCCGCCGCGCGCGCGTCGGCGCGGATCTTGCCCGTGAACGTCACGGAAGATTCCTGCGTCAGCTCCTTGATCGTTTCGAACGTCGCCTCGGGCAGCGCGCTCTTCACCGCCACGCACTGCATCAGGCCCGTGCCGTCGCGCAGCAGCGGGAAAACGATCTTGCCGGATTTGCGCAGGTTGTAAAGCCAGCCGGGAATTTCCACCGTCTCGCCCACGTGCCGGCTGGCATCCGCGATCCTGATCCGCTCGGCCTTCACAGGTTCTCCAGCCGGTCGAAAACCTCGTTCACGCGATCGAGCGGTTGCTCCATGCCCTCTACCTCGCGCAGCTCGAGCAGCAGCGGATATTGGTCCGGCCGCGATCGCAGCAGCGCCATGGTCCGCTTCCAGTCCACTGTCCCGCCCTCGGCCACCAGCGGAAACAAGTGCTTGTCGTCCTGCCCGTTGTTGTCGTGCACGTGCGTGGACCGGACGCGGTCTTTCATAATCTCGTACGCGGCTTCCACTCCCTCGCCCATGTTGGCGTGGCCCACATCGAATACGAATCCCAGGTCCAGGTGCGTCACCTCGAGGAAGTAGTGCAGCCGCTCCGCGCTCGAAAGGTCGTTGGGAATATTCTCCAGCAGGATTTCCACGCCGCGCTGCTTCGCGAAAATACTCAATTCCTCGAGCGCCGAGAACGCGGCATCCAGTTTACGTTCGTTGAAAGGTTCTCCCGAAACACCCAGATGCTGGATCAGGTAGCGGAACGGAATGATCTCTGCGATTTCAAGGGCGCGCTTGATTTCGTCCACCATCTGGATCCGTTGCCCCTTCACCGGCTCGGTCAGCGTGATGATGGAATGCGGCCCGGACCGGCCCCAGAACTCGTCGTTGTACATCGGAGCATGCAAAGAGTGCAGCTTCAGATCCGAATCCTCGAACCAGTGACCCAGTTCGTCGATCTGTGCGCGATTGCGGTAGTCCAGATGCTGCCGCGCGCAAAAAATTTCGACCGCCGGGATACCGGCCTGCATCACGCGGTTCAGCCAGGCAATCGACAGCCGATGGTTGACGAATAAGTGCGTCGAGAGTACGCGATTCATGCGGTCAGTATCCTTTGGCCGTGCCTTCGGTGCGTGCGTCGGCCGAACCCTCGAGCCACCCATGGCTCACCCGGATGGCCGCTACCTCGCCCTGCCCATCTTCAAACTCGATGGTGTGCCCGCGTGCCTTGAGAAGCGCCACTGTATCCGGCGAGAAACCGCGCTCCATCTTCAGCACGTCCGGCATCCATTGATGATGCAGGCGAGGGGCATCCACCGCGTCGGCCACGTTCATGCCGAAATCGATCACATTCACAATGACCCCAAGCACCGTATTGATGATCGTCGGCCCGCCCGGCGAGCCCACCACCAGGTACAGCTTCCCGTCGCGCAGCAAGATGGTCGGCGTCATCGAAGACAGCGGCGTTTTGCGCGGCTGTATAGCATTCGCTTCACCCTGCACCAGGCCGTATGCATTTGGCTCGCCCGGCTTGGCGGCAAAGTCGTCCATTTGGTTGTTGAGCAGGAATCCCAGCTTGGTCGCCGTCACGCCGCTGCCATACCCATCGTTGAGCGTGTAGGTCACGGCCACGGCGTTTCCTTCAGCATCCACGATCGAATAGTGCGTGGTGTCAGAACTTTCGTAGGCCGCGGGCTTGCCCGGATGCAACACAGTGCTCGGCGTGGCGTGTTCGCGGTCGATGGATTGCCGCAGCTCTGCAATATAGCGCGGGTTCAGCAAACCGGAAACCGGCACGCGATAGAAATCCGGATCGCCCATGTACTCGCTGCGGTCGGCGAAATAACGGCGCATCGTCTCCGCCATGAAATGCAGTGTTGCCGCCGATCCCGCGCCCGATTTTTCATAGCCCGAGCCTTCCAGTACCCCCAGCATTTGCAAAATGCCAACGCCACCCGAACTCGGTGGAGGCGCGGTCACGATGCCGTATCCGCGATAGCTTCCCGTGAGCGGCGTCCGCTCGATGGCTTTGTAGTTTTTCAGATCGTCTAGCGTAGTCAGGCCGCCGTGCTCTTTCATATCCGCAGCCAGCAGCTCGGCCGTCTCGCCTTCGTAAAATCCTTTCGCGCCCCGGTCGCGAATGCGCTCGAGCGCGCGCGCCAGTTCGGGCTGCATCAGACTCTCTCCGGCCTCGAAAAACTTGCCCTCCTTCAAAAAGATTCGCCTGGATTCTGGAAATCGGCTCAGTCTCTCGCTGGTATGTTTCGATCGCAGGGAGCTTGCCAGGCCGTAAGAAACCGGAAAGCCGCGCGAAGCCAGATCCACCGCCGGTGCGACCAGATCCCGCCACGCCTTGCGCCCGTATTTCTGATGCGCCAATTCGAGGCCTCGCACCGTTCCCGGCACTCCCGACGCCCGATAACCCACTAGGCTGTCCGGCGTGACTTTTCCATCCGGCCCGATGTACATGTTGCGCGATGCTTTTTCCGGCGCGCGCTCGCGGAAATCGATGAATGCCGTGCGCCCATCCGCAAAGCGCGCCAGCAGAAAACCGCCGCCGCCGAGATTGCCTGCCGAGGGATGCGTCACCGCCAGCGCAAAACCCACTGCCACCGCCGCATCGATCGCGTTGCCGCCCGCTTCCAGCACCGCTACCCCGACGTCGGTCGCATGCGCCTCGCGCGTCGCCACCATGCCGTGCCGCGCCCGCACCGGCTGGCGCGCGTACAACCCCGCGCCGGCTGCCGCAATCAATGCGACCAGCAACGCAATTTTTCGCATAAGTTTTGATTCTACCAGCGGCCCGGCGCGCTGCGGATCGGCCCGCTCTTTACACGTCCTACGCGCGTAAGGAATCAAGAGCCGCGGGTTAGCGCTCCGCCTGTTTGCGCGACGCCGCGCGCCGTTTCCAGTCGAACAACACCACGCCGGCCGCCACCGACACGTTCAGCGACGAAATTTTCCCCGCCATCGGAATCCGCACCAGGACGTCGCAATGCTCCCGCACCTGGTGGTGCAGGCCCTTGCCTTCGGCGCCAAACACCACGACTGCGCGCTCGGCATAATCGACCTGATCGTAGTCCTGGTCGCCGCGCTCATCCACGCCGTAGATCCAGAATCCGCTCTTTTTCAGTTCTTCGAGCGTACGGTTGATGTTGGTGACGCGCGCCACCGGCAGGTGCTCGAGCGCGCCGGCCGCCGCCTTGGCCACGGTCTCGGTCAGGCCCGCGGCGCGCCGCTCGGGCACGATGATCGCGTCCGCGCCCGCAGCATGCGCCGTGCGAATCACTGCGCCGAGATTGTGCGGATCTTCGAGGCTGTCCAGCACCACCAGCAACCGTGCGTGCCCGGCGATGTCATCCAGCTCCGCATACTGCTTCGCCGCCCCCAATGCCACTACGCCCTGATGCGCCGCGCTCCCCGCGAGCCGGTCGATCGCCGGGCGCGCCTCAAATCGCACCGGGATCGAATGCTGGCGCGACAGGTCAATAATTTCCTGCACCCGCGGGCCCGCCAGGCCCTTTGCGATCAGGATACGATCGAGCGGTCGTCCGGCGCGCAGGGCTTCAGCAACCGGGTGAATGCCAACCAGGATGGCCAATCGCGCCTACTGTTCCGGCTGGACGCCCAGGCCGTTGTTAAAGCGATTCGTGAAATTAGCCATGGCGGCCACCAGCGTAATCTCCACCACCTGCTCGTCGTTGAAGACTTTGTACAACGCTTCGCCGCTCTCGTTGGCCGAGGCTTCGACCGTCAAGTCCCGCGCATATTGAATGGCCGCGCGCTCCGTTTCGCTGAAATTCTGATACTGTTCGGTCTCCATCGCCCGGATCTCTTCCTCCGTAATTCTCGCCTTCTTCGCCGACGCCCGGTGCGCCGCCAGACAATAAGCGCATTCATTTGTAATAGAAGCCGCCAGGTAGACCAGCTCCTTGGTGCGGCGGTCCACCACGCCCGGGCCCATGATCGCGCCGTATAGCGGCACGAAATTCTTGAGCACCTCGAGCTTGTGCGCCATCATGCGGAAGAAATTGTTCTTGCCCTGGCGCTCCAGCTCAGCCAGATATTCGTTCCGCGCGGGCTCAACCAACGGGATCATCGCCATAAGCTATCAGTATAAGTAGGACTAGACCGCGAAGCCGCCGCCGTTACCGTGCGGCCGCACTCACCGGCCGCCCCAGCGCAATCTCGTCGCCCGCCCGCAGGCCCGCCAGAATCTCGACCTGGGTATTATTCCGTTCACCCAATTGCACCACCCGCCGCGCAAAGCTGTTGCCCCGCTTCACGTAGACAACAGGCTTACCGCGTTCCGTGTCTACGGCTTCAAGCGGCGCGAGCAGCACGTTCTCTTTGTGGCCCACGACGATATCGCCGCTCGCCGAAAGATCCGGAATCACGCGGTTATCGATCGTCTGCAAAGAGATCACCACCGGAAGGTTTCGGATGTAATAGTTCTCACTCCATCCGCCCACGCCCATGGCGCCCACGCTGCGAACTTTGCCCTCCAGGCGCAGGCCCGGAAACGCGTCGAAATTCACGCGCGCGGGCTGCCCGATGTGCACGTCCTCGCTCTCCACCTGATTGATGCGCGCTTCCACCTGCATGCTGTTCGAGTCCACAATCTTCATGAACGGCTGGCCCGGCCACACCTGGTCGCCTTCCTGGATTTGTCCGAAGTCTCCCGACCGCCAGACGGATTGCATCACGATCAGCCCGCCGATGGGCGCGTGCATCGTAAACCGTGTGACGTCGCGCCTGTGACGGTCACGGTGCCGCGTATGCCGGTCGCGCGTGTACTCGAGGACGCGGATTTCCGCGCGCTGCTTTTCCGCCGTGGTCACGAGCTCGGTCTGCAACTCCTTATATTGGGCCTCAGCCTCCTGTATCCCCAGCAGCAGCAGTTCCTTGTCGATGGGCATGCGAATCTCCGCCGCGCCGTTGTCGAGCTTGGCTTTGTCCAGCGCAGCCTTGGCGGCCCGCAAGGTTTGGCGCAGAGTCTCCATCTCGATGTTTTGCTCCGCCTGCCGCTTCCTGATGTCGCCGTTCGCTTGCGCCACTAGGGCATCGAGATCATCCACGTGGTCCTTGATGGGTTGCGCGTCGATCTCGGCCAACAGAGCACCTTTCTGGATTACTGTGCCGGCGGTCGCCAGTTTGATCAACACCAGGTTCCGGCCCGAGTCCGGCCCGCGCATCATGGGCGCCGTGATTGAAGCGAAAGTCCGCGCCGCTGTCGTGCCTGTCACACGCAAAACGCGATCGAACGATCCCACGAACACCTTTGCCGTCCGCACCGTGCTTTGGGCCGCGGGTTGCTGCGTCGAGCCGCGAAATACGAGGTACGCCACCGCGCCCGCCAGCAGAACCACCACCAGCGCCACCCACCACTTCCAGCGCGATGGCGGCGCCGCCGTCCCCAACCCGACCGGCGCTGACGTAACGCCCGCAGGCGTCTCGACTGGTGAGGGATTGAAAATCGCCGACATTATTTTAAAACGAGGCCATGACCGCCACGTGACTGATTGGTTGGACGCCACGCAACAGCGTGCGCTAACCTACATCTTACATCGCTCTGTCCGGTGACTCCGGGTCCCGGCGGCGCGGACGGCCATGAACGGCATCTCTGTCTTTCTCGCCAACGCCGCTTTTTTCTACCCCATCTATTGGCTATCGATGCTCGTCGTGAGAGCGGGGCCCGCGCTGCTGCACGTCGTGTTTCTCGGACACCGTCTGCTCGTCTTCGAACTCGGTCCGCTATGGATCGAAGCTGCCTGCTGCCCGCCCGGTGCTGCCGCCGCGCACGAAACCACGCGCAACAACCCGCTCCTCGAAGCCGGCATCGTGCTGGTAACAGCCGCTATCGTCTTCTTTGCTCTGCGCAAACGCCGCGCCGTCGCCGGCCTTCTGATCGCCGCCATCGGCCAGGCCGCACTCGCCACCCCGCTGCTACGTTTGTTCTTCGGCTGGCGTCACAGCGCCCCCGTCATCGCCGCGGCATGTTTGTTCGCAGCCGTCCTCCTCACAGGCCTCACCCTTCTTTCATCCTCGGTGACTCGCACATTTTGGAAACGCCTCACCGCGCCGCTAATCGCCTTCTGTCTGCCGCTCACACTCTTCTCGGCCGCGCTACTCTGGCTCGGCGCCGACTGGCAAATCGTTCCGATCTTCGTAGCGCCTTCGCTGCTCCTCGCCTCACTGGCCGCCATATGCGCCGCTGCAAAATCGAATAAGCCCTCGCCCGGAACTTCGCCCATAACTCCACACCTCACCCTGCGCCGCCTCGCCGTCGGCCTCGCTGTCACCATTCTCTTCGCCGGCGCGATCCATGCCGCCCAAAATGTGCGCGACCGCTCCCGCCAGCAAGCCCGCACAGCGTTCCTTGCCGCTCTCCCCAAACCCGCGCCTGCCGCCCCATACCCGAAGATCTTCTTCCAACGCGGCGTCAATTTCACCGCCGAAGGTCCCGTGGGCTACGACCCGCAATCCGCCGCCCCACTCCTCGATCAACTGAAAACCTACGGCGTCGATTCCATCGCCCTTGTCCCCTACGGCTTCGCGGAATCCAAGCAGCCCGCCATTCATTTCCCCGGCGGCATGGAGCGCACCGAAGATATCGAAGCCATCACCGCGCTCGCGCATCAGCGCGGTATGAAAGTCATGCTCAAGCCGCAGCTCTGGGCGCGCGCCGGCTTCCCCGGAAACATTGACTTCCCCGACCCCCGCCAACGTGCCCAGTGGTTCGCCGCTTACCGGAAGTATCTCGAATACTACGCCGCCGCCGCCGCCGAGAGCCACGCCGATATCTTCTCTGTCGGCGTCGAGCTCGCCAAAATGACGCCCTACGAACCCGAGTGGCGCTCGCTCATCGCCCGCACGCGCGAACTGTATCCCGGGCCGCTAGTCTACTCGGCGACGCAAGGCCCCGAGTTCGAAACCATCCGCTTCTGGGATGCGCTCGATTACATCGGTCTCAACGAATACTACCCGCTCCCGGACGACCTGACCACCACCGATCTCGTCCGCACAGTCGAGACCGTCCAGAAAAGATTTGCCCGCTCCGTGCTCTTCACCGAAGCCGGCTTCTCGAGCTACGCCCATCCCAACCGCGCCCCCTGGGACGAAACCCCGCGGGCCCTCGCCCATGGCGACCAGGCCCGCTGCTACGAAGCCGTCCTGAAAGCCTTCTACCCCAAGCCGTGGTTCCAAGGCGTGTACTGGTGGAGAGTCGGCACCGACGCCTCCGGCGGCCCCGAAGACGGCTCGCACACGCCCTGGGGAAAGAGCGCAATGGATACCGTGAAGCGCTGGTATCTGCGCGGCGGCAGGTGAGATCGCTATTGCCCGCGGCGCGTCTATGATAATCAAGGAAGCTGAATTTGGTGCGCATTCGAATTGTCTTTTCCCTCTTACTGGCGGTTACATCGCGGCTCGCGGGCCAAAATCCGCCTGCGTCAGCGAATGGCCCAGCGAAACAACAAGCGCCTGCCTCTTCAGCCGGCACATCCGGCGACAATCGCACGCGGCTCGAACTGAATCTGCTGGGCAAAGAGAACACAGCCGGCGGGGAGAGCCGCCGCAACGAAAATGTTCAGTTCAATCTGGTAGACAACAACACGCTCAAAGAATTGAATGTACGGCTGGGCGCAACCGCAACCATTGTTGAGGAGTTCAAGGCGGAACTGAACTTCTACGGTTCGGAGTTTGGCAACCCGCCATCAGCCGTTGTCCGTCTGACGCAGGCGGCACGAGCGAACTGGCACGGCAATCTGTTCTTCAATCATCAGAACAGCATCTTTAGCGCGCGTTCGTTCTTCCAGGCCGGCGACGTCAAGCCCGCGCACGAGAATCGGTACGGCTTCACCACCGGCTTCACTCCATGGCGCCGCGGATACATCACCGTCCATGGCGGCCAGGAAAAGTTGCGCGGGTTTGTGAACGGAAATGTACTTGTTCCGACGCCTGATGAACGTATCCCCTTGACAAGCGATCCGGCCAAACGGGCGCTGATCGAACACTTTCTCGCGGCCTTCCCGGCAGAGCTGCCGAACCGGACTGATATCAATCCACATGCCCTCAACACGAATGCCCCGCAGAAGATTGACGGCGATGACGGCACGATGCGTCTGGAACAGGATGTCACCAGCAAGGATCGCGTGCTGACTATGTACCGGTATATCGACCAAAGCGTCAACGCATTCCAGTTGGTGGCGGGCCAGAACCCGGACACGCACACAAAATCCCACCGGGCACGGATCACATGGAGCCGCGTGTGGAGTCCCACGGTAACGACCAATTTTTCCGCCGGATTCGATCGCATCGGCTCGCTGCTGGTCCCTGAGCCAAACGCAGTCGGTCCCACCGTATCGATATCGGGCCTGACAACGCTAGGGCCGGCGGCGATCATTCCGATCAACCGCGCGCAGAATCTCTACAGTTATGAAGGCCAGTGGAGCAAAGCGGGGGCGCGGCACAACTGGACTGCCGGATTCACCATCATCAGACGTCAATTCAACGGGACCGAGACCGACGCGCACCGGGGTTTCTTTGGTTTCAACAACGACTTCGGCCGGACAGGGATCGAGAACCTGCTTCTGGGTGATCCCTCTCTCTACATTGTTGCCATCGGGAATGTACACCGTGGTTTTCGGCAGTGGATGCCTAAACTTTATGTTGGCGACGACTGGCGGGTGAGCGCCAATCTGACGCTCCAACTCGGCCTTCGTTATCAGCCCGCCGCGCGGCCGGTTGAAGTCAACAACCTGAACCGGGTGCCGTACGGTTGCCAATGCAAGAATGTTGCGCCGCAGTTCGGCTTTGCCTACCGCCTCCCAGCCGACTGGGGGCTTGTGCGCGCCGGCTTTGGTATTCAATACGGCGACATTCTGCCGGTCACGTATTCGCAAATCCGTTTTTCTCCACCAGGGAGCGTGAAGCTGACAATCAACGCTCCTGACCTGCTCGATCCGCTGAGCGGACTGAAACAGAATGGCGAGACCGCGGACTCGCTCGGGAATCTGTACGTGCTCGATCCGGGACTGCGGTCGCCCTACTCGCTGCAATATAACTTCAGTTGGGAGCCGGCATTTACAGGCAAGTGGCGGGTGCAGCTCGGGTATGTGGGCAGCCGTACGCCAGACTTGCTGATCATGTGGTACTTGAATCGCGCGCACGCCGTGCCGGGCATTCCACAGACGACGGCAACCATCAACCAAAGGCGCGCGATTCCCAATCTCGCCGAGATCCGCTACGTGTTGAATGGTTCGCGCGGATACTTTGACGCCGCACGTGTGAGGTTGGTGGGACCGCGTGTGCACGGATTCACAGTGGAAGCCGCCTACTGGTTCAGCAAAGCGATGGACCTGGGAGCGGATTACGCTAACACGGCGTATGACGCCGACTCGAGGCTGGGGCGAAGCCAGTCCGAATTCGAAACGCACAAAGACCGCAAGGCGCTCAGCCTCTTTGACCAGCCGCATTCGTTTATGGCGCGTGCGACCTACGAATTGCCAGCGCTGCACTGGCAGGGTTGGGCACGAAGGCTCGGCGAGGGATGGTCGATGTCAGCGGTTGTCTTGATGAAGAACGGGACGCCATTTTCGGTGACGACACCGGACGGCCCGGGGTTCGGGAATGTGGATGGAAACGGCGGCGACCGTCCTAACCTGCTCGATCCGTCGATCCTCAGCCGTACCATTGGAAACCCCGACACCTCTGTGGCGATGCTGCCGGCCACCGCGTTTGCGTTCATCGCGCCGACGGCCGAAAAAGGCAATTTAGGCGCGAATATGTTCCGGCGCGGCGGGATCAAGAACGTGAATGCTTCGGTATCGAAGATGTGGTCTATCAGCTCCGACAGACGAATGACGTTCCGCGCCGAGTGCATCAACCTTGCGAACACGCCCCAGTTCGCCGAACCGGGCAGCATCCTGGGTACGCCGGAATTTGGCTACATCACGAATACCTTGAATGACGGGCGGGCCTTTCGATTCGGAATTTCGGTGGGTTGGTAGGCTGGCCGGTTAGGTTGAAGCGGCGACAGGAGAAATAACCATGCGGATGCTTTTCGTGCTGATGATTTCAGCCATGGCGGCGATCGCCGCGGACGTGCGCGCCGGCGCAGCCGCAGTCAGGATCACGCCACCGAAAGGCGCTCCCATGGCTGGGTACTACTACAATCGTGCGGCCGATGGAGTGCACGATGACCTGTTCGCGAAAGCGCTGGTCCTGGAGAGCGAGGGCATTCGGGTCGCTCTGGTGGCTTGCGATGTCGAGAGCCTGCCGCGGGCCATCGTGGAGCAAGCCCGCAGGATGATCGAATCTGGCACCGGTATCGGCGGCGCCGCGGTCATGATTAGCGCCACGCATTCGCACACGGGGCCCGTAATCCTGGAAGAGCACTCGCCCGGCAAGCTCGAAGGCGAAATGCTTGACATCGCGAGAAGGTATGCGGAGGATCTCCCGAAGAAGATCGCAGAGAGTGTGAAACTAGCAGCCGCGGCGCTGAAGCCAGTGGGCGTCTCGGCTGCCATAGGTCGGGAACCGTCGCTCACCTTCAATCGCCGGTTTTACATGAAAGACGGCAGCGTGGGATGGAACCCGGGAAAGCTGAACCCCGCGGTCGTGCGCCCCGCCGGGCCAACCGATCCCGCCGTACCTGTGGTCTACTTTGAGGCTCTGGACGGACGCCCCCTGGCCACGTACGTGAACTACGCCATGCACCTCGACACGGTCGGCGGTTTCGAATACTCGGCTGACTATCCGTTCACGCTTTCCAAACTGCTGGCGGCAGCAAAATCCGCCGATATGCTGACTCTATTCACCATTGGCTGTGCCGGCAATCTAAATCATATCGATGTGAACACCGCCGCAAAGCAGAGCGGGCATCAAGAAGCGGCACGTATCGGCACGGTGCTCGCCGCTGAGGTGCTGCGGACTCTCAAGAAAATGGAGCGGCTCGATCTCGGAGTGCCGCGCATGCGCAGCGAGAGGGTACGCCTGCCATTGCCGGAGATCCGGCCGGGTGAACTGGATTGGGCGCGCAAGATTACACCCATGTTCGGCCAGAAGGATGGCGCCCCCTTCATGGACCTGGTCCGCGCGTTCAAGATAGTGGAGGTCGCCGATCGCGCTGGCCGGCCACTCGCGGCTGAGGTGCAGGTCATCACACTGGGCGACCGGCTGGCCTGGGTCGGGCTGCCCGGTGAAATTTTCACCGAGCTGGGCATGATGATCAAGTTGGCGTCTCCGTTTCAATACACGATAGTTGCCTCGCTGGCCAACGGCTCGATTGGGTATGTGCCGGACCGTAAAGCCTATCCGCAGGGCGCATACGAGCCCGTGAGCGCCAGATGCGCCGCGGGGTCCGGTGAAATGCTAGTGGATGCCGCGACGCGCCTCCTGGTCGAAATTCACGGGCACTCTCGTTGATCTCGGCGCCCGTTATTGAGATTCTGTGGTGCCCGGCGGGTAATTCGTCGAGTCGAACATTCGATTGACCCGGTGACGAATCCCGCGTTCAGCCAGTCGCCGTGGCCATGCGGATCGGTAATGCGGTTGTCCACGTCCTTGACGATCAGCGTGATCTCGCGACCGGTTGCGGGAATCGCCACGTCTATCCCCATGCCCGAATTATCCCCGGCGATGCACCGGCGCAGGCGTCAAGTTCCGATGGTCTGGGCAGCGGCTTGGGAAAGTGGCCGTTGCAGGATGACGTTTGCCGCCACTAAGCGCCCGGAGGCGTTTGGTACGCCAGTTGACAAGGAGAGCGCCAACAGCCCCCAGGGTTCCTGGAATCGGGTTTTGCTTTTTGCAACGACACCCGCCATATGCTGCTGGAGGTCCACGCGGCGGCTCGCAAATTCGTTATTGTGAGCGAGCGTTGCGGGATCGGCCGTTTTGAGGAACTGGCGCATCTGCTGCAGCTTCTGAGCGGCACTGTTCATGCTCGACGCCCACCAGGCAATGTCGTACACGTCTCCTTCGACCTGCATTAACACGAATCGATAGATTGGACTGCTCGAGTTGAGCGGAAGCAGCGGCGCCAAACTGTCGACGGGACCGATTTGAATAGCTTGCGGCCATTTCACCGTATCGGTCAGTAGGCCGTACCGGTATCGGTCAATTTCACTGTTCTTCGGGTCAATCAAAGCGGCCAGGGCCTTGCGGCCGATTTCGAGGTAATCGCTCGTCGGCCGGGCGTTGCCCGCGCCGTCAAGAAACATGCTTTGACACGCTTCGTCGTCGAATTCAGTCCGCAGCAAACAACTTGACGGTCCGCCGCCGACGAACTGGTTCATAACCTGCGTCGCTGAGGTCGCGTCGAGAAGCCGCAGGGCGACAAACCAGTTGAGGTAATCGCTCATGGTCTGCTTGTTGGTGTTCTGATTCAACGCGAAGTGGAAGTCGTGACTCGTCAGTGCTGGCATGTCCACGGTCTTGCCGGCGCGGAAGGCCGTCGTCACCATGACGGATTCAAACATGGCTTTCCGGAGCGCTTCCTGACCCTTGAGAGGTTCACTGATGGCGGTAATGAAGTTTCCGGTGGCAGTATCGGTGATCGTCAGATCGCCGGAAACTGGATCGGTGATGGTCGTGCTGTTGCGTACGAAATCGGAAAGAGAGATGACATTGACGAGACCCAGCAGGTTCACTTTCATCGAAGCGCCACTTTGGCGCATTTTAGAAAAACAGCTCTTGAGAACTTTGACTCCGGCTGCAATTGTGCCATCGGCCTGCATACCGGCTTCGAGCGCGGTAAGCCGGGAAAGATCGCCATCGAGAGCCAGGTGAACGGCAGCGCTGGATTGTGCGTCCAGCCGGTCGAGCTGAACCTGATACTGGAACGCGGCTTCATCGTCGGTGACGGTCGAGAGCGCGAGGTCCAGGGAAGCCTGCAGGCTGCGGTCCGCAGCGCTTTTGATCGCACTCTGCAGAGCATTAGCCTCATCCGATGTCAGGCCGCCGTTCAAGAGCTTATCGTTTTCGTCCTTGTCGGGATTAATCGCATGGATCAGTTTGCTGAGTACCTCGATACTTCCGACATTCACTTGGACGCCGGCCGACGCCGACAGATCCACGTTTAGCGACGAGCCTTTCTGTTTGCAAAAACCGAGCTCAACAGTGTTGGCGTCGGCCTTGCGAGCGCGAACTTGATACGAGCCGGAGATGCTGAGCGAAGCCGCAAGGCCCGCCATCACGCCATCCTTTACGGTGATGGTTCCTACTCCGAGAGGCAGTTGCACAGACGCCAACGGGTTGACTGGCGCTGAGATATCGAAGCTCCCCGATACCGTCAGCCTGCCGTGGCCGGACACCGTGCAGATATCGTTCACCTGTAGCCGCTTCAGGTCTGTCACATCGGCGGGAATCACATATGTAGAGATGACTCTGCCCAGGGCGTCTGCGACAGTCGGCTCACTTGCGCCGAGGCCGAATGCTTTGAGGTACTCGACAGTGATTCCGCTGTTCTCATCAATGCCGAAGGTCAAGTCGCCGGCCGAACCGCCTACGCCCAAATCGAGCGAGCCGGCGAGCGAAAGCGCAACATAGCCCACGCCAGGCGGTATCTGAACCGGCGCCGCGAACGGGTCATTTGTGAAAAGGTTAGCGCCGGGGCTGGCGTTTACCCGCATCGTCACCCGGCTTGTGGGGATGATGTCGACCTCGGGTCTTGTGTTGCCGAGCTGAAACCTGTGCCCGATTTTGAGCTGGAACTGACTCGGCTGTGGCGCGGCCTGAGTCAGCGTCTTGGGCGCGGCATCGAGAAGATCCGGCAGCACGATCAGGTGGATCAGCTCGGACTTCAGGTACTTGAATAGCGACGATGCATCGCCTGGATTGACGGAAACGCTGTCGACAGTCTTACCAAAAGTATCGGTGATTTCGATATCGGGCATAGACGGCTTCCTCCTTCATGGATTCGGGGCCAAGCTATCCATTACATCTTGTCGCGGAACAAAACACCACCCCGCGCGGAACTCGATCAACGATGCCGTCCTCACCTGAAGCCGGCCAACCGTCCATACTTCCTCGCCCGGCCGGACGTGCTGAGCTGAATGCGTTGGCCTGATCCTGCGTCCACGCGCATAGTGCTGGCGTCTGTTTACCGGGATTGGATTGGTCGATTTTCACCCACACGTTCTCGCCGCGAGACATAATACTACGATGATGTTGCGGCTCAGAACATTTAAGGAGGAAGCAAAATGGCTCGCCCATTGGTCTTAATTCATGGATATTCAGCGGAAGGAACGGCGTTCGACTCGTTGCGCGATGCCCTACAGAAAAAAGGTATCAATCCTACAGACATCAACGTCTGCAATTACGTTTCACTGAACAACGAGATTACGATCAAGGACATTGCGGAAGGACTGGACCGCGCGTTTCGGAAACACCAGGTGCTGCTGAACGAGGATCAGGAGTTTGACGCGATCGTCCATTCGACAGGCATGCTGGTGCTGCGATCGTGGCTGACGAATTACGGGGCGGCCGTGGGAGCAAACCGGCGGCTGGCGCGCTTGAAGCACCTGATCGGACTTGCTCCCGCGACCTGGGGTTCCCCGCAGGCGCACAAAGGACGCACGTGGCTGGGGGCGTTAGTCAAAGGCAACCGGCAGCTGGGGCCTGATTTTCTCAATGCGGGGGATCGGGTTCTTGAAGGTCTGGAACTGGGTAGCGCCTTCACCTGGGAACTGGCGCATGCGGACTTGTTGGGAGAAAAACCTTACTACGACAGAGGGGGCGCAACACCCTTCGTTACGGTGTTCATCGGCAATCATCCTTACGAGGGTTTATCCAGCGTGGCGAACGATCCCGGGACGGACGGAACGGTTCGCTGGGCCGGATGCGGCCTGAATACCAGGAAGATCACCATCGATCTAACGCGTACACCCATAGGCGCGAATGGACAACCGGTCGCCCGTGCCACTATCTCACCGTGGGCGAACAATCGCCTGGACGTCCCGATGATTCCGGTAGAAGGAAAAAACCACTCCACACTCGTATCCGACCCGGACGACGGGATGGTGAACCTGCTGATCGACTTTTTGAAAGTAGGCGCGCCCGGCGGCGAATCCCACGAGGCATGGCTGCAACGGGCGCAGAAGTATGGGGCCAGTGCCCTGAAAAAAATGCAGATCAATCCCGGCGGCGGGTTGGCCGGAGCGGAAGAAGAGATCAAGAAATTCTTCGGGCACATCGCCGGTGAAAACCCGGAGGAGCCGATGGATGGCTGGCAGCAATTTGTGGTGCACGCCATTGATGAGCGGGGCGACGGCATCTCCGATTACATGATCGAGGTTTTGACGCAGCGGCCGGATCATACATGGGTTGAGTTTAAAGACATGTACACCGACGTGCACGCGTACGGACCGGACTCCAGCTTCCGCTGTTTCCATCTCCGGCTGCCACGAGGTATTTCCGCGGGAAAGATTCCATTGCGCGTGCGCATTAACGCATCCACGGGAACGGAATTAATGGCCTATCAAGGGTACGGAAGCGAGGAGAGGCAACTGAGCGCCACATCTGAGCCGGTCGAACTGGATATCAGTGATCTGGGAGATGGAAACGGGAGCCTCTTTTATCCGTTCACCACGACGCTGATTGAGATTGTATTAAATCGCGAACCTTTGCCATTCAATGAGCAGAGCAAACTTCTGCAATGGCTAACCAAGTGAACTCCCGGCCGCGCCGGTAGGATCGCCACTCTTGTTTTGTCACGCCGAGTTTTATCCTCGATTCCTGCCAGCCCCCGTGAGGTAGGGAGAGTGGTATCAGTTTTCGGCTTCGTTATCCTGACGGTTGTGACTCGCCACTCTTCCGCGCCTAACCGATCCGCCGCGCATCAAGGCGCGACCGCCCTGCTTCTGATTGGCCTATTCAAATTGCTTAAAGGGCTGGTGCTCGTGGCGGCTGGGATCGGCACCCTCAATCTGTTGCACAAGGATATCCCCGATGTGGTGACGCGCTGGGTGGAACTGCTGCGGGTTGATCCGGAGAACCACTTCATTCACGGCATCCTCGCGAAGCTCTTCTCCGCGACGTCGAAGCAGCTCAAAGAACTCAGCGCCGGATCGTTCATTTATGCCGGATTGTTTCTGACGGAGGGTGTCGGTCTGCTTCTGCGGAAGCATTGGGCGGAATACCTAACGGTGATCACAACGGGCGCACTGATTCCACTCGAAGTCTATGAACTGGTCAAAAGCCTCTCGGCCGCAAAGCTAGCTATTTTGGCGGTCAACGTGGTGATTGTCTGGTATCTGATCGCCAGAATTCGCACGCGAAAACGATCGATCAGTTCAGCGTGACGGTCAGTTTTTTTGGATATCCACTACCCCAAAATGGTGGATAACTCTTGTCAGTGGAGTTGCCGCAAACTATTCTGTTGAGTATGACAATGACAGGCATCGAGGCGGCTATTTTCGCTGTGATACTGATTTGGTCCGTGGTTCTCCTGTTCAGGTCTCGCCCCACGAGATAAAACAACGACGAAATCGGCCCCTACGGGGTGCGCAAAGCCGATTCGCAGACGATCAAGCCCCATGCTGGGCATCAGCCCTTGACTCGAAAGTGTGCGGCAGCACTCGATGGTATTGCTTTCCTGCCACGGTTCGGGCTCGGTCGACGCCGTCAGTAGGCCGGTCCAGTATCAGTTGGTGCGCCACGGGTTTGGACACAATCCCGTTCGGACTGAAATGCCAGCTCCTCAGGTGACTAAAGAACTCTGGCTCCGCCGGAGAGCCCGCCGGCCGCGCGGCGTCAGCCGGCCCTGAAGGCAGCCATTCCAGCCAGGCATTCGTGTATAGTACTGGGAGCCGAGAATCCAAATTGTGATTCCGGTTCAGTATCCTGCAGCCGGATTGAGGAAGGTATGAATCGACATCATCTTTATCAACTCCCCGTCCTCATCCTGGTACTGGGGACATTCTCGATTCGCCCGGTTTGGGCGCAACGCGTGGTGCATGTTACGCCTTCGACAGTGGAATGGGGTTACTTCGCGGCGGACGCCAAACCAGTGCTGACCGTGAAGTCCGGCGAGGTCGTGACCATGGATACGATTTGCGCTATTCCCGAGCTGGAACAAATGGGTGCGGCCATAGATGATCCGATACGCGAGCTGAAACAAATCTCCGCTGCCGTAAAGGACAAGGGTCCGGGACCGCATGTCCTTACCGGGCCTGTAGCCATAGAGGGTGCAATGCCCGGCGATGTCCTCGAAGTGGAGATCCTGGACGTCCGTCTGCGGTCTCCCTACGGGTGGATGATGATTGAGCCGGGAGCGGGCGCATTGCCGGAAGAGTTCCCGTATCTGCGGGCGAAGTTGGTGCCCTTGGACACGCAGAGCAAGATGGCGGAATTCGCAACCGGCATCCGTATCCCAATTCGTCCGTTTTTCGGGAACCTGGGCGTGGCGCCTCCTGCGGGCCGTCTGGATAGCGCTCCGCCGGCATATAACGCCGGTAACATGGACAACAAATGGCTGGTGGCCGGCACCAAGCTGTACATCCCCGTGCAAGTACCCGGGGCGCTATTTGCAGTCGGAGATGGACATGCGGCCCAGGGCGACGGGGAGGTGTGCCTCACCGCGATCGAGACCAACTTGACCGGGGTCTTTCGGTTCACCGTGCGGAAGAACATGAAGCTGCGCTGGCCCCGCGCCGAGACCCCCACGCACGTCATCACCATGGGACTTCATGTAAACCTGGACGAAGCGGCGCGCCGCGCCACGAAGGAAATGATTGACTATCTGACTACGGAGCGTGGCCTGTCGCGGGATGATGCCTACATGCTGACGAGTGCGGCTGTTGACCTGCACGTCACGCAGGTAGTAGATGGCGTTAAGGGCGTCCACGCAATGTTGCCGAAGTCAATTTTCGGAACGGCGCGATAGACACAGCGTCACGTCGCTCGGCAACTTGGTCAACAACGCTGCGGTGGATCCGAAACGCCGATGGCAAGCAATATGAGAACGCAGGTCGAGAGGTACCGCCGGATTCGCGCTATGCCTGTTGCAGGCCGGCTACCACGGACTCGATAAATTCACGGGAGCGCCGCGCCAGCGCATCCACTCCCTTCGGGTCGGTCGGTCGGGGCACCAGTGGTTCGAAGATATTCTCGAACGCCAGCGGGATCGTGAGACCGGTTTTCATCATCGGCGCGAGCAGCTTATAATGATCGATCTCGCCGAAACCGGGCCCACAATCTTCGTCCTTCGGTGTATTGCGATGGTCTTTGATGGCGAAGGCGCGGATCTCCTTCCAGCAAGTCTGTATGTCGGCAATCGGATCGTCGTTCTTGTAGTCCAGCACGTTGCCGGCGTCATAGCAGATCTTCACTCCGCCGTCACCGACTTCGGAAACGATGCGCGCGCAATCGGCCCCCGTTGCGGTATTTCCGCCATGCTGTTTGATAACGATTGTCACGCCGGCGCCGCGCGCAATTGGCCCCAACTCTTTCAGATTGCGGATCCAGGGTTCGTGCTGGCCCGCCTGTACGGCCCCGAACGTCAGCACAAATGGCATTCCTCCGGCGGCCGCCTGCTCTATTCGTCTGGCATGCACGCGGACGGATTCCGGAGCGGCCACATAAATTTCCGAAAACATCATGACGGGTTCCAGGCCCATGGAGCGGCAACGCGCGGCGAGGCGTTTGGCTTCGGCTGCCGGGGCATCAGCCGCTATCACGGATTCCTTGCGGCCTGGCGAGTTCTGATGCGTTGTGCCCCACGCAACGTACCGGTATCCTGCCGATGCGATGCCCTGGAGCGCGCGCTCCAGCGGGAAATTGGCATAGGGCAGCGTCATGCATGCAAGCTGAAACTTCGCCGGCGCTGCAGTGCTCGAGGATTGAGCCAGTGGTGGCGCAGCCACCGCGCCGGCAAACATTTTCAGAGTATCGCGCCGGAGAAGGGGAGGACCGGTCATTACCGCAGCTCCTTGATCGCAACATTTCGGTAATGAACTTCCCAGCCTTCGGACTGCAAACAGACGTTGCCCTGCGCCGGATTGGCGTCAAAACCCTCATTGACGAGTTCGCCATTCAACATAACAGTCACTTTTCCGCCCTTGCTGGTGATTTCATAACGATCCCAATCGCCGAACGGGATCCGGTCCTTGACGATGGGGCCCCGGCGCGCGCCCGTGATTTTACCGCCTCTGACTCCGAAAAGGCTGCCCGCTTCACCAAAGTGTCCTTGCACCTCGAGCGAGATTGGCCATCCATCCACCGTCGGCCCGGCATTAATAAAAAACCCGGCGTTCGGCCATCCCTCATCCTCGGGTTTCGGAACCCAGCCCTCTTTTTTGAACCGCCATTCCGCGCGCAGTATATAGTTCCTGTACGCTTTCTTGCTGCGCAGAAACCCGTTGGGGGTTCCCTTACAAACGATCTCTTCATTCTCGACACGCCAAGCGGAGGCCGGCGTACCCTCAGTGGTCCACAACTCTCCCACATCGTGGCGAGGCATCAGCGAAACAAAACCGCCGGTCCCACCCACCGCCATGCTAGCGCCGAAGATCGCAATCGCAACGAAACGGTACATAGGC
>Ga0310810_10000845_pt1 | contig 31118 bp, 21 predicted proteins | sample NCmetagenome_FD_207641 | JGI IMG/M metagenome (GOLD analysis project Ga0310810, IMG submission 207641) | Soil microbial communities from experimental microcosm in Duke University, North Carolina, United States - NC | ecosystem: Engineered > Artificial ecosystem > Soil microcosm > Unclassified ... | reverse complement strand
TAGAGCGCGTCGCCCGGCACGCGCAGCAGTCCCGTGAGACGAACGCCGTAGTGCTCCGGACGTTCGTCGCCCCGGAGTCCGACGTCGGGAACCGTGCTCAATCGCAGCGGCCGGCCCGACCTCACCTCGTCCGCCGATTTGAACTCCCCCTCGAAGTACGCGTACGCGAGACCCGGCCGGAGCGTGTCCGCCAGGACCGCCGCCGGCTCGGTCCAGGTCGCGCGGGCGATCCGTGCTCGGGCGACCGGGCTGCCGCGTCCGCTCGGCAAGAATACCCGCGCACTCACGGTCAGCGGAGCGTGGGTCAGGTGGAGGTCGAGCGGGCCCGCGTAGCGGGGCGCGGCGACCGTAGGATCCGACCCGTCGATCGTGTAGTGAACCTCGCCCCCGGGAACCGGCGAGTTGATCGTGAGGCGGATGCGGTCCTCGAGGACCAGTCGGTCACTACCGAGGCCGACCGGCTCCGGCACGCGGTACTCCGCGCCCAGCGCGTCCAGCCGCGCGAATTGGGCCGGGAGCCGCGCGAGGAACCGGTTCCAGCTCCGGGCTACCTTCGGCGACCAGAGGACCTCGGCGAGCGCCAGCATACGGGGAAGGATCATGTACTCGGCTCGCGCCGGCGTCGGGATGTACTCGGTCCACACGTTTCCCTGGGCGCCGATTACGTGAGCGGCCTCACCGGGCGTCAGCTCGCCCGGGACCGGCTCGAATGCGTACACGCTGTCGAGCGGGACCAGGCCACCGATGGCCAGCGGCTCGGCCGCGGGATCACCCTGGTAGTAGTCGAAGTAGGTGCGGTTGGCCGGTGTCATGATGACGTCGTGTCCCTGCCGGGCGGCCTCGATCCCTCCCTCCACTCCACGCCACGACATCACCGTCGCCTCGGGCGCGAGGCCGCCCTCGAGGGTCTCGTCCCACCCGATCAGTCGGCGGCCGTGGGCGCGGAGGAAGGCCTCGATGCGCCTGACGAAGTAGCCCTGCAGCTCCTCCTCGTTGCCGAGCCCCTCCCGCCGAATCACCTCCTGGGCAACCGGACTGTCCTTCCATTCCTTCTTCGGCACTTCGTCACCGCCGATGTGGATGTACTCGCCGGGGAAGAGCTGCATCACCTCCGTGAGCACGTCCTCGAGGAACGCGAAGGTCTGCTCGCTCGGGCAGAAGATGTCGTCGTGCACGCCCCACCTGGTCGACACCTCGAACGGCCCGCCGGTGCACGACAGCTCCGGGTAGGCGGCAAGCGCCGCCCGCGCGTGTCCCGGCATCTCGATCTCGGGGATGATCGTGACGTGCCGTGCGGCGGCGTAGGCCACGAGCTCGCGCATCTGCTCCTGAGTGTAGAAGCCACCGTGGGGCATGCCATCGCCGACGTAGGGATCGAAGTTCTGCCCCAGGATGGTCTCCTTCCGCCAGGCCCCGACCTGGGTGAGGCGTGGGTACTGCTTGATCTCCAGCCGCCACCCCTGGTCGTCGGTCAGGTGCAGGTGGAGGGTATTGATCTTGTAGAGCGCGAGGAGGTCGATGAGCTTCTCGATGAACTCCGGCGGGTAGAACCAGCGCGCCACGTCGAGGAGAATGCCGCGATATCGGAAGCGGGGCGCGTCCTCGATCTCCACAGCGGGGATGACCCACCGCGCCGGCGGCGGCGCCGAGTCCGTCCTCTGCGCGACGCCTCTTCCCCACGAACTAGCCGAGCGGACCCCGCGCTCCAGCTCCGGCGGGAGGAGCTGCCGGAGCGTTTGAAGCCCGTGGAATAGCCCGGCGGCCGTCGGCGCCGAGAGGATCGCGCCCCGCGGGGCGACAACCAGGCGGTAGCTCTCCGGCTCCCTGGAGGTCGAGTCTGGCGTCAGTCGGATCGAGAGTGCGTTGGTGGCGTGGTCGGACGCCGATTCCGGAGCGACCGGCAACGGGAGTCCCGAGGCAACCCGAAGGGGGGCGGCCAGGAGCTCCGACAACGTGCGGAGCTCCGTGCTGGCCGGATCGGAGAGCATGATCCGGGTCTCGCGATCGAGCCGGAATTCGCCCGGCCTGGCCTGAAGGTGCCGGGGCGCCGGGATGATCGGGTAACGCTCGACAACTTGAGGCACCGGCTCGGGCGTCGTCGCTCTCGTGCGCGCGCATCCCGTGACGACCAGGGCGAGGAGGAGCGCCGCTCCGGCGGCCGGCAATCCAGTCCGGCGCGATGCCGTCGGAGGCATTGAAACGCGGGCGTCGCGAAGCGGCATTGGTCACCATAGGCTGGACGGGGCGGGAGTCAAGCCCCGAGTCCGGCTGTGGCTGTCCACCGCGCTTTCGCCGCGGCCGAGGTCGAAACGCCGAGGGTTCCCGCTGAGTCCGGGCGAGCCGGTGACCGCGAGGCGCATCGGCTGACTGCAACACTCGGCCACCGGCCATCGGCGATCTCCCGCTCCGGGTCCAGGCTCCTGGCGAGACGCGACTCGCTGGCGCTCTCAAAGGCGCGAAAGATATATAAGTATGCGGCATACATATAAAACCTCCTCCGACGGGTCGTCGAGTGAGGCCTACTCCCCCTGCACCGCGGCCTCCACCGGGCACTCGGCGAGGGGACAGGCCGCTTCATCACACAGGCGGCAGATGTGGTCCGAGTGTTCGCGGTCGCGTGTCAGGCCGGCGAGCAGCTTTTCCACCAGGTGACCCAGCTGATCCTGCTCCGCGGGGGCCAGCAATTCGAGCGCGCTGCCCATGACCGAGCGGCGCCGATTGAGGATGGCCCGCACGTGCCGTCTCCCCTGGAGGGTCAGGTGCACGGCCACCGAGCGGCCGTCCCGCCCGGCTTTTCGCTCCACCGCGCCCTCGTGCTCGAGCCGATCCAGCAACCGCACCGTGCCGCTATGCGAGAGCCCCAGAATGCGGCGCAATCGTTCGATGCTGAGCCCTGGTGCCCAATGCACGGATACCAGAGCGGCCGGGAAGGCCGCACCGTGCTCCGCGGCCGAGGTCGTGGCGGCTTCCAGCGCGTCGTTGAGCGCCGTGACCGCGGCACCCAACAGGTTGGCTGTACGGGCGTCGGACATGAGTGGAAGATGTATGTGGAAGTCATATACGGCAAGTGGACGGCCGCGTGACGGCCTTGCTCGCGCGGGAAGAGGCCGCTTCCTGTTAAGTCGTTAGAGATCCACCAGATGACCCGCCACGCCTACAGGTAACGTCCCAGTGCAGCTTAAGGAGACTCAGGCTTAGCGACGCTTCATTGGATGAAGTGCATCCTACGATTCACATGTGATGTACTTGAACGAAGCGCAGAAAGGAAGACTGCACTCAAGTCGGAGCCCGATCTGTTTCGTATGAATCCCACGAGTGCCGACGTTTTCCTCTGGGCGCTCGACCGCCCGTCCGAATCCCTTCATTTTGCACCAAGCCGTCGCTGGCTCTTCCCCACAGCGCGTATGGCTTTCGTAACAGGCATCAAGCCTGAATCCTCCATACATTGGCTCGGGAAAGGTCTCTCGTTGAGGCGTGGGCGGTTGGGCGCTTGGATTCGTTGACGAGGTTCCTATGCTGGTCTGCTCCGGGTGGCGTAGAGTGAGGAACAGGGCCAACCCTATGAAGGCCACACCCCCGACAACAGACAGGATGCACCCGAACCCTCGGGGCTGCGACGAATGTCCGAGCAAGGAAGGACGGTCGAAAGACTCGCTCGTGCGTCGCACAACGGCCAACCTTTCGTCCCGGCGACGAATGCGACATAAAACACTTAGACCCTGTCGCATTTGCGTCACTATGGCGACGATTTTCACTCTAGCCGCTTGGTAAAGCGCGAAGTAAGGTGAAGAACGTTTGATGATCGGTTGATGAATCAACCGCACTATGCTCCCGCTCACCTGAAGTCATTGCACCAACTCGGCGAGGAACTCCATGTCCATTCGACTGCGGGCTCGCGCGCAGACCGTGTGCAAGCTCGGTCTGGGTGCAGTTGTCGTCCTGGTCGCTTGCTTGGCTGAGGACGAGCCAACGGGCGTTTCGGGGCCACCCTCGAACGTGGTTCGCGGAGCCGGGTGCACACCGGAAGTGATTCAGACCTCGAGCGGATCATCCGACACACTGCTGATCACTTTCGAAAACCCATCAAATCCACTGCAATTGTGTATCAATCTTGCCCCATACGGCATTGACATGGTGGACCCAATGCCCGTGGACACTCCACAGGGCGACGGCCTTTTCATGCCCCGAACAGATCATGCGGCGAATCTGCCAAGCGGGATCGTCTACGCGCTAGGGGCGCAGTATACCCCCCCACAGGTAATGATCGAGTTTGATCCGCCGATTTCCTCAGCTGAGTTCTACTACAGCAGGCGGCTAAACAGTGAGGCTATCTGGAACGGGGTTATGGCTCCGTATGATTCAATGCCAGTGTGGGCCGTGTCGCGGACGCCGGGGACACTCTCGTACCAGTTCTGGGCGTCGAAGACGTTGTACGGCAACGTGCCGGCGAACACGCCCGATGTCGTGACGAACTTGGACGTGTGGACCCCTGTAAAGCTACAGTCTAACTTCGGCGACAAGATCCAATGGCTCTGGTTCAACGGCACGATAGCCATTGATAACCTCAAGGTAGTGCGCACGCCTCTGAGCTGTACAAGCACTGTGGTGCGCGGGCAACAACAGCGTTGTGTGTTTAGTTCCAACGCCTGGACCGTCACCAGATGGGAGTTTACTCCGGATGGAGACGGTGGAATGACGGCTCTACGCCGCGAGCCGGGTTCCGAGGGTCTCTCGCTCGCTTCAGTGTCGAGCCCGCCCATGCCAGTTGTGGTTGAGAATACCTCCAACAAGGAATGGACCGGCGGCGTCGCCGTGGGCGGAACCGTCAAGGTTTACGTGACCAACGGCACGACCTCACGCACCTACGAGACCCACTTCGCCGTCACGGATCGCCCCTACAACTGGCGGGCCACGTGGGACTATCGGCAGGGGCCTGATTCAACTGTCGCTGATCTAGATCTCGATCCTGCCGACACGGTCTACGGCCGCAACTGTCCCCAGCAGTTTCCGAAAGAGTCCACGTGTATTGCCCAGACACGCCTCCGGATACAGCCGGACCCTTGGGTGCAGCCTGGGGCAGGGTACAGCATGAACTCCTTCCCGACCGGTCCGAACACCGGCTATTGGTACGTGGCCTCGATCTCGTACGATATGAAGCGCGTCGGGAACGTGCATCAAGGCATGCTGTTTACCTCGACCCGCAAACACACGGTGCCGACGGAGTTACTTAGCAAGAATTGCAAGAAGGGTCTCGGGCTAAGCCCCAATGCCAGCACTGGCCAGGCGAATCATTACCAGATCAACAAGTTCTGCACGGTGGCCACTACCCCGCCGATACCCATTGACAACCTCATTTCGGGGCTGTACGGCCACGAGGGATTTGGTTACAACGGTGGCGTGGGACACGAAACCCTCGGACAGCAGGCCGCGGGAGAGCCGCAGAATGATCCCTACAAGGCTATCGAGAAGCTGACGGCCACCGATTCCGTGACATTGGCTGGCTTGATTGATCCCGAGGTGCTCATCATTGGACAGGAGATCAGCCTCAAAGCGGCCGACAAGAACTCCATCAATGGTGGCCCCCACGGTAATTTCGATCCCGCCCAATACCCGAACACCAAGATCTATTTCTGGAACTTCAATCCGACGACGCAAGTGTGGTTCATCAGCACGAACGCGCTCCTCACCAAGTTTTGAGGGCCATCATGCACACTCATTCGCTTTCGCCACTTCTAGCCGCCGCTCTGCTAGGGCTTCCTGCTGCCGCCCATGCTCAGGGCCAACACGTCTCACGTCCACCGGGCGAGCTGGTCGCCGCCTATGCCCGCGAGGCGCAATCGCCAACCGGCGATGTCACGGCGAACCGCGACGTGACCCACATCCTGACACATCACACCGAGTACACCGCAGCCGAGGTCAACACAGTTCTCGAGGGCCTTGAGGCCGTCACCCTCAGTTCGGCGCCCGGGAGATCTCGCGCCAAGGCAGCGCTTCTCATGGCCACGCCTGGCTCGTCCAGAGCGGCAAAACCCCTGAGCGGGATCTTCCCGCGCCTCGCGCGCGTGTACAACGGGAATAAAGACCCCCTGGTCCGGAGCTCGGTGCTTGCGGCCATGGGGCAGCTGGTCGATCGCCGGGAGACCACGGCATTCTTGGAGCGAGTGGCCAAGACCGAGCCTGCTGGTGGTCTTGCCGGTCGGGCCGTGGCATCACTGGTGATGATGGGAGATGAGGGTCGTGCCGCGCTCAAACGACTACACGACTCGAAGGTTGTGACGGATCCCGACGTCCGGAGGGACCTAGACCAGATCGCCAAGAACGGTTACCGCATGCCGTCGTAAGCCGGTATGATCAGGGGTTGGGGAGGTGCTGCCGCATTGTCGCTGAAGTTGTTCGCCGCGCGTTCACATGGCTGCGCCGCGAACATCAAGCCCTTACGCCCTCGACAACCGAAAGGTGGGTTTCGGTGGCAACGACGCGCCGAAGCCTGAACCCGGATCGCTTCAGCAGCTCCCGGAACTCCGCCTGGGTGCGCTCTCGGCCGCGTGGCGTGAGCACCAGCATCTCGAGATCCAGGAGTTTGCCGAAGTGCGCCCCGTTGCCGGGCGGGATGACGGCGTCGACGATTAGCACTTTCCCGCGGGGATGCATTGCGCGGTGGCAGTTTCGGAGGATCTGGGTTGCGCGCTCGTCATCCCAGTCGTGGATGATGTGCTTCATCAAGTAGGCATCGCCTCCCACTGGAACGGACTCGAAGAAGTCCCCGCTGACGACTTGGCAACGGTCGGCCACGCCGCCGCTCTGGAGCAGAGCGGTGGCCCCGGCGGTCACGTGTGGAAGGTCGAAGAGGACGCCGCGCATCCTTTTGTTCGCCTTGAGAACGGTCGCAACCATGAGGCCGTGTCCGCCGGCAACGTCCACCAGCGTGTCGATCTTGGAAAAGTCGTATGCGGCGACCACGGCCTTCGCCTCCAAGGTGCTGATTGAGGTCATCGCCGCATCGAACACCGCCGCAGCTTCCGACATCTTCGTGAAGTACTCGAAGATGGGCATGTCGAAGACATGGTCAAAGGCCGGCTCACCGGTTCGGACGCTATGCCGAAGCTCTCCCCAGGGGCGCCATGTGCTCTCGTGGCCTACGAACCGCCCATAGCCGCCGAGCGCTTGGGTGGAGTCTGTGCGGAGTAGCCTGCCGAGGGGAGTGAGCCGGAATCTCCGTTTTCCGGTCTCCGCGAAGAGTCCAACGCTCCCCAAGGCGCGGAGCAGCCGATAGACACCGTCTTCCGAGGCGTTCGCCCTTCGCGCAATGTCGGCGGCCGTCCTGGACCCATCCTTCAAGACGTCGGCAATGCCGAGTTCGGCGGCGACTGCAATCGCCTGACTCACCCACTTGCCGGCAGTCAGGTTCATGAAGGTCATCGGATCGGAAGCCTGCTTCGTTGAAGTCCGTCTCGGCTTCGCCATCTTCTTCCTCACGTAACGTGCGAACCTTCCAATGAGCACCGCGAGGTAGCACTACCGTACTGCAGTTAGGCGCTCAGCGGAGGTTGCATGGCGGCTAACCTCGTGGGTGAGGTTAGGTAGTACTAGGCCCTAGGGCTTCTCTGGCGCGATCTGAACGAGGAGTCATGGCGGAACATGTTCCAGAGATTGAAGCCCAGCAAGTGGGCCCCAGGGTACGGGGAACCCTTCCATCAGACCTTCCAGCCACCACCAAGGTCCGAGCAAGGGTTCACGTACTTTTCACGTACCGCGAACGCGAAAGCTCACCGCTAGTGGGGGGGGACGCGGGGTCGAGCGAGGGCACTCCGTGCGCGTGCGTGAGGGACGTCGCGAGTCGCCGGAGGCGGACGGAGCGGGACTAGTTCCAGACCGGCCGGAAGGAGACGAACACGACGGGATGGACGGGATCGGTGACCACCGGACTGCATCCCCGCTGCCGAACGAATCGCCAGAGCCACGCGCGGAGCCGCGCGCATCGGGGCTGCATCAGCTCTCTCGGACGGTCGTGCCTCACATCCTGCGCGAGGTAGACCGTCGCCATGCCGCCGCGGCCCAACTCCCGCTCGATCGTGTAGCGGTCGGCGAGGGCAGACTGCAGCTCACGCTTCACCATCCACCAGCCTCTCGAATCTCGGATTGCCCTTGAGCGGCGTGAAGTTGGGATCGATCCGAAGCCACCCGGGCGAGAGAAAGTACGGGATCTTGAGCAGCGGCTCGAGCTGGTCGAGCGCCTTCCCCGGCTCGCCGGCGACGATGTAGATCCGCGCGAGCTGGTGCTGCATGTAGGGACCCCTCAATCCGTCGCGGGACACCGGGTCGAGCGCCACGGCGCGCTCACCCGCCTTGATCGCCTGCTCCTTCTGGCCGAGATAGGCGAGCGCGAGCCCCAGAAACACCAGTCGTTGCGGATCGTCCGGGGTTGCCTTCAAGGTCTCTTCGAATCCCAGTCGGGCCGAGTCGGCATAGACGCGCGCCCTCGCGCGATCGCCACGCAAGTAGCAGGTCTGAGCCCGCACGATGCCCCAAACACCCCGGTCACCATCGTAGGCGCTCGGAGGCAGCCGCAGGAGGAGTTGCTGTTGGTCGTCATCGAGTGCCCAGGGCAGGTCCCAGTAGTTGCCGAAGTAGGCGACCAGTGCGGTCGGCTCGACTTCAGCCGGCGCGGCCCGGATCGCCACCCGCGCACCGACCAGGTGTCCCTGGGCGAGATAGACCATTGCCCTGTTTCGGATCAGGCCCAGATCGGCGGGGGCCACGGCCAAGCCGCGGTTTACGGCGGTGAGCGCGTCGGGGTAGCGTCGTAGCCAGAGCAGGGTCAGGGAAAGCCATTGCGCGGTCGTGGCCGAACGAGGGTCAAGCATCCACGCCCGCTCCAAGTGCTTTTCTGCCGCGTCCCACCGACCCAGAGACCGCTCGGCGAGTGCGGCGGCGGTGAGCAAATCCGCATTGTCCGGCGCGATCTTGAGCCCGCTTTCATACGCCGCCAGAGCCCGGTCGTAGTCCGCGAGTACCCAAGCGTAATAGGCGCCGAGCGCCCACTGAGACTCGGGCCGGTCGGGCGCCAATGCGACTGCCCGATCGGCGGCACGCCTGGCTGCCTCGGCGTCGGTGGGATTGGGAGTGCCGGTGAAGTAGTAGGTCGCGTGCGCCCGGGCGAGGTGGGCCCACGCTTGCGCGAACGTCGAGTCGAGCGCGACAGCCTGCTCGTAGTAGGTGATCGCGCGCCGCAGGGTTGGCGGGTCGCGAAGGATCAACCCCTGGGTCGCCTCACCTTTGAGGAAGGCATCGTAAGCCGCGAGGTTCTCTGTCGGTCTTTCAATGAGCGTCTCCTTCTGGCGCGCACCGAGTTCCACATCCAGCGCGGAGGCGACCTGCCCCGCGATGTCGGCCTGCACCTCGAAGACGTCCGTGATGCTCGCATCGAACGGCTGCTGCCACTTGGTCCGCGGCGCGTGACCTGCCGTCACGTCCACCAGCTCCGGACTCACCCTCACTCGGCTCCCTCCGTTCGGCAGCCTCTCCCACTGCACCGTGGCCGTCAGCAGATAGTCCGCTCCCAACTCCCGGGCGATTTCCTGGGGCGCCTTGCTCGTGCGCCGGTATTGATTCGAGCTGCCGCTCGCGATCACCTGAACGCTCGCGAGCTGGGAGAGTTTGCCGCGGAGCTCGTTGCTGATGCCGTCGGCCAGGTAGGCGTTGGCTGAGTCGCCCACGTTTTCGAAGGGAAGTACGGCCAGCACCCTGGCACCGGTGGGCCCGCTTTCCGTCGGGTGCGAATGCCGCCACGCGAACAGCACACCGAGCCCGAGCAGAAAACCAAGGGCGAGCGTGATCCCTAGCACAGGCATCCGACGACGGCCGCCCCCATCGATGGGGAAACGGACTGTAGTCCCTGGAGGAGCGGAGGGCGGCCCCGGTGTGATCGCCGACGGAGTCGCCGCGGAAGTCATCCCCGGCGCATGGAGCGCGCGACCGAGCTCCCCCGCGCTGGCGAATCGATCCGCCGCGATCGGGGCCAGCGCCCGCCGGATCGCCTGATCGACGCCATCTGGCACGTTCGGACGCAGCTTGCGCGCGCTCGGCACCGGCTCGGCGAGCCGCTTCATGATGATCGCCTGCGGGGTGGGTCCGGTGTACGGCGCTTCCCCTGCCAGCATCTCGTACAGGACCGCGCCCAGGGAGTAGATGTCGGTGCGGGCGTCGATCGCCTTGTCTCCACTCGCTTGTTCCGGGCTCATGTAGGCCGGGGTGCCGATCGCCATCCCGGTCTGGGTCAGCCCGTCCTCGCCGCCCAGCGCGCGGGCGATGCCGAAGTCCGCGACCAGCGTGTCGCCGTCGGCGGTGAGCAGGATGTTCTCGGGCTTGATGTCGCGATGCACGACCCCGTGCCGGTGGGCATAGTCGAGCGCGGCCGCCGCCTCGCGGGCGATACGGAGCGCGTCCTCCACCGGGAGCTGGCGCTCGCGGCCGAGCCGGTCACGGAGGGACTCGCCCTCGACGAAGGGCATGGTGAACCAGAGCCGGCCGCCCGCCTCGCCCGAGTCGTGGACCGTCAGGATGTGGGGGTGCTGGAGCCGGGCGGCGAGGCGGATCTCGCGCTGGAAGCGCTCGGGGCCGAGCGTGGCCGCGAGCTCAGGCAGGAGGACCTTGAGGGCGACTGGGCGGTCGTGCCTGAGGTCCTGGGCCAGGTAGACCACAGCCATGCCGCCCCGGCCGAGCTCGCGCTCGATCCGGTAGTGATCCGTCAAGCCGCGTTCAAGCTGCTCGCGCAGGTCAGCCACTAAGATTCTGACATTGGAAGGGTGAGAGGACGCTGAAGAATATCGCCGCGGCGCGGCGCGGGCTAGAAGAGCGAGTCCGGCGTGGCCGTAGCACGTATGCGAGCGGCCTCCGGTTCAAGTTGGCGATTCCTCCGAGGTGGCGCGGTGGCGTCGCTCAGCAAACATGCCACTGTACTGTTCGATAAAGGGGTTGCCCGGGTGAAGGTTTACAAAGATACCAATACCGTAGTTGAGCCGATCGACCATTTCGTCGAGCTTGCGGAAATCCTCGACTGCGGCGCTTCGATCAGCCGCTCGCTTCAATGGTTGGAGGTTCTGGGAAATGGAACACCCAGCCAATTCCGGGAATTGGCGACCTCTCGACACGCTTCGCAAACCTTGGCAGGTTGCTCGGCGCAAACGCTGGAGAGGCCGCCTTTCCGCATGACCGCTGACGGTTCACGGACGTCTCAGGTACTGAAGTACACGACGGCCACCAACTTCGGTGGCCGTTTAGTTGATAAGGATCTGTCTCGGTGCGGGTTGCGGCGAATGGCCAGAGAGGGAATCGAACCCCCGACACGCGGATTTTCAGGCCGATGAACGAGCCGCAGCGGGGCGAAGAGATCCCGCACTAGGCCGCACAATCGAGGCAACGCCAGATGGACCCGCTACGGCTCGGCTCAGGTCCGCAGCGAAGTCCCCACAGAAGTCCCCACACGGAACCAGCCAACGGCTCGAAGCGTGTTGTAAAGGTGAGGTCTAACTGTGCAGTGAATGTCACAACCAAGGAGAGTTCTGCGCCGACTGCCAGCTGAAGGTGGGGCTGGTGTCATCCCGCAGGCTGTGGGGCACCGGCTTCCACGAGGCGAAACAGTCATTCCTTTTCAAGCGAGACTGTCCTACCTGCCACTCGGCGCTAGGCAGCCGCCGCTTCGACCCGCAGGCCCCGGTTCGGTCCGGGCACGCTTCACCGGATTCCCTCGATGTGGCACCTCCTGTCGCGGACCCAAATTCCCGGGTAGGTGAGGCGACAGTCGCCTGCTGGATCGCCGAAGTGCCGCTCGACGCGGCGGTCCCCGATAGGGTCCATGAAAGGCAGCTTCACGCTGCCTTCATTCTGGCATCAAGCAACCGATGTTACAGTTCAGGCGAACCCGGTACCTCGGGGCGGGGCGGGGCGCTGTGCCAGGGGGAGCAGTGCAACAGGGACAGGTCGGCAGCAGAAGAGGTACGAGATGCCCGCACCCACGAGAGACCTACCCAACATCCTAAAAAAAAGCTTCCCCGGATCCGCCCCTATCGAGCAGCAGCTCCGCCACCTTCTCCGCTACGCGATCCTGGCGCCCTCCACGAGGAATACGCAGCCGTGGCGTTTCGCGGTGCAGACGAATACCGTGGGTGTCTTCGCAGATCTCGAGCGGAGACAGCCCGTGTCCGATCCCGACAGGCGCGAGCTCTACATCAGCCTCGGCTGCGCGCTCGAGAACCTGCTCCTGGCGGCAGAGCGGCACGGGTTCGGCTATGAGGTGACATACTTTCCCGAGTATGGCAACGAGGAGTTCGTGGCTCACATCGCCTTCGCGCCCTGGGGCACACCCTCTCCCTCGCGCGCGGGGATCACCCTAGAAACCCTGCTGCGGCGTCACAACGACAACAGCGTGTATCGACCAGTAGCCGTGCCGGAGGAGGCGCGCCGTCGCCTTGAAGCCTGCCGTGAGGAATCCGAGCTGCGGCTCGACCTGACCGACGACCGCTTCTTCCGCCGACGTGTCGACGAACTCACCGTCGAGGCCGATCGCCTGGATTTCGCAGATCCCGTGTTCCGCAAGGAGCTCGGGTACTGGATCGGGGAGGGGGCCTTTGGGACTCGGAAGCTGCTCTCCCGGCTCGCTCGGCTCCTCGTGACCCGGGTCAATCTCGCTGAGCCCGTAGCCCGGCAGGACGAGGCCATCGTGGAAAGCGCCGCGTTTCTCGGGCTCATCAGCGCCACCAGCGATACTCACCTGATCCACGTGCGAACGGGTCAGCTGTTCGAGCGGTTGTGGCTGATCGCGACCACGATGGGCATCAATGTGCATCCGATGAGCCAAACGACACGCGTGCCGGCGCTTCGCAGCGCGGTGGGCGAGCTGCTGCCGCCCGGCGGATGGATCCCGCAGCATCTGTTTCGGATCGGTTACTCCTCGAGGGCTGGCGTTCCCCGGCGCCGCACCACGCGCCGACCGCTCGCGGAGGTTCTCCTCGACTGATGGCGCAAGCCTGCTTCACGCAGGTCGGATCGCGGGCCCTGCAACTCATGCGTGCAGGTCCCAGTTTGGCCTGTTCCCGGCCCGGAGAGCGGCGCCCATTACCCACGGGCACGTAGAGGCGTTATGTCTACCAAGAACACCAAGCACACTGCCGCCCGTCTGCGCCGCGCGCTCGCGGCGCAGCATCCGAGTATTCCGACGCACACGCGGCACCCAGTTCTGGAGCGCAACCCGGAGGGCCTCCACCCCGAGCCGGACTCTGGCCATGTCTCGATCGATTTGGAGGGACGCGCACGGCTACTCCCAATGGAGTATTTCGAATTCACTAAGCATTAGGCCCCCAGCGTCCGCTATCTGGGCCATTACTGCCCTTCCACAACCGCGCACCGCCTCGTATACCCTCGCCGCATCGGGTTGTATCCGTAAATCTTCGTCTGGGGGGTGTGTGCCGAGCAGTGTACAGGAGCAACGAGTCCGCCGAATGGCGAGAACCCACGGGCTTGAATTAAAGAAGGCTGGACGAGGCGAGCCGCGACCCTGGGACTACGGCCGTTACTGGTTAGTTGACGCGGCGCGTAACACTCTGGTCTTCCCAGATGAGCATGGAGGCAGTTTGGACGACCTGGAACGGTACCTCACTCAGGCGTAGAGTGGGCTGTGGACATACGCGATCATGGTTCGCATAAAATCTTAACAGGAATGCGGGGACATCGACCCCGGCATTATGAGGAATGTGTCCGACTTCAGAACGGGTCTAAGTCGTTGTTGTACATCACATGGTGCGCTGCGGATTTGCCGGTTGCGCCACGCTTCGTAGTGCCAAGCGTAGCGCCAGGCGCCCCGTGTAAGTCCGGGCGTGGCCAAGGGGAGCAGGCCGTCGCGGCCTACGAGAGGAAGCGACGTTTGACTCGCTAGTGACGACGAGTTTGAGCCAAAACGTCTTGGTAGCGTGCTCGGGATCGCTCAAAAGCTCCCCGGCTGGTTACGGCTGAACCTGCCACTGCACGCAAAGAGACAAGACTGAGCTATTGCGCCCGGGCCTTCAGCTCCTCGGCCCAGTTCTGGATCAGGACCAGCTCGGTCTCCGCCGTGGGCGCCACACTCCGGATCATGACGAACCTGCTGTCGTCCGGGGCCACATCGTAGGTGGGGTAGCCACCGGCGAAGCTGTAGTTCGCCGCCGAGAACAGCACCTTCTGGTTGGTGAAACTGAACGTGGTACCCAGCTGTACCGTCACGGCGACCAGCGCGCGGCTGTCGTCCAGGTAGTACAGCTCCTTGCCGCTGTGGGCCCACATCGGGGTAAAGCCCCCGCTGAGCGAGACCTGCCACTTGGCCGACCCGACGTCGGGGAACGGCCGCACGTAGACCTCGGGCTTTCCCGATTCGCTGGAGACATAGGCCAGCCACTTGCCGTCAGGAGAGAGTGCGGGACTGACCTCTCGGGCCGGCGTGGCGAGCAGCGCGGTGAGCGTCGAGTCGCCTGCCTGCATGGCGTAGATGTCCCCGTTCCCCTCCTCGCTCACGACCCGCCGGAGCAAGAGCCAGCGGCCGTCGCGGGAGGACACCGCCTGGCCGAACCCCATCGGACCCCGGTAGAGGATTCTGGGCGTACCGGTGCCGTCGGCCCGGGCGACCGCGGGGACCCCACTGCTCTGCGAGCCAACCAGGTACAGCACGGAGCGCCCGTCGGCCGCCCAGCTCACCCGATTGTGAACGCTGTCGCCAAACGTCACCCGGGAGAACGTCCCTGCCGGGAGCTGTTTGACCCAGATGTCTTCGGCCGCGCCGCGGACCAGGCCGACGGCCAGCGCCTTGCCGTCGGGTGACAGCGACACCGAGTTGAGAATACCCTGCGGATCCCAGGCCGAGTCGATCGGCGCCGACGCTCCATCGCGGCCGACCCAGAAGGCCCGTTCCAGCCCGGCCGAGCCGCCCGAAACGTAGACCAGCGTCCCTTCGGCCGAGGTGGCCAGGTTGGACTCGAACCCGCCGGTGCGCATCCCCTCCAGCATGGCCACCGGGGGCCCGGTGAAGGCCAGCTTGTCGGGATCGAAGGGAACGGCGAGGAGCTTGCCGTCGCCGGTGACCACCAGGAGCTGCCCGGGCGGGGCATACCTGGCGTAGAGCCCGTGCATGAGCGTGTGGGCCTCTCCGCCGGGCAGCTTCATCGCCATGATGTCGTAGTCGGCGGGTGCCTGTCCGGCGTGCCGCAACCGGAAGATCATGGCCTTCGCGCCGGGGAGCACGTCGGGGAACTCGGTGCCGATTTCCTTCTTCCCCGTCGCCATCCGATAGACAGGCTCCTGGGGGCCGCCGGTGGCCCGGATCCGGGCGATCCCCGAATCCACCTCGATGTAGACATAGCCGTCCGAGCCCCAGTCCCCGCCGGACGAGTTGATGCTGTCGCTCAGCGTGATGGCCGGGCCGCCTCCCAAGGAGATCACCCGGACCGTCCTCCCGCCGACGAGGAAGCCGAGGGACCGCCCGTCGGGGGAAAAGAAGGGGCTGGTGCCGCCCTCCGTACCGCCGATCGGTACCGGGCGGAGCTTGTCGTGCTCCCGCAGCCAGATTCGGCCCCCGCCCTCGCCCGGACCGACGTACGCCACCCGCTTCCCGTCCGCGGTGATGGCGACGTTGATGCTCCCGTTGACGCTCGGCTGCAGTGCCTCGCTGGACCGCAGGAAGAGGCTGTACCGGTTCACCACCGGTGCCGGTCCGGGCCGGAGCCAGCCCCAGAGCGCCGCCGCGGCCGAGAGCACCAGTGCCCCGGTCAGCCCATACACCAGCGCGCCCCTTCGTCCCGGCGCCCTCACGCCTGGTGCCGCCGCGGTCACGGTCGTCGCCGCCGTCGACACATAGCTCCGATTCCCCAGCGCCTCGGCGAACTGGGCCGCGCTGCCGAAGCGGTCGGCAGGGAGCTTCTCCAGCGCGGTCAACACGGCCGCTTCCACGTGGGGCGGGATCGTGTGCCGCTGCGGCAGCAGCGGCCGGGGCGACTCGGTCACCACTCGCGCTACGACCGCCTGCGCCGTGCTCCCGGTGAAGGGCGGGTCGCCCGTCAGCATTTCGTACAACACCGCGCCGAGGGCGTACACGTCGGAGCGCGGCGTAATCTCCCGCTCGCCCATCGCCTGCTCGGGACTCATGTAATGCGGCGTGCCGAGGGACATCCCGGTCTCGGTCATCCGGGCCCCGCTCGCCTTGCTCGCGGCGAGGGCGATGCCGAAGTCGGCCACCAGGGCCTGCCCGTCGTGGAGCAGGATGTTCTCCGGTTTGATGTCCCGATGAACCACGCCGTTCCGATGGGCATAGTCGAGGGCGGAGGCGACCTCGGTCGCGATCCGCACGGCGTCGGCCACGGGGAGCTGCTTCTCTCGGTTGAGCCGGTCGCGCAGGGTCTCCCCCTGCACGAACGGCATCACGTAGAAGAGGTAGGAGTCGGCCTCGCCCGAATCGAAGAGCGGAAGGATGTGGGAGTGCTGCAGGTTGGCGGTGAGCCGGATCTCGGCCAGGAACCGTTCGGCGCCGATGACCGCGGCCAGCTCGGGCCGCAGCACCTTGAGCGCGACCCGGCGGTCATGCCGGATGTCGTGGGCGAGGTACACCGTCGCCATGCCGCCGGCGCCGATCTCGCGGTCGAGGCGGTACCGGTCGGACAAGGCCGACTGCAGCCGGCTCAGCAGCTCGGGCATCGACCCCTTCGTTCGCTGGGGGGATGACGCAAGATGTCGGCGGGAAGGCCCTTCCGCCAGCCACAGGCCCGACATCGTGGCCTTTCAAGAGGTAGGCGCGTGGACCGCCTTAGGCACGGCCTTCTTGTGCACGACCCGGCCACACTACCGGCTCGGCGCGGCAGGTTGCGGCCGACAACTGACTCCACCAATGTCCAGCCGTCATAGATGGGGTGTCGCGTGCGCGTGGAGTGGTCAAGAGATCCCAGCTGGTGCCGGCGGGGCCGAATTGATCCCCCGCCGCTGGGCTCGTGTGCCTGCCACGCCACCGCTTGACCCGTGCCTTGGCACGTCCCTTGGCACCATTAACCTGCAAGATGTCCCGGCGCACCGCGGCGAGGCGCCCAGCGGGGGCAGGACGCGGCGTACCCTGGGAGCGCCTCAGTGGCCATACGCTAGTCTAGTGGCGGGTTGGCCACTGCCCCACCTGTAGGCTCTCATCCACCAGCACAACGATCAAATCTTCCCAGGCAGCACGCACGCTACTTGACCCACCTAACGGCCCCCTCTACGCTTGCTCAGCGCCCGATTCAAATCCTTCTCCATGGTTTCCCGTTTCACTCCCCTGAAGGAAGGAGCGTGTCCGATGGACCTACGCAGAGGCTGGTCGCGGTCGGCCATTGTGGTTTGTGCATTGATCGCAGGAGTCGGTGCGTGCAACGACAATAACAGCATCACGTCGCCACCCAGCTTCAATCCTGTGGCAGTGGTAACCCAGGACCAACTAAAAGCCGCACTCGAGCAAGCTGTTGGGGTGGCTGCAGGAGATCCAGTCCCGAATGGGAACGGCGGCCTCAATTTGAACATGTGGGCCACAGTGGTAGACACGGCGGGGGTGGTCGTCGCGGTCGTCTACACGGGGGCCAAAGAAGGCGACCAGTGGCAGGGGAGCCGAATCATCTCGGCGCAGAAGGCCAACACGGCCATGAATTTTTCCCTGGACGCGGCCTATGCTGGCTTCCCAGGCTTGGCGTTGTCGACAGCCAACCTGTACTCAGCGACACAGCCGGGCGGGAGCCTCTTTGGCCTGCAGGATGCGAACCCAATTAACGAAGATGTGGCGTACGGAGGTGACATCGCCAATTACGGCACGGCGAAGGACTTTATGATTGGAAAACGGATCGGGGGGACCAACGTATTCGGTGGCGGATTTGCGCTCTATGATGCGGCCGGCAACCTAGTCGGCGCAGTGGGGGTGAGCGGGGACACCTCCTGCGCGGACCATGCCATCGGCTGGAAGACCCGCTTCTACCTCAACCTCGACAATGTGCCGGGGGGAGTCGCTCCCGGAGGCACGGACAACATTATCTATGACATTGATGGCAGCGGAACCAGCGCGAGCGGCTTTGGCCACCCGCATTGCCTGGATGCCGCCACTGAATCCGCGGTCGCGAGCGACCTGCCTGTTAGCTTCCCCGTGGGTGCCGGGACCACCTGACCGTTCGCCTTAGTGGTTCCAGAAGTTAGATGACGTGACCGGGGCGAACGGGTCCCCGGTCACGACTTACCTGACGAGTGTTGTACCGCCCCTACCGTAGCCACACCCCCGGCTTTCCGTTGTCCAGCTCGACGGGAAGTACCTCCGGCACCTCTCGACGGACATTCGGCACGACACTCCCCAGCGCCAAACACATAGCGACCACACCCATTCGCCCGTAGCTTTTCGCCGTCCCCCGTTACGAGCCGCCGATGCCAGCCGAAGCCCAACTCGCAGTGCTGGTGGTCGATGACGAACCGGGTGCCCGGCCTTTGTAGCCCGGGCCGGGGGCGCCGGTTATGGCGTCGTGGAAGCCTACGATGGCCAGGATGCATGGAACCAGTTCCTACGTCAGCCGGACCGGTTCGACCTGCTGCTGACCGATGTGGTTATGCCGAGGGTACCTGGCACTGTACTGGCCGCCGGGGTGCACGAGCTTCGGCCCGAACTGCCGGTGGTCATCATGACGGGCTACACTCCGACGGAGCTACTGGAACGTGGCCTGCAGGCCTCGCACGGCGAGCTGTTAACGAAGCCGCTGGAGCCCGGCAGGCTGCTTGCCACGGTGAGCATGGCGCTGGAAGGCGGAGATGGCAGACGAAGGCCGGGATCTAGGCAGGCAGCGACCGAAAGGTCTCGCATTCCCTCGCGCCATTCCCGCCGAGCGCCATTGATTTCGAGCCCGCCTCTAGTGCACGAAAATTCTGCCTGTGGGCGTCGCGCCACAATCGCTAAGGTACAGTTTAGGTACAATCGGGGGTCGTTCGGTGGGCTAAGTGCAATGGCCAGAGAGGGAATCGAACCCCCGACACGCGGATTTTCAGTCCGCTGCTCTACCAACTGAGCTACCTGGCCGTGGGGGTGAGAATATAGAAAGAGCCCCGGGGCCAGCCAAGGGAGGGCAGGAAACCGTTTGCCCCCTGGCGGCGTTAACCTGGCGTCCCCTTCGGAGTCGCCGATGACCCGGTCAGCCCTGCTCTTCCTCGCCTCACTGGCCGCCGCCCTGGCGGGAGGCGCCGCGCTCGAGTCCGCCAGCCGCGCGCAGGCCCAGGCCCGCGTCCCCCTGCTCAATGCGCCATCCGGGCTGCGGGCCCCCGCCCCCGCCTGGCGCAACACCAGCTGGCTCAACTCCGATCACCCCCTCACCCTGTCCGAGCTCAAGGGCCGGGTGGTGCTGCTCAACTTCTGGGTGTTTACTTGCTACAACTGCACCAACACCGTCCCGTCGCTGGTGGACTTCGATCACAAGTACCGCGACCAGGGACTCACGATCATCGGCATTCACACCCCCGAGTTTCCGCCCTACGCCGGCGAGCACGACCGGGGCAACGTCGAGCGCGCCCTGCGCAAGTACGGCATCGCGTACCCGAACGCGCAGGACAACGACTCCAAGACCTGGAACCTGTACGACATCCGCTATTGGCCCAGCTTCGTGCTGATCGACAAGAAGGGTGACATCAGGTACCAGGGCTACGGCGAGTTCCACCTGAACGACGGGAGCTACCACACGTGGGACCAGAGGATCCGCGAGTTGTTGGCCGAGTGAGGTCGACGGCTTGCCTGAAGAGGGCAACGGTTCCCGGGACCGCCCGCCGCCCCGTCGCGGCCGTCAGCGCCGCGGCCCTGCTGTTCCTATCGGCCGCCGTCGTCGGCTGCCGCGCGTCGCCCCGCTCAGATGCTCCGCTGTATCTGACGGCCGGTGCGCAGGGCCCTGACACCCGAGTGACGCTCCACGCGGCTCCTCACCTCAAGATCAACGCCCGCCTGGCCCCGGCCCTCGAGCTCGCCGGCGGAACGGTGCTGCGCTTCGGCGGTGCGCCTCTCACGGCCGACTCCGCCTATTTCAGCCAGCCGCCGTCAGCGCTTCTGACGGGAAGGCACGAGGAAGTGCACGGCACGCTGCGCGCCAGTGTCTGCCGCGACGACGAGCAGGTCTGCAGGAGCCTCACCCTCGAGCTCTGACCAGCGAGCCCCCACCGGTGCACCGGCTGTGCCGCTGCACCGCGCCTCAGCGCGGGGCCCCTGCCCCGTTCCCCGTCCAGTTGCCCCCCAGCGACCGATACAGCTCCACCGCCGCCGAGAGCTGCCGAAGCTGCGCCTGGCTCAGCGCCAGCTCGGCGTCGAACAGGCTCCGCTGCGCTTCGAGCACCTCGAGGTAGTTCGAGATGCCGGTCTGGTAGCGCAGCTCGGCCAGCCGGAGCGCCTGCCGCAACGCCTGCGCCTGGGTCTGCTGCGCGGCCACCTGGTCGCGCGCCGTCCGGACACCCACCAGCGCGTCGCTCGCCTCGCGGAGCGCCACCAGCACGGTCTGCTCGTACCCCGCCCGGGCCTGCTCGGCGCGCGCCTCCGCCGCCCGTTTCTCATTGCTCAGGCGGCCACCCGTGAACAACGGAACCGATACGCCGGCCAGCGCCTGGTAGATCTCGGTATTCGATCCGAACAGGTCGCCCGGCGTGGTCGCCTGGGTGCCGTAGGAGCCGGTGATCGAGATGGTGGGAAGCCGCGCCGCCTGCGCGACGCCGATGCGCGCGGTCGCGGCGGCGTAGGCCCGCTCCGCCTGCAGCACGTCGGGCCGGCGGGTGAGCAGCGTCGCCGGGAGCGAATCGGGAACCTGAAGCGCGCTCACCGCCTGGAGCAGGCCGCCGCCCCGCGCGACGGTCGTGGGCGTCTCGCCCAGGAGCAGGTTAAGCTGATGCTCCTGCTGGGCCCGGAGCCGCTCGGTCTGCGCCAGCGTCGCCGCGGGCACCGCGACCTGGGCCTCGAACTGGCGCACGTCGAGCTCCGACGTGACCCCCTGCTCGAACCGCTGCCGCGCGAGGGCCAGCGTGGCCTGGCGCGACGCCAGCGTGCGCTCGGCGATCGAGCGCTCCTGGTCCAGCTCGAGCAGCGACAGATACCCCGTGGCGACGTCGCTCACCAGCGAGAGCACCACCGCACGCTGGGCCGCCTCCTCCGAGGCGAGATCGGCGCGCGCGGCCTCGATCCCGCGCCGGGTCTTGCCCCAGAAGTCGAGCTCCCAGGCCACATCGCCGGTGAGCCGGTAGGCATCGTAGGATGTGGGCGGAAACGAGCCGATGGCCACCTGGTTGGTGCTGGCGCTGCCGTTGGCGGTGACCTCCGGGAACAACGGCGATCGGGCAACGCCCACTTCCGCCCGGAACTCGCGGATCCGGGCCACCGCCGTCTGGAGGTCGCGGTTCTGCGCCAGCGCCGTGCGGACCAGGCCGATCATCGTGGAGTCGCGGAACAGGTCCAGCCAGGCGAGGCCGGCCACGGAATCCGGCGCGAGCGACCGCGGCGGCACCGGCGGCGTGGCTCCGACGGCCGCGGTGTCGTGCGCCCGGGCCGCCGAGAGGGAATCGAAGAACGCGGCCACGCTGTCGCTCGAGCGCGCCGTCCCAACCTTGGTGGCGGGCGGTACCGGTTGCTCGGGGTGGTAACTGGGTCCGGCGGCGCACCCGATCCCGGCCAGGAGGAGCGCCGGCGCCCACAGGCGCCGGATCACCGAGCCTCCGGCGAGGCCGGTGACGGCAAGGGCTCGGCCGCCCCGGCCGGATGCCGCCGGGTGCCCTCCGCGAGCCCCGCGATCACGCGGAAGAAGAGTGGGATGAAGAAGATGCCGATCGAGGTCGCGAACAGCATGCCCGCGAACACGCCGGTGCCGAGCGAGTGCCGGCTGCCGGCTCCCGCGCCGTGCGAGATCACCAGCGGCGATACGCCCAGGATGAACGCGAACGACGTCATGAGGATGGGGCGGAAGCGCTCGCGCGCCGCCTCGACGGCCGCCTCGCGGAGATCGGTGCCCCGCTGCCGGATCTCGTTGGCGAACTCCACGATCAGAATGGCGTTCTTGGCCGCGAGCCCCACGACCGTGATCAGACCGACCTGGAAGTAGATGTCGCTCGGGCTTCCGCGGAGCCAGATGCCGAGCAGCGCGCCCAGGGCTCCGAACGGCACCCCGAACAGCACCGCGAACGGGATCGACCAGCTCTCGTACTGCGCCGCGAGCACGAGGAACACGATCACCAGGCCCAGCCCGAAAACCATGCCGGCCTGTCCCGACGCGGCGCGCTCCTGGAACGACTGGCCCGAGTACCCGATGCTCACGCCCTGCGGCTCGAACTGAGCCGCCACCAGGCTGTCGATCTCCTTCATGACCTCGCCGCTGCTGCGCCCGGTCTTGGGCGTGCCCGTGAAGAAGGCGCTGCCGAAGCCGTTGAACCGGAGCAGCTGCGTCGGACCGCTGCGGAACTCGGTCCGCACCAGCGACGACACGGGCACCATCTCGTTGTCCCGCCCGCGGACGTAGAGCCGGGCCATGTCTTCCGGCGTCCGCCGGAACTGCTGCTGCGCCTCGGCCTGCACCCGGTAGGTCCGTCCGTACAGGTTGAAGTCGTTGATGTAGAGCGTGCTCAGAAACGTCTGCAGGGTGCTGAACAGGTCGGTCAGGCTCACCCCGCGGGACTTGGCGGCCGCGCGGTCCACGTCGAGATACACCTGCGGGACGTTGGCCCGGAACGTCGTGGTCATGCCCTGGACGGCCGGTAGCTTGTTCACCGCCGCGGTGAACGCCTGGACTTGCAGCGCGAAATCGCGCACGTCCTTGCCCGAGCGGTTCTGGAGGTTGCCCTCCACGCCCGACGTGGCGCCGAGGCCCGGGATCTCGGGCAGGTTGAACGCGAAGCCCACCGCGTCCTTCATCCCGAACAGCTTGCCGTTGATCCGCTTGGTGATGGCGTCGATGGTCTGGTCCGACCCCCGCTCGTCCCACGGCTTGAGCAGGATGAAGATCGTCGCGCTGTTGGTCTGGTTGGTCCGGGTCAGCACGTCGAGGCCGGCGAAGGCCACTACGTTCACCACCGACGGCTCCTCGCGCAGGAAGCCCTCCACCCGGCGGATGACCGCCTGGGTGCGCTGCAGCGAGGCGGCGTCGGGCAGCTGCATCGCGATGGCGAAGTAGCCCTTGTCCTCGGTGGGGATGAACCCGGTGGGCACCCGCTTCCACAGCAGGACCGCGCCGGCCACCATCAGCACGAAGGCCGCGATCCACACCCGCGGGCGCCCCAGCACGCGGCCGACCCCGTTGGCGTAGCGGTCGGTCACCCGGCGGAACCACCGGTTGAAGGCGCCGAAGAACCCGCCCGTGTGCGCTTCGTTCGACTCCTGGAGCAGCAGCGCGCAGAGCGCCGGCGTGAGCGTGAGCGCGACGATGCCCGACAGCACCACGGCGATCACCAGCGTCACCGCGAACTGCCGGAACATCTCGCCCGTGACCCCGCCGAGGAACGCCACCGGCACGAAGACCGCGCACAGCACCAGCACGATCGCGATCAGGGCGCCTGCCACCTGCCGGATGGCACGGTCGGCCGCCTGGGTGGCGGAGAGCCCCTCGTTGGCCATCAGGCGCTCGGTGTTCTCGATCACGACGATGGCGTCGTCCACCACGATGCCGATCGCGAGCACCAGCGCGAACAGGGTGAGCACGTTGATCGTGAACCCGAGCACCAGCAAGCCGAGAAACGTGCCGATCACGCTGACCGGCACCGCCAGCATCGGGATCAGCGTGGCCCGCCAGCTCTGGAGGAAGATGAACACCACCAGGGTCACCAGCAGCATCGCCTCGACCAGCGTGGTCACGACCTCCTTGATCGACGCCGTCACGAATGGCGTCGTGTCGAACGGGATCTTCCAATGGACGCCGGGCGGGAGGCTGCGCCCCAGCTCGGTCATGCGCTGCACCACGGCCTGCTTGGCGGCGAGGGCGTTGGCGCCCGGGCGCAGGTAGAGCAGCAGCGGCGCGACCGCCTTGCCGTTGAGCCGCCCGGCCAGGTCGTAGTTGCGCGAGCCGAGGACCACCTTCCCGATGTCGCGCACCCGGATGATCGAGCCGTCGGCCTTGGCCCGGATCACGATGTCGGCGAACTGCTCGGGCGTCTTGAGCCGGCCCAGGGTCGTGACCGGCAGCGTGAGCTCGGTGCCCGCCGGCGCCGGCTCCCGTCCCAGGCGGCCGGCCGGGCTGGTCACGTTCTGCTCCCGCACGGCAGCGGCGACGTCGCTGGTCGTGATGCCCAGCTGCGCCATGCGGTCGGGATCGAGCTGGATCAGCATCGAGAACTCGAGGCCGCCGAAGGTCAGCGCGTTGCCGATGCCCGGCACCCGCTTGATCTCGTCCTCGATGTTCAGCTTCATGTAGTTCGTGAGATAGGCCGCGTCGTAGCGCGGGTCGTCCGACGTGAGCGCCACCACGCCGAGGATGTCGGTGTTGGCCTTGAGAATCGTGATCCCGTTCTGGCGCACCGCATCGGGCAGCTGCGACTCGGCCAGCTTGACCGCGTTCTGGACGTCCACCGCGGCCAGGTCCTGGCTCCGGTTCACGTCGAAGTAGATCTGCAGGCTCATCGTCCCGTCGCTGGCGTTGGCGGACGAGTAGTAGAGCAGCCCCTGCAGACCCGAGAGCTGCGCCTCGATCGGCGCGGCGACGGCCTCGGCCACGTCCTCGGCGGTGGCGCCGGGGAAGGTCGCCTGCACCTGCACCGCGGGGGGCGTGATCTGCGGATAGCGCGAGATCGGCAGCAGGCGGATGGCGAAGACGCCCAGCAGGGTGACGATGACGCTGATGACGATGGCGAGCACCGGCCGCCGGATGAAGAAGTACCGGGGCCCATCCGACGGTGCCGTGCTGGTCGGGCTCGCTGCGCTCACCGGGAGGCCCCCAGCTTCGAGGTCGACTCGGGCGCGGTGGTGGCGGTGTCGGCCAGCGCGACCGCGCGGACCGGCCGGCCGGGCGCGGCCTTCTGGGTCCCGTCCACGATCACCCGGTCGCCCGGAGCGAGGCCCTTGTCGATGATCCAGAGGTTGCCGCTCCACGGTCCGGGCTCCACGTCGCGCGCGGCGACGGTGTCGCCCGGGCCGACCACGTAGACGAACTGCCGCCCCAGGGCCTGCTGGACCGCCCGCTGCGGCACCGCCAGCGCGCTGTCCCGGGTGAAGCCCTTGAGGCGGACCTGGACGAACTGCCCCGGCACGAGCAGGCGGTCGGGATTCTGGAACACCGCGCGGAATTCCTGGGTGCCGGTGACCGCGTCGAGCGACGGCGCCACGAAATCGAGCCGGCCGGTGCGCGGCAGCTTCGAGCCGTCAGGCAGCGTGACCTCCACGGACAGCGTGCTGCCCGGCTGAATCAGCTTCCGCGAGTCGGGGTCCTGGTGCCACTGGAGCAGCTGCTGGGCGGACGGCCGGAAGCTCACGTACACCGGATCGAGCACGTCGATCGTGGTCAGCAGGTCGGACGGACCCGTCACCCGTCCGCCGACCTCGAGGTTGGTGCGTCCCACGCGGCCGCCGATCTCCGCCCGAACCACTGCGTCGTCCAGGTTCTTCTTGGCCTCCGCCAGGTCCCCGGCGGCGGCGTCGAAGTCGGCCCGCGCGTTGTCCACGTCCTGCTGCGCGACCGCGTTCTGCCCTAGCAACGGCTCGAGCCGTGCGAGGGTCCGCTTGGCGTTCTGATACCGGGCGGACGCGCTGCGATAGGCCGCCCCGGGCCGAACCGGATCGATGCGGTAGAGCACCTGACCCGGCTTGACCGTCGCGCCTTCCGTGAAGGGGCGGGACTCGATCACCCCATCCGTCCGGGCCCGCACTTCCACCCGGCGGTACGGCTGCACCTCGGCCGTGAAGTCGTAGGCGGTCGGCACCGGCTTCGGCTCGACCTTCACCACCGCGACCTCCGGCGCGGGCGGCGCGGGCGGAGGTGCGTCCTTTTTGCAGGCGCCGGCCAGCATGGCGGCGGCCGCTACGGCCACGAACGTTCGTCCCGTCTGCCTCACCCGTGGTCTCCTTGTGTGCTGGCTCGCGACCCATCCACGAGCACGAACCGTTCGACCATCTCGCGTACCGCGGTCCACATCGCTTCGCGCTCCGGCATGCGTGCGTCGAACGTCCGGAACGCCGACACCTTCTCCGCCGTGCCCACCAGAGCATAGCTGATCACCCGCGCGGCGACGTCCACGTTCATGCGGCGGAACTCGCCGCCGGTCATGCCGGATTCCAGGATCTTGCCGAAAATCCGCCGCCAGCGCTCGCTCAGCTGCTGGCACAACACCCGGCCCGATTCGGGAAACTCCGCGCTCTCGACTTTCACCACCCGCATCAGCTCGAGGAAGCCCGGCTCCCAGGCCCGATCCCACAGCCGCCGGAGGAGCTGCGCCAGCAGATCGCGCATCGGGCCGCGATGGCTCGCGAGGCTCGCCTCCTCGGCTTCGACGTACGGCATGAGCCGCTCGGCGATGACCTGCTCGAACAGATTGGCCTTCGAGCCGAAATAGTGAGAGACCGTGCCCGGAGAGACTCCCGCTTGTTCGGCCACATCGGCCAACGTGGCCCGCTGGTAGCCGTTCCTGCCGAACGCCAACATGGCGCCGTCGAGGATCTCGCAGCGGCGCGTGTCCGGCCGGCGCTGCCACCTGGGCAGACGATCTTGGTCCAACGTGTTTGCCATCAGCGCCTTAGATAGCTCCCGTCCCGGACTAGGTCTCGCCTCGCACGCCGGAGGGACGAAGCGATGCCCGATATTTGAGCGGCGAAATAATAAGCCGCGCGCGTACGGCCGCAAGTCGCTGCGGCACCGAGCCGACTAATAAGGGCGCCTCAGGAGCCCCGGCACATGACCGACATCACAGCCACACCCCGTCTCGCGCCCTAAGCTCGGACCGGAGGTTTACGGGCGGCCACATGCCGCGGTAGGTATCGCTTCGCAGTCGAAGGAGGAAGGAAAACGATGGATATTCACTTTCGCCGCACGTCCGTAGTCGCGCTGGTCGGCGTGCTGGCGCTGAGCGGCGCGTCCGTTGCCCTGGCGCAGGACACGAGCGCCGCGGCCCGGCAGGACACATCGGGCTATCGGCCGTCACCCACTCAGACCGATACGACGCAGGCGGGCCAGAACGCCGCTCGTTCCGATAGCTCCGGCTACAAGTCCAACGGTGCCGCGACCGATACGGCACTCCACGCCAAGCCGGGCGTGCAGACCGGGCCGACCGCTGTGGACAGCGGCCGGACGGGAGCCGCCCAGGACACCTCGGGTTACAAGCAGGACACGTCGGGTTACAAGTCGTCGTCCGGCAGCCAGATGGACACGACGCAGGCGGGGCAGTCCGTCGATCGCAGCAGCTCCGGCTACAAATATCACGGCGCCCCGACGGACACGACGCTCAAGGCCGAGCCCGGCGTCCAAACCGGTCCCTCGGCCGGTGACAGCGGACGCGTCCACCACCGCCGGCACATGCGGATGAGCGCGATGGACACGGTGGTTTGCAAGGACGGCTCCAATTCGGCCAACAGCGCCAGGGGAGCGTGTGGATCGCACGGGGGCGTGGATACCACCGCGACCTGGGCGGCGATGAAGGCGCGCGGCTGGAAGGGTCAGTCGGGCCACGGGATGTCGAGCGACACCAGCTCCTCGAACCGCATCCGCTCCTCCAGCGACACCAGCGCCTCGAACCGCAGCAACTCCTCGAGCGACACCAGCTCGTCGAGCCGCCGCACGTCGCCCTAGCGACGGTGTGGCGTGGTAGAGAAACACGGACGGCCACCTTCCCGAGGTGGCCGTCTGGCTGTGCGGCGCTGCTTCCGCGCCCTCCCCCTGACCGGATCCCACCAGCATATTGGTCGCATGCCGACCCCGGGCTTTCCCAACCTCACCGTTCTCGACCATCCGCTCATCCAGCACAAGCTCTCGATCCTGCGCGATCGCGAGACCAGCACCCGCGATTTCAAGCAACTGGTGAGCGAGATCGCGACGCTGATGGCCTACGAGGCCACCAAGGACCTGGCTACGGAGCCGGTCGAGATCCACACGCCGCTCGAGCGGATGACCGGGCGCCAGGTGGCGGGCAAGAAGCTGACCCTGGTGCCGATCCTCCGGGCAGGCCTGGGCATGGTGGAAGGCATCGCGCAGCTCATTCCGTCGGCCCGGGTGGGCCACATCGGGCTCTATCGCGACCACGACACGCTCAAGCCGGTGGACTACTACTTCAAGATTCCGGCGGCCGAGGTGGAGCGCGATTTCTACGTGCTCGATCCGATGCTCGCCACCGGGGGGTCGGCGATCGCGGCGGTGTCGGCGCTCAAGGACGCCGGGGCTCGGCGGATCCGGTTTCTCTCGATCGTCGCCGCGCCGGAAGGCGTGCGGCGCCTGCTCGCCGCCCACCCCGAGGTCCACGTCTTCACCGCCGCGCTCGACCGCGAGCTCAACGAGCACGGTTACATTCTGCCGGGCCTGGGCGACGCGGGCGATCGCCTGTTCGGCACCCGTCACCCCTGAGCACTCACCCTCGATCCGGATCGACACGTGAGCGGTATCCGTCTGACTTTCTGGGGCGCCGCGGGGCAGGTGACCGGCTCGATGCATCTGCTCGAGGCCGCGGGCGGCCGCTTTCTGCTGGACGCAGGGCTGTTCCAGGGAGCCCGCGCCCAGACTCATGAGCTGAACGCACGGCTGCCGTTCGATCCTCGCCGGGTCGACGGGGTCGTGCTCACCCACGCCCACATCGACCACGCCGGACGGCTTCCGCTGCTGGTGCGGCACGGCTTCCACGGCCCGATCCACGCCACGCCCGCCACCCGCGACCTGTGCGCGGTGATGCTGCCCGACGCCGCGCACATCCAGGAGAAGGACCACGAATACCTGGTGCGGCGCAACAAGGCCGGGGCGGAGAGCGAGCCGCTGTACAATCTGGCCGACGCGGTGGCGGTGCAGGATCTGATGGTGGGAGTGCCCTACCGGCGCATCACCCACCTCCGGAAGCACCTCGCGCTCGAGTTCGTCGAGGCCGGCCACATCCTCGGGAGCGCGACGGCCGACCTGCGCATCACCGAAGGCGGCAACCACCGGCTGGTCTATTCCGGCGACATCGGGCGCTCGGGCCTTCCGATCGTGCGTGACCCCGAGCCGCCGTCGGGTCCGATCGATACCCTCATCGTCGAGTCCACCTACGCCGACCGGGACCACGAGTCGGTGAAGGGCGCCGAGGAGCGGCTGGGCGAAGCGGTCCGCCGCACGGCCGCCCGCGGCGGCAAGGTGCTCGTCCCCGCCTTCGCGCTGGGCCGGATCCAGGAGATCGTGTACAGCCTCCACCAGCTCCACCGCGCGCGCCGCATCCCCGACCTCCCGATCTACATCGACAGCCCGCTCGGCGTGGACACGACCACGGTGTTCCGTCTGCACCCCGAGGTGTTCGACAACCGGGAGGCGCTGATCCAGGACAAGATCCCGCTGTTCGACTTCTCGCTGGTGCGCTACGTGCGGGACGTGGCCGAGTCCAAGGCGCTGAATACGCTGGCCGGGCCCGCCGTCATCATCGCCGCCAGCGGGATGGCTGAGTCGGGCCGGATCCTGCACCACCTCGCCAACGGCATCGGCGATCACCGCAACCTGGTCCTGTTCGTCGGCTTCCAGGCGGAGCACACGCTCGGCCGGCGGATCCAGAGCGGCGAGGAGGTCGTCAGGATCCTCGGCCAGGAATACCCCCGCCGCGCCGAGGTCGAGACCATCGGAGGCTACTCCGCGCACGCGGACCGCAACGAGCTGCGCGCCTGGATCCGCCGGCTGGGCGGGCCCATCCGGCGCGCGTTCGTCGTGCACGGCGAGGCCCCGGCCCTCGGCGCGATGGCGACGATCCTGCGCGAGGAAGGCGTCCGCGACGTGGTCCTGCCGAAGCACGGCGAAGGGTTCGACCTCTAACCGGGCCGCGCCGCCTCGTGCGCCCCACCTCCCGCCACCTGACTCAAGCCGCCGGGCTCCTCCTGCTCGCCGCGGCGATCGGGTACACCGTCTCGCTGGTCATGGTGCTGGTGGTCAGCCAGCAGGACCAGCGCGTGCCGGTGGACGCGATCGTGGTGCTGGGCGCCGCGCAGTACAACGGCCGCCCGTCCCCGGTGCTCCGCGCCCGGCTGGACCACGCGCTCGGTCTCTACCGCGACCGGCTCTCGCCCCTGATCGTGGTCACCGGTGGGGTGGGCCGCGGCGACACCACCAGCGAGGCGATGGCGGGGCGGCGCTATCTGATCGCGCACGGCGTGCCCGCCGACGCGGTCGTCGCGCAGAGTGAAGGGCACACCACCATGGCCTCGATGACCGCGGTGGCGGGCTGGCTTCACGCCCGGGGCCTCCGGCGCGCCCTCCTCGTGAGCGATCCCTTCCACATGTTCCGCCTGCGCCTCGAGGCCCGGCGCACGGCGCTCGACGCCTATACCTCGCCCACCGAAAGCAGCCCCATCTCCGAGAACCCCGTGCTCGAGCTCCGCTACCTGTTCGCCGAGGGGTACAAGATCCCCGTGGCCTGGGTCCGGAGCTGGTGATGCCCTCATGCCTCTGATCTCGACCCAACGGCTCTACACCGGCCGGGTCATCAATCTCGACCGCGATACGGTCCGCTTCCCCGACGGGTCCACGGGCCAGCTCGAGATGCTGCGTCACCCGGGCGCGTCGGCCGTGGTGCCGTTCCTCGACGATCCCCGCGCCGCGGATCCGCGCGTGCTCCTCATCCGGCAGTTCCGGCACGCCGCGGAGGACTTCATCTGGGAAGTGCCCGCCGGCCGGCTGGACGCCGGCGAGACCCCGGAGGCCTGCGCCCGCCGCGAGCTGGAGGAGGAGACCGGCATGCGGGCCCGGACCATCGAACCGCTCACCACCATCTATACCACGCCGGGCTTCACCGACGAGCGCATCCATCTGTTCCTGGCGCACGGGCTGGAGGCCGGCACCCACCGCCGGGAGGCCGATGAATTCATGGAGCAGCATCCGATGCCCTGGTCGGCGGCGATGGAGCTGGTGCGGACCGGCGCTATGCAGGACGCGAAGACTCTCACTAGTCTTATGTTTGTTCAATGTTTC
>Ga0310810_10000844_pt1 | contig 31131 bp, 36 predicted proteins | sample NCmetagenome_FD_207641 | JGI IMG/M metagenome (GOLD analysis project Ga0310810, IMG submission 207641) | Soil microbial communities from experimental microcosm in Duke University, North Carolina, United States - NC | ecosystem: Engineered > Artificial ecosystem > Soil microcosm > Unclassified ... | reverse complement strand
TGGCGCAAGGCGTGCTCGAGGGGAAGGCAGACGCCGTGCTTGCGGCGAGCATTTTCCACTTCGGCGAATTCACCGTACGGCAAGCCAAGGAGCATATGAAGAAGCGCGGCATCGAGATACGCGAATGAGCTGGCTCGACGAAGTCCCTTGGAACGGCGACGGACTCATTGCCGCCGTCGCGCAGGACGCGAAAAGCGGCCGCGTGCTTACGGTGGCGTGGATGAACCGCGAGGCGCTCAAGCAGACCGCCGATAAGGGCGAGGCGGTGTACTGGTCGCGCTCGCGTCGCAAGCTCTGGCGCAAGGGCGAGCAGTCGGGACATGTGCAGAAGGTGCGTGAGCTGAGGCTCGACTGCGACGCCGACACGATCCTGCTGCAGGTCGAGCAGCTCGGCGGCATCGCGTGCCACACCGGCCGGGAGAGTTGCTTCTATCGAAAACTGGAGAAGGGGAGCTGGGTGACGACGGATCCGGTGCTCAAGGATCCGGCGGACATCTATAAAAAATGAAGCGAGGCCTTTACGAAACGCTGGAACGCATCGCGACGACGATCAACGAGCGCAAGGGTGGCGATCCGGCGAAGTCCTATGTCGCGCAGCTCTTTGCCAAGGGCGAGGACGCGATGCTGAAGAAGATCGGCGAGGAAGCGACCGAGACCGTGCTCGCCGCGAAGAGTGGCGATCGCCTCGCGCTCGTTCGCGAGACGGCTGATCTCTGGTTCCACTCGATGATCGTGCTCGCGCGCCACGGCGTCGGTCCCGCCGACGTGTTGGCCGAGATGCACCGGCGCGAGGGAATTTCCGGACTCGACGAAAAGGCGGCAAGGAAGAAGCGATGAGCGATCCGAACTGCATTTTCTGCAAGATCGCGCTCGGCCAGATTCCTGCGAAGAAAATCTATGAAGACGACGATGTCATGGCTTTCCACGACATCCGGCCGCAGGCACCCGTGCACTTCTTACTCGTGCCGAAAGCGCACATCCCGACGCTCTACGACGCGCAACCGGCAAATCAGGCGGCGCTCGGCAAGATGCTGGGCCTCGCGGGCCGACTAGCGCGCGAAGCGGGGGCGACGGACGGCTTCCGCACCATCATCAACAACGGCCGAGTGGGGCATCAGGAGGTGTATCATGTCCACATGCACGTTCTAGGCGGGCCGGATGCTCTCGGCCCGATGCTTTCCAAGAGAATCTAGGAGACGTTTATGGGTTCGCTCAGCATTTGGCATTGGCTGATCGTTCTGGTGATCGTGATGCTGATTTTCGGCACCAAGAAGCTGCGCAACATCGGCGCGGATCTTGGAGGCGCGGTGCGCGGCTTCAAGGATGGCATGCGCGAAGGCACGGCCGACAAGGCCACCGAGCCGGCGGCGCCGCAGGTCACGGGCAAGACGGTCGAAGGCGAAGTGCGCGGCAAGACCGAGCACAAGGCCTGAGCCGCACCGTAGGCCAAACGAAGGCGCCTTCCGGGCGCCTTTTTAGTCTCTAGCCAATGTTCGACATCGGATTTTCGGAACTCCTCGTGATCGGCGCGGTCGCGCTGATCGTGATCGGGCCCGAGAAGCTGCCGCGCGTGGCACGCACCATCGGCCATCTCGTCGGTCGCATGCAGCGCTACGTCGCCGACGTCAAGGCCGACATCAACAAGGAGATCGAGCTCGAGGAGCTGCGCAAGATGCGCGACTCGATGCAGAAGGCCGCCACCGATATCCAGGCGAGCGTCGACCAGGAAATGAACAAGACCGCGGAGGATCTGAACAAGGCGGTCGAGGGCGAGAAAAAACCGGAAGAGAAAAAACCCGAAGAGAAGAGCGCCGCGTGAGCGACCAGGACAGCTTCATCTCGCACCTGATCGAGCTGCGCGAGCGCCTGATCAAGGCGTTCGGCGCGGTGGCCGTGCTCTTCATCATTCTTTTCATCTGGCCGGGCTCCGGCTACATCTACGACATCCTGGCGGCGCCGCTGATGACTGCGCTGCCCGAAGGCGCAAAGATGATCGCCACCGGCGTGATCACGCCGTTCATGGTGCCGGTCAAGGTCACTGCGCTGGCCGCCTTCCTCATCGCTTTGCCGATCGTGCTGTACCAGGCATGGGCGTTCATCGCGCCCGGACTTTACGAGCACGAGAAGCGCCTCGCGCTGCCGTTGGTCATCGCCAGCACCGTCCTCTTCCTCGCGGGAGTAGCGTTCTGCTACTTCTTCGTGTTCCAGAAGGTCTTTGCCTTCATCCACGGCTTCGCGCCGAAATCGATCACGCCGGCGCCGGACATCGAGGCGTACTTCAGCTTCGTCATCACCATGTTCCTCGCCTTCGGCGTCACTTTCGAGATACCGATCGTGCTGATCGTGCTGGTGCGCGTCGGGCTCGTGACGGTCGAGCAGCTGAAGGACGCGCGGCCCTACGCGATCGTCGGTGCTTTCGTCATCGCGGCGGTGGTGACGCCGCCCGACGTGCTTTCGCAGTTCATGCTGGCGATACCGATGTGCGTGCTCTACGAGGCGGGCCTGTTTTTCGCCCGCTTCATGTCCCGTCCAAAAACCGCGCCACAAGACTCAACTGATCCGGCACATTGAGCGCCGGGGCGTGGCCGCAGCCCGCGATGGTCGCGACCGTCGCCTTCGGACCGCGCCGCTTCATCTCCTCCGCAACTTCCGGTAGGAGCAGGTCCGACGTTTCGCCGCGCAGGCAGAGCGTCGGCGCCGTGATCGCATCCCAGGCATCCCACTGCTCGTAGTCGCACGGGTGGTGCACGAACTGCAGCACCATGTTGGGGTCGTAGTGCGTCGTGATCTTGCCCTCCGGCGTGCGCCGCATGGAGCTTTCCGCCAGCCGTCGCCATTGCTCGTCCGACAACCAGCCGTACGGCTTGTAGACGGTGCGGAAGTACTGCTCGAGCTCGGATAAGCGCTCGAATTGCGGCGGCTTGCCGGCATAGGCCTTGATGCGTTCGACCGCTGCATCCGCGATCTTCGGTCCCATGTCGTTGAGTACCAAGCGACGCATGCGGCCCTTGAGTCCGCCAGCCGCCAGGCGAATGCCAATCGCGCCACCCATCGAGGTGCCGACCCAATGGCATCGGTCGACGCCGAGCTGCTCAAGGAGCGCCAGTGCCAGGCGCCCATAGAAGTCGAGGCAGTATTCGCGCTCGGGATGCGGGCTCCACTGCGACAGCCCACGTCCGATCGTGTCAGGGCAGATCACGCGAAAGCGTGAGCTCAAGTGCGCGGCGAGCTCGTCCATGTCGCGGCCGGTGCGCGCGAGGCCGTGCCACGCGATCACCGTCTCGGGATGCTCGGCACCCCACTCCATGAAGTGGATCTCCCGTCCTTCGCAGACGAGGTAACGCGACTTCATCGGCGTAGCCTGCCCACGATGCCGCTCGGGAAGTAGTACACGCACACGATGAAGAGCACGCCGAGCCACAAGAGCCAGCGGTCGGGATGCAGGAGGTTGGGTAGCACGGGAATGCTCTGCGTGGCGCCGCTGGCGAGCTTCATCAGATCCTGCAGGTAATTCTGCGCGATGACGAAGAGCGTTGCACCGACCGCCGCGCCATACATCGTGCCCATGCCGCCGATCACCACCATCAGGAGCAGATCGATCATGATGGAGAACGACAGCGTCGTATCGGGGCCTGTGTAACGGAGCCACACCGCGTAGAGCACGCCCGCGACAGTGGCGAGCAGTGCGGCAAGGCAGTTCGCGACCGTCCGGTAGATCACTGTGCGGTAGCCCAGCGCCTCCGCCCGGAACTCGTTCTCGCGCACCGCGAGCAGTACCCGGCCGAAAGGCGAATTGACGATGCGCAGCAGCACCAGGAAGAAAGCGAGCGAGAGCGCGAACACCGCGTAGTACGCCACCAGCCGGTCGCGCAGGAGCTCGGGCAGCCGGAAGTTGAGCCCGTCTTCGCCGCCCGTGAAGTTGGAGAGCTGGGAGGCGAGGATCTGGAAGAAAGAAGCAACGGCTAGCGTGATCATGGCAAAGAAGATCGCGCGCACGCGCAGTGACAGCAGTCCGATCGCAAACGCAAGCGCGACGCTGAGCAGCAGAGCGAGGAACACGCCGAGCGCAAGGTTCCACCAGGTCGGTCCCAGCTTCGCTGCGGCAATGGCGACGCCATAGCCGCCGATGCCGAAGAACATGGTGTGCGCGAATGACACGATTCCGGTGTAGCCGAGAAGCAAGTCGTAGCTCGCGACGAGCAGGATGAACACCGCGACCTTCGCCGCGACGTTGAGCGAGCGCGTGCCCGGGAAGATGAACGGTGCCGCCGCGAGGCCAACCAAAATCAAAACCAGCACCACGCTCAGCGACCGGCTGCGCGGCAGATCGTTGGAGAGCAGTGTGCGGATCATTTGCCCACCGGGTACAGGCCGCGCGGGCGCCAGAGGAGAATCAGGACCATCAGAAGAATGTTCGAGCCGAGCGCGAGCTTGGGCGCGACGTAGCCGATGTAATTGGCGATCAGGCCGACGAGCAGGGCGCCGACGAAGCAGCCGCCGACCGAGCCGAGCCCACCGATGATGATCACGATGAAGATCACCACCATCACCTGCATGCCCATGCCGGCGGTGAGCGACTCCTGGTACATGGCCCACATCACGCCCCCGAGGCCGGCGAGCGCGGAGCCGGCGACGAAAACCGCGACGAAGACCCGGCGAATGCGATAGCCGAGCGACTCGACCATCTCGATGTTCTCCACACCGGCGCGGATCAGGAGGCCGAGCTTGGTACGGTTCAACACCAGCCACATCGTGCCGAACACCACGAGCCCGACCAGGACGGCGAGCATCCGGTAGCGCTCGATCGCCGCGTCGCCGATGAGGAAGGAGCCGGTGAAGCTCGCCGGCCGGGGGAGCGGAATGAGATCGGGCCCCCAGACGACGTGGATCAGCTGCTCGCAGACGATGAGTCCGCCCGTCGTGACGAGGATCTGCTTCAGGTGATCGCCGTACACGGGTCGCACGACCACGCGCTCGAAGAACCACCCCAGCGCGCCGGCGAGCGCCATCGCGGCGAGCACGCCCGGGACCATCGCGCTCAGGTTCGCGCCGAGCGATGGGGCCTGCATCGCGGGTTTCATCAAGAGGAGCACCGAGGCGCCGGCATAGGCGCCCACCGAGATGAACGCGCCGTGCGCGAAGTTCATCACGTCCATCAGGCCGAAGACGAGCGTCAGGCCCGAGGCCATCATGAAGATCATCATGCCCATCGCGAGCCCGGCCACGGTCAGCGTGGCCCAGGTCGGCAGGCTTGGCAGGAGCGGCAGCGCGGCGAGCGCAATGGCCGGAATCAGGACGAGCGGGAGCCAGTTCCGGTTCACTGGTGCGTATCCAGCGAAAGGCCGAGGAGGCGTTGCTGCAGCGATTCGTCGGCGGCGAGATCGGCCATGCGGCCGCGATGGACGATGCGGCCCGAATCCATCACCGCGACGGCATCGCCGAGCGAGCGGGCGAAGTGGAAGTTCTGCTCGACGACGAGGAGCGTCGTGTCGCGCTTGAGTTCCTGGAATGCGTCGACCATTGCCTGGATGATCGCGGGCGCGAGGCCCTTCGTTGGCTCGTCCACCAAAAGCAATTTCCGCGGCTCCACGATCGCGCGCGAGATGGCGAGCATCTGCTTCTGGCCGCCGGAAAGATTGCCGGCGAGTCCGTGCCAGAACTTCTTCATCGCCGGGAAGAGCGTGAAGATGCGATCGAGCCGCTTCCCATCCGGCTCGCCCTCGCGCGCGGCGAGGACGAGGTTTTCGCGCACCGTGAGGCCTGCGAAGATGCCCATGTTCTCCGGCACATAGGCAATGCCGCGGCGGGCCAGGGCCGGGGTTTCCAGGTTCTGGACTTCGTTGCCGTCGAAGCGGATCGTTCCCGTCGACGCGCGCCACAGACCCATGATCGTGCGCAGGCACGTCGTCTTGCCGGCGCCGTTCCTGCCAAGGAGCATCGTGAGCGAGTTCGGCGCCACTGCGAAGTCGACACCGTGCAGGATGTGGTACTGCCCGATGTGCGTCTGGACCGCTTTCAGCTCCAGAAGATCAGGCACGCGCGACGCCCAGATAGGCTTCCTGCACGATCGGCATGGCGATCACTTCGGCGGGCGCGCCTTCGGCGACGAGCTGGCCCTGGTGCAGGACGACGATGCGATCGGCGAGCGAGCGCACCACGTCCATCTTGTGTTCGACGAGCAGCACCGTCTTGTCGCCCTGCGCCTTGATTTGGCTGATGAGCTCGAGGATCACCGGCACCTCATCAACGCTCATGCCGGCGGTCGGCTCGTCGAACATGAACACCTCGGGCTCGAGGGCGAGCAGGATCGCGACCTCGAGCTTGCGCTGATCGCCGTGCGAGAGTGAAGCGGCGATGGCGTCGCGCTTCGAGGTGAGCACAACACGCTCGAGATACTGCTCTGCGTGCCGGATCAGCTCGACGTGCGAGCTCCAGGTGGCAAGCAGGCTCTTGCCCGCATTGGCGCGCGCCTGGACTGCGAGGCGAACGTTCTCCAGGACAGACAGGCGCGGGAAGAGATTCGTCAGCTGGAAGGCGCGGCCGATGCCGCGCTTCGTGCGCTGCGGCGCGCCCATCCGCGTGATGTCCTCGCCGAAGAGGAGCACCTGTCCGCTCGAGGCCGGCAGCTGCCCCGAGATCAGGTTGAAGTAAGTGGTCTTGCCGGCGCCGTTCGGCCCGACGATCGCGGTGAGCGTGCCGGGCTGGAACTCGCACGACACCGCGTCGACGGCCACATGGCCGCCGAAGCGGATCGTGAGGCCGCGGGTCTGGAGGACCGGATTTATTTCTTGACCCGGATGGGGACTTTCATCTCATCAGGCTTGATCTCGCGCACGAGTTGCGGGATCGCCCAGTCGACGTTCGGGTCGACGCGGATCTTGAAGTGGTACATCGACTGCATCGCCTGGTGGTCTTCCTTGCGGAAGGTCATGCGGCCCTTGGGTGTGTCGAACGACATCCCCTCCATCGCCGCGATGAGCTTCTCGGTGTCGGTCGTGCCCGCCTTCTTCAGCGCCTCGACGACCGCCATCGCGGCGGCCATGCCGCCCGCGGTGAAAAAGTCCGGCGGCGAATCGAAGCGGCGCTTGTGCTCGGCGACGAGCCAGTCGTTCACCTTGTTCTTCGGGCTCTCGTAGTAGTAATAGGTCGCGCCTTCCATGCCCGGTACCGCCTTGTAGGCTGCGAGCGCAGGCAGGATGTTGCCGCCGCTCGCGATCTGGATGCCGAAGCGCTCGGGCTTGAGGTCGGCGAGCTTGCCGACCGGTGTTTGGCCGGCCCAGATGACGAAGAGCACCTTGTGGCCTGGCTTGTCCTTGAGCGCGTTGAAGATGCGCTCGGCCGGCGCGGTGAAGTCGGTGGTCTGCGTCGGCGCGTACTCCTCGTGCACGATCTCGGCGCCGGTTCCAACAAGCGCGTCCTTGAACGCCTTCACACCGTCGCGGCCGAAGGCGTAATCCTGCGCGAGCGTGGCGATCACCGTGCCTTTTTTGCCGAGAGCCACCGCGTTGGCGATCGCGTCTTGCGATGAGCTTCGGCCGGTGCGGAAAATGTAGCGGTTCCAGGCCTCGCCGGTAATCTGGTCGGCGACCGCAGGCTCGACCAGCAGGATTCTTTTCGCCTCTTCGGCGACCGGCAGCATGGCGAGCGCGACGTTTGAAGCAGTCGGGCCTATCGCCAGATCGACCTTGTCGTCGCCGTAGGCCGCGGCGAGCTGCGCCTTGCCGACGTCGGGCTTGGTCTGGCTGTCTTTCTCGATGATGACGATCTTGCGGCCGAGGACTTCCATCCGGCCGCCGGTGGCGTAGGAGAACCCGAGCATCAGGCCGTTCTGCGTCTGCTTGGCATAGGCCTCGAGCGGCCCGGTTTTATCGTAGACGTGAGCGATGCGGATTTCTTTGGACTGGGCGAAAGCCAATCCGGTGAGTGCCGCGAGCGACCACGCGGCGACCTTTGCGTGCAGCTTCATCTTTCTTCCCCTATTTGAAAACCCCAAATGCGATTCTATTCCGCGCGGGCCTGTGGTTTGGGCCGGCGTCCGACCGTGACGGTCGCGTCGACATCCTGCCCCTGGCGTTTGAGCCGCACCTTCGCGGATTGTCCCGGCGCGAGGGCGGCGATGAGATTCAGCATGCCGGCGGGGTCGGCAACGGGCTTCCCCTGCACCTCGACGAGGATATCGCCGGTCTTGATGCCCGCCTTGTCGGCAGGGCCGCTGCGCAGCACGCCGGCGATGAGCGCGCCGCGAGTGTTGGGTAACTTGAACGATTCCGCCATAGGCGCGGTGATTTCCTGCACCTCGACGCCGATCCACCCGCGCGTCACGCTGCCGGTCTTCACGATCTGGTCTAGCACCATCTTGGCCGTCGACACCGGGATGGCGAAGCCGATGCCCGCCGAGCTGCCCGAACCGGTAAAGATCGCAGTATTGATGCCGATCAGGTTGCCGGTCGCGTCGATCAGCGCGCCCCCGGAGTTCCCCGGGTTGATCGCCGCATCGGTCTGGATGAAGTTCTCGAACGTGCTGACGCCGAGCCCCGAGCGACCCAGCGCGGACACGATTCCCAGTGTGACAGTGTGGCCCAGGTTGAACGGGTTGCCGATCGCGAGCACGACATCGCCGACGCGAAGCGTCTCTGACGAACCGAAGCCGATCGCCGGCAAATCCTCGGAGTCGACGCGCAGCACGGCGAGGTCGGTCTCGGGATCGTTGCCGACCACTTTCGCCAGGAGCTTCTTGCCGTCGGCGAGCGCCACCTCGATTTCATCGGCCGCTTCCACGACATGGTTGTTCGTGAGCACGTAGCCGGTCGCACTGACGATCACCCCGGAACCCAGGCTCGAGGCGCGTTGCGTATCGTCGGAGAGTTGATCTCCGAAAAACCGACGAAAGATCGGGTCATTCAGGAGCGGGTGGCGCGGCGAGCGGATCTGCTTGGTGCTCGAGATGTTGACGACCGAAGGGCTCGCACGCTGCACCGCGTCGCCATAACTATTCGTCGCCGTCGCGGGCGATGCAGAGCCGCCCGTGCGCACGGCGACCCCCGGCGTTGCGCTGCGCGACGGCAACCACTCGGGTCGGAAGGTCGAGACGACGAAAAGCGCGGCTACGGCAATCGTCGTGGCCTGCGCGAAAATGAGCCAGAGGCGCAGCATCGGGAAGGCGCCAAGTATACAAAAATCCCCTTGAAAACTAAGCGCTTACGCGCGAAATCGTGGACAAGGCAGAAGCGCATCGCTACAATCGCGGACTTTCGCGCCTACCTATAAGAACGCCATCTTCATGAACGACAACGAGAAAGTAGATAAGACGCGGCGCAACCTGGTCGTCGCGACTTCCGTCGTAGGCGGTGCGGCGGGTGTTGGGGTCGCGGTGCCCTTCGCCGCAAGCATGTGGCCCTCGGAGCGTGCACGTGCCGCGGGCGCGCCCGTCGAGTTCGATCTTTCGCGGATCGCACCTGGGGAGCTCAACGTCGTCGAGTGGCGCGGCAAGCCCGTATGGGTCCTGAAGCGCACCAAGGAAATGCTCGAGTCGCTGAAGACGGTCGAGCCGCGCCTGTCGGATCCGCAATCGAAAGCCTCCGATCAGCCGAAGTACGCGGAGAACGAATATCGCTCCCGGAATCCTGATCTCCTCGTGCTCGTCGGCGTGTGCACCCACCTCGGGTGCTCACCGCAGGAGAAGCCGGCCGAAGCGAAGGCGGAGATGGGTGCCGACTGGCCTGGTGGTTTCTACTGCCCGTGCCACGGCTCGAAGTTCGACCTGGCAGGGCGCGTGTTCAGCGGCTCGCCCGCGCCGTTGAATCTGGTGGTACCGCCGTACACGATGGCGGACGGCAAGCTCGTCATCGGCGAAGACGAAAAAACCAAGGGGGCGTAGGTGATCGCGCGCACGATAAATAGCCTGTGGCAGTGGTTCGACTCGCGCATGCCTTCGGCGCGCCAGGAGTGGATGAAGCACGCCGCGGCGTACTACGCGCCGAAGAACTTCAACTTCTGGTACTACTTCGGTTCGCTCGCCGGGATGGTGCTGATCATCCAGATCGTCTCGGGCATCTTCCTGACGATGAACTACAAGCCCGACGCGAACCTCGCGTTCGGCTCCGTCGAGTACATCATGCGCGATGTGCCGGGCGGCTGGATCATCCGTTACATCCACTCCACCGGCGCGTCGGCCTTCTTCATCGTCGTCTACCTGCACATGTTCCGCGCGCTCCTCTACGGTTCGCACAAGGCGCCGCGCGAGCTGGTGTGGATTTTCGGCGTGCTGATCTACCTCACGCTGATGGGCGAGGCGTTCTTCGGCTACCTCCTACCCTGGGGCCAGATGTCGTACTGGGGAGCGCAGGTGATCGTCAACCTGTTCGGCACGGTTCCGCTCATCGGGCCGGATCTTTCGCTCTGGATCCGCGGTGACTACGTCGTGTCGGACGCGACGCTCAACCGCTTCTTCGCGCTGCACGTGATCGCGTTTCCGCTGGTGCTGCTCGGCTTGGTCACCGCCCACCTGCTCGCGCTGCACGACGTCGGCTCGAACAACCCCGACGGCGTGGACATCAAGAAGGTGAAAGGGCCCGACGGTCACTATGCCGACGGCATTCCGTTCCACCCGTACTACACGGTCAAGGACCTGGTCGGCGCAATCGTCTTCCTGGCCATCTTCTGCTTCGTGCTGTTCTTCGTTCCGGAGATGGGCGGCTACTTCCTCGAGGCGAACAACTTCATCCCGGCCGATCCGCTGAAGACGCCGCCGCATATCGCGCCGGTCTGGTACTTCACGCCCTTCTACTCGATCCTGCGCGCGGTACCGCCGCTCTTCCACTCGCAGTTCCCCGGCGTGATGGCGATGGGCATCGCGACGATGATCCTCTTCTTCCTGCCGTGGCTCGATCGTTCGCCGGTGAAATCGATCCGCTACCGCGGCCCGCTCTACAAGTCGTGGCTCGCGGCATTCATCGTCGTGTTCTTCGTGCTTGGGTATCTCGGCACCGAGCCCACCACGGTGTGGGGCCAGTTTCCGTTCGACGCGTTCTTCCTCGACACGAAGGACGTCGCCACGTGGGTGGCGCGGCTCTGCTCGATCGTCTACTTCCTCTTCTTCTTCCTCATGCCCTGGTACACGGCACGCGACAAAGTGCTGCCGGTGCCCGAGCGGGTGGTGTACGAGGCTCACTAATATGAAAAACATCCTCGCCATCCTGCTTTTTGCGCCCACCTTCGCGTTCGCGTCCGAGGGCGGCTACCGCCTCGACCGGGCGCCGAACGATCCACGCGACCTGGTGAGCCTCCAATCGGGCGCGCGCACCTACATGAACTACTGCCTCGGCTGCCACGGCATGCAGTTCATGCGCTATGACGGCCTGAAGGAGATCGGCCTTAGCGAGGCGCAGATCAAGGACAACCTGATGTTCACGGCCGACAAGGTCGGCGAACCCATGCGCATCGCATTCAATCCAAAGGACGCGAAATCCTGGTTTGGCGTCGCCCCGCCGGATCTCTCCGTGATCGCCCGCTCGCGCGGCGCCGACTGGCTCTATACGTACCTGCGCACGTTCTATCGCGACCCGAAGACCGTGACGGGCTGGAACAACGCCGTCTTCCCGAACGTCGGCATGCCGCATGCGCTGTGGACCCTGCAGGGCCAGCGCGGGCTCGAGGTCGAGTCGAAGAAGGAAGGCGGCCACACCGAGGTCGAGTACAAATGGTCGGAAATCTCGAAGGGCACGCAAACTGCTGCGGAGTACGACGCGACGGTGCGGGATCTCGTGAATTTCCTGGTCTACGTGAGCGAGCCGCACGGCAACAGCCGTCGTCCGATCGGCATCATCGTGCTCTTTGTGCTCGGCATTGTGTTCGTGTTTGCCTTGCTTCTGAAGAAGGAATACTGGAAAGACGTGAAGTAGCCGGGCGCCCGCGCGGCGCCCAGGAGTCTGGACTTAAACCATGATGCAACTCTACTCGGGCACTACGTGCCCTTTCAGCCATCGCTGCCGCTTCGTGCTCTATGAGAAGGGCATGGATTTCCAGGTCATCGACGTGGATCTCTATAACAAGCCCGAAGACATCGCGGTGATGAACCCCTATAACCGCCTGCCGGTGCTGGTCGAGCGCGACCTCATCCTGTACGAGTCGAACATCATCAACGAGTACATCGATGAGCGCTTCCCGCATCCGCAGCTGATGCCGGCAGACCCGGTGATGCGCGCGCGGGCGCGGCTCATGCTCTTCAACATGGAGGTCGAGCTCTTCTCGCAGATCGAGGCGCTCGAATCCGGCAAGGAGAAAGCGGTAGAGCGCTCGCGCCAGCACGTGACCGATCGCCTGATCGAGCTCGCGCCGGTCTTCACCAAGACCAAGCACATGCTCGGCGACGACTTCACGATGCTCGACGTCGCCATCGCGCCGCTCCTCTGGCGCCTGGATCACTACGGCATCAAGCTCGGCAAGACGGCCGCGCCGCTCATGAAATACGCGGAGCGCATCTTCTCCCGCCCTGCCTTTATCGAGGCCCTGACGCCCTCCGAGAAGGTGATGCGCAAGTAGAGGAAATGAAGGAGATACCGACCAAGCCGTATGTCTTGCGCGCGCTCTTCGAATGGTGCGTGGACAACGGATACACGCCGCACCTCGCGGTCAAGGTCGATTCGCGCACGCAGGTCCCGCCCGAGTACGTCAAAGGCGGCGAGATCACGCTCAACATCAGCCCGAATGCCGTGCACAAGCTGCAGATGGGAAATGAGCTGATCGAGTTCTCGGCCCGCTTCGGCGGCGTTGCACGGCAGATCTCGGTACCGGTCACGAACGTCTATGCGCTCTATGCGCGCGAGACCGGCCACGGCATGACCTTCGACGTGGAAGGAGGAACGGCGGGCGCGAAGCCCGGCGTCCAGACGAAGGGCGAACTCGAACCCGTCTCCGCCAACACCAAGCCGACCGCCGCGCTGCCGGCGCCGACAACACACGAGCCGCCCAAGAAGCCCACCGGCGGCGGCAAGCCGACGCTGCGCCGAATTAAGTAGGCGGATAATCCCGGCCGGGCCGGCTTAGCTCAGTTGGTAGAGCAGCGGTTTTGTAAACCGTTGGTCGCGGGTTCGATTCCTGCAGCCGGCACCACCAATAAAAAAGCCCGCTTCGCAGCGGGCTTTTCAGTTCTAAGGTGAAGCCTTAGAGCGGCTTGATGTTCGCCGCTTGCAGGCCCTTCGGGCCTTTCTTCACTTCGAACTCGACCTTCTGGCCTTCTTTGAGCGTCTTGAAGCCGCTCATCTGGATCGCGGTGTGATGCGCGAACAGATCTTCGCCGCCCTCAGTCGGGGTGATGAAGCCGAAGCCTTTGGAGTCGTTGAACCACTTAACTGTGCCAGTTGCCATTTCTCTACTTCCTTTGATGTGCCGCGACGATTCCGGGCGCGACAAAGCCGGGCATGACGATCAAGGAAGTGATTTGACTGCGCCTACAGGACACTGAGCGGACCACGGGACGGGGTGCAAATACGCTGCCTTTGAATCACTGCGGGGGCGAGTATAACACCCACCCCCGCGCCGTCCACGGCCCGGGAGGGCTACAAGCCGCAGGCGGGAATAACATTCCGCCATGACCGACCTCGCCGACATCGTTACTTCCGCCTTCTGGCGCGTGAATCCGCCCGATGCGGACCCGCAGGAAACGCGCGAATGGCTAGACGCGTTCGACGCGCTCGTGCAATCCGAGGGTCGCGAAAGAGCGACATTCCTGCTGCGGAAGCTGCTCGATCATGCGCGCGCAAAACGCGTGCCGCTGCCGCCCGTGCTGAATACGCCCTACAAGAACACCGTCGGCCTCGCCGACCAGCCGCAATTCCCCGGCAACCTGGAGATTGAGAGCCGCATCTCGGCCATGGTGCGGTGGAACGCACTCGCGATGGTGGTGCGGGCGAATCGTGCGCACGCCGAGCTCGGCGGCCACATCGCGAGCTACGCCTCGGCGGCGGATCTCTTCGAAGTAGGCTTCAACCACTTCTTCCGCGCCGGCGTGGACGGCGATCTCATTTATTTCCAGCCGCATTCGGCGCCCGGGGTTTATGCGCGGGCCTTCCTCGAAGGCCGCCTGCCCGAAGAACGCCTGGCACACTACCGGCAGGAAACGAGTGGCAAGGGGCTGAGCTCGTATTGCCACCCGTATCTCATGCCCGAGTTCTGGCAGTTTCCGACGGGCTCCATGGGCCTCGGACCGCTCAATGCGATCTATCAGGCTCGCTTCATGCGCTATCTGGAGCACCGCGGCTTGTTGAAGACGGCGAGCCGCAAAGTCTGGGCTTTCGTCGGCGACGGCGAGATGGACGAGCCGGAATCGCTTGCCGGCCTTTCGCTCGCGGCACGCGAGGGATTGGACAACCTGATCTTTGTCGTGAACTGCAACCTGCAGCGTCTCGACGGTCCCGTGCGGGGCAACGGCTCGATCGTGCAGGAGCTTGAAGGCCTCTTCGCCGGCGCTGGCTGGAACGTGCTCAAGCTCTTATGGGGCTCGGATTGGGACGCGCTCTTCGCCCGCGACCACGACGGCGTGCTGCTCAAGCGCTTGCACGAAACGGTGGACGGCGAATTCCAGACCTATGCCGCGACCGACGGGCGGTTCAACCGCGAGCACTTCTTCAACAAGTATCCCGAGCTCACCGAGCTCATTGCCGGCATGAGCGACGACGATATCGACCGCTTGCGCCGCGGCGGCCACGATCCGGTGAAGATCTACGCCGCGTATCGCGCCGCGCTCGAGCATAAAGGCCAGCCGACGGTGATCCTCGCGCAGACCAAGAAGGGATACGGCATGGGCTTATGGGGCCAGGGCAAGATGGGCACCCATCAGCAGAAGAAGCTCGACGATGACGCGCTGCGCGAATTCCGCGACCGCTTCGCCGTCGCCTTGGCGGACGAAGACGTCGTCCAGCTGCGGTTCCTCCATCCCGCTGCAGACACACCGGAGATGAAATACCTGCACGCGCGGCGCCAGGCCCTCGGCGGCTATCTGCCTTCGCGGCTTACGAAAACAGACAAGCTCGGCGTGCCGGCATTGCAGCTCGCTCCGTCGCGCAATCAGTCGACCACGATGTCGTTCGTGCAGCTGCTCTCGCAGCTCATGAAAGACCCGAGCATCGGCAAGCGGGTGGTGCCGATCGTCGCGGACGAAGCCCGCACCTTCGGCATGCAGACGCTCTTTCGCCAGTTCGGCATCTATTCCGCGGTTGGCCAGCTCTACGAGCCGGAAGACCACGAGGAGCTTCTTTACTACCGCGAAGCGAAGGAGGGGCAGATCCTCGAGGAAGGCATCACCGAGGCGGGCGCACTCTCGTCGTGGCTCGCCGCTGCCACTTCATATTCGTCGCACGGCACGCCGATGCTGCCGTTCTACATCTACTACTCGGTCTTCGGCTTCCAGCGCGTCGGTGACCTCATCTGGGCCGCGGCCGATTCGCGTTCGCGCGGCTTCCTCGTCGGCGGCACTGCCGGGCGCACGACGCTCGCCGGCGAAGGCCTGCAGCACCAGGACGGCAGCTCGCACCTCGCGGCGAGCACGATTCCGAACTGCCGCGCCTACGACCCGTGCTTTGGCTACGAGCTCGCCGCCATCGTCGAAGACGGCTCGCGGCGCATGCTCGAAGCGCAGGAAGACGTCTTCTATTACGTCACCGTCGCCAACGAAAACTATCCGCACCCTGCAGCGCCCGACGGGGCTCGTGACGGCATCCTGCGGGGCATGTACCGATTGCGCGATGGCGCGCAGGTGCAGCTCATGGGCTCGGGACCCATCCTGCGGGAAGTGATCGCGGCGGCGGACCTGTTGCAGAGCGATTGGAAAATTGCCGCCGGCGTCTGGAGTGTCACTTCGTTCACGGAGCTGCGCCGCGACGGCATGCACGCCGAGCGCGAGCGACGACTCGGACGCAAGGCGACGAGCTGGGTGGAGCAATGCCTGGAGTCGACCAAGGGCCCGATCGTGGCGGCGAGCGATTACGTGCGCGCGGTGGCCGATCTCATCCGGCCCTACGTGCCGCGGTCTTACACCGCACTAGGCACTGACGGCTTTGGTCGCAGCGACACACGCGCTGCACTGCGCTCGTTCTTCGAGGTGGATGCCAGACACATCGTCGTCGCGGCGCTCGCCGCGATCGATGCGAAGCTAGCCGCCGCGGCCCTGGACCGGTATCACATTGACGCCGTGAGCCGGCCCCCCTGGGAGAGGTAGCGGGCTGTAATCCGGAGCTGGTAGCGGCTTCTCTACCGCCACCGGCTGCGCATTGCGATCTCGCTCTTCGGCTTGGCGCTCGTCAGGACGATCCGGCAGATGCTGCTGGTCCTTGCGCGGGTGGTAGTCGCGCAGCTCGGGCCGAGCGAACTCGGCTGACTGCCGATCGCGCTCGATGACGGCGCGCTGAACCGGATCCTGTTGCTGCGCAGGCGCTGCCAAGGGCGCAAGCACGAGCACCAGCGCCACGAGCTTCACGCCGCCTCGGCGTCCATGCGCGCGCGGACCACACCGGCGAAATCCAGCACTTCCTGGGCGAGCGCTACGCGATCGTCGATCGAGCGCATGATGGTCGGCAGCGCCACGACGTCGATGCCGAGCGAGCGAACGCTCTCGACGAGGTGGACATCCTCGCTATCGAGCACGAAGCCGTCGATCAGGCGGAGATATTCACCGGCGACGGAGCGCGCCGAGAGCTCGCGGCCGAGCTCGCGCATCATCTTCGCCGCAGAGCCCTTGAGCGCGCGATTGCCGATGATTGGCGTGACCGCGATCACCGGGGCGCCGCGCTTGAGCAGGAGCTCCTTCATCCCCTCGATCTCGAGGATCGGGCGGATGACGTGGTACGGATTCGCCGGGCAGAGGATCACCGCCTCGAGGTCATCGGCATGCAGCGCTTCGATCACGCCATCGGGAATACGGGCTTGGTCGGCGCCGGCATATTGGAAGCCGCGCACCGCGGGGTCGCAGCCGAGCTCCATGAAGTAGTGCTGGAAGGTCACTGCGCCTTCTTCGGTGATCACGTAGGTCCGCACGCGGTCGTCGCTCATCGGCACCACGCGCGCCGCGATGCCAAGGTGGCGGCAGAAGTCGCCGGTGACCTCGGAGAGGCTGCGTCCGTTCGCCAAGCCCTGCGCGCGGAGCAGCGGCGCCGCCAGCGATCGATCGCCGTGAATGGGGCGGTCCGGCCCACCGAGCGTCTTGATCATGGCGTGGAGGGCCTGTGTCTCGCCTTCCGGTTCCCAGGCGGCGCTAGGCGAAGCGATGCCGGCGAGGGTATAGAGCATCGTGTCGAGATCCGGCGAGAACGAAAGGCCGAGGTGCTCGTAGTCGTCGCCGGTGTTGACCACGACGGTGAGCGCGTGGCCGCGCAGGCGATAGAGCCCGTCGGCGAGTTTCGCGCCGCCAACCTGGCCTCCGAGAGCAACAACGCTACCCATCGACCGATTTTAATCGAGCGGCCAGAGCGAGCGACTGATCGCGCAGCGCGCGCCTCTCGGCCGCGTCGATACCCTGCGGATCGAAGCGATAGCGGTAGTGCAGGGGGATGAGCCGCGCCACCGTATCGCGCACGGCGCCGTCGAGCGTCGGCGCGATGCGCGCGAGCCATGCGCCGAGCGACTCATGCGGTGCGCGCGCGGCGAGCCGCGCCTGCACCTCGTAGAACTCGGAATCTGCGCCGGCGAATCGGTGCGCAACCAGCGTCTGTGGGATCTGCCCGGCCGCACGCTTGCCGCGGAAGAGGCGCCAGATGAAAAAGACGAGCAGGATGACGAGGACCACCGCACCGCCGACGCCGAACTGCAGCGGCCCGCCTTGCGTGAAGCGGAACTGCGCCCAGCGCAGGACATCGGCCATGCCTTCCCAGAAGGGGGCGCGACTCGCCTCTTCCTCCGCCCATGACGGCGGCGTGTTGTCGACATCGACCCAGCGCCCGTCTACGTAAGCGCGCGCCCAGGCGTGGGCATGCCGCGCCCGCACGATGTACGCCTCCTCGAGCTTGCTGTACTCCTGTACCGAGAAGCCCGTGGCGTAACGCGTCGGAATACCAGCCGCTCGCAGGAGCAGCGTCGTTGCCGCCGCGAAGTATTCGCAATGACCGCTCTTCGAATACAGCAAGAAATCTTCGAGCGGCGTCCGGCCCGGCATGATCGACCCTTCGTGATAAGTCGAGTACGCGAAGCCAGCCAGGTGGTCATGGATGCGCGCGAGCGCTTGTTGCGGCGGCAAGCCGCGCAAGGCTAAGTCTTGTGCGACGCGCTCGAGGGTTGCTCTCTCGCGGCGTGGCAGCGCGAGGTCTTCGTTCCCGGGCGGTGCGTAATCCGCGGAGGTATCCGCGCTGCCGGCGGTATAGGGCGCCCAGTCGCCACCGAACTCTGCCTGCACGGCCCCAAGCGCATTGCGTCGCATGACGAGCGCAGCGGCATTTTCCAGACGCACCGTGCCGCCCGGAAGTGGAAGCACCGCCTTACCGCCTGCCAGCCGAATGAAGATGCGCGTGCGGTGGCGAGCCGGGTCGGAGGTGATCTCCCACGAAGTGCCGTCGGCCAGCGGCTCCAGCGCCGTCATGGGAACGCGGCGTGCGACCCAGTTATTGCCCTCGAGCGCGTTGTAGCTCGCGAGATGCAGGAGCTTCGGCGCCGCGGTATCGGGTGCCTGCGGATAGACGCGGAGCACGATGCTTTCGATCATCTTGAGGCGACCAACCGATCCCATGTCCGTCGTGTTGCGGTACGGGTCGGCAACCATGCCGGCGAGGTACCAGTCGCTCACCCAGTCCTCGAGCCAGGCCTGCGCATGACTCAGGCCCGAGTGGCCGGCATAGCCGAGCAGGATCGCCGCGACGAGGATCGGCACGCGAGACGCCAGCCCGGCGTGGCGCGGTCGGGCGCCCGAGAGCGCCCAGCAACCAATCACGACGATGCCGGCGTAGAAGTACACGTCCCGCTGATTTGGAATGCCGGAGGCAACGAGGCAGATCGCGCAGTAGATCGGCGCGAAGTCGAGCTCGGTCTCCTGGTAGCTCGGATCCCGCTCGCGCATCTTGCGCAAATAGCGGAAGAGGGCGCTCAGCGGCAGTAGGCCGCCGGTGGATAGCCGCTGCGTAATGACGAGTGGCGCGAGAACGGCCGGCAGCCAAAGCATCGTCGTCAGCACCGCGCGCGCGACGCGTGGTTGCTCCACGGTCGCCAGCAGGTAGGCGAGGAGGCCAACGAAGATCACCGTGCAAAGCTGAGCGACCCGCGTGAAGTCGAGATAGGAGAGCTCGAAGCGCAGTCGCAGGTAACGCGGCACCTCGATGAGCACCGCGAGCAGCAAGCACGCCCCGTAGTTGCCCGAGCGCCAGCCCCAGAACATCAGCGCAATGGCGAGGACGAAGGGCGGCATATTCATCGCAAGGCGGCGAGTCCGGCGCCGATAGACGCGGGATGCAGGAGCGTCACGCCCGGAGGCGCATCCGCTCTTTCGGAGACGAGCAGCACTCGCAGCTCGACGCCGGTGCGGCGCAAGGCTTCGACGAAGCTCTTGCGGGCCTCGTCCCAATCGAGCAATACGACGATGCAGCTCGTCAGTCCGGCGCGTTGCGCGAGCACTGCTCGCGCCAGGTCGGCGAAGTCTGCGGGAGCGCTTGCGCCGACGCCCGCCAGCACCTCGAGCATGTGCTCGAGCTGCATCTGGCCGCGGCCGGCGGTGTAGGTGCGCACCTCGCCGCCCACGAACAGGAGGTCGAGGAGGCACTCGCGCGTGTCGATCGCGTAGACGAACGATGCCGCCACTGCGACTGCCTCTTCGAATGCCGCGTCCTCGCCTCGACCGGTGCTCGTATCGAGGATCAGTGCATGGCGCTCGAAGAATTCATCCTGGAACTCCTTGACGATGGGTAAGCCGGTGCGCGCGTAGCTCTTCCAGTGCACGCGCTGCAGCGGGTCGCCCGGCCGGTATTCGCGCAGGCCGATGAACTCCTCCGAATCGCCCACCGAGGTGGCGAGCGTGACGCCGCCCTGCTGGAAGCGGCGTTGCCCGGGCAGCGCGATGCTCGGCAGGCGATAGCGTTTCGGTAATGCGATTACGCGACCTGCGGCCGGGATCCGAGCCAGCCCGCGAATGAGGCCCAGCGGCTCGGCGCGCGAGAGTTGCACCGCGTCGAGCTCAAGGCGGCCACGCCGCTTCGGGCGCAGCCACAACGTTACGGTACGGCGCTCGCCCGGCGGGACGTCTTCCAGCGCCTCGCGTGCGGCGCGCTCGGGCGTGCGCCGCTCGATCAGCCATCGCCAGCGGAAATATCCCTGCTGGCGATCGAACCAGTTGCGCTTCTCTTCTCCCGGCTCGCGTGCCCGACGCCATTCCTCGTAGCCGGGACGCGGATCGCGCAGCGTCTCTTTGACCATCAATGCTTCGAGGGGTCGCTTGCCGTGGTTGTGCACCACGACCCGGTACTCGAATCGCTCGCCTGCCGTGGCATAGCGCGGCAGCTGGCGTTCTACGCTCGCGTGCGTCCGGAAGAACAAGGCCACGATCAGCGCGATGAGGAGGAGCGCGGCTCCGAAGGTGAACGCCTGGTAGCTCATCGTTCGACTGGTGTCGATGCCAAGCGCGGCCGCGGTGCCAGCGGCGCCGAGGACCAGCCAGCCCGCGTGCGTGAAGCGCTCGCTGCCGAAGTGCTGCAGCGCGCTCAGCGCGCGGAGTCCTGCATAGGTCAGCCGCTTCACGCCGGGACTTTGGTCTCGCGCAGGAGCGCGCCGATGAGGGTCGCGCCATTTGCGCCGGCGAACTTCGCCTGCGGGTCGAGCACCATGCGATGCGCGAGAACACTGATGGCGAGCTCCTGGATCTCTTCGGGTGACACGAAGTCGCGTCCTTCGAGAAGCGCCAGCGCCTTCGCCGATTGCACCAACGCAATCGACGCGCGTGGCCCGCAGCCGAGCAGGACCTGCGGAGCCGACCGCGTGCGGCGCACGAGCTCGACGATGTAGTGCTTCAGCTCATCCGAAATCCGCACGCGACGCACCGCGGCCTTGAGGGCCAGCATCTCATCGCGCGTCGCCACCGCATGCGCCTGCACGAGGGGATGCTCGAGCTCCTGCGCCGTGACCACCGCCACTTCAGTATCCGCATCCACATAGCCGAGCGAAAGGCACATCGCGAAGCGATCCATCTGCGCTTCCGGCAGCGGGTAGGTGCCGCGAAACTCGACCGGGTTCTGCGTCGCGATGACGAAGAAAAGCGGATCCATGGCGTGCGTGCGGCCTTCGATCGAGACCTGCGCTTCGGCCATGACTTCGAGAAGCGCCGACTGGGTGCGCGGCGAAGCGCGGTTCACTTCGTCCGCGAGAAGGATCGAGGTGAACACGGGTCCCTCGCGAAACTCGAACTGCTGCTCGCGCTGGTTGAAGACCGATACCCCGAGGATGTCGGAGGGCAGCAGGTCCGGTGTGAACTGCACACGCGCGAAGCGCGCGCCGATCGAGGCAGCGAGCGCTTTCGCGAGCGTCGTCTTTCCGGTGCCGGGCGTGTCTTCGATCAGCACATGTCCACCGCCCGCGAATGCGGCGAGCAGCTTCCGCACGGCCGCATGCTGGCCGCGCATTACGCTCTCGATATTCGCTGCGATGCGCCCGAACAGGCGCTTCGCTTCGGCAGCCTCCAACCGGCCCTCCCTCGGGCCGATGCTAGCACCCTAGTTGCGCAGCACGAGCACCGTGCCGAGGACCACGACCAGCGCGCCGGCAAGCATCGCGGGCGTCAGTGCCTCGCCGAGAAAAAGTGCACCCCACATCACGCCAAAAATCGGGATCAGGTAGGTCACTGTGAGTGCGCCTGTCGCACCGATGTCAGCCATCAGCCGGAAGTAAAGGATGTAGGCGATCGATCCGCAGACGAGGCCGAGTGCCAGCATGGCGAGCGCGATCGGCAGTCCGGGCCATACCGGCGGGACGATCAACATCAATGGCGCGAGCACGAGGCCTCCCGTAAGGAGCGATCCCGCCGCCATGCCCTTCGCGGTCGTGTCTCGCGCCCAACGTCGCATGACGACACCAGTGAGCCCATAGCAGAACGCCGCACCGAGCCCGGCGAGCACCGCAAGCCAGCGGCCGCTCGCTTCCGCGCCCGAGACGAGCGCGACGCCGGCGACGCCGATGAGGAGTCCCGCGATACGGCCCGCCGACATGCGCTCGCGCAGCACGATGGCCGAGAGGAGCGCGCCCCACATCGGCGAGGTCGCGTTGAGCACCGCGAGGAGCCCGACAGTTAGATCGAGCGCGGCGTAGCCGTAGAGCAGGAACGGAAACACGCTGTTGAGCACACCGATGGCGAGGTAATAGCGCCACCAGCGGCGCCACTGCGCATCGAACCCCGTGACGAGGTAATAGCCGGCGAGCGCGCCGCCCGCGATGAGCATGCGCCAGTCCGCCGTGGCAATGACGCCGAAGACCGGCGCTGCGATGCGTACGAAGAGAAATGAAGCGCCCCAGATCGCGGCGAGCGTGACGAGCCGCGCCGCGTCCGCGGCTCTCATTTACGGCGCTTCTCGATCTCCAGCAGGCGCTTTTTCACTCCGAGGCCCCAGGCGTAGCCGCCGAGCCCGCCGTCTCGGCGCACCGCGCGATGGCAGGGCACGACCAGCGCGACCGGATTGGCGCCGCAGGCGCTGCCAACCGCGCGTACCGCCGCCGGCGCGCCGATCTCGCGCGCAATGTCGCTATACGTGCGCGTCTCGCCGCGCGGAATGCGACGCAGCGCTTCCCAGACCCGGCGCTGGAACACGGTGCCGCGGATGTCGAGGGGAATGCGGGCGAGTGATCCCTCACCGGCGATGAAGGCCCGCACTTTGGCTTCGAATTCTGGCATCGATGCTTCCGCCAACTCGGCGGCGCTGAATTCTTCCGCCAGCAGCGACTTCAGTCGGCGGACCTCGTTGCCGAGCTTCACAGCGCACAAGCCTTCGTCAGTGGCGGCTAGGAGCACGGTGCCGAGCGATGTCGGAAAGGTGCAGTAGCTGATGCGCTGTCCCTTGCCGCGCGCGCGATAGTGCTTCGCCTTCATGCCGAGGTGCCGCTTCTCGTAGAAGCGGGAGACCGAGCCGTAGCCCGCCTCGAACACGGCGTCGGTGACGCGGCTGCCGTTCTGCAGCGAAGACTTCACCGATTCCACGCGGTGCGCGTCCTGGTAGCCGCGCGGCGAGACGCCGAAGGCTTCCTTGAAGCGCCGCTGGAGGTGGAACGGGCTCGCCGCCACGGCCTGCGCCAGCTCGCCCAGCGTCACCCGCTCGCCGCGCCGGGCGTCGAGATAAGCCTTTGCCTTCTGCAGTATTGGGTTCATAGGGCGCATTTTGCGGCCGGGTGCTCCCCGGTTCTATCCGGATTTTGCGCCCAGGATGTACTTGCGCGAGGTTCGGGGGTCGAGCTGCGTGCGCTCGGCGACGGCGGCATAGCTCCCCAGCCGCCCATAGAGCATCGCGCTATAGGCGGACAGCAGCTCATCCGCGGTCAGGTTGCCATGGCGCAACCGAGCAAGCAGCCGCTCCTCCGCATCAGCGCCAGTAGAGGTGACATCGGGCTTGTAGGCGCCCGTCAAGAGGATTCGGCGTACTGCCTGCTCTAGCTCCCGCACATTGCCCGGCCAGGCATAGCCGCTTGGGAGATCGCGCTCCAAGGCCTCGAGCACGAAGCTCGCCAGATCACGGTTCGCGCCTAGCGAGCGTTCGACGAGCAGCGTGACGAGCTCCTTGAGCTCGGCTGGCGACTCGCGCAGGCGCTGCCGCAGCGTCGGCACCTGGATCACGTCGGAGCAGAGCCGGTAGTAGAAATCCTCGCGAAAGCGGCCGCTTTGCCGCAGCTCTGCGATCGGTCGATTGGTGGCGGCGATGACGCGGCCGGAGAAACGTTTCTTCTCGCGCCCGCCGAGCGGCGTGAAGGTGCGCTCCTGCAGCACCTGCAGGAGCTTGATCTGCAGCGGCACGTCGACTTCGCCGATCTCGTCGAGGAAGAGGGCGCCGTGCTCACTGCAGCGCTCGAACACGCCCTGGTGATGATCGATCGCGCCGGTGAAGGCGCCCTTGCGATGGCCGAAGAGCTCCGATTCGATCAGTGTCTCCGGAAATTGGGAGAGGTTGATGGCGATGAAGCAGTCGGCGAAATTCGCGGCGAAGCGCCGCGCGCCTGGCAGATAGGGAATGAATTCAGAGCGGCCAATGGCAGCCGCTGCCTGGCCCTTGCCCGTACCGGTCTCGCCGAGGAGCAGCGTCGCGAAATCTTCCATGCGGTTCCACAGCGCCGCCTCGTAGACGCGCATGTCGTGCGTGAACATGTTGTTCCAGAGCGCGCGGCGGAAGCGCTGCATCGAATCGCTCTTGCCGGCGAGAGCGCGCTCGATGAAATAGAACGCGCGACGCAGCTGGAAGAAAAAGCTGAAGAACTTCACTGCGCGTTCTTCCGAGAAGCCGCTCTGCACCAGCTCGCGCACCGCGTCGTCGCCGAAGGCCACTCCCAGCGGCTCGCCGGTTTTGCCTGCCTGCCGCTCGATATGCGCGTCGAGCTGCGGCACGTGGCGGTGATAGACGACGTAAGCGAACGCCGGCTCGAGGAGCTCGCGATCCTCGGCACTCGGCTTGGTCGCAGTCAGTGTGCGCAGCCTCGGCGCCACCACGCGCGCGAGTGCTTCGCGATCGCTCGCCAGATCTCCTGGGGCATCCGGTGCGAGGCGCCGAATCAGCGCAGTGCGCTCGGGCGTGAAGGGATTTCCGAAGACAACGTCAGAGAGCGCACTCAGGAATTCGCGGTCTTGAGCCTTCACTCGCTCATCTTATCCGTCCTACAAAAAATGAATGGATAGCCAGCATAAATGGATTGGACGATCAGGCTTAGCCGAGCTTGATCCAAGTCCTTTCAAAGGCTTAACCGATGGCACACCCCATGCTCTTAGGTGAGTACACCCCGAGTTTGGGGTAACCAAGAAAGGGGAGAGAGATGAAAGCCAGACTGATCTTGAGTGCTCTGCTCGTCGCGTCGCTGAGCAGCTGCGCGAGCTCGATGGTGGAAAACGGCACGTGCTACTCAAACATGGGCGCGTGCTTCCTGGGCGGCACGGCGGAGACGATCGGCTACATCGCCGTCGCGGCGATCAGCTCCAAGCTCGACGGCGACCACGATCGCCGCCACGACAAGAAGAAGAGGGGGCACTGATGGGCGCCCCCTACTCAACGAATGAAACGCTCACGCCACGCGAGATCGAAGTCCTTCGACTTCTCGCCCGGGGGTGCAGCTACCTGGTCATCGCGCACGAGCTCGGAATTTCCGAGCACACGGTAACGACGCATATCAAGAACACGTACCGCAAGCTCGACGTGCACTCAGCACGCGCGGCGGTGTACCGCGCGCTGCAAATGCGTTTCCTGGCCGATCCGTATGGCGCAGTACAACCTTTGTGAGGCTCCAAATGAAACCCATGTTGCGCGCGATTGTCGCGCGAGTTCTTGTCGCCACCGTGAGCAGCACCATCGCCCCGCAGGTGGGGGCGGAAGTGATTGGTACGAGCGCCGTGATCAACCCGGATCGAGAGCACATCTTGGCGTTGCTCGAGCGCCCAGGCGTCGCCGCACAACTCGAGGCTTACGGCGTCAAGCCCACTGATGCCAGAGCGCGCATTGCTGCATTAAGTGACGCCGAGGTCGCCACGCTTTCGGCGGAGATAGACAAAGCGTCCGTGGGTGCGGGCGGTGGCGGCGGGGTGATTGGCGCAATGCTTGCCGGAGTCGCCACAACGGCTGTGATCGCGGCCGCAATCGTCGTAGTGCCGATCGTCCTGGCGGGGTTGCTAGTCGTGGGTATCGTCCGCGCGGGTATCAAGGGGCGTGGCGCACCGGCGTATGTAGCTGAACCCTAGCGAGATGCCCCGGCTGCTATCCAGCCATCGTGAGGCCGCCGGAAACGGAGATTACCTGCCCGGTGATGAAGCCGGCCTCCTCGGAGGCGAGGAAGGCGACGAGGCCGGGGATGTCGTCGGGCTGGCCGACGCGCTTCATGGGAATGGCGCGCACGAGCGCGTCGTAGACCTTCTGCCCGGCTTCGCCTTCGCCGAGGAAGCTGCGCAGGATCGGCGTATCGGTTGGGCCGGGGCAGACCACGTTGGCCGTGATGTTCTTGCGCGCAACTTCGCGAGCGAGCGTCTTCGTGAACGAGATGATGCCGCCCTTGCAAGCAGAGTAGACCGATTCGCCGGACGAGCCGACGCGCGCGGCGTCGGAAGAGATGTTGACGATGCGACCGCGACCCTTGGCGAGCATCTGTGGCAGCACCAGATGATGCATGTTGAGCGGCCCGCGCAAGTTGATGTCCAGAAGTTGCTCCCAATCCTCCGGCTTCGTATCGACGAAATTCTGGAATCGATCCCAGCCCGCGTTGTTGATCAGCACATCCACTTGGTGTGCACCGAGCGCCGACTTGGCCGCGCCGTAGTTGGCGATATCGAACACCAATGCCTCGCCCTTGCATTCCTTGGCCACACGCTGCGCGGCATCGCCGGCGCGATCGGCGACCAGCAGTCGTGCGCCTTCCTCTGCGAAGCGGCGACAGATTGCAGAGCCGATGGCGCCTCCGCCGCCGGTGACGAGCACCGTCTTCCCCTGGAGGCCTTTCATCTCGGTCGCTTGTCGATGACGCGCTTCGCCTTGCCAATGGAGCGCTCGACGTTTCCGGTGCGCACCTCGGCGCTGATGCCGACATAGGACTTGATGTGGTGCGCGAGCGTGGCCGCACCCTCCTTGGTGCCCTCGACGATCACGGCAAGATGGTCCATCGGTCCCTGCTTGGTGACTTCGAGCACGTAGTGCGGGCTCAAGCCCGGGGTCTTCAGGATGAACTCCTCGATCTGCGACGGGAACAGGTTGACGCCGCGGATGATCAGCATGTCGTCCGAGCGGCCCGTGATCTTTTCCATCCTTCGCATGGTGCGCGCCGTTGGCGGGAGCAGGCGGGTGAGATCGCGCGTGCGGTACCGAATCACCGGCAGCGCTTCCTTCGTGAGGGAGGTGAAGACCAGTTCGCCGCGCTCGCCGTCCGCGACTGGCTCGCCGGTCTCGGGGTTGATGATCTCGGGATAGAAATGGTCCTCCCAGATCGTGAGCCCATCTTTAGTTTCGGCACATTCCTGCGCGACGCCGGGGCCCATGACTTCCGAGAGTCCGTAGAGATCGATCGCGTCGAGGCCGACGCGGCGCTCGATCGACGCGCGCATCTCGTTGGTCCAGGGCTCGGCGCCGAAGATGCCGATGCGCAGCGAGCTCTTCTTCGGGTCGAATCCTTGCCGCTCCATTTCGTCGGCGATCGCGAGCATGTAGCTCGGCGTCACCATGATGATCTCGGGCTTGAAGTCGGCGATGAGCTGCACCTGGCGCTCGGTCATGCCGCCGCCGAGCGGGATGACCGGTAGGCCGAGGCGCTCGGCACCGTAGTGCGCGCCCAACCCGCCAGTAAAGAGACCGTAGCCGTAGGCGACGTGCACCTTGTCTCCCCGCCGGGCCCCGGCGGCGCGGATGGAGCGGGCCATGAGGTGCGACCAGGTATCGATGTCGCGCGCGGTATAGCCGACGACCGTCGGCTTGCCGGTTGTGCCCGATGAGGCGTGGATACGCACGATCTTGTCCATCGGCACGGCGAACATGCCGAAGGGATAGGTCTCGCGGAGATCGGCCTTGGTGGTGAATGGGAATCGCCGCAGATCTTCAAGCGAGCGGCAATCCTGCGGCTTGACGCCGGCCGAGTCGAACTTCTTCCTGAATTGCGCGACGTTGTCGTACGCATGCTTGAGCGACCACTGCAGTCGCTCGAGTTGCAGGCGCCGCAGCTCTTCGCGTGGCGCCTTCTCGATCACCTCGAGTTCAAACGTCATGGGTTTAGAATTCTCGCACTCTCGGAGATAAAGCGAAGACATGGCTGAACACGCCCTCGTCATCATTGACATTCAGAACGATTACTTCCCCGGCGGCAAGATGGAGCTTGAAGGCGCTGATGCGGCAGCAGGCAACGCTGCCCGCGCGCTCGAGCAGTTCCGCAGCAAGCGATTGCCGATCGTTCACGTGCGCCACCTTTCGACTCGGCCCGGAGCCACCTTCTTCATACCCGGCACTGCCGGCGCGGAGATCCATCAGCGAGTGCGGCCCAATGCCGGTGAGCGCGTCATCGAGAAGAACTTTCCCAACAGCTTCCGCGCCACCGACCTCGACCAGGTGCTGAAAGCATCCGGCGCGAAGGAGCTGGTCGTCGCGGGGATGATGACGCACATGTGCGTCGACGCGAGCGTGCGGCAGGCCGCGGACCTCGGTTACAAGGTAACGCTTCTCGGCGATGCGTGCGCGACGCGGGCACAGAGCTTCGGCGGCGAGAGCGTCCCCGCAAAGCAAGTCCACGCCGCGTTTCTCGCGGCGCTCAATGGCTTTTACGCGAAGGTGATCCCTACCCATGAGCTATGACCTCATCAAGGTCGAACACAAAGGCCGCGTCGGCGTCATCACGCTGAACCGGCCGAAGCAGTTGAATGCGCTCAACCCCGAGCTGATGCAGGAAGTGGGCGTGGCGCTGCAGGCATTTGACGCGCACGCCGACATCGGCGCCATCGTCATCACCGGCAACGAAAAGGCCTTCGCCGCGGGCGCCGACATCGGCGTGATGAAGGACTACAGCTACATGGACGCCTTCATGGCGGACTACATCACCCGCGACTGGGAGCACATCCGCCGCATCCGCAAGCCCGTCATCGCCGCGGTGTCGGGCTACGCGCTCGGCGGCGGCAACGAGCTCGCCATGATGTGCGATATCGTCATCGCGGCGGAAAACGCGCGCTTTGGCCAGCCCGAGGTCAACCTCGGCATCATGCCTGGCGCCGGCGGCACACAGCGCCTTCCTCGGATGGTGGGCAAGGCGAAAGCGATGGATCTTTGCCTGACGGCGCGCATGATGGACGCGCAGGAAGCCGAACGTGCCGGCCTCGTCTCACGCGTCGTGCCGCTCGAGAAGCTGATGGAGGAGGTGATGGCGGTGGCCGAGAAGATAGCCAGCTACTCGCTGCCGGTCGTGATGATGATCAAGGAGTCGATCAACCGCGCCTACGAGGGCACCCTGACTGAGGGGATTCTCTTCGAGCGGCGCGTGTTCCATTCGATGTTCGCGCTCGCCGACCAGAAAGAAGGCATGGCGGCTTTCGTCGAGAAGCGCAAGCCAACCTTCAAGCACCGCTGAGCGCGGTTTACCTTCTTCTCACCGCCCACATCTTCTCGATGCTGGGCTTCTCCACCTATGCCGCGCTGCTGCCACAGCTGCGCGACGCGTGGGGCATGTCGAACGCCGAGGCGGGGATCGTGAGCGGCATGTTCTTCGCCGGCTACATCGGCACGGTCTCGCTATGGACCGCGCTCACCGATCGCGTCGACGCGCGCAGGATCTATCTCGCCGGCAGCATCTTCGCCGCACTGGGAAGCGCAGGCTTCGGTTTCCTTGCGCGCGGCTTTGCGAGCGCAGTCCTTTTCCAGGTGCTCTTTGGCGTTGGCATCGCGGCGACCTATATGCCGGGCTTGCGTCTCCTCTCCGACCGCATTTCGGGCCCCTATCAGAGCCGCTACATCGCCTTCTACACGTCGTTCTTCGGCATCGGCACCGCGGTTTCCTATGCGATGGGCGGATTCATCGCGGCCAGCCATGGCCCGAGTGCAGCGTTCCTCGTGAGCGCGGCAGGGCCGGTTATCGCGGGAGCACTCGTGTACGCCCTGCAACCGAAGCCAGCGCCGGGAGGCGTCAGATTCAGCCTGCGAAGCCTCTTTCCTGTGGCCGCCTGGCGACGCGTGTTCGCTGATCGGGCGAGCGCGGGCTACACGCTTGGCTATATGGCGCACTGCCTGGAGCTCTTCGGCTCTCGCGCCTGGATGGTGGCGTTCCTCGCGTTCTCGGCGAGCCTGCACCACGGCGATTCGTATCCGTGGTCAGGTCCGGTGATCGCGGCCGTCGTCAACCTGCTCGCCGTTCCTGCGTCGATCCTCGGCAACGAAGTCGCATTACGCATCGGACGGCGCCGCTGGATCCTGATTGTGATGGCGTCTTCGGGCACGAGCGGTCTCATCCTCGCCGCCGCGGCGCCTTGGCACTGGGCCCTCGTGCTCGCGCTTCTCGTCGGCTACTCGATGCTCGTCATGGCGGAGTCCGGGACGCTGACAGCAGGGCTCGTCGGCGCGGCCCCTGCGGAGCTACGCGGCGCTGCGATGGGACTTTATTCGCTAACCGGGTTCGCGGGCGGATTGCTGGGGCCCGTCGTGTTCGGCACGGCGCTGGATATCGCCGGCGGCGCCGCGAGCCCTGCTGCGTGGATAGTCGCGTATGCCGCCATAGGTGCGGGATGCCTCGCCGCGCCGTTGGTGGCTAGAATCCACCGCAAAGGCTAGGAGGAGTCCCATGGAGCGCATCTGGTTGAAGAGTTATCCGTCCGGCGTGCCGACGGAGATCGACGTCAATCAGTACAGCTCACTCGTCGAGCTTTTCGAGAAAAGTATCCGTGCCTACAGTGATCGCCCGGCTTTCACCAACATGGGCAAGACGATCAGCTTCGGGGATCTCGACACGATGTCGCGCAACTTCGGGGCCTGGCTGCAATCGAAAGGCCTCGCCAAAGGCGCGCGCGTCGCGATCATGATGCCGAACTGCCTGCAGTACCCGATCGCGATGTTCGGCACGCTGCGCGCCGGCTGCGTCGTCGTCAACGTGAATCCGCTCTACACGGCGCGCGAGCTCGAGCACCAGGTGAACGACGCCGGCGCAGAAGTGATCGTGATACTCGAGAACTTCGCGCACGTGCTCGAGCAAGTGCGGGTGCGCACGCCGCTCAAGCACATCGTCGTCACGTCGCTTGGCGAGATGCTCGGCCTCAAGGGCCTGCTGGTAAATCTGGTCGTCCGCAAAGTCAAAAAGATGGTGCCGGCTTATGACCTGCCGGGTGCCGTGAGCTTCAAGCAGGCGCTCGCCGAAGGCTCGGGGGCGAAGCTCGTCACGCCGCTCCTGGGCCGCGACGACCTCGCTTTCCTGCAATACACCGGCGGCACGACCGGTGTTTCGAAGGGGGCGATGCTGCTTCACCGCAACCTCATCGCCGCTCTGCTG
>Ga0310810_10000843_pt1 | contig 31134 bp, 32 predicted proteins | sample NCmetagenome_FD_207641 | JGI IMG/M metagenome (GOLD analysis project Ga0310810, IMG submission 207641) | Soil microbial communities from experimental microcosm in Duke University, North Carolina, United States - NC | ecosystem: Engineered > Artificial ecosystem > Soil microcosm > Unclassified ... | reverse complement strand
GCTCGGCGAGTTTTTATCTGTACGCTGTTCGGCGGCATCGGGCTCTGCGCCCAGGGCCACCGGCCAACATCGGCCGCGGCCATGACGCACATCGGCAAGGGTTATGAGCTGGTGCAAAACGACCGGTTCGCCGAAGCCGCTCAGGAATTTCGCGCGGCGCTGGCTCTCGAACCCGGCGCGGCCAACGCCCGTTATCAGCTTGCGGTCTGCCTTTTTGCCGTGGGTGAGCGCGAGGCGTCGCGCAAGGAGTTCGAGCGGCTCAGCAAAGAGATGCAGAATGATCCAAGCGTGGCATATTATCTGGCGCGGCTCGATCTGGTGGCAGGCGATGCCGCCGCCGCCATCCGCCGTCTCGCTCCCCTCATGGCGCATCCGCCGTTCTCCGATGCGGCCTTCTACCTTGGCTCGGCGTATCTCGCCCAGGGGGATCGCGAGCAGGCCATCCACTGGCTGAGAAAAGCGGCCCAATCCGATCCGCGCGATTTCCGCATCCATTACCGGTTGGCGCGCGCGCTGCAGCAGAATGGTCTGCGCAAAGAGTCGGAACAGGAATACGCGCTCTCGACGGAGATGCGCGAGCACTACAACGAAACAGCCCGGCAGTCGACGGCATGCGTGCAGGCATTACGCGCCGAACCCGCCGACCGGGCGCTCGAAATCTGCGGGCGACTGTTCGATCCCAACGATCCCGATAAGCTCACCACGCTCGGCATGCTCTTCGGGGAAAACGGAAAGTTCGAAGAAGCCATCGAGCCGCTTCGACGCGCGGCGCAACTGGATCCGGATTCTTTCGAGGTCTACCACAACCTCGGCCTGACCTACTTCCGCCTGAAACGGTTCGCGGAAGCTCGCGCGCCGCTCGAAAAGGCCGTCAGCCTGCGTCCAGATTATTTCGGCTCCAATGCGCTATTGGGCGCGACACTCTACTCGCTCAAGGACGATGGGGCCGCTTTCCGCGTCCTCGACTTCGCTCACCAACTCAAGCCTGACGACGCAGACACCGCGGAGCTGCTGTTTCGCGTGTCGGTCATTCTCGCCAATCAGTCCGCTGCTGATCCCGAGGCCGCGTTGAGATTTCTCGAGAAGGCCGCTTTACTGCGCCCCGGCAATCCTGAGCTCACGCGCCGCATCGCGGAAATTCAGGCGCGCCTCGCCCGCTAGCGGCACCCCGTTTACCCTACTTGAGCACCGGCAGCGTCACGTGGGACGCGTACCTGCCCGAGCGGTACACACGCTGCGTCGCTGGTTTGTAGTCCGCCTCCGTCGCTTTGTAGATGTTCTCGACAAACGTCTGCGGGTTACGGTCGATCACCGGGAACCATGTGCTCTGCACCTGCACCATGATGCGATGCCCTTTCAGGAAGGCGTGATTGTTGGTGTGCAGATCGATGGCGTATTCGGTCACCTCGTCCGGTACCACGGCCTTGGGGTGGGTGAAGCTGTCTCGAAAGCGCGCCCGGAACACTTCATCCGCGATCATGAGCTGGTATCCGCCCATCTTGGCGTCTTTCGGATAGTCTTCCGGATAAACGTCGATCAGTTTCACAATCCAGTCGCAGTCAGTGCCTGACGTCGACGCGAACAGATGCGCTACTATGTCGCCCGCGACCGCCACGTCCTGCTGGAGCGGATCGGTCTCCCAGCTCAATACGTCAGGACGCAGATGCACAAATCGCTGATCCTCCACCAGCCATGCCGGCCAGCCGCCATCGGGATAGGTCGGGCTAATCGGACGATGCCGGTAGGGAACCGGGCGCGCCGGGTCGGAGACGTAGCTGTCGAACTCGTTGTTGGTACCAGTGTCGCCCCCGGGCTTCGCGAACGATGCCATGCCCGCGCTTTGGAAATAAAGAGGACGGTCGGTAGTCCGGCTGCGCGGCGGCCACTCGCCGTAGGACTCCCAACGGTTCGAGCCCGTCTGAAACGTCAGCGCCTCCGGTTGCTTGAGCGGACCTTTGTCCTTGAGCCAGTAAGCGAACCACGGGGCCTGCACTTTTTCGCGGAAGTACTGTGCGGTGTCGCTATCGAAATCGATGTCGCCCAGCTTGCGCCCCTCGCCTCGGGACCAGCCACCGTGGTTCCACGGTCCCGCCACCACGTAGTTCATGTGGTTGGTGTCCTTCTTCTCCAGAGTCTCGTAGATTTTCATGGGGCCGTAGAAATCTTCCTGATCCCACCAGCCGGCCACGTTGAGATTCGGCACTTTTGGAGCATCCAAATAAGGCGTGACCGCCTGCTTTTGCCAGAACTCGTCGTAGTTGGGATGCGCCACGAAGTCGTTCCACGTGGGTATCTTTTCGTGCCCGTAATTCTTGTTGAAGTTGGCCAGCGCTCCCAGTGCCGCGTACCACTCGAAGGTGTCGTGCCGATCGAACTTAAAATTGAAATTCGTGGTGCCGGTTTCCATCATGGCCGAATACTCCAGGCCATAGCTCAGCCGGAACGCTCCGTTGTGGTGGAAATCGTCACCCAGGAACTGGTCGGCGGGCGACGCCTGTTCGGAAACGGCCTTCAGCGCCGGGTGCGGGTCGAGCATGGCCATCACGGTCAGCCAGCCGCCGTAAGAGATTCCCAGCACGCCCGCGCGCCCGTTGTTGTTGGGAATGTGCTCGAGCAGCCACGCGATGGAGTCGTAGGTATCGGTGCTTTCGTCAATCGCCTTGGCGTCGCTTTTGTCGCGCGGCGGCCGGAACATCACGAATTGACCCTCGGATTTGTATCTTCCGCGGATATCCTGAAACACGAAAATGTAGCCTTCGTCGACAAAATCCTTGTAGCTGTGCGGCAGCAACCCATTGCGGCCTTTATCATCAGTCGAACCATAAGGTGTGCGCGTAAATAGAAACGGAAGTTGTCCGCGCGACTTCTTGGGAATGTAGATATCGGTATAAAGTTTGACCCCGTCACGCATGGGAATTTGGACCTCCCTGCGCTTGAAGGTTTTATTCAGATCCGGCTCAGGCGCCGTCGCAGCGGCCAAGAGGGCCACCGGAGCGAGCAGCAGTGCGGAGCACAGTGAAGTTGATCTCATGGGTGGACAGTTTACATCGTGAGAGGGCGGGCTGTGAACAAAAAAAACGCGATGAGCAGAAAATAAGCGAGTCCAAGCGGTTTCCGCCGGCGAGAAGCGGTTTCAGCAGGTTAGCGAGCGGCTTCGAGCGCGTTGATGGAGACGGCGGAGGCGTTCGCCGCCTCGACGCCCAACTCCACGCTCCCATAAAAAGTGTTGATGGACCACATCAGCAGAAAAACATCAGATTTCCCATTGACAAAACTGCGATTCCCGATATGATGCGGGGTATCTTTCTTAACGGGATCACTACCGACCATGTCCTCGTCGGATCAAGGGACGTTCCCTGTTCACAAACAACAATAAATATCAGAGTGCCGCTTTGGCACCTTTGGAGGGCGTATGGGGATCAAAGGGATTTTGGTTTTAGCGTTTGGGTGCATCATTTGGGGGCTTACCGCCACCGCTGTTAACGCACAGCTCAATCGCGGCGTGATCGAAGGAATCGTCACCGACCCGCAAGGCGCGTCCATCGCCGGCGCGGATGTTATCGTCACGTCCGTGGACACCAACGTTGCTTCCGCGACAAAAACGAACAACACGGGCTACTACCGCGCTGTGGATCTGGTGCCTGCGAGTAAGCTGAAGGAAGTGTATAGCAGCGACACGCTGACGCGCGGCCTGCTGATACGGAACTATCCCTTTTTCAATGACCTTTTCACGTAGACAATGTACAATGGCGCGACCATCTATCACAGGTTGAACGTCAAAGTCCAGAAACGATATTCCAACGGGCTGAATTTCATCGCCGCCTATACCTTCTTCAAGAAGATCAACGAGGCCGCCACCGCCCAGCTAGCTGCCATGCTGCTGGATCCGGTTCACAACTCGCGCCCCGGTTTGGTCGGCGGGCGCATCGGGGCGGGAACCGGCCCGCAGACCCTCGGAGGGCTGTACCAGGATCCCGATAACGAGAGGGCGGACCGCACGATTGCCGTCGACGACATCACGCACATATTCAACATGGCAGCGACCTATGATCTCCCTATTGGAAAGGGGAGGCCGTTGTTGAACACTGACGGAATCGTCAATGCCGTACTCGGCGGCTGGCGGTTCACCGGGAATTTCAGCGTTCAAAGCGGAGTCCCTCTTTACGAAAGCGGACCGTGCAACGGCCTGACGTGCCGACCCAACCTAATCGGCGACCCCTCGCTCAGCAAGAGCCGTTCCAAAGTGCAGCAGGAAGCCGACTGGATCAACTCCGCCGCGTTCCAGCCGGTTTTTGGCTCCGATCAGAATTTCTGGGCGAATCCCGATACCAATGACGATCGCTGGTGGCGTTTCGGTACTGCAGGTGCGTACCTGCCGGGGCTGCGCGCGCCCGGCTTCTGGAACCTGGATTCGTCCCTGGTGAAAGAATTTCACCTCCACCGAACAGCGATTCTTCCAGTTCCGCTGGGAGATGTGCAACGCGCTCAACCACCAGAACCTGGGGCTGCCGAACACCAGCTACTGCCTGCCGCCGGGGCCGAATGGCGAAACCGACGCGGTCCCCCAGGCTGGCTGCTCGTTCGGCCGTATTACCAACGTGCAAACTGATCCGCGCTTCATGCCGTTTTCGTTGAAGTTCTATTGGTAGCGATGGCTTCCGACGTGAATCGTCAGAAGCCCAACTCGCAGTTCCGCATTTCCTGATCGAGGCAGTGCAGGTTTTGTTCGTAAAGGGCATTGCCCGGGTCGATCGCGCGGGCCCGCTGTAACTGAGTGCGGGCCGCGGCGAGATCTCTGATTCCGGCCAGCGCCACGGCGAGGGCGTTTTGCGCGTGCGCGTCCTCCGGATTCACTCGAACGGCCTGTTGGAGTGAACCCGCCGCTTCCGCCGGCTCGTGCTTTTTCAAAAGCGCGCGACCCAGGTAATACAACGTATCTGGATCGTCAGGTTGCAACCGCAGGGTGATGCGAAACTGCGCGATGGCGTCGTCCAGCTTCTCCCCCAGCAGCAGCGCCAGGCCGTAGTTGTAGTGCGCGAGGGAATCGTCCGGGCTCAGGCTGACGGCTTCGCGCAACTTAGCTTCAGCTGCGGCGATCTCGCCCTTCTGGAGAAGTTCTGTACCGAGAGCGACATCGCTCTCAGCGAGACTCGCATTCCGGTGCCGTTGATTTTCCTTCTCGGCGGCCTGCAACTGGGCAGTGGCTTCACTGGAGCGGCCGGTTTTCTGGAGCGTCTGGGCCAGCATATAGCGGACAGAACTGTCATCCGGAAGCAGACGCGTGGCTTTTTCAAGTTCCGCCGCGGCGCGGATGAAATCGCCTTTTTTGCGAAGCACCGCTCCGAGGTCACGATGCGCTTCGCCGGAGTTCGGTTCGGTCTCGAGTGCGGACCGCAGCTCGGCTTCGGCGGCCACCAGTTCGCCATCTGCCAGTAGAAGCGAGCCCAGCGCCTGGTGACATTTGGCATTGCCGCGATCCAGGCCGAGGCACGCGCGAAATTCCTGCCCGGCGCGCGCGGGATCGCCGGTGGCCATAGCGAGATGGCCCGCCTGCAGATGCAGGTCCGCCGAACCAGGCGCCAGTGCGAGCGCGGCGGCGTAGCTGGCCAGTGCTTCGGCGCCGCGTTTCTGCTGGGCGAGCAGACGTCCCAGCGCTTTGTGATTCTCCGCGTCAGCGGGAGCAAGCTCCACGGCTTTCCGCAACTCCTTCTCGGCCCGCTCGTTATCGCCCGCCTCGGCTAGCAGCACCCCCAGATTACGGCGGAGGGAAAAATCCGCGGGAGCGAGGCCGCTCGCCTCCTTCATGGCGGCGACAGCCTGATGGAGCCGGCCCATGGCGCGCAGCGTCAGCGCAAGGTTGCTGTGAATTCGCGCATCGTCTTGCCGCAGCTTTAGCGCCGACCGAAGGGCGTCGAGCGAACCGGCAAGATCGCCGTCCTTTCGCAGCGCGACTCCGAGGTCATTGAAAATGTCAGCATCGCGCGGGGCCGATTGGAGCGCCTCCCGGAACGTGGCCACGGCTTCCTTCAACCGGCCTTGCTCCATCAGCACGAGCGCTCTTTGCTGAAGGCCGGCCTCAGCCGGGAGTTGCGCGGCGCCGCTGAGACTAACCAGACATGCACAGTACACCAACCGGGCTATTTGTGCACGAGGCATGGGATATTCCAGGGAGCCATATTCCAGGGAGCCAGTTGCGCGGTAAGCTCACTTTTAATATATTAACGAGAACCAGCGCAAGAGCTCACGGGGCCGTAGAAGCACCGACATAAGTTAGGCACGGATGATCGCGTGATTTGGCGGTGCCAGCCGGATAAAGACTGGGTACCTGCAAAAATACTTTGGATGTTGGATGAAATTCCCATAATTGAATGAAATTCCCATCAAAAGGGGGAAGGCATAAAAATGCGGACGAATCCTGTTGTCAGAGTTGTGTCTCTAGCAATAATTCTAGCGGTTCTCATGCCGGCTGTGCACGCGCAGTTCACCACCGCCAGTCTCGGCGGCAACGTTCTCGATGCCTCGGGCGCGGCCGTGCCTGGCGCCAACGTTTCCATTTCCAACAAAGACACCGGTCTGAAACAGGACACCTCGACCGATGCCGCTGGCGCATTTCTGTTTTCCACCCTGCCGGTCGGCAACTATCAGCTCCACGTCGAGAAGGCGGGTTTCGCCACCTACATTCAAGACGGTATTTCGCTTGGGGTCGGGTTGACGGCGCACCAGACCGTTACGCTCAAGGTAGGCGATCTGGCCGAGCGCGTGGAGGTCTCCGCAGACGCTGAACTGGTACCCACCACCACTTCAACCGTCGGACAGCTGGTCAACCAGCGCCAGATCGTCGACTTGCCGCTGGATGGCAGGACGGCCCAATCGCTGGTGTTCCTGGCGGCTGGCACTGTGGACACCACAGACCGCTATTGCGGCCTCGGCTGCCACGGCGGCGTTTACCCTGGTGAGCAGCAGGCCTCCGTCAACGGGGCCGGGCCAGGCGCGGTGAACTACCAGCTCGACGGCGCCGGTCACAACGATACCTATATCAATACCAACCTGCCGTTTCCGAACCCGGATTCCGTACAGGAATTCAGTTTGCAGGCGGACAATCTTACGGCGGAGTACGGCAACGCGGTCGGCGGCGTCGTGAATATCGTCACCAAATCGGGCACCAACCAGCTGCACGGAAGCGCGTTCGAGTTCTTGCGCAATGGCGCGGTCAACGCGCGCAATTACTTCGCATCCAAGCACGATGAGCTCAAGCGCAATCAGTTCGGAGCCAGCGCGGGCGGTCCGATTTTGAAGGACAAGCTGTTCTTCTTCGGTACGTATCAGGGCACGCGCATCCGCAACGCACCCGAAGGGCAAATTGCTTTCGTGCCGACCGCGGCTGAGCGTACCGGCGATTTCTCCGATCTGCTGCCCAGCACCCAGCTCGTTGATCCGATCAGTGGCGCGCCGTTCCCCAACAATCAAATTCCTCCGGGCCGCCTCAGCCCCGTCGCGCAAAACTTTTTCAAGTATATTCCCCTGCCCAATGCCGGCGGGCGGCAGTTGAACTACACCGGTGCCAAGGATCAGGAGACCGAAAACCAGTTCATGCCCAAGGTGGATTACACACACGGTAAGCACCAGTTGAGCGTGCGGTACTTTTTCACCGACTTCAAGCAGCCTCCTGTCATTCAGACGGAGAACCTGCTGGCGGCCACGGGGCTCGGCAACGCGGTGCGTGTGCAAAACCTGGCCGTGAACGACACGTATTCTTTGTCGCCCACGTTCCTGATCAAGAGCTGGTTTGGCTGGAGCCAGCAGCGAGGCGGATCGCTGTCTAGCACGTCGTTGGGCTTCCCCGACATGGGTGTGCAAATTGCCGCCCCAACACCGCCCGAGATCGCCCTGAACGTCGACGGCGGGTTCGGCATTAACACCAATCACAAAGGTGATTTCGATCGCGGTGACTGGACCATTCGCGAGAGCGTGACGATTGTTCACGGCTCGCACGAAATGCACTTCGGCGGCGAAGCCGTGCGCGTTAAGAATCATCTGATCAACACGTTCCTGATGGCCGGCGAATTTGATTTCTTTTCCAATCTTTCGGGGGATAACCTGGCTGATTTCACGCTCGGGCGCGCCTCGGTTTTCTATCAAGGCGGGGGCGAGTTCAAGAAGCTGGCCGGTACTCGTTGGGGGACATTTTTTCAAGATGACTGGCGCGTCAATCAGAAACTCACGCTGAACCTGGGCCTCCGCTGGGATCCTTACTTTCCTTACCAGGAAGAGGCGGGCCGCGTGACCTGCTTTCAACTGGGGCAAAAATCCGTTCGTTTTCCGAACGCGCCTCTCAACCTAACCTACGGTGGAGAACATAACGACCCGAGTTGCCCAAAAGCAGGCTCCGAGAACAATCTGGGCAACTTCGCGCCGCGCATTGGGTTCGCCTACCGGCTGACAGGGGACGGGAAGACTAGCTTGCGCGGCGGCTTCGGTTATTATTACATTCCGATCGAGACGAGCCAGTTCAACCTTTTCGTGGACACCGCTCCGTTCTCGCCCCAATTTACCTTCTTCCCTGCAGATCTCACCGATCCGTATGGCAGCGCCGGCGTGCCCAATCCGTTTCCGGCGCAATACGGACCGCGCATCCCCGGAGCCGATGTGACGTTCACGCTGCCGACGGCGCTCTATGGCGTGTTCCAGAAAGATTTCCACATTCCGCTGCTGACCACGTGGAACCTGAATATCGAGCGGCAGCTTGGCAAGGACTGGGTCGCCCGCATCGCTTATGTGGGAAACAAGGGAACGTTCCTTTCGAACGGCCAGAAGAGTCTGCGCGAATCGAATCCGGCGGTATACATTCCTGGCGCTTCCACAGAGGACAACACGCAGCAACGGCGCCTCTACCAGGATTTCAGCACCGTGGGACTGGTTTCGTCGGATAATAACTCGCATCACAACGCTGTGCAGTTCAATATCGAGAAGCGGTTCGGCTACGGGCTGTCGCTGCTGGCTAATTACACATATGCCAAGACGATAGATGATTATGGCTGGACAAATCCCTTCAACCGTCACTTCGACTATGGTCCGTCGGACGACGACATCCGCCACAACTTCAAGTTTTCGAACGTGTGGGAGCTGCCTAAGGCCAAAGTCAATCGCTTCGCGGGAGCGATTCTGAACGGCTGGATTTTGAATTCCATAACAACTTGGCGTTCCGGATTTCCGTTTTCGATTTATAGCGGCCAGGACAACTCGTTCAGCGCCGTGGGTCGCGACCGTGCCGACTCCGTTGGCGGCAGCGCTACGCTCGATTCCGGCCGTTCGCATGGCGAGATCATCCAGCGCTACTTTGACACATCGAAATTCGTGCCCAACGCCATTGGCACGTTTGGGAATACCGGCAAAAATATTCTGCGCGCCCCAGGATTCTTTAAGACAGATTTCGGCGCGCTGAAGAATTTCCACGTAACGGAACGCGCCAGCCTTCAGTTCCGGACGGAGTTCTTCAACGTGTTCAACAACGTCAATTTCGGCGCGCCAGGGAACAACGTCGGCAGTAGCGACTCATTCGGGGTCATCACATCGGCCGGGAGTCCGCGCATCATCCAATTTGCTCTGAAAGTTCTCTTCTGAGAGGCGCAAATCGTGTGGGGCTGACCGCGGACTGCCCGGCCGGCCCCCTTCATCCGGTTCCGGCGGGCCAAGAATGGGCGCATTCTTGCCAGCTTTTTTCCGCGGTCTATGTCAGAAGCTGGGCGCTCTACTTCGCCTTGGCCAACGCCGACAGCCGGTCCACATCGGAAATCTTTCCCCGTACGCTAGGCGTCTACGACAACACAGGCGTATTCATAAAAGGAGATTGACGTGTCGGGGCTGTCAAATAGCGTTGAATTCGAAGACCTCTCGGTGGACTACAACCTTGTGCTCCCCCAGCGTCGGGAGTGCCCGAGCCGGCTTCGATCGTGCTTTTCGGGCTGGTTCTCGTAGGCTTGGCCGGCTTCAAGAAATTACAGCAGCGCCTTCGCAAAAGCTAAGGGCCCGGCTCTTTCGTTTAACGTTTTGTCGCCGAGTCCGGATCTGGACAATCGCTTCTGCGCGATAAAATCGGCTCACTGAAGTCCCGCTGCCGGTAACCGGCTCGGTAGCGTGATGATTGGGTGATTGTATGGCGGCTGGTTTTCGAAGGCAATGCTGGCGTTGATGAGCTATCGGAGGCTGGCGAATCGAGCCCAAAAGGGCCATTGATCGAGGTTGGAGGCGGCGGGAAGGCCGCAGACGTCGCGCCCACGCGGTGGTACAATCTCCCCAAATGCCAACTGCGCACACTCTGGAGCACACTCCAGTTCCGGCTACAGCCACGCCCAAGCCCTCCGCGCAACCGCGCTACCTCGCACTGGATGCGTATCGCGGGTTCATCATGCTGATCCTGGTTTCGGGCGGTTTCGGCTTGGCCGAGCTAGCCAAGCGCCGGCCGGCATTCACGGGCATCGCCAACCAGTTCGACCACATGCCGTGGGAATGGATCGCGTTCTGGGACTTGATCCAGCCCGCGTTCATGTTCATGGTGGGCGTCGCCATGCCTTTCGCGCTTGCCCGGCGCATGGAACTAGGCGCCACCAGACGCCAACTCTTCTGGCATGTGGTAGTGCGGAGTCTCCGCCTGATCCTGATGAGCCAGATCCTGATTTCAATTGGCGCCGGCCGGCTGAGCTTTCAGCTCATCAACGTGCTGGCACAGATCGGGATTACTTATTTTCTCTGCTACCTGATCATGCAGCTGAAGTTTCGCTGGCAAGCTCTGATTGTAGTGCTGATTCTCATTGGCCATTGGGCGCTGTTCGTGGCGTTTCCGGGAACGGAGGGGCCCTTCCTCTCCAAGAAGACAAACATTGGGGCCGTCATTGACATTTTTGTTTTCGGGCATCCGAATTCTGACGACTGGGTGAACATCAACTTTCTTACCAGCACGGTGACGACGCTCTTCGGGGTGTGGACAGGCCAACTGCTCCAAAGCAAGAGATCGCATGGAGAGAAGATGCGCATCATTGCCATCTCGGCCGTGGTATGCCTCGCCGTCGGGCTGATCATCCATCCCTGGAATCCGATCATCAAGCGCATCTGCACGACGTCGTTCACTCTGTACAGCACGGGGTGGGTTCTGCTCATGCTGCTGGCGTTCTATTGGTTCGTCGAAATAAGGGGCTACCGGAAGTGGACTTTTCCGCTGGTCGTGATAGGCGCCAATTCCATCTTCATCTATTCGGTGCACCAAGTCCTGCAGCGGTGGCTGGATCGGGCGGTGGGGGTATTCACGCTGCAATTTACATGGCTCGGTGACTTCGCGCCAGTAGCCCAAGCCTGCGCGGTTCTATTGGTCATGTGGTACCTCTGCTACTGGCTGTATCAGAGAAAGATCTTCTTCAAACTCTAGCTCGGTTGGCAACAAGGCCGACATCCGGTGTCAGTGCGCCAGCGCGACGGCCGCCGCGCGCTAGAGAATGCGAGACGTTCCCGAAGTTTCGCGCCTATTTGCTGCCGCGCTGGGTCTGAATGTAGCGGGCGATCGTGTCTACGGTGTCGAGCCAAATACCGTTGGCGGGGTCCTTTGCGTACTTCAGGAATGGCTCCAGCACGGCGGCTTCGGTGGTCTGGTTCCCGGCTTTACCGATCTCGTGGCCGGCGAGCAGGAGCCAGCCGCCAGTCTTTGACGCCGTGAGAACCGCCTTTTTCATCTCTTCAAAGCTCATCCCGTCGGAGTCCACGCCGAGCAACTGCGCGAAATCGCAGAAGACGGGGTCATTCGCCGCTTCGTCACGAAAACCGCGCCCGGCGCGGAACCGCTTGGCGACAAGCGGAACGTAGCTGACCGTGGCCGCGCCCCTGCCGATGAATTTTTCCCCGCACGGATAGGCAAATGTCGTGGGCTTCACGCCGAGCAAGCGCTCGGTATCGGCGTTCGCGCCGTCCATTTCCTGCTCCATCATCGCCAGCGTGTAGTTTTCCAGAGCATGATCGCGAGACCACAAGAAGTTTCCAGTACACGGATGGGAACTGGAGTGATTGCCGATCTCATGTCCCTTCGCAGCGGCCTTCTTCCAGCCATCGAGCCGCTTCTCCAGGCTCCTGGGGTTCACGTAGAACGTGACTTTGATGCCGTGGGTGTCGAACAGGGGCAGGCCGACATCCACCTGACTCGCACGCGCGTCATCGAAGGAGAGGCTGACAGCGACACGCTTCCCCTCGGGCCAGTGAAAGGCGCCGCCGGTATTCTGCGCGGTCAATTCACCGGGCAAAACGATCAGACACACGCAAACCACGGCTGACGGAACGATCGAAACGAAGAACCTGGGCACCGGCCGATTTTAACATCCCGGCGCTGTTTTGCTCGTCATTATGATGCGTCAGCGAATCGAGTACACAGAGAAACCCTTGGCTCCATTTCCGGAATCCTCGCAGCGATGCCTCAGTGCTGAACTGTGATGAACCAGATTCGCCTGCGTGGTGGAACCCGCCACTGTCGCGACCACGGCGGCGTCACCATCGGGCAGGCCGGGCGGAATCTTGACGTTGAACTGGTCGAGCCCGGAACCGCTGACTCCCGCGAAATCAACACGGGCCGTTTGACCGCCGATGGTGACCTGCACGGTGTTCGCCAGCGGCTCGGCTGTAGTCACCAGCTTGCCTGCCGGCAGCGGAGGCTTCGTCGCGCCGAATCCGGTGCCGAACAGAAGGATGGTTTCACCGGGTTTGGCCGGTGCGAATGTGGCTCCGGCGATCAGTCCCGCCTTGCCCACTGGCACGCCCGAAGGGTGCACCGCGGCCGGGTATTTCGCCGTAAACAGGAAGAACGCCGGCGACACGGGCCCGGAGGTGGCGGTAAAGCTGCTGCTCACGCCACTGGCGGTCGTTACCTGCACCTGTACCGGTCCGGATGGCATGTCATCGGGAGTTAAGACGTTGAGCTGCGTCGGGCTGATGTAGTAGATGTAGGCGGGGCTCCCGTTGATCTTGACGGAGACGCCTTCCAGAACGGTAAGCAAATTGTCGCCAGCAAAGAAATCCTCGGGGGTGTCAGGCGACCCAGCGGACTGCGGCCGCCGCACCGAGAAGGCCCTATTGGCATGATGACGCGCCTTGCCTGCAAACGTCACGCCCGATCGTTGTTGCTGCGCGTCAGACGAGCATGGCCTCAGGATTTGGAATGCGAATTCTTGCGATTTGACCCCCTTCCGCTGATCCATAACCTCCCCGCGAGCCGCAGGGTGTCTCGGACGTAGTCCACCACACGAGCCGGCGTGGGGGGGTGTTTTATGATTTGGGGGACCACGTGCGGGGACACGCTCGTCACTCCTGCCAGCAGGTCGACCGTGGCGCTCAGCGAGTCGCCACTGAGGTCCTGGAGCCGCTCCCACAGGCTCCGCCCCTTCGAACCCAACAGCACGTCGCGTGCACGCCGCCGCAGTTCTTCAGCTCGACTTACGACCGACACGCGCCCCGAACCCACCAGGCGCGCCTGGCACCCCAGACGGTAACCTCTTCGCCGACGGTGCTCTCCCAGTCCGACCCGCTCGAGTTCGGATACATCACTGAGGTTCTCGGCTCCCGAAATGACACGGCATTCGCACGTTTGGCAGATCCCTTTCCCATCGCATAGGAACCACACATATGACCCATGTCGCCGCGCCGCTCGCACGAGGGTCTCTCCTTCTCTTGCCTCGATGGGTTCGTCGTTGAATTCCAACCTAGCCAATGCTTTCTCCCCAAATGGGCAGATCTGTCCATTTCCGTTGGCGCTTAAGCCCAACACGGATGCCTCGATAGCGGGCGCCTCTATGGGCAATTCTCGCAAACGCGAGTCCATCGTGCTTATCATCAGTGCGAAATCTGAGGCGCAGGCAGGGTGGAAATGGAGAACACAGAGACGGCCACGGGCGAACTCGCCGAACTCTACGAACCGGAATTGTCGCCGGAGCCATTGCCGCTTTCGTCAAGGATTGCAGAGCGCGTGACGTGCTCGGTTTCGCTGACAGAATTGTTCTTGCAACAGAACCAAATCCTCTATACCGGTTTGAGCGTGGATAGGATAGCATAGACACTCTAACTAGGAGAGTAAACGACCGATGCATATAACGGAAGAACTCCGAATTATGCGCGCGGCGCGCAATGGTTTAGCAACGCTATTGTTGCTTGCCGCTGAAATCCTGACGATTGTGATCGCAGCGCCGCCGCAGACTGCGGGGAGCTTTGCGCGACTGGATCCCGCTTTTGACGCGCTCGTTCCTAAGAACGCCCAGGTTGAAAAGCTCGCGGGTGGATTCACGTTCATTGAGGGACCGCTCTGGCGTCCGCAAGGCGCTCTGTGGTTCAGCGACGTAGTTGGGAACGTGGTCCGCCAGTGGTCTTCGGACGGGACGGTAACCGAGATCCTGCGTCCCGGAGGTTATGACGGAAACAGTCTGCCTGCCGGCGGCTTCGTTGGTCCTAACGGGATGGTGGCTGATCGCCGCGGTGCTGTCTTGATATGTCAGCACGGCAATCGGTGTATCGCGCGCATGGATAAAGACAAGCGCGTGACCACGCTGGTCGACAAGTTTGAAGGGAAGCGCTTCAACAGCCCCAACGACCTGGTGTTTCGCTCCGACGGCTCGCTCTACTTCACCGATCCGCCCTATGGCCTTTCCAAGGGCGACGAAGATCCGACGAAAGAACTGCCCTTCAACGGCGTCTTTCGCTTTGCGAACGGGAAACTACAAGTGCTGGTCAAGGACTTATCGCGTCCCAACGGCATTGCCTTTTCTCCCGATTACAAAACGCTGTATGTGGCGAATTCCGACGAGAAACGCAAGATATGGATGCGCTACGATGTGGCGGCCGATGGCACGGTCAAGAACGGCCGCGTTTTCGCCGATGTGACAGCGGAAAAAGCAGACGGCTTGCCGGACGGCATGAAAGTCGATGCGAAGGGCAATGTGTACGGCACCGGTCCTGGCGGGGTTTGGGTGTTCTCTCCGGACGGGAAGCATCTCGGCACGATCCAGCCGGCCGAAACCCCCGCTAACTGCAACTGGGGCGACGATGGCACAACGCTCTACATGACTGCCCGCACGGGCCTGTATCGAGTGAAGCTGGCCGTCGCCGGCCAGAAGGCTTTGTACCACTAAATTTTAAGGGGAACCAGAATGAAGCGCAGAACCTACCTGAAGACTATGCTGGCGGGAGCCACCATAACAGCGGCCCACGCGGCTCCGTCCGCGCATCCGATTCAACTGCACGTCGATCTCTCGGTGGACCCGGCCAAAGAGAAGGAGCTGCTACACAATTTCGAGACCATCTTCCGCCCGGCGGCCGCCAAGCAGCCCGGATACATCGAAGTGAAAATGCTGAAGCTGCGTACCGCGGTAATGGGCAACGTTCCCGAGGGTGTGAACTATCGCTTTGCCCTGACCTACCAGAGCGAAGAGCTGCGACAGAAGTGGGTGGCCTCGGACGTTCACCAAAAAGTTTGGCCGACGATCGAGAACACACTCGCGTCTAAGAGCTACAGTGTCCTGCTGTTCGATGTCACTTAGGCGGTTCGAGGACTACCGAATGAAACAATACTGTTTGCTGCTTCTGTTGACGCTTCCGGTACTGGCACGCGAGCCGCTGGCGCGGCGGATTGCGCACACGGATGCCGGCAAATACAACAAAATCCAGGCGGTCCACGATGGCGCGGGCCAACTGAACTACCTGGAGCTCTTGGACAACCACAGCCTGGACACTAACTTGTTCTTTCTGCATCGCGGCGTCATCGAGCCCAAAAGCGGAATCGGCCACCACTTCCACAACAACTGCGAAGAGATGTTCATTATTTTCGATGGGGAAGCCCAGTTCACCATTGACGGGAGGACATCGCTGCTCAGAGGCCCGGCGGGTGCTCCCTGCCGTATGGGCCACTCACACGCCATTTACAACCCCACCGACAAGCCGGTCGAGTGGATGAATATCAACGTCTCAGCGCTCAAGGGGGAATATGACGCGTTCGATCTGCACGACGCGCGCGTGGGTGTCCCGCTGGATCCGATACCGGTGTTCATGACAATGCGCTTGGACTGGGCGCTGCTGCGACCGATGACGGCGATGAGCGGCGGCAACGGGACTGTGCAATATCGGCGAGCGCTGGCGCCTACAGTGTTTGCGGGACCTTGGGCGTATGTAGACCACCTGGTACTCCCGCCGGGAACATCCACTGGCCCACACCAGCATCACGGAGTCGCGGAGTTTTACTACGTGATGAGCGGAGACGGCGTGGTGAACGTGATGCCCGAGGAACAGAAACCGGAGACGGCTTTGATTCATGCCGGCGACGCCATTCCGCTACAGCTTTCCGATGTGCATGCATTTGCGAATACCGGGCAGCAACCGCTGGAATTGCTCATTGTTGGCGTAGCGCGTGAGAAATATAAACAGTTGGACACCGTAAACGAGCCGGCCGTGAAGTAGAGGCCGGCCTTAAACACGCATCCGTCGAGCCGATTTTTGAATGGAGCATGCCGCGCGACGGCGCCGAGGACTGTCTGAATTCGGGGGAAGAGTGCGTCTTCCTCGATGGCAACCTCTGCATGATCTACGAATCCCGCCCAAAGACCTGCCGCAACTTTCCCCACGTCGCGCTCGGCACCCACTTACTCGGTGGCCGTCCGTCGTCGCTCGCCCGCTGGGCCGCGCTCTGTCCAATCATCTACAACGCGCTCGAACGCTACAAGCACCTCACCGGCTACCACTCGCATCCGCCACTCAGTACAACTTCCAAACAGGCGGATACTACTTAGCTCCAGCTTTGGCTGCGACACGATGTGAGAGAGCCTGATTCTCGTGGTGGCCGGCGCCGGCATGGGTTGGCCGTTCGCGCTCTGGACCGAACCGAAGCGCACTGGCCATGCTGTACGATAACTGCGGAGGCTTAAATGGCTCCGACGTTTCGAATGTCCATGTGACACGGAGGGGTGAGTGGGAGGGGAAATATCGTTCAACGCTGCCCAACTTTTTTCATTGCGGCCGGCCTGATCGCGACAGCCCTGCTGTGCTCTTGCGAGGAGCCTTTCGCGGAGCAGCGAGACGCGATGGTCCGCGAACAGATCGAAGCAAGGGGAATCCGCAATCCGGATGTTCTTCGTGCGATGCGCTCGACGCAGCGGCATCTCTTTGTGCCAACAGCGGTGCGGCCCTACGCTTATTCGGATCAGCCTCTGCCCATCGGTTTCGGACAGAGCATCTCCCAACCCTACATCGTCGCGTTGATGACCGAGTTGCTGACGCTGGAAAAGGCGGACCGGGTGCTCGAGATCGGCACGGGCTCTGGTTATCAGACCGCAGTGCTCGCGCGCTTGTCGAAGCACGTCTACTCGATCGAGATCGTCGCTGCGCTGGCGAAGCCCGCTAAGGCGCGCTTGGCCGCGATGGGTTATGACAACGTCACGGTACGGCAGGGCGACGGATACCAGGGTTGGCCGGGCGAAGCGCCCTTCGACCGCATACTCCTGACGGCGGCGCCGCCGGACATTCCCGGAGCACTCCTCGATCAGCTCACCCGGGGCGGCAGGCTGGTCGCTCCGGTCGGTGGAAGAGTGTACGCGCAGGAACTAGTCGTCGTCGACAAATCCGGCAGTGGGGAGATTCACCGTCGGGCGGTGGCGCCCGTGAGGTTTGTTCCGATGGTGCCTGAGTAATCGCGCAACTAAAGCGCGAAGAAAACGCCGTTGAGTTTCGGATGGCAGTGCCTGGAGCAGGCGCGATACGGAAATAGAGACTTAAGGATGGCGGGGTTTTCCACCAGGCAATGGCTTCCCCTACTAAGGGATCAGGGGATTGAAAGACCCCACCATCCAACTCATGCTGGATACCCCGATGCGTCGCGATCGCCTGAGGCTTAAAGTATTTTAACAGCCTGTCCCGCACTCGATCGTCCTGTCTACCCCCAAGCGTACGTGACCTCACACTGATCATGTAAAATTCGGCGTGTTACCAGAAACCAATATGGTGAAGAGAGGCAGATGTATACAGGCTTCCGCGGGGCAACCCGGCGTGGTCTAGAACAGTGATCCTTCGGATGCTGGTCTGTTGGTCGACCTCCTGGTGCGCCATCGTGAAAAATTGCGGCGCCTCAATCCAGATACGGAGCAGACGCGCACCCTGCGTTCCACGCAGCAAGTGCGCAAGGCATTTTTTCACGGCCTGCTCACAGGCTACGCGGTCGCCCTCAAACTCTGGTAGCCCGCAGGCCCAAACGCATTTTCACCCCCGCAGGACCACTGGCTCATGGATCGTTCTATTCCGCAAGCTCAATCGTGACCCGAATTTTCTCGGGAAAGGGCTTGGGCAGCTCATACTTGTCGATATACACCATGCCCACGACCGGCCGATGGCCTCTGCCTCTTCGGCATAGCGCACCGTGTTCTTCGTTTCTATCTCCAGCTTGAATGTCGCCGAAAACGGCTTCTCCTTCGTCATGTACCTGTTCTCCCCTCACCGAGTCGCCCGCCGATCCGGATGGCCACTTCACTGCACGCTCCATCCTGCTTTTGGCACTACCACTAGCGCCCGGTTCACCGCCGCGAGATCAAACGCCTCCGCATCGAAACGGCCGCCTACCCACCCAAGCATGGCATCATGCTCTTCGTGCCCCGGATCGCGGCCAGCCTCAAGAAAATTTTGATAGCCGACGCACCGCCGCAATCCTCCGGCGGCCGGTGCCGCTTGCCCCCGAGGCACAATGGCCGCTCGCTGCCTGCGTTTCCCGCAACAATCTTCTCGACGAGAACCTCGTGCTCGGCTCCGAAAATGCGCGCCGGATTCAGAATGCGGCCATTATTCTAGGAATACTCGTTTCGCCGAGATCGCAAAAGCGGGATGAGTTGGAACGGATGACGTGTCCGAACGCTTTTAGTCCCAGAATCCGTGCCGTGCGGCTCTGCGTTGGAAGTTCCGAGGCCGAAGTCCTGCAGAAGTACAAAGACGCGGTTCATGAACTTCTGGGGTAACAGCTTGTGCAGATTTGGAATCAGGTGTGACCGGGTTCAGCCTAGTGAATCCGGCAAACGGTTCAGGCAGCCGCCACAAGGCATTCGAGCAACGGCTGGCCAAGCCTTGCCGCGCTACGGGTCAACGGCTCGCGCGTGGTCACCATCAACCAACGGGCCTGTAAGCTCTACGGCAAGGCGGGGCACAATGCGCGGACATGTCCAGAGCGATTCAACAGGACATCTAGGGCCACAGGTAAGCGGTAACCCAATCTTCACTTTCCTTCGCAGGGTCCACCCTCTATTGTCAGCGCCTTGATTACTTCTGGGGGAAACGAATTTGACCACCTCTCTGGGTGGTCTTTATAGTGTTTGCATATCATGGCAACGATTTGATCGTAAGGCAGTTTTTCCAGGCAGCTACCTAATTGATAATGCCGCTCCAGAAAAAAGTATCCGTTCGCCCATCCGGTGTAGATTTGAAGTTAGGCGCTGTGGCCCCGCCGACGATCGGGCGCGTGCCGCGTCTACCAGAATTCGGCGCATCATCTGGGCGGATATGGCAAAGAACTGAGCCCGCTGCTGCCAGTTGACGTTTTTCACATCCACCATGCGAAGGTACACTTCGTTCACCAAAGCCGTCGTTTGGAGCGTGTTCCCAGCCCGCTCATTCCTCATGTGATGTTCCGAGGACGACACTTAGATTCCTCCGTAAAGAATCATCGGCGTGTAAGAAGCTGAGGCTCTTACGGTCCCGATGCTGAAAACAGGACACTTGGGAACTGGTCTAACAGTTGCTTGAATGTATAGTTGACGGGATCATCCCGTGAAGGAAAGGAGGTAACATTATGCTGTATTACACGCTGGTTTTCCTTCTAATCGCGTTGGTAGCGGGTGCCCTTGGGTTTGGATTTGTGGCTTTTGCCGCAGCTGAGGTTGCCAGAATCTGTTTCTTCATCTTCATCGTGCTCTTCCTGGTTAGCCTCATAATGCACATACGGACGCGGTATCCGTAGACAAAACGGCCGGTGAGAAATCACAACTGGCGGGCGGAAAACGCCATGAGCCAAGCCATGCACAGGGAGCATTCTTCGCGGCCCGGATGAGGTTCCTCGTCGGGCACGGTTTGTGGTAGCGTGTTCGCAGGAGGTGATGCCAATGCCAGCGTTGGCGCGTGTAACGAAATCCACGATCAAGACGCTTTCACCCGAAGAACGAATCAGGCAACGGGCCTACGAAATCTACCTCCGGCGAGGTAATCAATCCGGTTCGGAACTGGGCGACTGGCTCCAAGCTGAAAACGAGTTCCTTCAAGATGAAGCCATAGACGAAGACGCCGCTGAGATGTTCGGTCAGCCCTGACCAGCGCATAGTGCCACGGAAGCGCGCGCCTGACGATATCCTGCCACGTGCTAGCCTCGAATTGCTGCTGCGTGATAGTAATCAACGTTCCATAAGACTCGAGTGTGTAATCTTTCGTGTCGAAATCCTGGACGCAGAGGTGAGAGCCTTTTTCGGGGGAGTCAACGTTGCGGCTTTGGCGCACTCAGGGGTGTCGTGAGGTCCGGAAAATCAAACATTCTCCGCTCTGCGCCAATCGCAGGGTTCAAGCGAAGGACTGTGGACCAAAGCTGGGAGACGGAGAAATGCAACTCGGGCTTTCGTTCTCATTCCGAATGAAGAGGATCGGTGACGCGCGCCCGCATCACGCAGATCATGAATCTACTGCACCTGGCAGCGCCGATCCAGGAGGAGATCCTGCACTGGCCCGCGGGAACGTCCGCGCGGGACCCGGTCAGTGAGCGCGCCTTGCGGCGGCTGACGCGAATCCCGTCGTGGTCCAAACAACTGGAGCTGTGGCGCCAACTCCTACCCGCGGCTATCGCGGCAGCCGGTACGAATTAACGGCCCAGCTCCCTGGATAACTTGACGGTACCTTCTGTTGGAGCAATAAATGTGTGGACCGCACCTTGGTCAACCGTCATGCAACTGGAAACGAATACCTCCGCCTTGGTGCCGCGGTTACGTTGGGCTCCCGGTTCGGCGACTGGCGGGTGTGCTGGCTGGGCGGCTGGAGCCGACACCGGCTCTTCTACCTCGTCATGTTAGTTCGGGTCGAACCCTTGCGCTGGGCGACTCCTCTGTCCTGCGCTGGCCCGTCCGACTTCTTCTGGCCGCGTTGTTCCGCTACTTCCTCAAAGTTCCTGCCGTCACTGCTGAGCGCCGCACGCTGACCGGTATACCCCCCCATCGATGCACGATCACATCGGCGTAGACCGGATCGATCTCCATCAGCCCACATTTCCGCCCACGGCGCTGGCAGGCCATCAACGTCGAACCCGACCCACCAAATAGGTCGACAATCACATCGCCCGGTCCGCTGCTGTTCAGTATGGCCCTGTCCACCAAAGCCACCGGTTTGGACGTAGGATGGTCGCGGTTGGCGGCGGGCTTGTTCTCTTCCCACAAAGTCGACTGCGACTTGTCCCCGTACCAGCGATCCTTGGCCCCCGCCACATGGCCATAGAAAATTGGTTCATGTTGGAACTTGTAGCGCCCGAATCCCCAGGCAAACCTGTTCTCGGCCCAGATTATCTGGCAGCGCACGGTGAAACCACTTCCCTCGAGGGCATCTTGAAACTCTCGCTGCCAGCAAGAGCAATGGCATACGTAGATCGAGGCACTCGGTTTCATAATGCACCGGCAGCTGGTGAAAGCGGCGCTCAGGAAATGCCGAAATTGCTCCGTAGTCATGTGATCACCACGGATCTTCAAGCGTCCCTCGGTGTAGCCCTGATAATCTACGTTCCAAGGAGGGTCAGTGAAAATTAGGTCGGCCAGCTTGTGATCGCCCAGATTCCAGAAGTCACCCGATACCGTGACCGGCTCCTGCCATACTACCGGGATCGCATCTTCGTCGGTACATCCTCCGATGTCTTCCTCGATCGCCAGCAGTTGCGCCAGTTCCTTTTCCTCAAACCCCAGCAACCCCATGGGGAAGTCGTGTTGCTGCAAAGCAGCCAACTCGCGATGGAGTAGGCCTTCATCCCAGCTGGCATTGAGCGCCAATTGGTTATCCGCAATGACCGAATTCGCTGATCGAAGCGACGATCTGGGCGAACTGCTCGGGGCTATGGGTGCGGGCGTTACCTAGGTATCCGGTCAAACGGTCCAATGTCCAGCTTTCAATGCCTTCTACGATTAATGGTGGTCGACGCCTCGGTTGGTGACCGGGTAGATCGACGCCAGCCGTTTCCCCAGCGCGGCGACTTCCGCGCGCGCCTGCTCGATGTTGACGCCGGGCTTCAGCCGCACAATCGTGGAAGTTTCATCGCGCGTCCCGCGGTAGTGCAGGGTGCCGTTGCCGGTGCCCATCACGGTGGCCATGGTGACTGGGATCCAAACGTCAAAAAGCACGCCGGCCATGGTGGGCATGGTGATAAGGACCGTGCAACTCTCCTTCCAATACAAGTCCTTACAGGAGTGTGAGATTTCGACGCGCTGGCTGTCGGTTGTGGGAAGAGGTCATCCGGAACGGAGGGTTTTCACCCACGGCAGCCGCGCGCCTCTGGTCGGATTGTCGGAGAACTATGCGCCGTATTCTCATCGTCCGGGACCGGTGGCCACTTGGTTAGTCTGTCGGCAGAGCATCATTTACCGCTGGATCGCGCCCGGCATGTCAAAAGGGCGTTTCCCGTCAAGGTGGCCCAATTGACCAACTACCGAGCGGCGCGTGATCCGACCAGAATCGGTACACGCTGCGCAGGAAATCATGTTACCGGAGGTAGATTAAGGCGCGTCCCAATCCAGAGCGTAGATTTGCTGGATGCTGGCGTCGCGGACAAGCAGGGGAGACTCGTCGGGTGCGACCAGCGGGGAGAAGAACAGGCCATCGGACCCTGCCATTTTCGAGACTTTTCGCGTTTTCATATCGAGCAGGTAGATCGCTGACCCTCATTGCCTAATGCAGAGTTACCTCCGAAGATCAACGACTTGCCGTCTGGGGACCAGTTTGGATCAGCCAAGTTGGTTTCACCGCGATAGATCAGCTCAGGCGCGCCGCCGGCAGCGGGAACAGCATAGATTTGCGCGGGTTCGCCGGGCGGATGACCAAAGAAGGCGATCTGCTTGCCGTCCGGGGACCATCGAGGCAGATAAGCTTGTATGGGCGGGAAAGTCAGTTGAAGCTTTTGGGTTCCGTCCACCTTACTCCGCCAGATCGTGCCCTCGGCGTCCTGGTTGTAGGCAACCCACGCTCCATCACGAGAGAAGTCGAATCCCATGGCTGAAATTCCCGCCAGATAAGGCACGAGCTGTTCTGATTTCACATCGTAGCGCACCAATTCGCCGCGGGTCTGCCAGCCTTGTACGAAGAGCTTCTTGCCATCGCGGCTAGGGACGGGCCCGCCAATGTTCATCGGCCCCATTGTCAATTGCACGGGCTCGTGGCGGGTCGACCGGAAAAGGCCACCGTCTTCACGCAGTGCCCAGACGTTGGCAGTCCCCTCGCGTATCGCCTGGAAGACGAAATACCTCCCGTCCGGTGTCCAGTTGCCACAGCATTCGTTGGGGGCTGTTTTGTTCCATCCGGGAAGGAGGGGATGAAGATTGGATCCATCAGCGGATGCTTGCCAGAGGGAGCGGAAATTGGTTCGGGGATCATTGACAGTAAAGCGCAGGATCGTTCCGCTGGGTGACCAGCGAATATCACTGGAAATCCCGCCGTCGTCAAGAGCTGCCGCGGTTCGCTGGCATCGCTCTTCGCCAGAAATATCTCATTCCCTTTGGCGTAGGCCATCCTCTTGCCATCCGGCGACCACGCCGCCACCGAGACTTCTAGGTTACCTAATCGCCGAGGTGAACGTCCCAGTACAGGGACAGTCCAAAGCGGGCCGGCAGTAACGGATCCTTGGGCAGTAGCCATCAGAAGCTCAGACCCGTCCGGTGAGATATCCATCAAGTTGACAAAGCCCGCGTCCTGAAGCGGGGCCGGTATGGGTACCGTCTCGCCACCCGTCACGGAGACTTGAGCGAGAGCGGATGCCCCCTCGACGAAATAGAGCCGCGAACCGTCTGTGAGCACGCCTGATTTGGGCCGGTTCGTGTCCGTAATTTGGACGGTGCGCAGAACGCGCGGCGGTGCAACCGGGCGTGTTAGCAGATACGCGAGAATTGCAGTGATGGCGACGAAAGCGCCGCCGGAGATTGCCGCCCAGGTACGCCATCGACGAGGCGGGCAGGTGGCGTGAACCTCCGGGACCACACGGAGTGAAGCAGCACTGGCTGCTGAGGAACCGGAATCGGTGTCGCGCTTTAGGCGCTTCAGATCGGCGCGTAGTTCGGAGGCCACCTGATAGCGGAGGTCGCGATCCTTCTCCAGAAGCTTGTTAATAATCTCTTCCACTTTCGCCGGAACTTCCGGATTCAAGCGCACCGGCGACGTGGGGGCTTTGTGGAGAATTCCATCGAAGACGGCTACCGTGCTGCTGCCCTGGAAGGCCTGTCGCCCGGTGGCCATCTCATAAAGCACCACGCCCAGGCTGAACAGGTCTGTGCGCGCATCGAGTTCCTCGCCCAGCGCCTGTTCCGGAGACATGTATGCGACGGTTCCCATGGCGGTGCCAGGACTGGTGAGGTCCGCCTCGGCGGCGACCGTTGGCATCGACGTCGCGCCGGCTGCTCCGGCCACAGGCGAGTACCGCGGTGAAAGCCTGGCCAGTCCGAAATCCAGAATCTTTGCCTGCCCTCGCTCCGTCACGAAAATATTCGCCGGCTTAATGTCCCGATGGACGATTCCCTTCGCGTGCGCGGCGTCCAGCGCGTCGGCAAGCTGGATCGCCAGCTCCAGCAATTCGTCGAGCTTGAAGGGCCTGGCGGCAATCCGGTGCTTCAGCGTTTGCCCCTCCAGCAGCTCCATGGCGATAAACGGCTGGCCGTCGTGCTCGTCCACATCGTAAATTGTGCAGATGTTCGGATGACTCAGGGCCGAGGCAGCTTGCGCTTCGCGCTGGAACCGTCCCAAGGCTTGAGCGTCCATCGACATTTCTTCCGGCAGGAACTTGAGCGCGACGAAGCGGTGGAGCTTGGTGTCCTCGGCCTTATAGACCACACCCATTCCGCCGCCACCGAGCTTATCCACGATGCGGTACTGCGAAACAGTTGTTCCAATCATGATTCGGGAGGTCCCTGATGTTAGCACAACAAGTCGACCAACCATGGCAACAAATCTGAGACTCCCGAAATCCCTATCACTGGTTGGGCGAGTCCTGAATGTCTCGTCGGCCACTCGAAAGAGTCCACATGGTCGCGTAGTCGGCACCACGGACTTATCGCTCGCGACGCGCTGAATTTCTACCACGGTGGGCGTGGCGGTGCAGAGGGTTTGGAAAGCGCTAAGCTCGGATAGAGAACGCTTTCTTTGGCAAAGGAGAGATTATGAGCGATACAAGAGCGGGAGACCGAGTAGCATTTTTGCTTCTGGGGGCCGCGATCGGTGCGGCTGCAGCACTGCTGATGGCGCCGGCGTCAGGCGCACACACTCGCAGGAGCTTACGCCGCAAGGGAGAAGAAGTCGCTGATTACCTGATCGACACGGGTAAGGAGTTGGTGGAGACGTGCGAGGATCTCTGCGAGCGCAGCGGGGAGGTGGTTGACGACGCAACCCACGAACTGTCCCGGAAGTATCGCACCCTGCATGAGTACAGCAAGCAATTGGTTGGCGAGGCCGAAACGATCCTCCGCCGTGCGAAAAGCGCCGCCGTCGGGCGATAATCGAGAGGGCGCGCCGACGGGAAAATATAGCGGAACTGGCGGCGATGGCAGCCGCCCAATCAGGCGAGTTCGTGCTGCGATTCATAGCCCGCGCCGGACGAGTCGACGACATGGGCTGCCGAAGACTTGTTGTTCCTAATCCATTTCGGCGCATACGGCAACTTCCGAACGACGACCCGGGTGTCCCAGCTCGGCGAGCATTCTTGTGAACCGTCGGAGGGAGTTCTGATATTCTCCTATCGACGCGCGTAGAATCCCGAAATGGGCATTCTCCATCGGTATGCGATTCATGTCGCTTCCAGCGTGATTACGCTGCGCTTGGGTGCGGCATGGGGGGTGGAGCCCGAGTGGCCGAGGTTTCGGGGGCCGGACGCGAATCCGGCAGTTGCGAAGAAAAGGTTGCCAGAGAAGTGGTCTAAGACGGAGAACGTGGAATGGGCGCGGAGATCCCAGGGCGGGGGTGGTCCTCGCCGATTGTGAACGGGCGTAATGTGTTTCTCACGACGGTCACAACGGAAGGGAAGTCGAAGGTGCCGCAGATTGGGACCGAGTACAGTACGTGGCAGAGCTGGCGAAGCAAGGGCTCAGCGAGCGGGAGGTGCTGGAACCGCTCTTGGGGGACCTGCTGTTGATTGTCAACGATAACAAGAAGCAGCAGTTCATCGCGGCATTCGACACGAAGACTGGCAAGCCGGTATGGCGGACAAACTGGGACTTGGCGGCGAAAGGCGACGGGCCGCAGCGGTCGGCATGGGTTACGCCTTTGTCTGGAAGAACCCGCAACGGACGGAAGTGGTGACCGTCGGGCCTGGAGCTGCGGGTATGCTACATGCCGCGATCGAGAGAACGGTGAGAAACGCGGCCCGATGGTAAGCGGCCGCAAACGAGCGTGCCAGATGAGATCGTTGCATGCCAGGGATTATACGCCTCCCTGCCGCGTCAAGGAATCCCCCATTTTGGAAGGCGACACAGCCGGAGCAGACCAGCCTCAACGAAGCCCTCAAACGCAAAGCCGTTAACCGCCGAGGAGGTCCGAGCGAAGGGGCAGACCTCATCTCAGGAGCTTGGAGGCCGCAAGCCCCCTACTATGCGCGAAGACCTGGGTGGGGAATACGGCGAGCGGAGGAGATAGTGAATATCCAGCGGATTAGAGCCGAAGTCCGGGACGCTACCACGACATTCGGGTGGGTCGAGGTGCACCCTACGACGGAGGGGGGCGGAGATAGTATGTCGGTCAATGACGCCTCTGCGCTCGAAGAGACTCTGGCACGAATCCGTCAGCGCTATACGCTGTACTTCAATCTGCCCGAAGGATTGCAGCAGGGGCAGGAGCGCAACATCGAAGTGGATCTCACAGCTACGGCCCGCCTTCGCCGTTCCGATGCCGAAGTCCGATATCGCCGCGTGTTCATGTCGTCGAATGGCGGCAGCGACGCCGCGCCAGTTCGCGTGACCCATGCGCCCCCCGGCCGCGGCTACTCGATTTCGTCCGCGCCGAGCACAGACACTGAAACCCCGAAGGTGCACCGCCGCCGCGTCGCCGTCAATGAAGACGGCACTGTACCGGTACCCGATGACGCCCCCGCTTCGCCTCCGGTGCAGCCAGCGCCCAGTCCCTAATCCACGAGCCCGACTCCACGGCCCAGCCCGAACGCCAAGCAACAGTAGTTCATGTCCTTGTGCTCCCCAAAAACTTCGGCCGAGCCGAAAACGCGCTTCGGTAAGGTTTAACGTGCAAGGCGCGAAGGCAATATCGGTGATTATTTGTTCAGCGAAAACAAGGCCCAGTTTTGGGGGCCCCCGGCAGACGTCTGCATCGCGCCTTTTCTTCTGGCACGTAACGCGTCGTCACTTGTCGTCACCTGACGCCCGTAACTCTATGAAAACATGGTAGCGCTAACGGGAATCGAACGTGTTACGCGTCAGTACAGTTCAGTTCAGTTGGGTCTAACTCAGTCATTTTACGTCTAGTTGGTACCGGTGCCGACGCCGAAAACCGCGCCACGGACCGCTGGCGTGTTAGCGCGGTGTTAGCGCGTTCACTCCCGAATAGGCCCAGAACCGCGCCAAGACCCGCCGTACAGTGCATGCTCTCACTCGCTAGTCACGGTTACTCGCGAATCGGCATCGCGCCGGAAAGATGCGAGTGCGGTGAGCATCATCCCGGGTAACCGGCCGCCGTTGGCGATCTGGAATGGACCGGGACATTACGGGAGTAATGTTGACCGTCGCTTGCAACCCCTTCCGTTATTACGTACTTGCGGTCCGCTGGTCACCCGTTCACGACTGGATCTCGAATTACAAAAGGATTCCGCAACAGCAATCGGGAGTGGTATCCCTTCCTCAGGATTGGTAGGTACTGCATCGATGGTTGTGCGACGGCGAGTTCCGTTCCTCGTTGTGCCGCGTATTCACATTTAGCACCTGCGTCCGAATCACCGAAAATTCTCGACCAGCATAAGATCGCTGCCGGCCTCATCGAATTGGGTATAGAGAATCCTACGGCCATCGGGAGAAACCGTCAGACCGGATATGACGTTTCGTTCGACTGCCAGCAGCTTCGTGGTCTTGGCGGTGGCGAACTCGTAGACGCCGAGGCCGCTCCGGCCCTTGTCGTCTGCTGCCGAGAAGAAGTAGATTCCCTTTGACCCGACCGTCCATAGCGTAGACGGATTTACGGAATCGAGAACTTTGGTTTCCGGACCGCCCTCAACCGGCATTTTCCACACGCTCAGAGGTAATGGCCATCCTTTGCTGTAGTAGAGGAATTTCCCGTCGGGCGATTCCTGTGGCACATCGCCACCGTTCCGCGTAACCTGAATCGCCCCTCCGCCAGTAGAACGCATCTTCCAGACACCCTTGCCCGAATTGAAGTAGAGCCATTGGCCATCTCGCGCCCAGTACGGAAATTTTCCCCCGCCGGGCGGAGTTGACAGGCGACGCGCAAGCCCGCCGTTTGCATTTACAACATATATTTCGTTTTCTTTTTTCACAACCCAGAAAGCAATACTTCGGCTATCCCAGGACCACTGCAGCGCGCCGATCGGCGGTCCAGCCAACGAAGTCAATTGTGCAGGGTTGGACCCGTCATTGTCACACACCCAGAGTTCCGAAGCCCCAGATCGCTGTGAGACAAACGCAATTCTCTTTCCGTCCGGTGAGAACATCGGCGCGGACTCGGGGCGCGTGGATGCAATGAATTGCGCGGGAGCAGACGGCCGCGAGCCTGGGCCCTGCAAATCGATTCGCCAGATGTTCGTGTCATACTTATCCTCCGAATAAGCCAGCCGGTTCAGTTGCTGTGAGACCGCCGGTGTTGAGGCTTCGCCGGGTGCGAAGGCAAGCTTTCTCGGCGTCGCCTTCGTTGATACCTTTATGCGCCAGAGGCCCGACCCGGCAGTTAATGTGTTCGCAGAGAACACGACTTCCTTTCCATCCGGCGTCCACGTCGGAGCGAAGTTCAATAAGTTCGTCGATCGCAGCCGCGCCGGTTCTCTTTCTGCGGCGTAACCAGCGGCCAGGCGGAGCACGTAAAGGTCAGCTCTGGTTTCTCCATCCTGGAACCGGGCAAAAGCCAAAGTGCGGCCGTCCGGCGAAAACGCGGGAGTTGTGTCGCCATCGCCCATTGGTCTGGAGGGCGGGTTCGTCAACTTTCGCTGCTCTTGCGTATCCACCGAAAGCAGAAAGAGGGCCGGTACCGGATCTCCGCTGGGAAACGCGATCCATTTCGAGTCTGGCGCCCAGGCCAGGTATGGTCCCGGTAATTCTCCCCAGAACGTGCCGGCTATGTCCGCCAATACCCGCTCGCGTCCGCCACGTTGCGGGACAATAATCAGTGCGGCCTTGCCGGGAGCGACTTCCCGGAGGAAGGCGACGAATCGCCCATCAGGAGACCAAGCCGGGCTAAACTCTCCCCCTGCCGTGACCGTCAAACGGGACGGCGGCTCCACGCCGATTTGCTTGACGTAGATCTTGCATTCCTTCCCTTCTGGACACCATTGAAAGGCCACCTGGGTGCCGTCGGGAGAAAAGCTTGGGAACTCCTCTGTTCCGGGATAGCTGGTTAGGGGAACGGGGACGAGCGCAGCTTCCGGGACCGGCGCACTGAATCGGACGATCCAAACTACGGCCATCGCTACCGCCAGCACCAGCGCCAGTCCCGCAGCCCACAGCAGCTTGCGGAAGCGCCTCGGACTGGCGGGCCTCGCCTTTTCCAGCGCCCCCGAATCCGACTCCTGCTCTATTTCCTCCAGCGCCACCTCCAGGTCCTCCATGTGCTGGAAGCGGCGCGCGGGATCCTTGCGCAGGCAGCGCGTCAGAACCTTGTCCAGGTCCGGTGGCAAGCCACCAGCGAGTTCGCCAGCCGGCTTGGGCTCTTCTTTCAGAATCGCGGCCAGCGTTGCGGCGGTCGAGTCCCGCTCGAACGCCCGCTTGCTGGTCACCATCTCGTACAGCACCACGCCGAAACTGAAAATGTCTGAACGCCCGTCCAACTTCTTCCCTTCGGCCTGCTCCGGTGACATGTAAGCCACCGTGCCGAGGACGGCACCCGTATCGGTTTCGGGACCCATCGTGTGCGTGGAACCGGCCTCCTCGCCCGCGGCCCTCTCGGTCCGTTTCGCCAGACCGAAGTCCAGCACCTTCACCAGCCCGGCGTCGTTGACCATGATGTTGGCTGGTTTCAGATCCCGGTGGAGGATGCCCGCCCGGTGCGCCGCGGCCAGCGCGCTCGCGATCCGGACGGCGTGCTTCAATGCGTCCCGGAGCGGCAGTCCTTTGCGGCCGATCAGCTGGGCCAGCGTCTTGCCCGAAACCCACTCCATGGCGATGAAATCCACCCCGCGATCCGAACCGACTTCGTAGATCGTGACGATGTTCGGGTGGTTCAGGGCCGAGGTGGCGCGCGCCTCCTGCATGAGCCGCCCCATGCGATCCGGATCGGCAAGGGCGTCCGGCGGAAGCATTTTCAAGGCCACCTTCCGGCGCAGTCGCGTATCGTAGGCGCGGTAGACGGCTCCCATGCCGCCTTCGCCGCTTTTGGCCTCTATGCGGTAGTGCGCCAGCATGTCGCCGGGAGCGAGTTCTGTATTGCTGCCTTCCAGGAACTCCGGCAAGGGGCTGGGCAGGCTCGGCTGCGCTGCACTGGCCAGAAGCCTCTCGATGTCGCGGCGCAGCGCTACATCGCTGCCGCACGCGTTTTCCACGAAGGCGGCCCGCTCGCCGGCGGGCTTCTCCAGCGCCGCGCGAAACACGTTCGTAATGCGCGCCCATCGTTCTGGGGTCACTCCAAGCCCCCTCCGGAAAGCTCCGCGTGCAACCAGCCCTTCGCCACCGCCCAGTCGCGTTTTACCGTCCGCGGTGAAGTCCCGAGTGCCTC
>Ga0310810_10000842_pt1 | contig 31140 bp, 31 predicted proteins | sample NCmetagenome_FD_207641 | JGI IMG/M metagenome (GOLD analysis project Ga0310810, IMG submission 207641) | Soil microbial communities from experimental microcosm in Duke University, North Carolina, United States - NC | ecosystem: Engineered > Artificial ecosystem > Soil microcosm > Unclassified ... | reverse complement strand
CGCCACCGTGGCGGACGTCGAGCGACGCACGAATCGCCTGCTCTCGGTGAACGGCACGCGCACGGTCGCCTCGTTCCACCGTGAGCTGGGGCGGATCCTGTGGGAGTACTGCGGCATGGCGCGCGACGCGGCCGGCCTGAAGAAAGCGATGGAGCTGATTCCACGGTTGCGCGAGGAGTTCTGGCGCGACGTGACGATCCCCGGCAGCGGGGGCGAGCTGAATCAGACGCTCGAGCACGCGGGACGCGTCGCCGACTTCCTCGAGCTCGGGGAGCTGATGTGTCTCGACGCGCTGCACCGCGAGGAGTCGTGCGGCGGCCACTTCCGGATCGAGCATCAGACGCCGGACGGCGAGGCGCTCCGCGACGACGAGCACTTCGCCTACGTGGCGGCGTGGGAGTATGCCGGCGAGGGAAGGCCGCCCGTGCTCAACAAGGAGCCCCTCGTGTTCGAGAACATCAAGCTCTCGCAGCGGAGCTACAAGTGAGCGGATCGATGAACCTGACGCTGCGCGTGTGGCGCCAACCGGGGCCGGATTCGGCGGGCACCCTGAAGGAATATCGCGCGACCGACGTGAGCCCCGACATGTCGTTTCTCGAGATGCTCGACGTCGTCAACGAGCACCTGATCGAGCAGGGCGACGTGCCGATCGCCTTCGATCACGACTGTCGCGAGGGGATCTGCGGCTCGTGCGGGATGATGATCAACGGAGTGGCGCATGGCCCGTCGCGCGGCACGGCCACCTGCCAGCTGCACATGCGCAGCTTCCGCGACGGCGACACGATCGTCGTCGAGCCGTGGCGCGCGAGCGCCTTCCCGGTGATCAAGGATCTCGTCGTGAACCGGAGCGCGTTCGACCGGATCATCGCGGCGGGGGGCTTCATCACCGCGCCGACGGGGAGCGCGCAGGACGCCAACACGACCCTGGTGGCCAAGCACAGCGCGGATTCCGCGATGGACGCCGCGGCGTGCATCGGCTGCGGTGCGTGCGTCGCCGCGTGTCCGAACGGCTCGGCCTCGCTGTTCACCGGGGCGAAGATCACGCATCTCGGCATGCTTCCGCAGGGGCAGCCCGAGCGCGCTCGGCGCGCGTTGAACATGGTGGCGCAGATGGACGAGGAGGGCTTCGGCGGCTGCACCTTCTTCGGCGAATGCCAGGAGGCGTGTCCGAAGGAGATCAGCATCGAGGTGATCTCGCGCATGAACCGCGACTTCCTGCACGCGTCGGTCACCGCGCACGCGCCGGCGGCGAAGGAAGGCGCGGAGGGCTGAGCGCGGTCCACTGGCCCGCTTGGTGCACGCCTCCCCGGTCTCGCACGAGGAGGAGACGATGGTCGACAAGCCGACGGACGAGAGGTCGTTCCCCCGCGACCGCTACGCCGATCCCGAGACCGCGCTCGGCGGTGCCGACGCGGTGGAGAAGACGACGTACGTGGCGGGGAAGGGCACCGACCCGGAGGCCCGGCGAGCCGAGCCGGCGGCGCGCGTGCGGACCGGCGCCCGCATCGGCACGACCTGGATCATCCTCGCGTTCTTCGTCGTCGCGGCGATCCTCGTCTATCTGCTCGGGTTCGGCCGCTGACCGGCTCAGAGCCGCGGGAGGGTCACCCCGTGCTGGCCCTGATACTTCCCCTTCTTGTCCCGGTACGAGATCTCGGGCTCCTCGCGCCCCTCGAAGAAGAGCACCTGCGCGATCCCTTCGTTGGCGTAGATCTTCGCCGGCAGGGGTGTGGTGTTGGAGATCTCGAGCGTCACGAAGCCCTCCCACTCCGGCTCGAACGGCGTGACGTTCGTGATGATGCCGCAGCGGGCGTAGGTGGACTTGCCGACGGTGACGGTGAGAACGTTTCGCGGGATGCGGAAATACTCCACGGAGCGGGCGAGGGCGAAGCTGTTCGGGGGCACGATGCAGACATCCCCCTCGAACTCGACGAAGCAGCTGCTCTCGAACTGCTTCGGATCGACGATCGAGTTCAGCACGTTGGTGAAGATCCGGAACTCGCGCGCGACGCGCATGTCGTAGCCGTAGCTGCTGACGCCGTACGAGATCACCCCCTCACGGACCTGGCGACCCTCGAACGGCTCGATCATGCCGTGCTCGGTAGCCATGCGGGTGATCCAGCGGTCGGACATGATGGTCATGCGGGGTGGGCTCGGGAGAGGAGGGAGTCGCGGAAGGTCGGAAGCGGCGCGAAAGGTACGCGGGGCGCACGCGCTTTGCCACGAACGACGGCGGACAGTTCATGGTGAACGGTGAGCGGTTCGTCGGTTGGCTGTTTCTCGGTCGGCGGTCGGCCTGGGGACAGTTCCTGCGTCTCACGGGCCGCCGTCGTCGTTCCTGCCCGCTGACGTGAACCGTTCACCGTCGACCGCGAACCGCTCACTGCTGTTCCCAACTGCGCACCGTCGTTCCACGCCGTTGACACTGCTTCGACGCGCTGGGTAAGTTCAGGCGCTGCGACTTAGTGAAAGTTTTCACGAAGTGCGGAGACTCATGGCACGAACGTACTTTCCGGTCCTGCTGCTCCTGGGATTCGTCGTCGCCAATGCGGCGCTGATCCTCCTGATCTCGCACCTGACGCTGCGCCCGCGGCCCACCGCGGAGAAGCTGACCGCCTACGAGTCGGGCATGCCGGTCATCGGCGACGCCCGCGATCGCTTCTCCGTGAAGTTCTACATGGTCGCGGTGCTGTTCATCATCTTCGACATCGAGACGGTCTTCATGATCCCCTGGGGCGCCGAGTTTCGCCGGCTCTCCTGCGGGGCCGACCTCGTCGCCGGTGCCTGCCCGCAGGGCCATCTCTCGTTCTTCGGCCTCTGGGAGATGATCGTGTTCATCGCGATCCTCCTCGTCGGGTTCATCTACGTGTGGAAGAAGGGAGCACTCCAATGGGACTAGATACCCGTCGGGTGGAGACGGGGGTCGACGCCGGCCCGGGCTCGCACGAGAGCTGGGTGACGACGAAGCTCGATTTCCTCGTCAATTGGGGGCGCGCCAACTCGCTGTGGCCGATGCCCTTCGGCACGGCCTGCTGCGCGATCGAGTTCATGGCCACCGCGGCCAGCAAGTTCGATCTCGCGCGGTTCGGCATGGAGCGCATGAGCTTCTCCCCGCGACAGGCGGACGTCCTCATCTGCGCCGGCCGCGTGCCGTTCAAGCTCGCCCCCGTGCTGCGCCGGATCTGGCAGCAGATGCCGCAGCCCAAGTGGTGCATCTCGATGGGCGCCTGCGCCTCGTCGGGCGGCATGTTCGACAACTACGCCGTGGTGCAGGGGATCGACACGATCATCCCCGTCGACGTCTACGTGCCGGGCTGCCCGCCGCGTCCCGAAGGGCTCATGTACGGCATCATGATGCTCCAGGCGAAGGTGAAGAAGGAGCGGATGGCCGACCAATCGCTCCGCAACGAGATGGAGCCGGATCCCGTCAGCAAGCTGTACATCCCGCCGCCGCTCATCGACGAGGTCTCCGAGCCGTTCGGCAACTCGGTGCATCAGACGCGGTCGGGGCTGTGAGCGAGAATTTCCTTCCGGTCGTCGCGGGGCACGCGGAAGGCGCCGCGGTCGCGCCGCCGGCGACGCCGCGCGCGGTGCCCTATCAGGGGGGCGCCGAGAACCCGACCGCCGCGGCGCTGCGCGATCGCTTCGCCGGCGCCGTGCAACGCGTCGACGTCGTGTGGGGCGAGACGACCGTCATCGTCGACCGGAGCAGCGTCGGAGCGCTCGTGCACTGGCTGCACGACGACCCGACGCAACGCTACGACTACCTCTCGGACATCACCGCCGTGGAGTTCCGCGATCTCGACCGGCCGATCGAGGTCGTCTGGCATCTGCGCTCGCTCCCGTACCGCCGATTCCTCCGGCTCAAGGCGCTGATCCCGAAGGGGCAGCCGCTCGTCGTGCCGAGCGTGTGGGACGTGTACAAGGGCGCCGATTGGCTCGAGCGCGAGTGCTACGACATGTTCGGCATCCGCTTCGACGGCCATCCCGACCTGCGCCGCCTGCTGATGTGGGAGCAGTACAAGGAGGGCTATCCGCTGCGGAAGGACTTCCCGCTGCGCGGGCGGTTCAGCCGGTCGGAGCAGCTCCGGCAGATTCTGGCGCAGAACCCCGAGGCGAAGTACTCGATGGAGGAGCTCTCGGTGCTGGAGGCGTTCGACGAGCTCTCCCTGGAGCAGCGGCAGCGGCTGCGCCGCGGCGAGCCGGTGGGAGAGTAGCGCATGGCGACGAAGACACGCACGGTCGAGGTCGAGCTGTCGACGACGGGGCTCGACGCGCAGGGACGCCCGCAGCGCGTCCCGCTGGCCACCGACGACGCCGGCAACCTGGTGCCCCTCGCCCCGCCGCCCGCCCTCGAGCCCGAGCTCGAGGGCGAGCACATGCTGATCAACATCGGTCCGCAGCACCCGGCCACGCACGGGGTGCTCCGGCTCGTCCTCGAGCTCGACGGCGAGACGGTCGTGCGGTGCGTGCCGCACATCGGCTACCTGCACTGCGGCTTCGAGAAGATCGGCGAGTACCGCCAGTACAATCAGATCATCCCCTGGACCGACCGCGAGGACTACCTCAACAGCCCGGGGAACAACGTCGCGTTCGCGCTCGGCGCGGAGCGGCTGTTCGGCATCGAGATCACGGAGCGGTGCAAGGTGCTCCGCGTCATCGCGATGGAGCTCTCGCGGCTGATCTCGCACTGCGTCTGGCTCGGCACCTTCTGCATCGACATCGGCGCGTTCACCCCCTTCCTCTGGATCTTCCAGCAGCGCGAGCGCGTCTACACGATGCTCGAGAGCTGGATCGGCGCGCGGCTCACCACGACGCTCACGCGGGTCGGCGGGATGGGCGCCGACATCCCGGACGGATGGACCGAGGACCTCGCCCACTTCGTCCGCACCTTCCCGAAGGTGCTCGAGGAGTGCAGCACGATGCTGACGAAGAACGCGATCTGGGTCGGCCGCACGGTCGGGCTGGGGGCGATGTCGGCGGAAGAGGCGGTGAACTACGGACTCTCCGGGCCGATGCTCCGCGCGAGCGGCGTGGCGTACGACGTCCGCAAGGACTTCCCGTACCTCGACTACGAGACCTACGACTTCGACGTCCCGGTGGGCCAGGCGGGCGACGTCTACGACCGGTATCTCGTGCGCATGGAGGAGATGCGCCAGTCGATCCGCATCCTCGAGCAGGCGCTCGACCGGCTTCCCGACGGACCGGTGAACGTCGACGACCCCCGGGTGATCCTGCCGCCCAAGTCCAAGGCGACGAGCGACATGGAAAGCATGATCCATCACTTCAAGCAGGTGATGGAGGGCCCGCGTCCGCCCGTCGGGGAAGCGTACGTCGCCGTGGAGAGCCCCAAGGGCGAGAAGGGCTACTACATGGTCTCCGACGGCACGCCGAAGCCGGTGCGCTGGCGCATCCGACCACCCTCGTTCGTGAACCTCTCGGCGATCCCGAAGATGGTCGAGGGCCACCTGCTCTCCGACGTGATCGCGATCAACGCGAGCATCGACATCGTGATGGGGGAAATAGACCGATGAGCGCGCCGCACGAGATGGGCGACCTTCGCGCGCCGGGCGATCTGCAGCACGGCCTGCACCCCGCCACGCCGTACGAGCCGGTGTTCACCGGCGCGCGCCGCCAGGAGCTCGACGAGCTGATCACGCGCTATCCGACCAAGATGGCCGCGCTCCTGCCCGCGCTCTGGATCGTGCAGGAAGCGCGCGGGTGGGTGAGCAGCGAGGGCATGGCCGAAGTGGCCGAGGTGCTCGATCTCACCCCGGCGTACGTGAAGGGAGTGGTCACCTTCTACACGATGTACCACCAGCATCCCGTCGGGCAGCACTTCATTCAGGTCTGCACCACGTCGCCGTGCAACGTGTGCGGCGCCGAGGACGTGGTGAACGCGCTGCTCAAGCACACCGGGTGCGAGGAGCTCGGCATCACCTCCGCCGACGGCAAGTACACGGTGATCGAAGTCGAGTGCCTCGGCGCGTGCGGCTTCGCCACGCCGGTGATGGTCAACGAGAAATACATCGAGTCGGTGACGCCGGAGACGGTGCCCGCGCTCCTCGCCTCTCTGGGCTGACATGGGGTTCCCGCACACGCCGCACGAGCGCGAGACGCTCGTCCTCTCGAAGTACTTCGGCGATCCCGACGCGATCAGCCTCGACGGCTGGCGCAAGCGCGGCGGCTACGAAGCGCTGCGCACGGCGCTCGGGATGTCGCCGGCGGAGATCGTCGCCGTCGTTCATGAAGCCCGGCGACGGTAAGCCGCACTACCTCTGCTGCAACGCCGACGAGTCCGAGCCCGGCACGTTCAAGGACCGCGAGATCATGCGGTGGACGCCGCACGCCCTCGTCGAGGGATGCGCGATCGGCGCGTACGCGATCGGCGCCGAGGTGGCGTACGTCTACATCCGCGGCGAGTACACGGAGCCGATCGAGCGGATGAACGCCGCCTGCCGCGAGGCGTACGCGGCCGGGATCCTCGGCACGAACGCGATGGGGACCGGCAAGACGGTGCACGTCTACGTGCACAAGGGCGCCGGCGCCTACATCTGCGGCGAGGAGACGGCGCTCATGAACTCCCTCGAGGGGCGCCGCGGCAACCCGCGCATCAAGCCGCCCTTTCCGGCGGTCGCGGGCCTCTTCGGCCAGCCGACGACGATCAACAACGTCGAGACGCTCGCCGCGGTTCCGCACATCCTCGTCAACGGCGCCGAGTGGTACAAGAAGTTCGGCCGGCCCGACAACCCGAAGAGCACGGGGACGAAGCTGTTCTCCGTGTGCGGCAACATCCGGAAGCCGGGCAACTACGAGGTCACCCTCGGGTTTCCCTTCAAGGATTTCCTGTACGACCTCTGCGGCGGACCGCTTCCCGGACGCGAGTTCCGGGCGATCATCCCGGGCGGGATCTCTGTGCCGATCCAGACGCGCGAGGAAGCCGAGAACTCGCCGATGGACTACGAAGGGTTCGTCGCCAACGGCACGATGCTCGGCTCGGGCGGCGTGATCGTGATCGACGACGCGCAGAACCTCGTGAAGCAGATCGCCCGCGCGGCGCGCTTCTTCGCCCACGAGAGCTGTGCGCAGTGCACGCAGTGCCGTGAGGGCACGGCGTGGTCGACGCGGATCCTCGAGCGCATCGTCGCCGGCGAGGGCTCGGCGGAGGATCTGGACACGCTGCTCGACATCGGCGAGAACATGACCGGCAAGACGATCTGCGTGTTGAGCGATTCGTGCGCCACGCCGATCGCGTCGGGGATCCACAAGTTCCGCGGCGACTTCGAGGCGCTGATCAAGAAGAAGACGGTCCACATGGTGCCAGCGCAGGTGGCCTGATGGCGGATGTGAAGATGGTGAACCTCACGATCGAGGGGCGGCCGGCCAGCGTGCCGGACGGCACCTCGATTCTCGAGGCGGCGAAGACGGTGGGGGTGCTGATCCCGCACTACTGCTATCACCCCGGCCTGCCGGTGGCGGGCGTGTGCCGCATGTGTCTCGTCGAGGTGGAGAAGGCGCCGAAGCTCGCGCCCTCCTGCGCGACGGCGGCCGCCGAGGGGCAGGTGGTCCACGTCCACTCGGAGAAGGCGCTCGAAGCCCGCAAGGGCGTGCTCGAGATGTTGCTCATCAACCATCCGCTGGACTGCCCCATCTGCGACCAGTCGGGGGAGTGCGAGCTGCAGGACTACACGTATCACGAAGGACGTGCCGAAGGCCGGCTTCGCGACCCCAAGCGGTTCAACCCGGTGGAGGACTTCGGCGGCGACGTCGTCTACGTCACGAACCGATGCATTCTCTGCACGCGCTGCGTGCGGTTCATGGACGACGTCGCCCACGAACCCACGCTCACGGTCGCCGAGCGCGGCGACCGCGCACTGATCGCGAAGTTCGAGGGACGAGACCTCACCCACGCATGGGCGGGGAACGTGATCGACCTCTGCCCGGTGGGCGCGCTGCTGTCCAAGGACTCGCTCAACAAGGCGCGAGCCTGGGAGCTCGACCGGGCGGCGTCGGTGTGTCCGAATTGCTCGCAGGGATGCAACATGATCGTCGAGACGCGCGACAATCAGATCGTGCGGCTCCGCCCTCGGCCGAACGACCAGGTGAACGAGTTCTTCATGTGCGATCACGGCCGGCTGAGCTACCGATGGCTGAACCGGAAGGATCGCGTCGAGGTGCCGCTCGTGCGCCAGGCGGGCGTCCTCGCGTCGGCCGACTGGGAGATCGCGCTTCGCGCCGCCGCGAGTGCGCTCGCGGGCAAGCGCGCCTTCGTGCTCGCGTCACCCAATCTCTCGAACGAGACGTTGTTCCTGCTCTCCAGGCTCGCGAGCCGCACGGGCGGGCGCGGCGCGTTCCGTGTGCCGCAGGGAGACGAGGCGCCGCTGCCCGGCGTCGGGGATCTCGCGCTGCGCCGCGACCGCGCGGCGAACGGCCGGGGCGCGGAGCTCGTCGGCTTCACGCGGAGCGACACGCCGCTTTCCGGTCTCGGCGCCGGTGACGTGCTCGTCGTCGCCGACGAGGAGCTCGCGCAGCTCGATGCGGGCGACGCCGCCCGAGCGGGCGCGATCATCGTGATCGGCACGACGCTCCCCGCGTGGGCGCGCCACGCCGCCGTGGTGGTGCTGCCGATCGCCAACTGCGTGGAGGAGGAAGGGACGTTCACGAATCTGCGCGGCCGGGTACAGCGCTTCTTCCAGGCGAAGGCGGCGCCGGGCGTGGCGCGACCGAGCTACTTCGTGGTCGGCGATCTCCTCACCGCCATGGGTGAAGGCGCCGGCTACTGGACGGCGGGGCAGGCGTTCGACGCGCTCGCCGCCGCGGTGCCGGCGTTCGGCGGCCTGTCGTACGACGGGCTGGGCATGCGCGGCGCGATGATCGCCGGCGCGGCAGCGAGCGCGGGAGCCACCGCATGACGAGCGTCCACGCGCTGTTGCAGGCGGCGGTACCGGGGAGCGAGCCACACGCCATTCCCTGGTTCCTCTTCACGCTCGTGAAGCTGATCGTGGTCTTCTCGGTGTACATGGTCGGCGTCGCCCTGCTCACGCTGGCCGAGCGCAAGATCTCGGCGTGGATCCAGGACCGGCACGGCCCGAACCGGGTCGGCTGGCACGGCATCGGCCAGCCGTTCGCCGACGGGCTCAAGAACTTCGTGAAGGAGGAGACGTACCCGTCGGCGGCGTACATGCCGCTCTTCATCCTGGCGCCCGTGATGGCGTTCATTCCGGCGCTGGTGACGTGGGCGGTGATCCCCTTCGCCTCGCCGTGGGACTCGCGGTGGGGCCGGATCGAGATGGCGCTCGCACCGCTGCCGATCGGGTTCCTCTTCATCCTCGCGATCGCGTCGCTCGGGGTGTACGGGATCGTCCTCGCGGGATGGTCCTCGAACAACAAGTACTCGCTGCTCGGCGGGCTCCGCTCGAGCGCCCAGATGATCTCGTACGAGATCGCCATGGGGATGAGCACCATTCCCGTGTTGCTCCTGGCGGGCAACGTGTCGATGAACGCGATCGTGAACCAGCAGGCGTTCGAGACGTGGAACGTCCTCAACCTCACGATCGCGTTCTTCATCTTCCTCGTCGCCGCGTTCGCCGAGACGAACCGGCTTCCGTTCGATCTCCCCGAGGCCGAGTCGGAGCTGATCGCCGGGTACCACTCCGAGTACAGCGCGATGAAGTTCTCGCTCTTCTTCATCGCCGAGTACGCGAACATGGTGACGGCGAGCGCGCTGATGGCGACGCTGTTCTTCGGCGGGTGGGACATCCCGTTCACCCTGTGGGACAACGTCGCGCCCTTCACGTTCCTCAAGACCTTCCTGACGCTCGGTTGCTTCGCGACGAAGATCCTCTTCTTCGTGTTCCTGTACATGTGGATCCGCTGGACGCTGCCGCGCTTCCGGTACGACCAGCTCATGTCGCTGGGCTGGAAGCTCATGTTGCCGCTGGCGCTGGGGTACATCGTCGCCGTGGCGGGGACGGTGCTGACCCTCGACGCGCTCGGCTTCGCGCGGGGCTCGGTGCCGTTCCACCTCGGCCTGATTCTGCTGAACGTCGCGGCGGTGGTGGTCCTGTTCATCCTGCTCGATCGTGGCCGGGTGATCAGCCCGGCGTACTCGCGGCTCGCCCCGCGCGAGGTGGCGAGGCTGCGCGCCGTGAGCACGCCGAGCGAGGCGTCCCTCCTTCCCGAATCCGGAGACTGATGTCCATCGGCGTCAAGGTCGTCGAGCGGCCGATCGAGCAGACGAGCTACGTGCGCGCCACCCTCACCGGCATGGCGCACACGCTCAAGCATCTCGTCAATCCGGAGCGCGTCACGACGCAGTATCCGGAGCAGAAGGAATCGATCTCCAAGCGGTGGCGGGGCACGCACCGCATGCTCACGACGGAGGATGGCAAGGCGAAGTGCGTCGCCTGCGGCCTCTGTCCGAGCATCTGCCCCGCGAACTGCATCAAGCTGGTCCCCGGCGAGGACGAGAAGGGGAACCGCTACCCGCTCGTCTTCGAGATCGACGAGTTCCGCTGCATCTTCTGCGGCTACTGCCAGGAGGTGTGCCCCGAGGAAGCGATCCACGTCGGCCGGCACTACGAAAACGCGGAGTACAGCCGCGAGGGGTTCGTCTACGATCTGGAACGGCTGATGGCGCAGACCCACCCCGTGTGCGAGATGTGGGATCCGGCGGATCCTCGGGGGGAATGATGACCCACGGGGCGCTCCCGCTGTTCTACGTCTTCCACTTCTATCTGTTCGGGATCCTCGCGATCGCGTCCGCGCTCGCGTTCGTCACGCGGAAGAGCCCCGTGGCGGCGGTGCTGTGGCTGGTGAACACGATGTTCTGCCTGGCCGCGCTGTACGTCCTGCTCGACGCGCAGTTCATCGGAGTGATCCAGGTACTGGTCTACGCCGGGGCGATCATGGTCGTGTTCCTGTTCGTGATCATGCTGCTCAACCTCGGGCATCCGTCCGACGTCGACGACGTGCGCGGCACGTGGTGGAAGCTGGCGGGAGGACTGGTGGGTCTGGCGCTCCTGGCGCAGGTGTTCGCGATCACGCGGCCCCGCGTGCCCGAGTCGCTGACGCTGCCGGCCGGGACGATCGCGAATCAGATCGCGGCGACCGGGGCGATCGCGCCGGTCGCCGGTCCGCTGTTCCGCGAGTATCTGCTGGCCTTCGAGGTGACGAGCGTGCTGCTGCTCGCCGCGGTGGTGGGCGCGGTGGTGCTCGGCAAGCGCCGGGAGCGTGCCCATGCTCGCTGAGTCGCTGTTCTTCAGCGCGGTGCTGTTCACGATCGGCGTCGTCGGGGTGCTCACGCGGCGCAACGCGATCATCATCTTCATGTGCGTCGAGCTGATGCTCAACGCCGTGAACCTCACCTTCGTCGCGTTCGCGCGGGTGTACGGGGCGGGGGGACAGGTGTTCGTCTTCTTCGTCATGACCGTCGCGGCGGCGGAGGCGGCGGTCGGACTCGCGATCATCATCGCACTGTATCGGCACCGGCAGACGGTCGATCTGTCGAACATCAATCTCCTCAAGGGCTGATGCTCCTCCAGCAAGCCGGACCGGCGGGAGCGCACCCGCTGAGTGGAACGGTGGCGGACTACCTGTGGCTGCTGCCGCTGCTGCCGCTGCTCGGATTCGTCGTGAACGGGTGGCTCTCGCTGGCGTCGGCGTATCGAGCCGGCCCGACCGACCCGGGCGCCGCGCACGGCGCCGACGGGCAGGATGGGCACGCGGCGCACGATGCGACGGGGGGCGGCGCGCACGGCGACGATCATCATCCGGTCGCGCGCCACCGCTACGCGGGGCTGGTGAGCCTGATCGGCCCGGGGGTCCTCGCGGCCGCGTTCGTGCTCGCGGCGCTCATCTTCCTCGCGATGCGTTCGGCGGCCGACGTCCACACGCCGTTCGTGCAGACGTACTTCGCCTGGATGCCCGCCGGCGATCTGGCCCTCGACGTCGCCTTCCAGCTCGATCAGCTCTCGATGGTGATGATTCTCATCATCACCGGGGTCGGCGCGCTCATCCACCTGTTCAGCGTCGGGTACATGCGCGACGATCCGGGCTACGCCCGGTATTTCGCCTACCTGAACCTGTTCGTGTTCTTCATGCTCGTGCTCGTCCTGGGCGCGAGCTACCCCGTGTTGTTCATCGGCTGGGAAGGGGTGGGCCTCTGCTCCTACCTGCTGATCGGCTTCTGGTTCAACGACAAGGCGAACGCCGACGCCGGGAAGAAGGCGTTCGTCGTCAACCGGATCGGCGACTTCGGCTTCCTCATCGCGATGTTCATGCTGTTCGCGAATCTGGGACGGCTCGACTTTGCGGGGGTGAACGCCGCGGCCGCGAGCCTCCCGGTCGGCGGTCCGGTCGTGACGGCGATCTGTCTCTTCCTGTTCCTCGGATGCATCGGCAAGAGCGCGCAGATCCCGCTCTACGTCTGGCTCCCCGACGCGATGGCCGGCCCGACCCCGGTCTCCGCACTGATCCACGCGGCGACGATGGTCACGGCGGGGGTGTATCTGGTCGCCCGCAGCAACCTGCTCTTCGCCATGGCGCCGGTGGCGAGCCTCACCGTCGTCGTGATCGGCGCGGTGACGGCGATCTTCGCCGCATCGATCGCCCTCAAGCAGTGGGACATCAAGAAGGTGCTGGCCTATTCGACCGTGTCCCAGCTCGGCTACATGTTCGTCGGCGTGGGGAGCGGTGCGTACGTCGCCGGCATCTTCCACCTGATGACGCACGCCTTCTTCAAGGCGCTGCTCTTCCTCGGCTCGGGCTCGGTGATCTACGCCATGCACGCGGCGTATCACGCGACGCACAGCCACGACGACGCGCAGGACATGCGCAACATGGGTGGCCTCAAGCGCTACCTGCCGGTCACCTGGATTCTCATGTGGGCGGCGACGCTCGCCATCGCCGGCGTGCCGCCCTTCTCCGGCTTCTTCTCGAAGGACGAGATCCTCGGCTCGCTCTTCCTCCGCGCGGGGCATTCCACGCTCGCCGAGGCGCACTGGCTCGGCATGCCGGGGAGCGTCGTCCTGTACGTCGCGTACGTGCTCGGACTGGCCGCGGCGTTCATGACCGCCGTCTACATGACGCGGATGATGCTCTACACCTTCCACGGACCGAATCGGACCGGTGACCGCGAACGCGAGCACCTGGCGGAGTCGCCGTGGATCATGACCGGTCCGCTCGTCGTGCTCGGCGTGTTGAGCGTCGTCGGCGGATGGTTCAACCTGCCCGCGCTCATCCCCCTCGGGCCCGTGGGCGCGCTGGACCGCTGGCTCGAGCCGGTGGTCGGCGCGTCGGCGCTGCGGATCACCGGCGGCGCGCCGGTCGAAGCGTCGCACGGAACGGAGATCGCGCTCATCCTCGTGGCGGTCGCCATCGCGCTCGCCGGCATCCTGCTCGCCGTCGTTCGGCTCAAGCCGGAGCGTCTGGTGCCGAAGGTGGAATCGCCGGCGGAGCACGGTTTCGAGAAGGTGCTCGCCGACAAGTACTACGTGGACGAAGCGTACGACGCCGCCATCGTCCAGCCGCTGGTCGGCATCTCGCGCGGGTTGCTCTGGCGCGGCGTGGACGTCGGCATCATCGACCGGCTGACGCGCCTCATCGTGCAGAGCAAGGACGACGACCAGGCGGTCGGGACGAGCGTGCCGATGGGCGGGTGGCTCACGCGTGCCGTCGGCTACCTCGGGTCGCAGCTCCAGTCCGGACAGACCGGCACGTACGCCTGGGTCCTCGTCGTCGGCGTGCTGTTCGTGCTCGGCGCCTTCACCTTCCGCTAACGCGATGCGCGCGCTCCTGCTCTCGATCGGGTACCAGTACTGGATCCTGCCGGTGCTGCTCGCGCTGCCGCTCGTGGGCGCGGTCGCGGTGCTGCTCACGGGCCGCGCCGGCGCCGACGGCGAGGACGAGGTGGTCTCCGGCGCCGCACGCGCGCCGCGCTCGCTGGCGACGATCATCTTCGCGATCGAGTTCCTGCTCTCGCTCGGCCTCTGGTGGTCGTTCGAGCCGACCTTCGCCGGATGGCAGCAGTCGTTCGACCGGGCGTGGATCCCCGCGTGGGGAATCCGCTTCACGCTCGGCCTCGACGGCATCTCGCTGATGATGGTGCTGCTCACGACCTTCATCATGCTGCTGTCGTCGTACGGCAGCTTCACCTACATCCGGCGGAAGACGCGCGCCTACTACGCGCTGCTGCTCGTGCTCACCACGGGGATGCTCGGCGTCTTCATGGCGCTCGATCTCTTCCTCTTCTACGTGATGTGGGAGGCGATGCTGATCCCGATGTACTTCATCATCGGGATCTGGGGGGGCACGCGCCGGATCTACGCCAGTCTCAAGTTCTTCATCTACACCTTCCTCGGCTCGCTGCTCATGCTGGTGGGGATCGTGTATCTCGGCAACGCGCAGCCCGGGGGCGTCGCGAACTTCTCGTACGACGCGATTCTCGCCAACGCCCATCTCTCGTCGCGTGCCGCGCTCTGGCTGTTCGGCGCCTTCTTCCTCGCCTTCGCGGTGAAGGTGCCGATGTTCCCGCTGCACACCTGGCTCCCCGACGCGCACGTCGAGGCGCCGACGGCGGGGTCGGTGGTGCTCGCGTCGATCATGCTCAAGCTCGGCACGTACGGCTTCCTCCGGCTCGCCTTGCCGCTCTTCCCCGGTGCCGCGATGCATCCGACGGTGCGCACGGTGGTGCTGGTGCTCGCCGTCATCGGCATCGTGTACGGCGCGCTCATGTCGATGGTGCAGCCCGACTTCAAGAAGCTCGTCGCGTACAGCTCGGTGAGCCATCTCGGCTTCGTGATGCTCGGCATCTTCGCGCTCACCGTGGAGAGCGTGCAGGGTGCGCTCATGGTGATGATCAACCACGGCATCTCCACCGGCGCGCTCTTCTTCCTCATCGGCATGATGTACGAACGCCGCCACACGCGCATGCTCGATTCGTACGGTGGGATCGCGCGTGTCGTGCCGATGTTCGCCGCCCTGCTCACGCTCGTGTCGTTCAGCTCGATCGGCCTTCCGGGCACGAACGGATTCATCGGCGAGTTCCTCGTGCTGCTCGGCGCCTTCCGTACCACGCCGGTCCTCACGTTCATCGCCACGGTCGTGGTGATCCTCGCCGCGGTGTATCTCCTGTGGGCGATCCAGCGGATCCTGTTCAACCCGTTGGACAAGGTCGAGAACGAGCACATGCCCGACCTCAACCGCCGCGAGCTGCTCGTCATGGCGCCCCTCGTGGCGCTCATCATCTGGCTCGGCGTCTATCCGGCGCCGGTGCTGCGGCGCATGGAAGTCTCGTCGGAGAAGTTCGTCCGAACGGTCGAGACGAGGGCCGCGGGTCGCATCGACTTCGCGAGCGAGGGCCGCTGACGATGCGCTACTTCGATCTCGCCAATCCGGCGCACCTCGCGGGGGTGCTCGTTCCCGACCTGATCCTCATGGGCGGGGCGATGCTCCTCCTCGTCTTCGCCGTGTGGCGGCGCGAGTCCGCCGAGCACCAGCGCCAGGTCGGCGTCCTCTCCATCGTGCTCGCCGTCGCGACGCTCATCGCGGTGTTCATCGCGATGTACCGGCCGATCGTCGCCACCGACGGCCCGATCGCCGTCGATACGTTCCGCTGGCTGATGGACGTCGTCATCCTGCTCGGCACCATCGGCGCCCTCGCGCTGGCGATCGACGACAACGACCGGCTCGGCAGCACCACGGCCGAGATCCACGTGCTCATCCTCCTCGCCTCGTCGGGGATGATGCTGCTCGCCGCCGCGCGCGATCTCATGATCGTGTTCCTCGGCATCGAGCTGATGTCCATCTCGGTGTACGCGCTCGCCGGAATCGACCGCCGGAGCGAGCGCTCCGCCGAGGGGGCGCTCAAGTACTTCCTGCTCGGTGCGTTCTCCACGGCGTTCCTGCTGTACGGGATCGCGCTCGTGTACGGGGCCACCGGCACCACGGGGCTGCACGAGATCCGGATGCGCGTCGCCGAGCATGGCCTGTCGGGCAATCCGCTCCTCCTGATCGGGATCGCGATGCTGCTCGTCGGCTTCGGCTTCAAGGTGTCGAGCGTCCCGTTCCACATGTGGGCACCCGACGTGTACGACGGCGCGCCCAATCCGATCACGGCGTACATGGCGGCGACGGTGAAGACCGCCGCGTTCGCCGCGTTCCTGCGCGTGTGGCTCGAGGCGTTCGCCGGCGAGTTCGGGATCTGGCACCGCGCCGTGGCGGGACTCGCGATCGCGACGATGATCTTCGGCAACGCGATCGGGCTCCAGCAGCGGAACATGAAGCGGCTGCTCGCCTATTCGTCGATCGCGCACGCGGGGTTCATCCTCGTCGCCCTGGCGGCGAACACGCCGCGCGGCGCCTCGGCGATGCTCTTCTACCTGCTCGCGTACACGCTGGCGACGTTCGGCGCCTTCGCCGTGCTCGTCGTCCTCTCGCGCGGCGATGCGCCGGTCACGACGACGGATCTGAGCGGGCTGTGGACGGTGCGCCCCTGGCTCGCGGCCGCGATGACCGTGTTCATGCTCGCGCTGATGGGCTTCCCGATCTTCGGCGGGGCGGGGTTCCTCGCCAAGTGGTTCGTGCTCCAGGCGGCGCTCTACGCGCCGACGCCGCAGATCACGCTCGCGGTGATCCTCGTGCTCACGACGGTGATCTCGGCCGGCTACTACCTCTACGTCGTGATGGTGATGTTCATGCGGCCGCGCCCCGCCGGCGCGACGCTGCCGCCCGAGACGCGCGGCTGGACGCAGTTCGTCATGGTCTCGTGCGCCGCCGCGCTGCTCGTGATCGGCGTGATGCCGCAGCTCGCCGTGACCTTCGCGCGCGCGGGCGAAGCGCCGTTCAAGACGCTCGAGGCGTCGGCTGCCGCATCGCCACCGGCTCCCGCAGCAACCGACCTCGCCGGCATCGGTCGCTGACCCGCCCGGGGCGACCGGCCCCGGGATCTCGCCTCGCTGCCTTCCCGACGTGACCATCGCTTCCGGCATCTTTCGACAGAACGACATCCGCGGGATCGTCGATCGGGATCTGACGGTCGAAGCGGCGCACGCGATCGGCCGCGCCTACGCCGCGTTGATGCGCGATCGAGGGGTGCGCGGCGAGGTCGCCGTCGGGCGCGACAACCGCCCGAGCGGCACGACGCTCCGCGACGCGCTCGTCGCCGGCCTCACCGAGGGCGGCGTGGGCGTCGTCGACATCGGCGTCGTCCCCACGCCGCTGCTCTACTGGAGCCTGTTCAACCTCGGCGTCGCCGGCGGCATCCAGATCACCGGCTCGCACAACCCCGCCGAGTACAACGGATTCAAGCTCTGCCTCGGGAGCGAGTCGCTGCACGGCCACGACATCGGCGAGCTGTACGCGCGCATCGCCGCGCCGGCGGTGAGCCCGGCGGGCCGCGTCCGGACCGAGGACGTCGTCGACCGCTACGTCGCCGACGTCGTCGCGCGGATCGGCCGCATCTCGCGGCCCGTGCACATGGTGTACGACTGCGGCAACGGCGCCGGCGCGCTCGTGGCGCCGCAGCTCTTCCGCGCGCTCGGCCTCGAGGCGGTGGGACTGTTCGCCGAGAGCGACGGCACCTTCCCCAACCATCATCCGGATCCCACCGTCCCCGAGAACCTCGAGGACCTGATCGGCGCCGTGCAGCGCGAGCGTGCCGAGCTCGGGATCGCCTTCGACGGCGATGCCGATCGCATCGGGCTGGTCGATGGCGCGGGCCGCATCATCTGGGGCGACCATCTGCTCATCCTGTACGCGCGCGATCTCTTCGCGCGGTCGGGGCGGGGCAGCGCGGTCATCTTCGACGTGAAGTGCAGCCAGGCGCTCCCGGACGCGATCGAGAAGGCGGGCGGCGTGCCGGTGATGTGGAAGACGGGGCACTCGCTCATCAAGGACAAGATGAAGGAGCTGCGCGCGCCGCTCGCCGGTGAGATGTCGGGCCACATGTTCTTCGCCGACGGCTACTACGGCTACGACGACGCGCTCTACGGCGCGGCGCGGCTCCTCCGCCTCGTCGCCGATGCGGGCCGCTCCGTGCGCGAGCTCCTCGCCGACGTCCCGGAGTTCGTGAGCACGCCGGAGATCCGCGTCGACTGCGGCGACGACGTGAAGTTCGGCATCGTCGAGCGCGCGGTCGCCCACTTCCGCGCGCGGCGCGACGTGATCGACGTCGACGGCGTGCGCGTGCTGTTCGGCGACGGCTGGGGACTGATCCGGGCGTCCAACACGCAGCCGATTCTCGTGACGCGGTTCGAGGCGCGCTCGGAGGCGCGGCTCGCCGAGATCCGCGCCGAGATGGAAGGCTGGCTGCGCGAGCAGGGCGTGACCGTCTGACGTGACCAGACGGCGAGTCGTCATCGGCGCGCTCGCCGCCGCGGCGCTCGTCCTCGCGCTCGGACGGTGGGGGAGCGAGCAGTACGCCGACGCGCTCTGGTTCGACGCGCTCGGCGCGGGCGAGGTCTGGCGGACCCGCTTCCTCACGCGGCTCGGGCTGCGCCTCGCGTCGTGCCTCGCCGCGAGCGCGTTCGCCTTCGTGAACCTCTACGCCGTGCGGCAGTCGGTCGTCTCGCTCGTGCTCCCCCGCCGCATCGCGAACATCGAGATCGGCGAGGAGGTGCCGAGCCGGTATCTGCTCCTCGCCACGCTGGGGCTCTCTCTCCTCCTCGGGCTCGCGCTCACGATGCCCGGCGAGGTGTGGTGGGTCGCGACGCTCGCGCGCGTCGGCCAGCCCTTCGGCGAGAGCGATCCGTACTTCGGCGCCGATCTCGGCTTCTTCGTCTACTGGCTGCCGCTCGAGACGCAGCTCTACTACTGGGCGATGGTGACGCTGCTCGTCGTCATCGGCGTGGTGGTGCTCCTCTACGCGCTGACGCCGAGCCTGCGCTGGTCGCGCGGCGCGCTGTACGTGTCCGCGTACGTGCGGCGGCACTTCACGATGCTCGGCGGCATGCTCCTCCTCGGGCTCGCGTGGAGCTACCGGCTCGGCATGTACCGGCTGCTCGCGGAGGGAAGCGGACCGGGTGGGGCGTTCACCTCGATCGACCAGCGCGTGACCGTGCCGGCGACGCTCGTGCTCTCGCTCGTCACCCTGTGCGCGGCGGTGATCGTGCTCTGGGCCGGCTGGAGCGGGCAGATGCGGCTGGCCTTCTTCTCCGTGAGCGCGGTGCTGCTGCTCTCGCTGATCGCGCGCACCGTGGCGCCGCTCGTCGCGCGCCGGTCGGCCGATCCCGACGCGGCCGACCGGCAGGAGCGCCCGTATCAGGCGACGCGGCTCGGCTACACGCGCCGCGCCTTCGGCGTGTATCGCATGCGCGCCGAGTCGCTCGGCACCGGCTTCACGAGCGCGGAGTCGCTGAGCCGCCGCGTCGGGGTCTGGGACGCCGCCACCCTCCGGCGCTACGTCGAGCGCGAGCGGCACGTCGACGTCGTCGGCTCCGGCGCCGCGTGGGCGCCCGTCGGCGACGGGCTCGCCGCGCTGTTCGTCGAGCGCGCCGAAGAGGGAGTCGCCGGCGGCCGCGAGCTCTGGGGAGTGAGCAGATACGCGGCGGCCGGTGCCGATGCCCACGGCGAGCCGATCCGGCTGCCATCCGCGCGTCCGGCGGACGACGTCCCGCTCGACGAGCCCGCCGTGTACGGCGGCGCGCCGGACTCCGTGCTCTCCGATTCGCTCGAGCGCATCGCCGGCGTCGAGATGGTGAGCACGCGCTCGCGCCTCGCGCACGCGTGGGCGCTCCAGAATTTCCGGCTCCTGTTCGGCGATCTGCCGCGCGACCGTCCGACCATGGTGCGCTGGCGCGACGTGCGCGCGCGCGTGCGGATGCTCGCGCCCTTCTTCGTGCAGGGGGGCGACGTGCTCCCCGTCGTCGCGAGCGACTCGCTCTACTGGGCGCTCGATCTCTACGCGGCGTCGGACGCCTACCCGCTGGCGCAGCGCTTCCACCTGCTCGACGAGGATCGCGGCTACTTCCAGCATGCGGCCACGGCGCTCGTGAACGCGGAGACGGGGCGCGTGCGGCTCGTGCTCGCCTCGGCGCCGGAAGTGGTGACGACGAGCTGGGCGGCGCGCTTCCCCTCGCTGTTCGTGCGCGCGTCGGCGCTGCAGCCGGCGCTCCAGGCCGCGCTTCCCCCCGCGCTCGACGGCGCGGTCGCGCAGACGCTCGCCTTCTCGGTCGCCGGCTTCCGCGGCGACAGCCTCGAGATCCGGCACCCGGCGTCGCTCGACGCCGCCGACTCCGCCTCGTCGCACGAGCCGATGCGCGTCGCGATGCCCGGACTCGGCGTCGCCGCGCTCTGGACGCTCCTCGACGACCAGGAGCGGGTGCGCGGCGTCGTTGCCGCCGGCGGGGGCGCGGGGCGCGAGACGAGCTGGATCCCGCTCGCCGACGACGCGAGGCGCTGGCCTGCCGTCGTCGACCGGCTGCGCGTCGCCGATACGGCGTCGCACGACGGCACGATCGTGCACGGGCCGGTGCGCGTCGTGCCGCTCGCGGGGAAGCCCACCTATTTCCAGGCCGCGTTCCGCTGGCGGGCCGGCTCGAGCCCGGTGCTCGCGCGCGTCGCCAGCCTCGTCGGCGATAGCGTGCGTACCGGTCCGACGCTCGCCGCCGCGCTCGGTGTCGCGGACTCCGCGCGCGCCGCGAGCGCGGCGACCGCGGTCGACCTGCGCACGCAGGCGGAATCGCTCTACCGCGACATGCGCGACGCGCTGCGGCGCGGCGATTGGGAGGCGTTCGGACGCTCGTTCGACGCGCTCGGTGCCACGCTCAGGCCGGCGCCGCGGTGAGCTTGATCCCGCTCGGAGCGCGGCCTAGCTTGCGCGGGCTGACGCGATGACGCCGCCCCCCGATGCTCCGACCGCCGTGATCGCGCTGGGGGGCAACGCGCTCGCTCCAGCCGGCGAGCGGAGCACGATCTACGACCAGTTCCGGCACACGCGCGAGAGTCTGGGACCGATCGTCGAGCTGGCGCGAAGCGGCTGGAACGTCTGCGTCGTGCACGGCAACGGTCCGCAGGTGGGCGACGAGCTGGTGCGCAACGAAGTGGCGCGCGACGAAGCGAGTCCGCTGCCGCTCGGCGTGCTCGTCGCGGCGACGGCGGGCTGGATCGGCTACATGATCCAGCAGTCGATCGAGAACGCGCTGCGGCGTGCGGGCTCGGCGCGCGAGGTCGTCACGATCATCACGCAGGTGCAGGTCCGGGCCGACGATCCGGCGCTCCGGCATCCGTCGAAGTTCATCGGCCAGCCGCTCACTCCGGAGCGGGCCGAAGAGCTTCGCCGCGAGGGACACGAGGTGAAGGCGGATGGGCGGGGCAACCTGCGGCGCGTCGTCGGCAGTCCGGTGCCGCAGGCGATCCACGAGCTCGGCGTGATCAAGCGGCTCGTCGAGCGCGGCACGATCGTGATCGCCTGTGGCGGTGGCGGCGCGCCGATTTACGAGGACGCACGGAAGGGGTGGGAGGGACTGGACGCGGTGATCGACAAGGATCTCGCCGCGGCGGTGCTGGCGCGCGATCTCGGCGCGCGGCTCCTCATGATCCTCACCGACGTCGACGCGGTGTACGCGGACTGGGGCACGCCGCGGCAGCGGCCGCTCCCCCGGCTGACGATCGAGGAGGCGGAACGGATGGACGGCGCGGGGGCATTCGGCGAGGGCAGCATGGCGCCGAAGGTCCGCGCGGCGATCGACTTCGTGCGGCGCACCGGCGGCCGCGCGATCATCACGGTCCTCGACCGCGGCCAGGCCGCGGTGCGCGGAGAAGCAGGAACGACCATCACAGCGGAGACGGCGTGAACATCCACGAATACCAGGCCAAGGAGCTGCTGCGCGCCGAGGGCGTGCCGATCCCTCCCGGCGAGATCGCCACCACCCCCGACCAGGCCGAGGCCATCGCCAGGAAGATCGGCGGCACCGTCGTCGTCAAGGCGCAGGTGCACACCGGCGGCCGCGGCAAGGCCGGCGGCGTGAAGCTCGCGAAGTCGCCCGCCGAGGCCCGCGAGGTCGCGAGCAGGATCCTCGGCATGACGATCAACGGCCTCACCGTGCAGACGGTGCTCGTCACCTCGGCGGCGGAGATCGCGAGCGAGGCGTACGTCGGGATCATCCTCGACCGCGCGAGCAAGCGGCCCGTGTTCATGGTCAGCCCGGCCGGCGGGATCGACATCGAGGAGGTCGCGGCGAAGACCCCCGAGAAGATCCTCAAGCTCCCGATCGATACGCGCTACGGGCTGCAGCCCTACCAGGCGTCGGAGCTCGGCTTCTTCCTCTTCGACGACGTGAAGCAGGTACGCGCCGCCGCGAAGATCATGACGCAGCTCTACCGCGCCTTCATGAAGAACGATGCATCGCTCGCCGAGATCAATCCGCTCGTCGTCACGCCGGCGGGCGAGGTGCTCGCGCTCGACGCGAAGATCTCCATCGACGACAACGCCCTCGATCGCCACCCCGAGCTCGCCGCCCTGCGCGACGAGAGCGCCGAAGCACCGAGCGAGGTCGCGGCGCGCAACGCCAACCTCACCTTCATCAAGCTCGACGGCGACGTGGGCTGCGTCGTCAACGGCGCCGGCCTCGCGATGGCGACGATGGACCTCGTGAAGTACTACGGCGGCGAGCCGGCCAACTTCCTCGACATCGGCGGCTCGTCGAACCCGGAGAAGGTCGTCAACGCGCTGCGCATCATCACCGCCGACCCGAGCGTGAAGGTCATCCTGTTCAACATCTTCGGCGGGATCACCCGCACCGACGACGTCGCGAACGGCATCGTGACGGCGACGAAGGCCAATCCGCTGAAGATCCCCATCGTCATCCGGCTCACGGGCACGAACGAAGAGATCGCCATGAAGATCCTGCAGGAGAACGGCTTCACCGCCTCGGCCGACATGGACCAGGCGGTCGAGCAGGCCGTCGCGCTCGCGACGTCGTCCGCCGCGCCGAACGCCGCGAGGGGCGCATGAGCATCTTCATCGATCGCTCCACGACCGTGATCGTGCAGGGGATCACCGGCCGCGACGGCAGCTTCCACACGAAGCAGATGATGGAGTACGGCACGCGCGTCGTCGGCGGCGTCACGCCGGGAAAGGGCGGCCAGACGTTCGAGGGCGTCCCCGTGTTCGACACCGTGCACGACGCCGTGAAGGACACGGGCGCGAACACGTCGGTGATCTACGTGCCGCCGATGTACGCTGCGGACGCGATCATGGAGGCGGCCGACGCCGGCATCGCGTTCATCGTCGCCATCACGGAAGGGGTCCCCGTGCTCGACATGACGCGCGTCCATCCGTTCGTGAAGGAGAAGGGCGCGCGGCTGCTCGGTCCGAACTGCCCCGGGCTGATCACGCCGGGCCAGTCGAAGGTGGGGATCATTCCCGGGCGGATCTGCACGCCGGGCAGCATCGGCGTCGTGAGCCGCTCGGGGACGCTCACCTACGAGGTGGTCTACCAGCTCACGCGCGCGGGACTCGGCCAGAGCACCTGCGTCGGCATCGGCGGCGATCCGATCAACGGCACGAACTTCATCGACTGTCTCGCGGCGTTCGAGGCCGATCCGCAGACCACCGCGGTGGCGATGATGGGCGAGATCGGCGGCACCGACGAGCAGGAGGCGGCGGCCTACGTCCGCCGCTCGATGACGAAGCCCGTCGTCGGGTTCATCGCGGGGCAGACGGCGCCCCCGGGCCGTCGCATGGGCCACGCGGGCGCGATCATCTCCGGGTCGTCGGGCACCGCGGCGGAGAAGATCGAGGCGTTCCACGCCGCCGGCATCGGCGTCGCGAAGCGGCCCCTCGACTTCGTCGAGCTGCTCCGCGCGCGGATCTGACGCGCGCGCACGCGTGACGTGAAGCTGCGCGACTTCCTCTCGACGGAGCGGACGCTGGTGCCGCTGCGGGCGCGCACGCTCGACGAGGCGGGCGCGCAGCTCCTCGCGCGCGTCGTCGCGGCGCGCGAGGTGCTCGATCCGCAGAAGCTGAGGAAGCGCGCGGCCGACGCGCGGCCGGAAGACACCGTGGCGATGGGCGGCCGCGCGTTCCTCATGCACTACCGCACCGATGCGGTGGGGCAGGTGCTCGTCGCGCTCGGCGTGTCGGAGGCGCCGCTCTGCCGGCAGCTCGCCGGCGAGGCGGAGGAGTGCGCGCGCATCGTGCTCCTGCTCGCCGCGCCGCCCCGACTCGCCGCGCGCTACCTCCAGGTCGTCGGCGGCTTCGCGCGGCTGCTGCGCCAGCGCGAGGTGCTCGACGAGATCCTCGCCGTCCCGGACGCCGCGGCGCTCGTCGGCCTCGCGCCGTTCGCCGCGTACGCGCTGCCGGAGCAGCTCACCGTGCGCGACGTCATGAGCGACCATCCGCGCACCGTTCCTGCCGACACGCCGCTCAGGGAGGCGGCGCGCCTGCTCGTGCGCACCGGGCTCGGCGCGCTCCCCGTGGTCGACGACGAGACGCGCGTCGTCGGCATGGTGAGTGAGCGTGAGGTGATTCGCCACCTGCTGTCCACGCACGTGTTCGGCGGCGCCGACGTCCGCGCGGCGATCGCGCCGGGCACGGCGACGAAGCGCGTGCGCGACGTGATGTCGCGCCAAGTGATGTGCGTGGCGCCCGAGCAGCCGATCGCCGAGGTCGCCTCGCTCATGAGCAACAAGGACGTCGACCGTGTCCCCGTGGTCCGAGAGGGCCGGCTGGTCGGCTTCCTCACCCGCGGGGACATCGTTCGCAAGCTGATCGGCAACTGACCGGGGCCCGCCCCGCGCACCCACGAGGACCAATGGCTGGCAACACCACGCTCACGATCATCAAGCCGGATGCGTTCGGCGCCCAGAAGGCGGGAAAGATCATCGCCCTCCTCGAGGAGAAGGGGTTCGCCGTCCGCGCCGCCCGCGTCATGCAGCTCACGACGGCGCAGGCGGGCGAGTTCTACGCGGTCCACCGGGAGCGCCCCTTCTACGGCGAGCTGGTGCAGTTCATGACCTCGGGCCCGTGCATGCCCATGGTCCTCGAGAAGGCGAACGCGGTGGCCGCGCTCCGCGACGCGATCGGCGCCACGGACCCGGCGGAAGCGGCGGCCGGCACCGTTCGGAAGCTGTACGCCGAATCGAAGGGGCGGAACGCCATCCATGCCTCCGATTCGGACGAGAACGCCGGGCGCGAGGCCCGTTTCTTCTTCGCCGAGACCGACCTGATCCAGGGCTGAGCCGGCGCGATCGCGCGGTGCGCCGACGTGCGGCGCGCGGCGCCGTCGCGACTTGATAAGTCCAAGCGAGACAAGTAGTTTAAACGGCTATGCTGTCCTTTGACATTCGGTCTCTCTCCGACCGCGCCGTCGTCGTCGACGATACGCTGTCGCCGAACGATCCCGTGTGGGAGGAGGGGGACCCGAAGCCGTCGGCGCCGCTGCGAGTGAAGGGGCGGCTCTCCCCGGCGGGGACCGGCCAGTTCTACTGGCACGGCACCCTCGAGGGAGATGCGACGCTGGAGTGCCGCCGCTGTCTGAGCGACGCCTCGGCGCACGTGTCCGACGAGGCCCATCTGATCTTCGCCGAGCCGGGAACGCTCGGGGTCGAGGACGACCCCGACGTCTACCTGCTCGACGAGCGGGCCACGGAGCTCGATCTGCGGCCCGCGCTCCGGGAACAGTGGTTGTTGAACGTCCCAGCGTATGCGTTGTGCCGGGACGATTGTCAGGGCCTGTGTCCGACGTGCGGGGCCGAGCTCAATCTCGGCCCCTGCGACTGCGCGCCAACCTCGACGGACGCCCGTTGGGACGCGCTGCGGAAGCTCAGCGAGGAGCAGCACTGAGTCGTCTCGTTCCTCCCTCAATTCTCGACCTGACCAATGGCCGTCCCGAAGCGCAGAACATCGAAGCGAAAGAAGCGCGCCCGCAACACGCACAAGGCCGCGCCCGTGATCGCGATCCAGAAGTGCCCCCGCTGCCAGGCGATGAAGCGCCCGCACCACGTGTGCGCCGAGTGCGGGTACTACCGCGGTGAGCAGCGAGTAGCCGCCAGGGAAGCCTGATCTTGGCGCGGATCGCGTTGGACGCCATGGGGGGAGACTTCGCTCCCCAGGCGACCGTAGCCGGCGCGCTGCTCGCGCTCGCCGAGCTCGATCCCGCCCACAGCATTCAACTCGTCGGCAGCACCGCCGTCGTGGAGGCCCAGTTGCGCGCCCTCCTCGACGGCGAGCTTTCGTCGCATGCTGCGCAGCGCGACCGCCTCGCCATCGTCGAGGCACCCGACGTCATCGAGATGACGGACAAGCCCAGCGCCGTCGTGCGCGGGAAGCCGAACAGCTCGATGGCCGTCGGGCTGCGGCTGCAGGCCGACGGGCAGTCCGACGCCTTCGTCTCGGCGGGCAACACGGGCGCGCAGATGGCGGCCTCGATGGTGCTCCTGCGCCTCCACGCGGGGCTCGACCGGCCCGCCATCGTCACGCTCTTCCCGTCCGCGCGGAAGCCCGTCGCCGTGCTCGACTCGGGCGCCAACGTCGACTGCTCGCCCGAGGAGCTCGTGCAGTTCGCGCGGCTCGGCGCGACGTACGTCGAATGCGTGCTCGCGCGCCCCAACCCCGCGGTCGGGCTGCTCAGCATCGGCGAGGAGCCGGAGAAGGGGAACGCCGTCACGAAGGAAGCGCACGCGCTCCTCCAGTCGGCGGGGCTCAACTTCATCGGCAACGTCGAGGGCCGCGACCTCCCGGCGGGCGGCACCGAGAGTCACCCCGTGGACGTCGTCGTCTGCGACGGCTTCGTCGGCAACGTCGTGCTCAAGTTCTACGAGGCGATCGCGCCGCTCATGATCGGCACACTCCGCAACATCGGCGTGACCGCCGAGCAGCTCGAGGCGGGGCTCAAGCACCTCGACTACTCCGAGTACGGCGGCGCGCCGCTCCTCGGCGTGAAGGGGGTCAGCATCATCTCGCATGGAAAGTCCTCGCCGCGCGCGATCAAGAATGCCGTGAAGGTCGCGGTGCAGGCCGTGGTGAGCGGCATGAACGAGCAGATCGGCGCGCGGCTCGCCGCCGCGGAGAGCGCGGCATGAAGCGTCCCGTGGCGTACGTCGCCGGCACCGGCCGCGGCATCCCGCGCAAGGTGATGACGAATCACGATTTCGCGGCGCTCGGCCTCGAGACGTCGCACGAGTGGATCGTCGAGCGCACGGGGATCGTCGAGCGGCGGATCGCCGCGCCGGACGAGACGACGTGCAGCATGGCGGCCACCGCGTCGCGCCAGGCGATGGCCGCCGCGGGGGTGCATCCGGGGGAGCTCGACGCGATCGTCCTCAGCACGGCCACCCCCGATCGCCTGCTCCCCGCGACCGCGGTCGATCTGCAGGCGCAGCTCGGCGCGACGCGCGCCGCGGCGTTCGATCTCTCGGCGGCGTGCACCGGCTGGCTCTACGGCATGACCGTCGCCGAAGGGATGATCCAGTCCGGCGTGATCGAGACGGCGCTCGTCGTCGGCGCGGAGAAGATGAGCGCCATCGTCGACTGGCAGGATCGCTCCACGTGCGTGCTGTTCGGCGACGGGGCCGGCGCGGTCGTGCTGCGCCGCGCGCCGAGCGCGGGCACGCGCGGCATCCTGAGCACCTTCCTGCGCAGCGACGGGACGCTGGCCGAGCTGCTCTGGCGTCCCGCCGGCGGCGCCGCGGTGCCGTTCAGCGACGAGGTGCTGCAGGATCGCTCCTCGTACGTGAAGATGGCGGGGCGCGAGGTGTTCAAGCACGCGGTGCGGCAGATGAGCGAGGCGTGCGACCGCGCGCTCGACGGCGCGAAGCTGACGGGCGCCGACATCGACGTGCTCATCCCGCATCAGGCGAACAACCGGATCATCGAAGCGACGGCGAAGCACGCCGGCGTGCCGATGGAGAAGGTCTACGTGAACGTGGACCGGTACGGCAACACGTCGTCGGCGTCGATTCCGATCGCGATCGACGAGGCCATCGAGCGTGGCCGCATCCGGCCCGGCACCACGGCGCTGATGTGCGCCTTCGGTGCCGGCTTCACCTGGGGCTCGATGGTCATCCGCTTCTGAGCGTCATGCCGAACGTCGTGCTGCTCTTCCCCGGGCAGGGCTCGCAGGCCCCCGGGATGGGAAAGGATCTCGCCGAGCGCTTTCCGGTCGCGCGCGAGCTGTTCGAGGCGGCCGACGTCGCCGTCGGCGCGCCGCTCTCGGCGCTCTGCTTCGACGGCCCCGCCGACGAGCTGACGCGCACCGACAACGCGCAGCCGGCGCTGCTGGCGCACGGCGCCGCGGCGTGGGCGGTCGTTCGCGACGAGCTCGCGCCGCGCGTCGTCGCCGCGGCGGGGCATTCGCTCGGCGAGTTCACCGCCTACCACGCGGCGGACGCGCTCCCCTTCGCCGAGGCGGTCCGGCTCGTGCGGCGTCGCGGCGAGTTGATGCGCGAGGCGGGGACGCGCCGGCCGGGCGCGATGGCCGCGGTGCTCGGCGCGCCGACGACGACCATCGAGGAGATCTGCCGCGAAGCGACCCTCGGCGCCGGCCTCGTGGTGCCGGCCAACTACAACTGCCCGGGACAGGTCGTGATCAGCGGCGAGGTGGCCGGGGTGGAGCGCGCGATGGAGCTCGTGAAGGTCGCGAACGCGAAGGCGAGACGGCTCAACGTGAGCGGGGCCTTCCACTCGCCCCTCATGGAGTACGCCGTGCCCGGCCTCGGCGCGGCGCTCGACGGCGCGGTGTTCGCCGACGCGCGCTTTCCCGTGTACGCGAACGTGAGCGCGCAGCCCGTGACCGACGCCGCGCTCGCGCGCCGGCTGCTGCTCGAGCAGCTCACCGCGCCCGTGCAGTGGACGCGCACGATCGAGTCGCTCGCCGCGCTGCATCCGGACGCGCTGTTCGTCGAGCTCGGCCCGGGCACGGTGCTGAAGGGCCTCGTGAAGAAGATCGCCCCCGACGTCGCGGTCGCGAGCTGCGGCACGGGAGCGGACGTCGAGGCACTCCTCACGCTCGTCGCCGCGTGAAGATCGATCTCTCGGGGCGCACCGCGCTCGTGACGGGCAGCACGCGCGGCATCGGCCGCGCGATCGCCGAGACGCTCGCCGGCGCCGGCGCGCGGGTCGCCGTCGTCGGCCGCGATGCGGCGCGCGCGGGGGACGTCGCCTCGGTCATCGGCGCGGAGGCGCGGGGCTTCGCGTGCGACGTCGGCGACGTCGCGTCGGTCGCCGCGCTCGTGGAGAACGTCGAGCGCGCGTTCGGCCGGATCGACATCCTCGTCAACAACGCGGGGCTCACGCGCGACAACATCCTCTTCCGGCTCAAGGACGAGGACTGGGACGCGGTGCTCGACGCGAACCTTCGCGGTGCGTTCGTCGCCATCCGCGCCGCCGCCCGCGGGATGATGAAGCGGCGCTGGGGACGGATCATCAACATCGCGAGCGTCGTCGGGATCATCGGCAACAAGGGGCAGGCGAACTACGCCGCCAGCAAGGCCGGCCTGATCGGGCTCACGAAGTCGGTCGCGCGGGAGCTCGCGTCGCGCAACATCCTCGTCAACGCCGTCGCGCCGGGCTTCATCGAGACCGACATGACCGCGGCGATGAGCGACGAGGCGCGCGCGACGCTCGCCGGCCAGATCCCGCTCGAGCGCCTCGGCGCACCGGCGGACGTCGCGGCGGCGGTCGCGTTCCTCGCATCGGACCTCGCCTCGTACGTCACCGGCCAGGTCCTCGTCGTGGACGGCGGGATGGCGATGTGACGTCGACGCCGGCCGCGCCGGACTGACTTGAGAATGAACTTTCGCTAGCTTTCACGCGTTCCAACCCTACAGGAGCCCACCCCCATGGCCGACAACGCCCAGAAGGTCCGTGACATCATCGAAAAGGAGCTCGGCGTCGAGCGCGACAAGATGACCGACGAGGCCAGCTTCATCGAGGACCTCGGCGCGGACAGCCTCGACATCGTCGAGCTGGTGATGGAGTTCGAGAAGGAGTTCAACATCGACATTCCGGACGAGGACGCGGAGAAGCTGCGCACCGTCGGGGACGCGGTGGCGTATCTGAACACCAAGGTCGGCACCTGATGCGTCGTCGGGTCGTCGTCACCGGCCTCGGTGCCATCACGCCGCTCGGCAACGACGTGGCGACGACCTGGCGCGCGATGCAGGCGGGGGTCTCGGGCGCGGCGAACATCACGAAGTTCGACGCGTCCACGTTCCCCGTCCGCTTCGCGTGCGAGGTGAAGGGCTTCGATCCGTTGAAGACGATGGAGCGCAAGGAGGCCAAGCGCGCCGACCTGTACGCGCAGTACGCGGTCGCCGCCTCGGTGGAGGCGATGGCCGACGCCGCGCTCACGCCCGGCGCGTACGAGGTCGACCGCACCGGCGTGATCATCGGCAGCGGGATCGGAGGCCTCAAGAGCTTCGAGGAGCAGCACGACGTCTACCGGGAGCGCGGGCAGAGCAAGATCAGCCCGTTCTTCATCCCGATGTTCATCGCCGACATCGCGGCCGGCGTGGTGTCGATGCGCTTCAACGCGCGCGGCCCGAACTACGCCACCGTGTCGGCGTGCTCCACCAGCGCGCACGCGATCGGCGACGCGTTCCGCACGATCCAGTACGGCGACGCCGACATCATCATCAGCGGCGGGGCCGAGGCGACCGTCACGCCGATGGCGATCGGCGGCTTCGCGAACATGACCGCGCTCTCCGAGCGCAACGACAGTCCCGCCACCGCGTCGCGTCCCTTCGACCTCACCCGCGACGGCTTCGTCATGGGCGAGGGCGCCGGGATCGTGATCCTCGAGGAGCTCGAGCACGCGCGCGCGCGCGGCGCCCGCATCTACGGCGAGGTCGTCGGCTATCGCGCCTCCGCGGACGCCTACCATCTCACCGGACAGCTCCCCGAGCACGAGGGGCTGCAGCGCGCGATGCGCGGCGCCCTCGCCGACGCGGGGATGCGTCCCGACGAAGTGGATTACGTCAACGCGCACGGCACGTCGACGCCGCTCAACGATTCGAACGAGGCGATGGCGATCGCCAAGGTGTTCGGCGAGGCGGCGCAGCGCGTGAGCATCTCGTCCACCAAGTCGATGACCGGGCACATGCTCGGGGCGGCCGGCGCGGTGGAGTTCATCGCGTCGACCCTCGCCATCCGCGACGGCGTCGCGCCGCCGACGATCAACTACTGCACGCCGGATCCGGCGT
>Ga0310810_10000841_pt1 | contig 31148 bp, 39 predicted proteins | sample NCmetagenome_FD_207641 | JGI IMG/M metagenome (GOLD analysis project Ga0310810, IMG submission 207641) | Soil microbial communities from experimental microcosm in Duke University, North Carolina, United States - NC | ecosystem: Engineered > Artificial ecosystem > Soil microcosm > Unclassified ... | reverse complement strand
ATGGGGAAGCATCATCGTCGTAATAGAAAAAGGGAAAGAAACAAAGAAGGAAGAAACCTATGTTACTGAGCTCGGAGGTGGTGACAAACATACGACAAACAACAGAATGGAGCTTACAGCTGCAGTTGAAGGTATATCACATACGCCAAAAGGCTCGCGCATCTTACTCCACACTGACTCGTCATACGTCATCAACGGCATCACTAAATGGATCCATGGTTGGAAGAAAAATAATTGGATCACCAAAGCAAAAGAAGATGTGCTCAACAAAGATCTCTGGATCAAGCTCGATGCATGTGCAGCAGATCGAAAAGTGGAATGGAAGTACGTCGGCGGTCACATCGGCATCCTTGGCAATGAGCGCTGCGATCACATCGCCACGGCTTTTGCCGACGGCCGACACATCAAGCTCTATAAAGGCGCACTCTCTCAATATGACCTTCCTGACATTCTCAACGTTTCACATAATGAAGCAGATCTGAAGAAGAAAAAGTCTAGCTCATCCAAGTCGAGCGCAAAAGCATACTCGTATGTGAGCATGGTCGGCGGCATCATCGAGACACACAAGACGTGGGCAGAGTGCGAAAAGCGGGTGAAGGGCGTAAAGGGGACGCGTTACAAAAAATCCATCAGCAGAGAAGATGAAGAAAACATCATCAAAAACTTCAGCGCTTTTTGAGAACTTTTTAAGTGAAAATTTATCTCGCGCTGATACGATGACTCTCGATGAATCGAAGAGTCATTTTGTTTTGGATGATCATCATCGGTGGCGCGGCATTTCGCGTCATTGTCTCTTTGAACGTGCCTGTTCCAGAGATTGGAAATTGTTCGAAACAAGAAGTGCAAGGAGAAGGAGTCATCGCTGCGGATCCTTCATTTGCTGAGAGCGGCCAGGTGCTCGTCGTAGATGTAAAACACATTTCACAAAAAGGGTCAGTGGAAAATGAATGCCCATCTGGTATCACAATCCGCATGAAGACAAAACTATATCCGCATTTCCATTATGGAGATGAGATTATTTTTTCGGGAAAATTATCAGCGCCATTCAATTTTAAAAGTGATACTGGTAGAGCATTTGACTATACAGGATATCTGGCAAAGGACGATATTTTCTATGAGATAAAAAGTGCACAGGTCAAAGCTGATATAAATAGTATGAATAGGGACACGAATGTCACAAATATATCGCAGTGGATCACTTCTATTCTGTATAAAATAAAAAGAGGTTTCGTAGATAATTTGAACCAGACTCTCGGCGAGCCACACTCTGCTCTTGCTGCTGGACTAGTTGTCGGCGAGAAAAGCGCGCTTGGAAAAGATCTGCTCAACGATTTTCGAACGGTCGGACTCATCCATATCGTCGTCCTCTCTGGATTCAATATCACTATCGTCGCTGATGCATTGCGTCGACTGCTCACTCGTCTACCCCGCGTATGGGGGATAGTCATTGGTGGCATCGGCATGATTTTATTCGGGGTGCTTGTCGGCGGCGGTGCGACCGTCGTGCGCTCGTGCTTCATGGCGAGCATTGCACTCGGCGCAAGTATCATCCGCCGCGATTATCATGTCGCTCGGGCGCTGCTCTTTGCTGGCTGTCTCATGCTCATACAAAACCCGCTCATCTTGTTGCACGATCCTTCATTCCAACTTTCATTTTTGGCGACGCTTGGTCTCATACTGCTTGCCACGCCTTTGGAGAGATTCTTTTATTTTATACCCGAAAAGTTTGGTATGCGTGGGATCTTTGCAGCGACATTTGCCACGCAGATATTCGTTTCACCTTTTATCCTCTATATGATGGGACAGATATCTATCATCGGTGTTGTCGCCAACATCTTGGTCCTCCCCTTGATACCGATCACTATGCTTGCAGTGTTCCTCACTGGTTCGATTGGTCTCATCTCCACATTCGTTTCACAGATCTGTGGCTGGGGCGCGCACCTACTGCTCACTTATGAGTTATTCATCGTCGAGACATTTGCGCGAGTGCCATATGCATCCATTACATTTCCACAATTTTCTGGATGGTGGGTGGTGGGGTTTTACATTGTTTTCTTTTTGGTTAGGTTCAAAATGAATAAACCATTGACCCATTTATCGTTTTGGAGTAAGTTTTCAAATAGGTAACAACAAGCAACTCTTTTAAAACTTATGACTACTCCTTCTACAGAAGAGGAAGCCGCTATGGCTCTCATTGCCGAGAAGCGCAAGCTGATTGATGATGGCGATGCAATCATGGCTCAACGTATTTGCGTGCGGCACCAACTCGTCCTTGAGATTGGTGTTATCAAGAAAAAATACAACATTGCTGTTCATGATCCAGAACGTGAGGCAAATCAAATGGCTGCACTTTGTGCTGTGGCCAACGAACATAAAACGCCGTTGTCTATTTTATTGTTTCCATTCAAGCTTATTATTCTTATGTCCCGTCGTTCACAAGGGGAACAGAATAAAAGCAGGATTATTAATAAAATTTGCTGGAATTGTGGAATTAAGACTCCTGGTGTCGAAGATGAAGCAGGTGGAGGTTTCAGGATTTGTCTCGGTTGCCGAGCTCCACTTTTTTGAATAATCTTAAACACAAAACGCAGCCTCAACTTGAGACTGCGTTTTTTATGTGCGCTATTTGTCAAACCTTATTTCTTCGCCCTCTTAAAGTTTTCTTCGATCACTGACCAGTTAAGGTTTGCGAAATAATCTTCCACGTACTGCTTCTTTCCTGATGGCTGGTAGTCTGCGACATATGAGTGTTCCCACATATCGATTGCGAGGATCATTTCACATCCGTTTAGTTGACCCAAATGTTGCTCGTCTATCCATGATGTAAGTAGACGGTCAGCTTTCTTGTCATACCAGAGTACCATCCAACCTATGCCACGGGTTGTAGATGCAACTGATTTGAATCCATTGAGAAATTCTTCAAATGGTCCACAGTCAGATTCGATAGCTTTTTTCAATTCGCCATTTTGATCGATATCTTTCGGTCCCCCTTCGAGAGAAGAAAAATAGACTTCATGATTTCGCATACCATTGTATTCAAAACTAAGTCTGCGTCTGAGCTCGCCCAATACATATGAATTTGCCTCACGATCCTTTTTGTATTCAAGACGTTTCTCCTCAATCAAGTTCAGGTTTTTTACATAGCCAAGATAGAGATTTATGTGCTCGCCGATTGTTTTTGCAGATATACCCTTGAGCGTAGGTATTTCAAATTTTTTTGCGGTGAATTGTTTCATATGAGTATTGTTTATTAATAATTTGGTTTCAAATTTAGCCCTATACTTATATTAGTTTACCACTTTTCATATGTACTTGAGAACTTTTTGATTGGTTCTTTATCTTGAACGTATATGATAGCTAGGTGATTTTGTTTTCAAAAGTACGGCCTACATATATTTTTGTCAGCATAGCGATCATTATTATCGTTTGCACCTATGTATGGTCGATCAGCAAGGCGCCGTCGACGTTTGAGCTGTATGTTTTCAATACCAAAGGGAAACCCTCGATCTTTATCCGTACGCCCGAGGATGAAAGGATTCTCATCAACGGGGGCGCCAATGGCGATGTAGTCCGCTATCTGACCAAAACCATTCCTTTCTATTCGAGACGGATAGATGCAGTTATCCTTACAAAAGACGATGGCAATCATGTTACGGGACTCATCGATATCATAAATAGATACACAGTCAGATCAGTTATTATTTCAACCCTACCGACGACGAAGTTGGAGTTGGCTAGTTCAACTGATCAGATTTATGCGACATTTATGGATACGGCACATGCGCTTGGCATCCCAGTCAAAGAAGTTAGTGGAGGAGATGAATTACATTTCACTGGATTTACCGCGAACATGCTTTTTCCGACAAATCCAAATCAAGCCAACCACTCAACAAGTTCAAAAGATTTTACTTATTCAAAAACATCGCCGCCCGAATTGGTTTTGAAAATATCCCACGGCGTAACTTCTTTTTTGTTGGCAGGGGATAGTAGTACAAAGATTCAAAAATTCCTCGCTCAAAATCGGTCGATAAATATCCAAGCGAATGTTTTAGTTGTTCCTCATAGTGCATCAGCAAGTTCACTTTCATTGGACTTTATAAATGCAGTTCGGCCAGAATTTATTATCTATTCACAATCTAGTGCTTCTTCAAAATCAAAAAAGACAGATCCTCTTTATATGATACTTGATGACCGTCGTTTCAATGTGCAACAAAAAAACACCGTTAAGGTGCTTTCTGACGGAGAGTCCGTGGAGATTATTTGATGATACCTGCGTCGCGGAGAGCTTTGAATGGACCTTTCTTTTGGATGGTGCGGAGACCGCGAGCTGAAACAACGAGAGGGAATGATCTCTTGAGTTCAGGAACATAAATCTTCTTTTTCTGAAGATTTGGGTAACGGCGGATGTTGCCACAAGGGTTGAACTGAGTCGCACGAGTGCGGTTTGAGTATCGTCCCCCGACGACTGATCCTACTTTAGTTATTGCACAGATTCTTGCCATATAAGTTAATGTCCGGACATCATAGCATTATTCCTATATTCTGCAAGTGCTGATACAATAGAGCCTCACATGATCACATTTATTTCAATCGTCATTCTTATATTCTCAGTCATTATCCATGAGGTCTCTCACGGTTATATGGCCAACTATCTCGGCGACCCGACAGCCCGTTTGCAGGGAAGACTTACATTAAATCCACTTAAACATATTGATCCTATCGGTTCTATTGTAGTCCCACTTATTACTTCTATATCCGGTTTCACCTTTGGATGGGCAAAGCCTGTTCCATACAATCCATATAACCTCAAAAATCGACGAATCGGAGAGCTCCTGATTGCTATGGCAGGGCCCGCATCGAATATTTCAATTGCGCTCATATTCAGCCTGGTCATCCGTTATGCCGTTGGGCATTTTGCAGTCACGCCGGGGCTGAACTCATTTATCGAGGTAACGTCATATATAGTAGTCATCAATATCGTCTTGGCTATTTTCAATCTCATACCGCTCCCGCCGCTCGACGGATCGAAGCTCCTTTTTTCACTTTTGCCGAACAGCCTTTTCCGTGTCAGGAATATCCTTGAAGCTTATGCGCCTATCTGGGTGCTCATCGTCGTTATATTTGTTTGGCAGTTTATCTCGCCTATAGTGCCGTATGTCTTCAGAGTGTTTACAGGCCTTTAGCGCTATGTTATAGTCCCTCCACTGTCTTTCGGGGCCTCAAAACCTCGAAGATCGGTACATTATTCAGGCAAGAATGAGTAATCGCCCAAGCCAATCCTCGCTTTCGTGAGGAAACTCAAGGCTTCAGCGGTGAAGAATTCAGGATTGCCACAATTTAATAAGCATATTAATGCCTACAATTAACCAGCTCACCAAGAGAGGTCGTGTTCAATTCAAGCGTAAGAGTAAGTCTATTGCACTCACTCGTACCTTCAATAGTATTGAAAACCGCCCATCATTTTATCCAGCACCATTCAAACGCGGTGTATGTGTCAAAGTAACTACAAAGACACCAAAGAAGCCTAACTCAGCTATCCGCAAGATCGCTCGTGTTCGTCTTTCAAATGGTATCGAAGTCACTGCATACGTTCCAGGCGAAGGTCATAACCTCCAGGAACACTCAGTGGTTCTCCTCCGTGGCGGTCGCGTCAAAGACGTCGGTCTCCGTTACTCAGTCGTTCGTGGCGTGCTCGATGCAGCAGGCGTAGAAAAGCGTCGTAAAGGTCGCAGCCAATATGGTAACAAGAAGCCAAAGGCAGCAAAGGCTTAGTTCCATCTACTATTTAATTAATCTACTACTATGCGAAGAAAGAAAAATATAAAGCGCGACCTTAGACCTGATGCGCAGTTTGATTCTCTCAAGGTTTCAAAGCTCATCAACTACGTCATGCAAGAAGGTAAGAAAAACACAGCACGTACTATCGTTTACGATTGTATGAATGCTATCAAGGATCAGGCTAAAGTAGAGAACCCTATCGAAGTCTTCGAATTGGCTCTCAAAAATACGACTCCAGCTATGGAAGTTCGTTCACGCCGTGTCGGTGGTGCCAACTATCAGGTTCCTCGCGAAGTCCGTCCAGAGCGTAAGAACGCTCTCTCTATGAAATGGATCGTCGAAGCAGCTCGCGGCAAGAAGGGAAAGCCTATGCACCTCAAGCTCGCTGATGAGATTATCGCCGCTTCAAAGAATGAAGGTGAAGCAGTCAAGAAGCGCGAGAACGTCCACAAGATGGCTGAAGCTAACAAGGCTTTTGCTCACTTTGCGTGGTAAGTTCGAACGATTTAAATCTGTTTTAGGAAAAAAAGAAACCGAGGCATCCTGCGATGTCTCGGTTTTTTGGTGCTGTGCTTCACTAAGCGGCGACAAAGTATGGCTTGAAAGCGGGGTGTTGTTCCTGAAGCCAGTGACAGAGGCTCTGGAGTGCCCAGAGTGATTTTTCGCCGAGGGGCGTATCTCGCGATATGGTCTTGAACTGCTCTCCCCCGATGAGGACAATGTCGTTCTCGGTGCACATGATCTCGGAGATTTCCGTGACTTGCTGTATGCCCGATGCGTAGATACACTCTGGTATCCGGCCTTCATTCTTGAGGAATTGCAGGATTCGAGCGACCGTCATTATATCTTCGTAGGTCATCTTCGGCACCTCGGTCGCTGTTTGACTATTAGTCGCACTCATATATTAGGCTCCTTTCTTGAGTTTGGTTGATGGTGTGCTACTTTGAAATGAGTATATCATATTAAAACATAAAAATCAATGAGTGTCTATTTACGAACGCATAGGTTCATACTCTTGAGAGGGAACAAAAAGAGCAGGGGAAGGATATTGAGGCTATCTATATTGCTGTGAGCAAGCTTTTAAAGTAGAAAGATAAGCTGACAAGTGTGGTTGGGTTTGTGGCTTAAAGTTATTAACTTTTAGTAAATTGCCAGTTTACAATAGTAGTGTTACTTTTGAGATATTGGGCTAGTTAAACAACGTGAAAAAATATCCATTTATAATATTTTTAGCATTTCTTATACCAACTACAACTTATGCAGTTTGGTATAATCCTGCAACATGGTTTTCTAATAGTAATCCTGACAACAATGAACTCCTGCAGAGAGTGGCTGATCTCGAAAAGAAACTGTCTGATAAAGCCGATGTTACCCCAAATGTTTCAATGGAAGTTAAGAATAGTAATAATACAAGTACAACTACTATTAGTGAAAATAGTAAGATGACATCTTTAAAAGCAGAAGTTTCATTACTAGAAAATAAATTAAATGATTTGCAAGTCAAATATAATATATGTTCGAATCAGATAATGAAAAATGGCTCAATAAACAAAGCTGTTCCAGTGGCAGTTTCTACAGATTCAAACATCGTTCAACTGAACAAACCTTATGATTACAAAAATTATCCAGAAATTAACATCAAGGATTATGTTAAAAGTCCGCTAAAATGGATGGGTTGGGGTGTTGATGTTATAACAGTGAACATTGTTGATTTTATTGCTGCTGGCAATTTAGAACAGCATAACTACTTGCTGATTTCTGATGCAACGAGTGATTCTGTTATCCCTGAAAAGATGATTGTTGAAGTTGATGATCAAACAGATTGGGATAATATAACAGCTCTCAAGAAGGGTGCATTAGTAAGTGTATACGGAATAGGTGCTTCAAGTCAGAAATTTAAGATAGGCGTATCTGACTCAGACAGTACTTATTATCCAGTTATTAAGCTACAAATGCTCAGCAAGTGTACTCTTGGTGGAAACTGCGGAGCTGATTCAACTGTTTGGGTTACGGGTAGGTTTCATTAATTTAATTTGCCAATTTCCATCATTTCCTGTACATTATCCCTTACTAAAGGCGACTCGCTTTTTTAATTTATCATCAATTTTTGAGCCACATTTATCATAAACGGCATCAAATTTTAAGAAAACAACACCATGCAACGCGATTACCCACTTGAGAGAATGCGAAACTTTGGAATCATCGCTCACATCGATGCCGGCAAGACGACGACATCAGAGCGTATCCTCTATTACACCGGTATGATCCACAAGATCGGTGAAGTTCACGAAGGTGAAACAACCACTGACTGGATGGAACAGGAGCGTGAACGCGGCATCACTATCACAGCTGCTGCCATCACGTGTTTCTGGAACCCAACCTATATGCGCGGACTCAAAGGCGCAGATGGCAAAGATGATGTTTCAAAGAAAGTTCGTTTCAACATCATCGATACACCAGGACACATCGACTTTACGGTAGAAGTGAAGCGTTCTCTTCGTGTGCTCGACGGCGCAGTCGTAGTTTTCGACGGTGTGGCAGGTGTTGAGCCACAGTCTGAGACAAACTGGCGCTATGCCGATGAAGCTAATGTTCCACGCCTCTGTTTCATCAACAAAATGGACCGTATGGGCGCATCATTTGAAAAGTCATTCAAGTCGATTCTCGATCGATTGAATAAAAACGCCGTTCGCTTCCAGCTTCCGATCGGAACAGAGGCAGATCACCATGGCGTTGTCGACCTCCTCCGAATGAAGGCATACACCTTCTCAGGTGAAAAGGGTATCGATATCATCGAAAGCGAAGTTCCAGCTGATATGCTCGAAGAGGCAAAGAAGTATCGTGCTGAGATGATAGAAAAGGTCGTCGAAACAGATGATGTTGCTATGCAGAACTTCCTCGATGGAAAGGAAATTTCAATCGATGAATTCAAGAAAGTCTGTCGCAAGGCTGTCATCGCCAACAAGATCTTCCCAGTCTTCACGGGTTCAGCTCTCAAGAACGTCGGTGTCCAGCTTGTGCTTGACGCAGTCGTCGACTATCTCCCATCACCACTTGATATGCCAGCTATCAAAGGCATCGATCCAAACACAGGTGCAGAGATCGAGCGTCATGCATCAGACGCTGAGCCTTTCTCAGCTCTCGCATTCAAACTCCAGAACGATCCATTCGTCGGTGCTCTGACCTTCTTCCGTGTGTACTCAGGTACTATCGAAGCGGGCACATATATCTACAATGCATCAACTGGCAAGAAAGAGCGCCTCGGCCGCATCGTTCGTCTTCAAGCTGACAAGCGCGAAGAAGTAAAGAAAGTTTTTGCTGGCGAAATCGCAGCCGCTGTCGGTCTCAAGGATGCGCTTACCTCACACACGTTCTGTGATGAAGACAAGCCTATCATCCTCGAAAAGATCAAATTCATGGAACCGGTTATCTCTCTCCGTATCGAACCAAAGACAAAGGCCGATCAAGAGAAAATGGGTCTTGCGCTCCGCAAGCTCGGTAATGAAGATCCAACATTCCGTGTTTCTAGTAACCAAGAGACAGGTGAGACGATCATCTCAGGTATGGGAGAACTCCACCTTGAAATCATGGTTGATCGTATGAAGCGCGAGTTCACTGTCGAGGCCAATGTTGGTAAGCCACAAGTGGCATATCGCGAAACAATCCTTGGTTCTGCTGAAGCTGAACATAAGTACGTCAAGCAGACCGGTGGTAAGGGTCAGTATGGTCACGTCAAACTCAACATCAAGCCTATGCAGCCATGGCCAGAAGGCGAGAAAGTTCCAAAGAACGTCAGTAACTATGATGACTTCCGTTTCATCAACTCTATCACTGGCGGTGCTATCCCAGGCGAATTCATCCCTGCAGTAGAAAAGGGTGTTCATGAAGCTATGGATCGCGGTATCCTTGCTGGTTTCAAGCTCGTTAACATCGAGTGTGAATTGACCTACGGTTCATACCACGACGTCGACTCGTCAGAAATCGCCTACAAGATCGCTGCTTCACAAGCATTCCAGGATGCATGTAAGCGCGCAAAGCCAGTTATCCTCGAACCTATTATGAAGCTCGAAGTCGTCTGTCCAGAAAAATATATGGGTGACGTCATCGGCTCTATCTCATCGAAGCGTGGTCTTATCGAAGGTTCAGAGCCAAAGGGTCAGAACCTCGCTATCCATGCCAAAGTTCCATTGTCAGAAATGTTCGGTTATACCACTGATCTTCGTTCTATGACTTCAGGTCAAGGAAGTGCTCAGATGGAATTCGATCACTATGATGTGGTTCCAAAGAACGTTGAGACCGAGATCATCGAGAAGAAAAAATAATTGAAATAGAAAACCGGTCTCATGGCCGGTTTTTTATTTGTGGATAACTTAGTTTGCGTGAAGCTATAATCGCGCTATACTGTTCCCAACTACCCAAGCACGTGTCGAAAGACACGTGCTTGTCTCGTTATTAATTAATTAAAGCAAATTATCATGACCATGTTCGGCAAAAACTTAAAATACATTCTCATTCTTGCGGCTCTGGCGATCCTCACTTTCACGAACCGCGCAGTGCTCGATGCTATATCAAGTGGCATGGCATATACACAAGAACAAGCTGCTGTCGGAGATATCTTCGGACACGCTCGTCCAGGATTTAGTTTTAGAGATTTATTCAGGGTAGAGGTTCGAGACAGCAGAGTATCTAGTTCATTGATGATGAGAGGCTTTGCGAGCACGACACGACCGATGATGTATGCCACATCGACGCGTCCTCTAGGCGACAAGCCAGAAGGAAAAGAGCAGGATCGCCGCCTGACTCCTGAACAAGTCATCACTATTCTTTTTAAAGCGGGGATCATTCCACAAAATAAACTTGATCAAGCACGAAGGATTATCAATGGGGCACACATGAGCTCCACCACAATGGGTATGGTGATTCGCGAAGAAGTCGAAGATAAAATAGGTACGAGTACGCGCATGATGCCGCCTCCACCACCATTACCACCTGAAGGGTCAACAACTATTCCGTTATAACAATATATAACGCAACAATAAAACTCCGAATACGTGCGGAGTTTTATTGTCTCGGAAATTCATTGATGAGCTCATTCGAATAGTAAAACCTGCCAGCCAAATCTCCAAAGCTATATGTAGTTGAACCGAGAGTGATGGCTGCGCCACCGCTTTCCGGATTCTGATGTGGATGCGAATTTTGGAAACCGATATTAAAGAGCGTTGCAAGTATCTCTGGTCTGTCAGATATATCGACGCCAGCTTTATCCCATTGCGATATCAGTTCTTTGAGCGCACATGCGCCATACAGATATGAATAGTATCGGTCATGTTCATCAGTCAATCGGGCAAATCGCTCGGCATCTTTGTCTGTCGTAGTAGCAGGGTAGTCGAGGGTGTGCGCTGAAACATTTCCAATATACCAAGGCGAAGCAGTGTCAGTGAGGTTGTTCTCAATCTGTATAGCTGTATCTTGTTTGATACCCATTACACCCCATGAGAATTGAGATTGTGTGCCAAGGATTTTGAGTGGAGCAAAGACAGATTTGAATATTTCACGGTCAGAATGAAAAAGACGCAGCTGTTCTACGATGAGAGTGGAAACGATAAACCGGGGAGGTATACCAACGACAGCTGCCGCCCGATTGATGGTAGGAACATCTTTGAGAATAGCTTCCTTCAATACGTTCCACTCCTCTTCATTCTGCCAAGCATCAAGAGTGCTCGTAGCATTTTTGAAATAATCATGTTGTCTATCGATGATACCGGATGTTTTGGTTAGGCCGAGCTCAACTGCACCATATACGGTAACAAGGAGAAAGCCGATAATGGCAAATATATAGATGATGACAGAGAATGCTCGTTTCATGTGTTGATTAGCCACACTATATCACAGGGTATTTGTTTGTGGATAACTTCGCTTGGCATTTCTGAGAATAGAGATATAATTATCTCACTACCTAAGACGTGTCATCACTGGCAGGTCTTTTTCTATTTTACTTATTCGAAACAAGTGAATAGAAACTTAATCAATTAATATAGGTTATTGTTCTTTATGAACGTACAACAAACAGGGAATGATGCTATGAGATATACGGCTACGCTCGCACTCTTGATGGGGATGGCATTTATGCTTCCTTCATTCAGCGGAGCTGTCATGGGTGTAGGTGCTTCTGACGCGTCGATCAATGCGGCAGCAGCAGTCACTTCGCTTTCTGTGACAAACAACAAGTCGATAAAATGTCCCGCAGGCTATACCTGTATCCCAAATCCAGTACCATTTTCAGATGTTACTGCGAAAGTAACAGGGGATCCAAAGTTAGTGTTGACCTATGATTCAAACAATAAAGAAGCACTGCTCACTGCAAAATTTAATGTGACTGTTGATGGAGGAAAAAATGGAGTATACGTATATCAATATCCATATATCAGCTTTCACGATGCATCAGGCAATAATTCATATGTAAATACACAACGCAATTTGCCACTTCTCCCTGTTACAAAGATGGAAATGAAAACCGATAGCTACGGTCAGGTGGTTTATTGGGTAGCGCCAAATCGTCAAGCGAAATTTATCGCATTGGGAAGCGTAAATCCAAAGTCCCTTCTTTCTGGTTCATACACCGCATCTCTTGATGTGTTGATAGGTGAGAACTCGCTCACCAGTCCCTCTGGATTCAAGATTCCAGTAAGTCAGAACCAAACAAATTCAAAGACAATCATCGGCGAAACTTCTCCTTATATTTCTAGTATATCTCCATATCAAGCAAATGCGGGAGATAAGGTTACAATATACGGCCAGCGCCTAAATGCGGGAACAGTATATATAGATGGCGCGGTCATGTCTGGAGTCTTCGTTGGCAGTGCTCTTGATGGTACAGCTATGTGGTTCAATATTCCATCAACTCTTGCTACAGGATGGCATATCCTCACAGTTAGTAATGCTGATGGTATGAGTAATGGTGTTGGATTGGAGATTATTACACCTGTTTCAGTTGCTTCGATCGATGTTTCACTCGATCCCTCAAGTCCAATTGCAACAACAGTAGCAAGTACAAGTAGTGTACCTTTACTGGTTTTTGATCTAACTGCGCATGGCGGTATAGTGAATCTGTCTGGTGTCACCGTATCATTGTCAGTTTCTGGTGCAAATGGTAGTTCAGGTAGCTTAACTAAGGCATATTTGTATCGAGGTTCTGTTCTCGTGGGCACAACTGTTGTCACAAGCAGTCCTGAAACCGGAAGTATTGCTAAGTTCGATACTCAAAATATGCAGTTGCCTGCTGATGTACATGTTCCATTTGTTGTAAAAATCGACGCTGTTCCTGGTTCAAGTGGTATAACGTTGAGTGCTAGCGTAAACCCTGTAGCAGTGATGGCGACAGATTCAAGTGGTTCAACAATTAGTCCTACTGGTGGAGCAAGCGGTAGTACTATCACTATAATAGGTCCAGCCGCTACTTCTCCAGCACTCTCAAATATGTCAGCAAGTCTCGGTGCCGCGGTTGGTGATTCGAGTGGTATTATTTTGTACCCTGCAAAGTTTAATTTCACGCTTACAGCTGCCAATGCGTCGATTTATCTACTCACAACAACATCAACAACTACAGGTCAAATAAATTCAATTAAGTTCGCTACAACGTTAGCAGATAACGATATGTTGCCAACCATCGCATCACTCGATGCTCAACCGAGCTCATTGGCAGGTGATAGTGCAACTTATTACGTTATCCCTGCAGGTACGTCACGTTCATTCTCGCTTTCTACTATGTTAAAAAAGTCAGATGCTCCTTATCAAACAGGATTAAATGTCGCTCAAGTTACGGAAATTGATTACAGGACAGATCCAACCTCAAAATACGGTTCTCCTCTGTATCCAGTTGACGGTCTTAAGGTTTTAGTCACTTTTTAGACATAAAACTCTAATGCAAAAAACCGCTAAAGCACAATTTTAGCGGTTTTTTTGTGCTCGAGTGGGGTTATATTTGACAACTTCACCCTCTATTGCTAATATGGCTGAATTCGCCTACCTGGCGTTTTATTAGTCATCCGACTGATAATTTATAAACTATTAATAACTTTATCTTTATCTTTTGATGTTTGGCATCACGCCTAAACGTAAAAAGGTAAAGCACTAAACAAATAATACTATGGCAGCAGCAGAATTTAATCGTACCAAGCCTCACGTTAACGTAGGCACAATCGGTCACGTTGACCACGGAAAGACAACTCTTACTACAGCTATCCTCGCCGTTCAGGCGAAGAAAGGTCTTGCTCAAAACAAGGCATATGCTGATATTGCAAAGGGTGGAACAGTTCGTGACGCTTCAAAGATCGTTACTATCTCTCTCGCGCACGTTGAATACGAGTCTCCTACTCGTCACTATGCGCACATCGACGCTCCAGGTCACGCCGACTATATCAAGAACATGATTACTGGTGCCGCTCAAATGGACGGTGCAGTTCTCGTCGTATCAGCGCTTGATGGTGTTATGCCACAGACACGTGAGCACGTTCTTCTTGCAAAACAAGTTGGTGTGCCTCGTATTGTCGTCTTTTTGAACAAGTGTGATGCAGTTCCAGAAGCTGATCTTATCGATCTCGTTGAGGAAGAAGTGCGTGAACTCCTCACAAAGCAAGGTTTCGACGGAAAGGGTGCCCCAGTCGTTCGTGGTTCAGCTCTCAAGGCTCTCGAAGGAGATGCTACATGGGAAGCGAAGATCGGCGAGCTCATGGATGCGTTGGACAACTATATTCCTATGCCAGTTCGTGAGACAGACAAGCCATTCCTCATGCCTATCGAAGACATCTTCTCGATTGAAGGTCGTGGAACCGTGGTTACAGGCCGTATCGAGCGCGGTATGATCAAGGTTGGTGAAGAAGTTGAGATCATCGGTTTCCGTGATACAACAAAGACAACTATCACTGGTATCGAAATGTTCAACAAGCAGCTCAAAGAAGGAATCGCTGGCGACAACGCTGGTCTCCTCCTCCGTGGTACAGCAAAGGATGACGTTTCTCGTGGTCAGGTCCTTGCAAAGCCAGGTTCAGTCAAGCCTCACACAGAATTTGAGTCTGAAGTATACGTTTTGAAGAAGGAAGAAGGTGGTCGCCACACTCCATTCTTTACTGGTTATAAGCCTCAGTTCTACATCCGTACGACAGACGTTACTGGTGAAGTTACACTCGCTGCAAACGTTGAAATGGTTATGCCAGGTGACACAGTCACATTCAAGGTTAAGCTCGTAGCACCAGTAGCTCTCGAAGAAAAGATGCGTTTCGCTGTCCGTGAAGGTGGCAAGACCGTCGGTGCAGGTGTCGTAACAAAGATCGTTGCCTAAATCCTCTTTATAGAGACTGATTATCATGACTACTGCTAAAGAAACAACAAAGAAAGCTCCTCGTGCCAAGAAAATCAAGGCAGAAGGGGAAGTCTCTCATCTCCGCATTCGTGTTCGCGCCTATGAGCACAAGATCCTTGACGCTTCACTTCGTCAGATCATGGATATTGCTTCGAGATACGATGTAACCGTCAACGGCCCAGTACCGCTCCCAACAGAGATCAAGAAGTACACCGTCAACCGTTCATCATTCATCGACAAGAACAGCCGTGAACAGTTCGAAATGCGTGTCCACAAGCGCCTCATAGATATTATCAACCCAAATCCAAAGGTTATCGAAGCCCTAACGAACTTGAGTCTACCATCTGGAGTCAACATAGACGTAAAGATGATGTAGCTTGAAAAGGGAATAAGAGAAGTAAGGAAAGATGAAAATTTCATTCTTCCCTTATTTCATCTTTTCCCTACACTTAAAATACTGACATGAAATTCATTCTAGGAAGAAAACTGAATATGGCCCAGATATATGACGCTTCTGGCGCTGTTATACCAGTGACTCTTGTCACAGTACGTGGCAATGTCGTCACTCAAGTACGTACAAAGGATGTTGATGGCTATGAAGCTGTCCAGATTGGTGAGGGATCACGCAATCCAGGACGCATCAACAAGGCACAAAAAGGCCAATTCAAGGATTTGGGCAATTTTGCGGCAGTTGCTGAGTTCCGTGTCGATGCCCCAGCGGTAAAGACAGGGGACAAAGTAGAGCTCTCACAGTTTGCAGTAGGCGACGTAGTCACTGTTTCAGCTATCTCAAAAGGTAAAGGTTTCCAAGGTGTCGTTAAGCGCCATGGATTCGGCGGTGGACCACGTTCACACGGCCAGAAGCACTCAGAGCGCGAGCCTGGTTCTATCGGTGGCGGTCTCCGTACCCGTGTTCCAGTCGGCATGCGCATGGCAGGTCGTATGGGTAGTGATCGTATTACTGTCAAGAACCTCAAGGTCGCTCATATTGACGCAGACGAAAATGTCATGTATGTTGCTGGAGCAATCCCAGGAAAGAGAGGTACATTAGTGGAGATCGTAGGTTAATCATTTATACCATCATGGAAACAAAAATCTACAATCAAACAGGCAAAGAAGCAGGAAAGTTCAAACTCCCTGTCGGTATCTTTGACTTGCCATGGAATGCTGACCTCGTCCACGAAGTGGTCCGTCTCATGAACTCAAATTCACGCACAAACGTCGCTCACACGAAGACTCGTGGCGAAGTTCGTGGTGGTGGCAAGAAGCCATGGAAGCAAAAGGGTACAGGTCGCGCGCGTCACGGTTCATCACGCTCACCTATCTGGGTTGGTGGTGGTGTTACCCATGGCCCACGCAATGATCAGAATTTCAATCGTAAGATCAACAAGAAGGTCAAGGATAAAGCTCTTCTTACAGTTCTTTCACGTAAGTGGAAGGACGGCGAGATCCTCTTTGTCGATGCTATTTCTCTTGCAAAGCCAAAGTCAAAGGATGCACGCGCTATACTTACCGCTTTTGGTTCTATCAAAGGCTTTGAGAAGGTTGCAACAAAGAAAAAGAATGCAGCTCTCATCGCTTTCGACAAGAGAACAGAGGCTGTCGACAAGAGTTTCAAGAACTTCGGCAATATTTCTATCGAAGAATTCCGCAATATCAACCCGGTTTCTTTGATGAATCACTCATATCTTATTGTCGTCAATCCTGAGAATTCACTCAAGACATTATCAGCTAAGGTTACACAAGCTTAATTTACTACTATGGCATTATTTGGATCAAAAAAGACAAAGACAGAAGTAGTGGAGAAGGCTGCTGCACCAGCTGTTAAGAAGGCAACAAAGAAAGTTTCTGAAAAGAAATCAACCGCAGTTGCTCCAGTCGTTGCTCATGTTGCACCTATGTCAGCTGCATCTATCATCCTTCGTCCACACATTACAGAGAAGTCAGGCATCCTCAGTCAAGGCGGCGTATATACGTTCGTTGTCACGAAAGGAGCCAACAAGCCTTCTATCGCTCAGGCAATCAAAGCTCTCTACAAAGTAAGCCCAATCAAAGTAACCGTCGTCAATCTTCCTTCAAAGAATGTCTTTGTTCGTGGCAAGAAAGGCGTCGTATCTGGCATACGTAAAGCAGTTGTCACTTTGAAAGAAGGAGACAAGATCGACTTTGTGTAGGCCGCACCACGAATACGCCACACGAATTAGAACAAATTCAATTTAAATTATAAAAACATGAAATCATTCCGCCCAACCTCAAAATCACGTCGTCACATGACTGTTCTCCCATTCAAGGAGTATCTCACAGTCAGCGAGCCATATAAGCCTCTTACCCACGGTTTCAAGCGTGATGTAGGACGCAATGCGCACGGTCGCATCACTGTTCGTCATCAGGGTGGAGGTCACAAGAAGCTCTATCGCGAGATTGATTTCATGTATGACAAAAAGGATGTTATTGCAACGGTGAAGACCATTGAATACGATCCATTCCGTACTGGTTATATCGGTCTTGTTGCATACAAGGATGGTGAGAAGCGCTACGTTCTCCTCCCAAAGACCATGAAGGTCGGCAACTCATTCATCGTTTCTGAGAATGCGCCTGTTACTACTGGTAACCGTCTTCCACTCAAAAAGATTCCTGTCGGCGCTTTCGTTTTTAATATCGAAGTTAAGCCAGGCTCAGGATCAAAGCTTGTTCGCTCAGCTGGTTCATTCGCTCAGGTTATCGCTAATGATGCAGGTTATACTCACATCAAGATGCCTTCGACAGAAGTCCGCAAGATTCACGAAGACGCATGGGCATCAATCGGTGCAGTTTCAAACGAAGAAAACCGCCTCGTTAATGTCGGTAAAGCAGGTCGCTCACGTTGGATGGGTATCCGTCCTACAGTTCGTGGTACTGCTCAGAACCCAGTGGATCACCCATACGGTGGTGGTGAACAGCGTCAGGGTCGTGGTCTCCGTCGTCTCAAGACACGTTGGGGTAAGCCAGCAGGTAAGGGCCAGAAGACACGCACACCAAAGAAATACTCGAACGTCTTTATCGTTTCTCGCCGTCAGGTTGGCAAGAAGAAGACAACTCTCTAATCATGAGAAATGTCGCTCACGGTTTGCACAAGATCTTTGTGAAAGTCGTAAAAGCGACACTTCACAAGATGGTGATGTTCACTATCACAAAAGAGATTCTCTAAAGAGAACAAAACACCCGAAAGGGTGTTTTTTGTTTCCGCCAATAATCATTGACAAATTAGGAATTTCAAGTAGTTTTACAGCAGAACTTGAGGGGTAGCCGCCTCATATTCCAAAACTACAAGGCTACATAAGGAAAGAACATTACAATGAGAAAATCATTACTACAACCTGCCGGAGGTAATATCTTCCAGGCAGTCAAAGCTCAACGAGCCGAAGCTGAAAGAGCTGGCATCAAGATCATCAACCTTACGATTGGACAACCTGCTGGACCTGCCTTTGAAGCAGCCAGAAAGGCGGCTGCTGAGGCGGTCATGTCAGGGGCGGAGAACATGCACGAGTATCAGGACAACGCTTGTCATCCGTGTCCGGACTTTGCCTCACGTTTTGTCGCGTGCCACGTGTTCCGTGATCTTGAAGGCGCCGCAGTTGAATACTTGCCGATCGTTGGCATCAAGCCGACGCTCGATATGGTCATTAAATCTTTGGGCACATGGGATCGTTCGGATGCCAAGCCTGCCCGAGTCTTCACTATGACCAATCCGGGCTATGGCACCTCCGCCTATGCTTGCAAAGCGATCAAGGGCATCGAGCAGTATCCTTTGCCCATGGATCAGAAGGATTGCTTTCTGTTCGATCCAGAACTGATTAGGCTCAAGGAAGGCATCGTTCTTGGGGAAGGCGACATGATTATGTTGAACTTCCCGCACAATCCAACGGGCATCATTGCTCGTGAAGAATGGCTTCGTTGCTTGTGCGCCTTTTGCGAGTCTCGTGGCATTCGTTTGTTCAACGATGGCGCATATCATATCTTGGCTCACAATGATGATTCAGTGACTCTGGCTGATGTTGCGATTGATTTTCCCAATCTCAACTGGGCTGAAGCCTTCTCTGCTTCAAAGGCAGGTAACTTCACTGGATGGCGCATCGGTGCGATCGTTGGTTCGCCGGAGTTCGTGAACGATATCAAACGGATCAAAGGCGAATCTGATAGTGGCTTTGTTGCCTTTGCTGCTGCCGGTGTCTTGGATCAGTTTGAAAAACATGGTTCCGACATTGTTCAGCTGCGGGGGCTTTACAAGAAACGTCTCAGGCTCGTAGCGGATACGCTGACTGGGAACGGCATGCGTCTCTCAGTTGAACCGGAGGCAGGTTTCTTCCTACTCTTCGATAGTCCGTCCTTGGCGTTCGGTCAAGAATGCGCCAATGCTGCTGAATTCAACGCATTGATGATCCAGAAGACAGGGATCGCCGGTGTCCCATTCGGCAAATGGATTCGTTATGCCATCTGTGCCACTGATGTTGAGGCAGTCATCAACGAAATCGAGGCAGGCTTTATGGTTGCCGAGGTTGTCTATTATAATTGATTGTTTCTCCCTCACCTCGCCATCCGGTTTTTACTGGGTGGCGATTTTTAATATAAAAACCGTTCCCAGGGAAGGAAACGGTGAGAATGAAGGAAGGCTTTAGAAAAAGAGAGGAGGGCTATTTTCCAAGAATGCCTTGAACAGTGCGCCAGCCTTTGCATTGATTTGGATGGCAAAAGTTTCGGCGGCAATATGGTCATCGTCTCCAGTTTTGAAGCCACTGATTGCAGTAACCAGATTGTTGAAGTAAACGCCGCCAGGAAACCTGAAGTCGCCCTCACAAATGAGTGCCGGTTTTTTGAACATATCAATGTTCGACATCTTGGTTCGCCAAGCTGCCCGAGCCTTCGCAAATGCGAACTCGCTGTATTTATGTGGCCATTTTGTTTCTTCCTGCTCACCGAGCGTGCCGCGCCACAATACCTGCGGATCAAGACCACTATCAACTGTTATGACCGGGTCCAATACGATGATGACCGCCGCGGTCCGACCAGGGACATTGGTGATGTATCTTTTGGTTAAATCAGCGCACTGCTCTTGGAATATTTCCTCAATCATTTCCGCGGTAACGAACTTTGATTTTGACATGTTCAAGCCTTTGTTGTTGCCATCGCGTCATGCAATGGATCTGGCGTATTTCTACCTTTTTTGTATCGGTGTGTCAAACACATTTCTTGACATTGCCCGAGATAATCAGTAGTCTTGCGACAGACACAGTATCGGCGGTCTGTGTTAAAAACTACCGCTATAACAACGTAATATGGAGAAAATTAGTTATGCCAATGTCGAAAGACTTCGAAAAACGTTTGTTGGCCATTCTGCCACAAGTCATTGAAAAATTTGGGACACCATTTCACATCTATGATGAGCAGGGGATATGCGAAGGCCTTCGTCGCTTGAACGGTGCTTTTGCATCGCACGAGTTGCCGTTCAAAGAATTCTACGCAGTGAAGGCTTTGCCGAAACCTGCCATTATGGAAATCATCAAGCGGGAAGGTTGCGGTTTCGACTGCAGTTCGATTCCCGAGCTCCGCTTGGCCCGCAACGCCGGCGCACGACCAGGGGACATCATGTTCACTTCGAACAACACGTCTTTGAAAGAATTCCGGGAAGCTCTTGATCATGGTGGTTGCATCCTCAATCTCGACGGTATCGAATACATCGAGAAGGTCAAATCGCTCGGTGCATTTCCGGAGCTTATCTGTTTCCGGCTCAATCCCGGTGACCGTAAGACCGACAATGAAGTAAACTCGATCATTGGGAAGCCGAAGGAATCAAAGTATGGTGTGCCGATTGAAAATATCGTCACAGCTTACAGGTTGGCAAAGGAGGCCGGCGCAAAATCCTTCGGACTGCACACGATGGTGTGCAGCAATGATCGGGACTACAAGCACATGGTTGCCACTTTCAAACTGTTGCTTGAAGTCGCGGAGCAACTTGAGAAAGAGTTGGGTATCGTGCTCGAATTCGTCAATGTCGGTGGGGGAGTGGGTATTCCATATCGTCCTGACGACACGGAATTCGACATCGAAGCATTCGCCAAGGACTGTTCGGCTCTTGCAGATGAATTCGAGTCGAAGCACGATTACGTCCCGCGAATCTTTATGGAAAGCGGGCGTTGGGTGACTGGTCAGCATGGCGTTCTGGTTAACCGCGTGATCAATACTTACGACAAATACAAGAAGTTCGTGGGTGTTGAAGTGGCGATGCCGGCACTTATGCGACCTGGTATGTATGAAGTGTATCATCATTGCACTCTTCTCAACTCTGACGGGTCGCCGATCATTGAGGGGAGCCGTCCTCTGGTTCAAGTCACCGTTGCGGGATCAATATGCGAAAATTGTGATGTTCTCGCGCGCGACATTTGGTTGCCGGAACCGCACGAAGGCGACCTGATTGTTACGCATACCACCGGGGCACATGGCACGGCGATGTGTTTCAATTATAATGGCAGGACCCGCATCCAAGAGCTGCTCAATTACATAATGGGCTACGTTCGTCGCATCTGTCGCGCTGAAACCGATGATGACCTCGAAGTTCGTCATCGCGACCTCGAGGGTGAAGAACACGTTATCAAGGTTTGACCAATTAACTCTAACTTCACACCGGATCTCCCCACAGGGAAGTCCGGTTTTTTATTATTCGGTTTCTACGAAAGTTCACCATTCTTTTCAATATCCATGAAAATAAGCCTTAAATGCTTGACTTCGAAATCTGGCTCTGCTACTATACCTCTCACGCTCATTTGAGCTTTTTTAATTCTACATTCACTCATTCCATGGCACGATCACTTAAGAAAGGTCCATATGTCGAGGAAAGACTCCTCAAGAAAATAGCTGGCAAAAAGCCTGCTACTTCTGGCGTCATCAAGACATGGTCACGTCGCAGTCAGATCTCTCCTGAGATGCTCGGCTTTACTTTTGGCGTACACAACGGTCGTGCTCATATAGAAGTTCTAGTCACCGAGGACATGGTTGGACACCGCCTCGGTGAATTCTCGCCTACACGTAAGTTCGTACGTCACGGTGGTAAGATGCAAAAGGAAATCGAGCTCAAGGCAAAGGAGGCTGAGGTCGCAGCTGCAAAGTCAGCAAAGGAAGCAGCTACTACCGCTACAAAGAAATAATACATTTTTATGATTACTGCCTCACTCAAAAATACTCGCATCGCTCCTCGTAAAGTTCGTGTTGTCGCTGACATGATTCGTGGCAAGAGTGTTGCAGATGCACAGACCATCCTCGGTTTTGCTGCAAAGAAAGCTCGCCATCCTATCTCAGTCCTCATCGACTCAGCTGTTGCCAATGCTTCACACAATTTCAAGATCGGTCCAGAAGGCCTCATCGTCAAAGAGATTCGTGTCGATCAAGGCTTTGTTATGAAGCGCTCGATGCCTGTATCACGTGGTTCTGCTCACCCTATCGCTCTCCGTACGAGCCATATCCTCGTTGTTCTTGCTCCAGGAGTTGCAAAGAAGTCGAAAAAGACCGCAAAGAAGGCTACTGCTAAAAAATAATCATATGTCACACACCGTACACCCTTATTCTCATAGACTTGGCATCATCCGCGATTGGAAAGGTCGTTGGTTCGGCACAGATCAAGGATACCGCACAGCCCTCAAGACTGACGTTATCATCCGCGAATTCCTCCAAAAAGAGCTCCGTACGTTTTACGTAGGTGGCGTTGAGATTGAACGATCACAAAAAGTGCTCCGTGTTGTCATCAAGACTTCACGTCCAGGCATGCTCATCGGCAAATCAGGCGACGGTATCGTCAAACTCCGTGCAAAGATCATGACTCTTCTCCGTAAGGCGAAGATCGATCTCAAGAACCAAGAGCTCAAACTCGACATCGAAGAGGTTCGTACTCCTGAGTCAAACGCCGCTATTACAGGCATGATGATCGCTGAAGCTCTCGAAAAGCGTCTCCCATTCCGCCGTGTTCTCAAACAGACTATCGAAAAGGTTATGGCAAACAAAGAGGTAAAGGGTATCCGTATCCGCCTCGGTGGTCGTCTCGGTGGTGCTGAGATCGCTCGCTCAGAAGAGCTCAAGAAAGGACAGGTTCCTCTCCAGACACTCCGCGCAGACATCGACTTCGCTCGTGAAAAAGCTCATATGACTTACGGCGATATCGGTATCAAAGTTTGGATATACAAGGGCGAGATCTTCGCAAAAGACGTCGCTGCAAAGAAATAAATCATTTAATTTACTACTATGTTATTCCCTAAGAAAGTAAAACACCGCAAGTGGTTCACCAAACGCAAGAACAGCGTTAAGGAAGCTGCAAAAAATGAAACTCGTGGCGTCGAGGTCTCTTTTGGCTCATACGGCCTCAAAGCTATGAAGTATGCTCGTATCACTTCAAACCAAATCGAGTCAGCACGTAAAGTTATGGCTCGCTATGCTACCAAGTCTGGCAAAGTTTGGGTCCGTGTTTTTCCTGATCGTCCATATACTCAGAAGCCTGCCGAAGTGAAAATGGGAAAGGGAAAGGGTGAACCGGTCGGCTTCGTATGTGAGGTCAAGCCAGGTCGCGTTATGTTCGAGATTGATGGTGTTGACGCTGAGGTTGCACGCGAAGCTCTCCGCAAGGCAGGTACAAAACTTCCTATGAAGACCAAGGTTGTCACACGCATCTAATACTTTATATATCTACTATTATGAAATCTACTCTCAATAAAGACATCGCCCACAAGACACAAGCAGACCTCGCAAAGATGGTGTCTGACAAGCGCGAAGCTCTCCGCCTCTTCCGTTTTGGTGCTGCTGGTGCAAAAGCAAAGAATGTCAAAGAGGGTAAATCTATCAGAAAGGACATCGCACGCATTTTGACTGCTATGAATAAAGGGAAGCACGAAAACATGGAAGCAGGGAAATAAAAACTAGACAAATCATCTAATTTCAAGTAATATCACAACTCTTATGAAAGCAACTAAAACAACAGTAGAAAAGAAGATCACACGCCAAACATTCACTGGTGTTGTTAGTTCTGACAAGATGAAAGACACCGTTGTTGTTGTGGTCAATCGTTTCGTGAAGCATCCAAAGTATCAGAAGTTCATCAACAAGAGAACAAAGATCATGGCTTCAGATATCGGCAATACAAAGAAGATAGGAGACAAAGCTACTGTCGAGGCTTGCCGTCCAATCTCAAAGAACAAATCATTCAAGGTTATCGCCTAAATTTTAATACACTACCATGATTCAACCACGCTCAATCGTCAATATCGCTGATAACTCTGGTGCAAAGATCGGACGTATCTTCAAAGTTCTCGGTGCATCTCACAAACGCTATGCTGAGATCGGTGAAGTCGTTGTGCTCTCAGTCCAAAAGGCAGAGCCTCGCAAGGCAGTCAAGAAGAAAGACGTTCTCCATGCCGTCGTCGTTCGTCAGCGCAAAGCTACTCGCAGAAAGGACGGTTCATATATTCGTTTTGATGAGAACGCGGTTGTTATCATCGAGAAAGACAAGAAAGAGCCTATCGCTGGACGCATCTTCGGTCCAATCCCACGCGAGATCGCAGAAGCAGGTTTCAAGACTATCGCTTCAAAAGCTTCAGAAATCGTATAACTTTTACTACCATGCATATCAAAAAAGGTGACACAGTTAAAATTCTCTCAGGAGATGACAAGGGCAAGACCGGCAAGGTCATCAAGGCTTTTCCTGCTACAGGAAAGGTGCTCATTGAAGGCATGAACATGATGAAGCGTCACGAGAAATCTCGTAAGCAGGGAACAAAGGGTCAGATCGTCGACCGTGCTATGCCGATGCATGCTTCAAAGGTTGCAAAGGCTGAATAATATCCACTACCATGACTACTACTCACAAGAAAACTGTTCTCGATTTAAATAAGGAATCATTCAAAGCTCTCAAGGACTCTTTGAACATCAAAAATGCTATGCAGGCTCCACAGCTCAAGAAAGTGGTTGTCAGTAGCAGTTTCGGTTCAGTGAAGGACAAGAAAAAGATTGAGATTATCGCTGATCGTCTCGCTCGCATCACTGGCCAAAAGCCAGCCCCACGTGCAGCAAAGAAAGCTATCGCTACATTCAAGACTCGCGTCGGCGATCCTCTCGGCTACCAGATCACTCTCCGCGGCCCACGTATGTTCGATTTTATGGATCGTTTGATCAACATCGCTCTCCCTCGCACAAAGGACTTCCGCGGTCTCTCACGCAACTCTGTCGACGCAATGGGCAACTATACGATCGGTATCAAGGAACACACTATCTTCCCAGAGACATCAGATGAAGACCTCAAGGACGTTTTTGGTCTCGCTATCACTCTCGTCACTACTTCAGATGACAAGGCAAAGACCATTGGCTTCCTCGAATACCTCGGTCTCCCACTCAAGAAAGAGGATGACAAGAAGGGAAAGAAATAATATCTAAAAAACCACCGATGAGGTGGTTTTTTGTTTTCTGCTATACTACCAGCCATGACCCAAGCCGAAGCATTAAATATTCTCAAAACGGGTGCAAACGTTTTTCTGACCGGACCAGCGGGCAGCGGCAAAACCTACGTCCTCAGAGAATACCTCCAGTGCCTGCGTGAACGAGAGATACCCGTCGGCATCACGGCCTCGACGGGTATTGCTGCAACTCATATGGGCGGTGTCACTATACACTCGTGGTCTGGCGTCGGCGTACGCGATACTCTCTCAGAGCAAGATCTCGAGGAGATTTCAGAAAAGAGCTATGTAAAGACAAAGATCGAAGCGGCGAAAGTACTCATCATCGATGAGATATCTATGCTTCATCATTTCCGTTTGGATTTGATAAATGAAATAGTTAAAAAAATCCGTAAATCAGATCAGCCGTTCGGTGGACTGCAAGTAGTCGTGTGCGGCGACTTTTTCCAATTGCCGCCGATCTCTCGTGGGGGAGAGCCCGATGCCTATTTTGCCTACCATTCAAAGGCATGGAAGGAAGCTAATTTCGTCGTCTGCTACCTCGAAGAACAACATCGTCAGATAGACAAAGAATACGTAGGTATCTTGAATGGTATACGTGCCCAGTCGCTTTCAACGGCAATGATGGATTTGTTGCACGGGCGCATCATTTCTCGCAATAAGAGAGAAGACGACGGCATTGAGTTTCTGACTGATGAGCATATGGGTGCTGAAGAAGACGTTGTTTTTATTGGCGATGAAGATGAAGTTAAAAAGAAAGTCGAAACAGATATTCCTGTCGAGATCCCTACGATTTTGACAGAGAATATAAAAGCCACGCGACTTTATTCTCACAATAGTGACGTTGACGCTGAAAATGACCGTGAGCTTGCCGCTGTTCCGGGGAACTTCTTGGAGTACAAGATGATATCTCACGGCAATAAAAAGCTGGTCGAAGGATTGAAGAAATCATGTTTGGCACCGGAAGTTCTCCGCCTCAAAGTAGGCGCTCAAGTCATGTTCGTCAAGAATAATTGGGAAGTAGGATATGCCAATGGTACACGAGGCGTCGTCGCTGAATGTACGTATGACAGCATTGTCGTCAAAACACTCGATGGGAGAGAGATCGATGTTCCACTCGAAAGTTGGCGTGTCGATGAGGGCGATAGGACGCTCGCCGAGATCGAGCAGTATCCATTGCGACTCGCATGGGCTATCACTATACATAAGAGTCAGGGCATGTCGCTCGACGCTGCACACATCGACCTATCACGTTCATTTGAGAAGGGTATGGGCTATGTAGCGCTCTCTCGTGTACGATCGCTCCTCGGGCTTACCTTGGCAGGTCTCAACGATGTAGCCTTACATATTCATCCGGAAGCGTATGAGTTTGATAAGCATTTTCGTGAACAATCCAAAAAAGCCGAGGCGCATTTTATGTCGTTGTCAGCAGATGATCTCAAGGCGCGACAAAAGAAATTCCTCGGCCCTGATCCAGTGACAAAAGAAGATGGTGAGTCAGATGAAGATTTTGCGGAGAGATCAAAAGCCGTAAAACGCACTAGAAAAGGCAAAAAACCAAAGATACCTACGGCTGAAGTTACACGCAGTCTCATCGATATGGGAAAATCCGTCCGTGAAGTCGCCAAGGAGCGCGGTCTTTCATTTGATACTATCCTCAATCACATAGAACATGAAAAAAGAGAAGATCCGACGTGGAATATCTCGCATCTCCGTGACGCGCTCCCGGTCACTCGTTTCAAGAAAATCTCAATGGCGTTTCATACGGTGGGTATGCAAGAGGGGGGAGGTAGAGCACTTTCACCAGTTAAAAACATATTGGGCAATGGTTTCACTTTTGAGGAGATCAGGCTCGTGAGATTATTTCTGTAATTAACAGGTCATTGCTGTTATTCTGACTGAGCTAGGTTATACTTTGTGTATACTTATGATCAATAAACAACTGCTTGATTACATCTCATACAAACTTGCTCATGGCTCAAGCGATGAGGCTATAGTTCAAAAAATCTTAGCAGAAGGTAGTTGGACAACTGCGGATATCAACGAGGCGTTCGCTGCGCTCGGCCGAAGTGTTCCAGAAAACAAAAAGCCCCAATTTATTGTACCTCCAATTGTACCTCCAATTTCAGCAACAATTGCACCAAAACCACCAGCCACACTTTCTGTGCCAGTTCGAGAACCTCTGACTCCTCCACCAGCGCCAATGCCGATCGTACCAAAACCGGAGGTTCAGCCAATACCAAAACCTACACCTCTTCCGGAAACCGCTCCGGTATCTCAAGCATGGGAAATGCCGCCTCGTGAAAAATCTCCCGCATCATCATTTCCACGTCCATCAGTTCCAACGCCACCGCTCCCGCAAACATCTGCATCGCATGTATTTGTAGCTCCAGTAAATCAGCGCCAGACTTCCACACATTCCGGGGCGCGTATTATCATTATCCTTCTCATTGTCGCCATTCTTGGAGGTGCGGGCGCATATATGTATTTGTATCGATTCGATACTGTACAATCGCTCATAAAGAGTATTGCTGGAAAGAGTGAGTCTACCACAGCCCCAAGTCCTTCAGTCCAAAAGCCGATAAAGAGAACTCCTGCTATGGTTAATAATGCATCATACAGTTTCGTATTACCTGATGGTTGGCAGGCATCAGCCTCATCAAATGATGGTCAAGGCGTCCAAGCTTCAAATCCAACAACGGGATTTGTAGTATCGACAGCTATCACTCAAATCCCTAAAAGCGCAGGCGCTATCAGTTCGATTGATCAGATAATGACGTCTGATACAACAAAGGCAATCATCAAATCAGAGTTCCCTGGCATGACTGTTGCTTTCGGCAAGGTAAGTGCCGGTATGCTCGGGGGAGAGAAGGCGGTTATTGTGGCTTTTACTTTGACAGCAACAAGCACAACTGATGGAGTCGAACAATTAAAGACCAAAGCGATGTTACAGTATAGTGCGGTGCATGAGGGTATTTTATATAGTGTTGTTTTCAAATCAGATTTGGATAAAGGGTTGGATTTACTAAAAGATGCTGAGACTATAGCGGGAAGCTTTACGTTTATGTAGGTTACAAAGAGAGACTATTGACCCTTTATGCATCATCTGCTAGTATCATACCTACCTCAATAAAAGCTCGTTCTGAGGAAGTGATTGGAAGCAAACGCCTAAATTAAGGGCTTTAGCTAACCAATCGAAATTTTGTTTAAATAAACACATTATGGCAACTAAAGCAGTCATTGCACGCTCAAAGAGAACACCGAAGTTTGCTTCGCGTGTTGTTCGTCGTTGTTTCCGTTGTGGTCGTAAGCACGGTTATATGCGTGATTTTGACCTCTGCCGTATTTGTTTCCGTGAATTCGCCAACGAAGGCATTATCCCAGGCATAAAGAAATCATCATGGTAACAGACCCTATTTCAGACCTCATAACACGTATCAAGAACAGCAGTGATGCAAAGAAAGCATCAGTCACTGTTATCGCATCAAAGCTCACAGAGAATATCGCTCACGTTCTCAAGAAAGCAGGCTACATCTCTTCTGTAGAAAAGAGCAAGACAAAGCGCGAGCTCGAGCTCGGTCTCGTCTACTTTGATGGTGTTCCTCGTATCAATGGCGTTGAGCGCGTTTCAAAGCCTTCTCGCCGTCTTTATCAGAAAGCAGCAGATATCCGCTCATTCCGCAGTGGTTTTGGTAACACAATCTTTACCACTTCAAAGGGCATTATGATTGATGCTGATGCAAAGAAGCTCAAACTTGGTGGAGAGATCCTCTTTAAGATTTGGTAATAAATATTTCAATACTACTATGTCAAGAATTGCCAAAAAACCTATAGTTATCCCAGCCAAGACAGAAGTTACTTTTGTTAACGGTGTTTTGACTGTAAAGGGACCTCTCGGCGAGCTCAAAAAGAATCTCCGTGACGATGTTTCGATCACTATCGCAAACAACGAGATCGTTCTCGCCAAGAACCGCAACACCCTCCAGGCAGCCGCTATGATCGGCACATATGCTTCACATATCCGTAACATGATCGCTGGTGTCCACAAAGCATACGAAAAAAAGCTCGTCATCGAAGGTATCGGTTTCAAAGCTGATGTAAAAGGTACAAATCTCGTTCTCAACGTTGGTTTCTCGCACCCAGTTACTCTTCCTATCCCTGCAGGTCTCAAAGTAACGACTGAAAAGGCAAATATCATCGTCTCGGGCATCGATTGTGAAGTAGTCGGTCAGTTCGCAGCAGTCACTCGCGCAACAAAGAAGCCTGAGCCTTATCTCGGAAAGGGTATCCGTTATTCTGATGAAGTTGTCCGCAGAAAGCAGGGTAAGAAGGCGGCATAAACATAATTTACTTATATGAAATCAATTATCAAAACTCAAAACAAGAAATTTGCTCGCCGTCATGCTCGCACACGCGCAAAGATCAGTGGTACAGCAGAGCGCCCACGCCTCTCTGTTTTCAAGTCGCATCGCTATATCTATGCTCAGATCATTGACGATACAAAGGGCAACACTCTCGCTGCTTTCTCATCAAAAGAGGTAAAGGCAAAGAGCCCAGCTGATCGCGCAAAGGAGGTTGGCACAGGCATCGCAAAGAAAGCTCTTGCAGCAAAGATCACCAAGGTAGTCTTTGATCGAGGAGGCTATTTGTATGCCGGTAAGATCAAGATCGTGGCTGATGGTGCTCGCGAGGGAGGACTTCAATTCTAATTTTAATAACTATTATGCAAGACAAAGACACACAGGTTAATACACAAGCTCCAGTAGCACCAGCGACAGTTGTTCCAGCAGTCGCAAACAAGGTCACTCCAGGACGCAAGATGCGTGATTCAGCGCGTGCAGGCACACCAGGTGCTCGTAGCAGCAGCGATACACGCGGACGCGGCGGACGTACTGGCGGAGGACGTGGCAGTGAGCCACGTGAGCGTGTTAAGCCAGAATTCGATGCAAAGATGATCGATATTCGTCGTGTTACTCGTGTGTCATCAGGCGGACGTCGCTATAGCTTCAGTGTCGCTGTCGTCGCAGGTGATCGCAAGGGTCGTGTTGGTGTTGGTCTCGGTAAGGCAGGTGATACATCACTCGCTATCGAAAAGGCTACCCGTGAAGCAAAGAAGCACCTTGTCAAAGTTCCGCTTTCTGCTCAGATGACTATCCCTCACGCAACTTCAGCGAAGTTTGGCAGTGCTCGCATCATGGTATTCCCAGCTCGTGGTAGCGGTATCGTTGCAGGTAGTTCAGCACGTACAGTTATCGAGCTCGCAGGTATCAAAGATGTCTGTGCAAAGATCATGTCAGGTTCAAAGAACAAGGTGAACATCGCTCGTGCTATCATCCTCGCTTTCGATAACTTGAGCAGGATCAATCGCCGCACTCTCCAGAACAAGGCGCCTAAAGTAGCTGCTAAATAACTTTTAATACTATGCAATTCCATCAACTTAAACGAGTCCACAAGAACAAGAAGCGCATGACGGTTGCCCGTGGTGGCAAGCGTGGAAAGACATCTGGCCGTGGTGGCAAGGGTCAGTCTGCTCGTGCAGGTAACAAGCG
>Ga0310810_10000840_pt1 | contig 31160 bp, 23 predicted proteins | sample NCmetagenome_FD_207641 | JGI IMG/M metagenome (GOLD analysis project Ga0310810, IMG submission 207641) | Soil microbial communities from experimental microcosm in Duke University, North Carolina, United States - NC | ecosystem: Engineered > Artificial ecosystem > Soil microcosm > Unclassified ... | reverse complement strand
CGAAGGCCTGTGGCGCCGCAGGCTTCTCGGTGTGCGCGAAGATCCCGTCGAGCAGAACAGGCGCGACTGGCGGATTCTGAATCACCGCCGACTGCGAGCGCGGTCCGTTCGCCGTCTGCACCACCGTCACCTCTGGATCCTTCGGTAATTGCGCCATCGTTCTCGCGAGCGCCACGCGATAGTGCCCTGGGTGATAGATCGACTCCTGCACGAGGAGCGGCAGATCGGTGCCACCCTTCACATTGGTGACAGCGCCGCTCGGGACGCCTGGATTGGCCGGCGTTCCGCGGCCAGGATTGGCTGACACGCCACCGCACGGGCCGATCTTCTGTGGATCGCCAAGGCGGTTCTGGATCAACGACGCGGCGGGCTGGATGAGCACGAAGTGCGCATCGGCCCCGGTCGACAGGCTGGCTGCAACGATCACACCCCACAGGATTCTGCTTTTCATACGGCTCCTTGATCGCGCTCAACCCCGCAGCGTGGGGGTAAATTCCCGCCTGGTGGTCTTTGGGCCTTTGGCTTTGGGCTTTGGGCTTCCAGCTACAGTCTACGTGTCCCGGTACACTTCACCCATGCCTCCGGCACCGATGAGAGCGGTAATCTCGTAGGGACCGATGCGTGTGCCGGAGGACAACGCCATCCGCGCGCATTTTATGACACCAAAAGGCATGTTGTTCGACTACGGCGGCACGCTGGTCGAGGAAGTGAGCGTCGATCTGCGTGCCGGCAATGAATGGATGTTGTCGCAGGCGTCGTACCGGCCTGCGCACGTCACGCTCGATCAGGTCATGGAACGGGCGACTCGCGTGTCCCGGGAGGTGTCGGCGCGGCGCGACGAGGTGTCCCTCGAGACTGCGTGGCCAAATCTGACCCGATTGATTCACGACTACCTCGGAATTCGTTTCGACACGCCATTGATGGACCTGGAGCTGGGATTCTGGAAAGCGTCCGTGCAGACACGTGAGATGCCCGGCGCCAGAGAAGCGCTCGAACAGTTTCACCGCTGGGGATCACGGCTCGCGGTCGTGAGCAACACCAGTTTCGGCGAACCGGTGATTCGCTACGAACTCGCCAAATACGGACTCACCGAGCACCTGGCATTCGTGCTGGTGTCGTCGGATTATTCAGTCCGGAAACCGAACGTGTTGCTCTACGAGACCGCAGCGGCGCGATTGAACGTCAGCGCCGACGACATCTGGTTCGTCGGCGATCGGCTTGATACAGATGTGGCCGGTGCGAGAGCCGCAGGCATGACGGCCGTCTGGTTCAATCCGAACGGCCGAACGGATCCGTCCCGCGACGCCAATGCGTCGCGCGACGTCGATCTTGCGGTGTCAGGCTGGGCCGAACTGGTCGGCCGTATCGGCGATTCCGATGCGGTCAACGGGGCGCCCGAGCAGTCGTATTAGCATAAGGCCGGCCGGACTACGGCCGGGGCCGGTTGAACGACGACCGGACGAAAGGTGATCACGTTGAGACTGACGAGCATTCTGTGCGGCATTGTCTGCGTTATTGCGGTCTGTTCCATCTCAGTCAGCGCGCAGTGGCCGACACATCCGGATCCCAGCGTGCCGCGCGATGCCCAGGGCAACGTCCGCTGGACTGCGCCCACGCCACGCACGGCTGACGGCAAGGTCGATTTCTCCGGCGTGTGGCAGCGCGCCAACAGCGGTCCCCCGCGCGGCAACGGACGCGGCGGGCGGCAGGGCGAAGGCGGCGGCGCGGCCGGACGTCAGGGCGGCGCACAGGCGGCGCCGGCCGGACAGGCGGCACCGGCCGCCGCAGAGGCCACGGGTCGTCCGGGCGCCGGCACTCAAGCGCCCGCTGGCGGCGGCGGTGACACCAATGCAGCATTCGGCGGCGGGCGCGGCGGCGTGCAGCTCGAGCCGCCGACCGAAGGATTCCCGTACGATCCGAAAGGTCCTCCCGTCGCCACGTTCTTCGAAGCCGGCGGCAACATGGAGGGCGGTCTCCCGTACACGCCGTGGGCGGCAGAGATTCGCAAGCAGCGCCTCGCAATCCAGGCGCGCGACAATCCGGATGCGATGTGCATGCCCATGGGCTTCCTGCAGTTCCATCAGCAGCCGCAGCCGCGCATGATCATTCAGACGCCGAAGATGATCATCATCGAGTACGAGGCGAACTACGGGATCCGCCACATCTATCTCGATGGCCGCAAGCTGCCGCCGCAGGGTGAGCCGCAGCCGTTTTGGTACGGCTACTCAGTCGGCCATTGGGAAGGCGACACGCTCGTCGTCGAAACCAACAATCTACGCGGCGCCGAAGACAGCCCGTACGATGGCTGGCTCGACGTGAACGGCAGCCCGTACAGTCAGCAGGCGAAGATCACCGAACGCTTCCGCCGTCTCGATTACTCGCACCTGCAGATCGACATGACGGTGGACGATCCGAAGGCGTACACGAAGCCATGGACTGTGCGTGTCGATCAGCGCGTCGTGCCCGACGGTGAGCTGATCGAGTTCATCTGCAACGAGAACCAGCAGTTCCGCAGAAAGATCAAGATCGATTAAGCAGGTAACGGAGATCGCGGAGGGAACGGATTTCACACGGAGGAACGGAGCAACGGAGTAGTTGTACTAGCTAAACTCCGTTTCTCCGTTGCTCCGTGTTAATCCGTTCGCTCCGTCTGTCTCCGCTTCCTACTTGCGCAGTACCAAATTTCCGGCGCCGAGATTGGCCTTGAGCGTGTACTTGCCCTTGCCCGACCAGCTCGCGCGCTGAAGCAGCCCGAAGCTGTCTTCAGTTTTCGCGCCGGCAAACGCACCGACATTCAAGTCGCCGGCTTTCACCGACGCTTCCATGCTGGCGTATTGGTTCGGATCGCCGATCGAGATCTCGGCGTTCCCCGCCACGCTGTCGATGTCCTTGTTGCCCATGATCCCGGAGAGCACGAGATTGCCGCCGCTCAGACGCACGATCAGGTCCGAGGTCTTCGGCACTTCGATCGTCGCTTGAAAGTTGGTGCTCGGCGTCTCGGTGACCGCGATCGTCGCACGCGTGCTGTTGGCGGTGAGCGCCACACGTGCGCGAGGCGAGCCATCGCCGATCGTGACTCTGATGTGCGTGTCTGATGCGGGGCGAATCGTGTAGCTCCCCGCCCCGAGCTGCATCTCGATGCGGCCCGCAGAAACGAAGAGTTTTTCGGTCACCCCATACTGCGCGTGCAGAAGGGGAACACAGGCGACGGTGGCGATGACAATGAATGCGGTGCGTGAAGGGTGCATGTGCCGGGCCCGGGGGGACTCGGCAGTCTTATACACCGACACGGTCGAGTCTGGCGATCTGACTCAGCGGTTGTTGCGGTCCTGCCGACGATCCTCGTCGCGACCGTCACCGCGGTTCTGTCCGTTCTGTCCACCCCAGGTCCAGTGATCGGCCCGTCGCTCGATACGCTTGAGCCGGATCCGGTTGTCATTGGGATTGCGATTCGGGCTGGCCCAGATGCGCACGACATCGCCAGGCCGCAGCGTCTTCGGCGTGATGCCGTCGCGCTCCAGACGCGACACACTCGCCCACTCCGCCGCGTACGGCTTCCGTCCTCCGCCGAATGGCTCCTGCCCCATCACGTGAATCCAGGAATGCGGGTTCTTGTATTGGAACTCGAGGACCTCGCCTTCGATTTCGATCGTGTCGGCCTCGATGTAGTACTCCGCAAACGAGTGATGACCCTGCGCAGGAGCGCAGAGCACGGCGACGCCGATTCCCACGAGCAGCCAGGTGCGCACGTGCGTCTTCATTACTTCGTCTCTTTCACTAAGGCCAGCAGATCGGCCTTGGTCATCGGCCGATCCGGGTTGGGAGCATGGACCATGACGTGCCGGTCGAAGTCCAGTTGCAGCCGTTCGATGTTCTGTATCAGCGTCGCGATCGACGGGCTCACCGGTTGACCTGCCGGCGGCGGGTTGAAGTCCGCCGTAAACAAAATCTTCTCCTTCGGGAGATACGCCATCAGCATCGCATCGCTGTGCTCGAGGCCAGCCACATGATGAAGCTCGATCGTGCGCGTCTCGTCCTGCAGCACCATCTTCTCGATCACGCTCTCGACCTTCGGCTTCTTCTTCGATTTGGCCAGCGTATCTCCGACCAGTGTGCGCGGTGACAGCAGCGCCTGCTCGACGAAGTACTTGCTGTTGTCGTCGGTCAGGACGATCGCGCCTTCGGCACAGAACGGCGCCAGCCCGCTCATGTGATCGAAGTGCGGGTGCGTGTTGACGATGTATTTGATGCGCTTGTTCGGAAACAGCTTCTTCACTTCCGAGATGACGGCGAGCCCTCGGGCTTCACTCTCTCCGCCCTCGAGCACCACGACATGGTCGCGGAACTCGACGGCCAACGAGACATATCCGCCAGTGATGCGATAGACACCATCGGCAAGCTTCTCTGATGTGACGGGTTCGGGCGCCGCTGGCCGCGGCGCTGTTGTCGTCGCCGACGGTGTGAGCAGAGTCGCGAGATTGGCGGGGTTCGCACGCGCCTCACGCAGAAGGGCCACGTAGGTCTCCATGCCGACTCGTCGCTGCGTGATTTTCGCTGGCCCGAGCAGTCCGCCCCCGAAGTTGGCGTAGTCGGTGAAGAACGTCTCGACGTGCAGGTCGCCGAGCACGGGATGCTCGACCCACGTTTCAACGCGCTCGACGATCTGCTGAGGGTTGATGTAGCCAATCACACGATACGGCTGGCCCGATGGTGCCTTCTGTGCCGGACTCCACGTCACGACCTGATAGGTGACACCTTCGACCTTTCGCGATCGCACCGTGGCGTTATTGGCGAGAGCACCCTTCAGAAATCCCCACGGGGTGACCCAGATCTCCATCTGCGCCGGCCAACCCTCACCCACTGGCGCGGTCAACTCAAAGGGACGCGGCGCCGCGGCAGGTCCGGTCGGTGGCGGCGTGCGGGGACCGGCGACGGGCACGGCGATGCCGGTCTCGCGTAATGCGGGCTTCGTGAAATCAATCACCCGTGTATAGCTTCGGATCGACGTGGAAGACAGACCGAAGGAGATCGTCCGGCTCTGGCCGAAATTGCCGTAGGCGGCTTCACCCGAGTAGACGATGGCGTTCAGGTTCTCCGCGCCCATCGCCTTCAGTGCACCATCGATGACGGCTTTGGCGTCCTGGGCAGCAGCAATCGCAGGAACGAAGATCCAGAGCAGAGCTGACAGTGCCGCGCTTGCGCGCGCTACCTGCCGCATGTGGCATCCTCCCCCCGCCGACACTAGCATACCGCTATAATCCTCAGCCCTGGAGTCCGCATGCACCTGAATCGAGTTCGTCGTGCGGTGTCCCTCGTCTTCGCACTATTGCTCGTGCCCAGCGCGGTCTTCGCGCAGTGGCTCAATTACCCGACGCCTGGAGTCCCACGGTTGCCCGACGGCAAACCGAATCTCTCGGCGCCGGCGCCGCGAACGGCGGACGGCAAGCCGGACCTGTCGGGAATCTGGTCGGGTGCCGGGCCGTCGTACCGCTTCAACATCGCGCAAGACCTCGACACGAAAGATATTCAGCCGTGGGCTGAGGAATTGTTCATCAAGCGAGTGCGCGACTCGCGGATGGACAGTCCGTTATCGAAGTGCCTGCCGGTCAGCGTGCCGTATCACAACTTCTTCAACCTCACGCGGATCGTGCAGACGCCATCGCTGACCGTCATGCTCTACGAGTCAGCCAACGTGCCGCCGCGCACCGTGTTCACCGATGGCCGCGATCTGCCAAAGGATCCGAACCCGACGTGGTTCGGTTACTCGGTCGGACGCTGGGAAGGTGACACGCTGGTCATCACATCGGCGGGCTTCAACGATCAAGGCTGGCTCGACAGCTCCGGACATCCGCAGACGGAGTCGCTTCGTTTGACCGAACGTCTGCGTCGTCGCGACTTCGGCCACATGGACTACGAGATCACCATCGACGATCCGAAGGTGTTCACGAAGCCGTTCACGATCAAGCGCGAGCGCGTGCTGTCTCCCGATACGCAACTGCTCGAGGACGTCTGTGAGAACGAGCGCAGCCGCGTCCGCATGTCGGGCGATACGGGCGTCCGGCTGCGACCGGAACAAGTGGCACCGCTTGCCGGCGTCTACGAGGCAGGACCGGGGCGCGAGTTCACCGTAACCGTCACCGAAGATCTCGTGTTCGTGAAGGGCCTGAACGAACCCAAAGTTCCACTGCTCGTGCAGTCGGAGACCAGGTTCATGTCGACCACCACGCCGATCGGGCTCGAGTTCTTCAAGGACGCGCGCGGTAACGTCACGTCTGTGGTCGTGCGAGGAGGCGCGGCCGCGGAGACGAAGTACGTCCGAAAGAACACGTCAGCACCAACGAAGTGACCGCTCGTTTCATCGTTGGCACCGTGATCGCGGCCACGACAATCGCCATGGCCGCGCCCATCAGCGTCCCGTCGTCGCCGCTCACCGTCGATGCCCATCTCGCACTCGAGAAGCGGTGTGGCACACCCAAGGACGCGTCTCCGGAATCGATCGCTGCCCTGCGTCGAGGGCGCTGGGTGCCCTTTCTTCACCTCGATCAAGCCCTCGCACGCAATGGGATCGAGGTCGTCGGCGGAATGACTGCGGCCTCGCCGGGCTGCGCGCCTGAAAGCTTCAATCTGTTCGTGTTTGTGAATGGATCGTTTGCGGGCACGGTCTCTGCCACCGAAATGAAACCGTCGCGCGACCGTGCAGCCGGCGCCGTTCGCATCACCGGCGCGGACACGTTCACCGTGGAGTTCGCGCGCTATATGCCGGGTGATGCCGAGTGTTGTCCGTCTTCGCGGGAGCGAGTGAGTTACCGCATCGACACGTCAGGCGCCGGTCCGGCTCTGGTGCAGACCGACGCCCGTCAGATTCGGTAGGCGGATCTGAAGACCCGCTACGTGGCTACGTAGCTGGTTATTTCGCGCGGCCCTTGTAGCCCTGCGCGATCATCTGGATCGCCCACACCTGCGCCGCATTCGCGACTTCGGTGCCGTCGGCCTGCGTGGCGCCTCGCGCCAGGATATACAGCGTCTTCTTGTCCTTGCCACCGAATGCCGCAGTGATCACGCCGCGCGGCGTCGGGATAACGCCCAGGTTCTTGCCGTCCGGCCCAAGGACTTCGACGCCGGCGTTCGTGGTGACGTAGACGCGGCCATCCTTGTCGATGGTGCTGCCGTCTCCGCCACTGGCGAGCTTCGCGAATTCACGCTGGTTCGTCAGCGAGCCGTCAGGCTGCACATCGAAGGCCGCCATCGCCGGACCGTTGGTCGCGTAGAGCGTCTTCTCGTCGGCGCTGAGGACGATGCCGTTCGGCGTCGTCGTGCCGTATTTCGTGACGACACCTTTCGGATCGGCGTAGTAGACGCCACCCATCGTGAAGTACACGCCACCCTTGCTGTCCGCGGTGAGGTCGTTGATGACGCCGCCGATGCAGTCGAGCGGGTCGCCCTGATATTTATCCGCCAGTACTTTGCGCTGCGGCGTGAGTTGTGTCACGTTCGCGCGCAACCCGCGCTCGACAATGAACAGCGCCTTCTTCTTGTTCATCGACAAGGCGCCACCAGTATGCGTGTCGGAGTACGCGACCGAGGCCTTGCCGTCCTTATCGAGCTTCACGATCTTGCTGTTGTCGTTCTGCGCGACCAGCAACGCACCATCGTCGGTGCCGACGATACCGTCGCCGTTGTTGCCGACTTCCTGCCAGAGGAACTTCCACTGCTGGCCCGCGGCAATCACGCCCGGAATCGCTTCGACCTTGTACTCGCGGATGCCAGGCACCTGTGCAGGAGCGCCACCCGCTCGGCCTGCTCCGCCGCCACCGCCGCGCCCGCGTCCCGCTGGAGGCGGAGTCTTGCACGTCTTGATCAGCGCCTCGTAGCCCGGATCGGCCGGCGCCTGCACCGAGGGCGCGGGCGGATTGGTCGGAGCCGGCGGCAGTCGCGGCGGCGCATTCTGCGCCAGCGCAATTGTCGAACCGAGCCCACACGCAGCGATCGTCAGAAAGGTCTTCGATGTCACCACTGTGCCTCCCACTCAACGAACATCAGGCCGCGATGATACTCCTCCCTCGAGTTCGACCCACCAGTTCATGACGACGGTGATCGGCCACGTTTCCGCTTGTGTGTCGCGTCCTGGTATCAGGAACTGCTGTCCGTCGTTGCGGACGGCATAACCGTAGATGAGATTCGCCCCGCTAGCGACCTTGAACAACGCACGCGGTATGCCGGCCGAGAACGTCGCACCAGTGTTGATCTCCACCGACATCATGGTGGAGTCGGGTGAAACGAAGAACAGTTCTTTCCCGTCCGCGCGCCAGCGCGGGAGAATGCCACCGTTGATGGAGATCTTCGTGCGGAACGAAGCCGGAGGCATCGCCTGGACATAGATCTCGTCGCGGCCGGATTCATCCGAGACCAACACGATGTAGCGACCGTCGGGCGAAAAGTTACCTTCGCGCAGCCGTCCACTGAGCGGTGGGATGACGATCGGTTTCTCCGAGCCGTTGACTGGGACGATTGTGTATCCTCCCGAGATACCCAGCAGCACCATTCGACCATCCCGGGACCAGTCCCACAATCGATTCACCGCCTTCGCAATCTGACGCTCGCCACTGCCGTCGATGCCGGCGATGATGGCGGATCCGTCGATTCGGCGGTATGCGATCTTCGTCCCGTCAGGCGACCAGACTGCATCGAAGGCGCTGCGCGAAAACGTGATCTGCGTCGAGGCTCCCCGCTGCAAGTCGGTGATCCAGATCTCGCTCACGCCGGAGCCAAACCGCATTCCCAGCACACGTTCGCCGTCGGCAGACAACTGCGGGCTCCTGATCGATGCTCCGCGTGACAGCCTCTGTAGTTCGCCACCCGATCGATTCACCCATATGAGCGGCGCCACATCAGCGATGCCACCGGTCTGATACGCGAGCACTCCGTTCGAGGCACCAACTGCGGGCCGAAGCGGCGGGTTGGCCACCAGACCGATGTCGTTGACGATCACTTTCGACGAACCCCGGACCACGCCCGCCGTCTCGTCGAATTCCTGGGCCAGCAAATCGCTGTTGCGAACAAACAGCAGATACGACTTGCCAACAGGAGTTCGGGTCATCAGTGCTGCTCCATTCACGGTGTCCAGGACGCGGGTTCGCCCTGAAGAACCGAGGCTCGCCAGCTGTATCGATGCCCCCTCGTTCGAATTCGCGAGGATCAGGTACCGCTGCCCATCAGGCAGAAAGAACGGAAAAGCTCCGGCTGGTTGGCCCTCGGGTCGGGGGACGAGCACAGGCTTCTCACCGTTGTTCCACCGAGAGATGCCGCCGCCCGCAATCACGAGCAGTGTGCCATCCTGGTTCGCCGTCCCATGCCAGGGGCCAGGCACGTAGAAGAGTGTTCGGGGTGATCCAGCGTCCACATCGACCTGCTTCAAATAGCTGTCTGGGATTGTGGCGAATCCCAATGACCGGCCGTCGGCGAACCAGAAGGGATGAATGGCGTTTTCGGTTCCGGGAAGCACGCGAGTGTCGATGCGATCGAGGGGACGCATGTGAATGTGTGTGACGCCCTGCGCGTCGGTCATGGTGTAGGCGATCGTGCGTCCGTCTGGCGAGACAGCGGGCGTACCGAGCGGCAGCGTCGATCCGGTCGGCGCATGAATCTGGAAACGTGTGACTTGCGGCCGCGGACCGGGACGAAGCGCCACGAACGCGACGGCTGCAGCCGCCATGGCGGTGAGCGCTGCGTACGGCGCCAGACGTATCCATAGTGGACGACGGGCAGGTCCCTGCTCGACGGTCATCGCAGGTGCGGCGGTTTCAAAGACACCTTCGAGCGCGAGGCGCACGTCGGCCATCGCGTGAATCCGCTGACGCACGTCCTTTCGTAGGCACAACTCGATGACGCGTCGGAGACGCGGCGGAACAGTCGCTGGCAACGCGGTCAGGTCCGCGTCGCGTTCGAGCACCCGTGCCAGCGTGAGCGATACGTCCTCGGCGTCGAACGCGCGCTTGCCGCTCAACATCTCGAAGAGCACGCAGCCGAACGCCCAGATGTCGGTGCGCTGATCGACCGTCTTGCCGCGCGCCTGCTCCGGACTCATGTACGCGGCCGTGCCGAGAATGAGACCCATCTGGGTCATCGCCGGTGTCGTGATCGTGGGCGAGAGCGACAACGATGACGACATTGCCGATGGCGTTTCCATCGCCTTGGCGAGTCCGAAATCGAGCACCTTCACCGTGCCGTCGTCGCGCACCTTGACGTTGGCGGGCTTGAGATCGCGGTGGACGATGCCGCGCTCGTGCGCCGCCTCGAGTGAGTCGGCAATCTGACGCGCGATGGCCAGCGATTCATTCACGGGAATGGGCCCGGCGTGAATGCGTTCCGCTAACGTCGGGCCCTCGACCAGTTCCATGACCAGGGCGATCGCGGCATCCTTCTTCTCGAGGCCGTGGATATGGGCGATGTTCGGGTGATTCAGTGAGGCGAGCACTTCGGCCTCGCGCTGCAGACGCGCGAGACGATCCGGATCGGACGAGACACTGGCGGCAATCACCTTGATGGCAACCGCGCGCTTCAGGTTGGTGTCGGTCGCCCGGTAGACCTCGCCCATGCCACCCACACCGATCTGGGCGCTGATCTCATACGGGCCAAGGCGCGTTCCGGGGGCGAGGGCCACCGGCGGGAATTCTATGCGAGGATGGCAGTGCCATGCTCTTGAGGCACGAAGGGTTCCGGCGGCTGTGCCGCGCACGCGATCTGCTGCGCGAGTCGCGCGAGCCATCGCCGACGATCGAGCAACTCGCCCGCGAAGTCCGCATCTCGCCGTTTCATTTCATCCGTCAGTTCGAGGCAGTGTTCGGCGTCACGCCGCATCAGTTCCGCATCGCGTCGCGTATCGAGCTCGCGAAGACGTTGCTTGCCGGCGGCGAGTACTCCGTAACCGACGCATGCATGGAGGTCGGCTTCTCGAGTCTCGGCAGCTTCAGCACGCTCTTCGCGCAACGAGTGGGTGAGACGCCGTCTGCATACCGGCGACGCGTCAGGACACTCGTATCAGTGCCGGGGCGAGTCAGCCATCTCACGCCAGGGTGCTTGAGCCTGATGGCAGCGCTCCCTGCCGTAGTCCGGCTAAAGCCGGACACGACGCCGAGTCGCAATTTTCGAGAAGCATCGCCGCGCTAGATCCGACATATTGAGACGGCCGATCCAAAAGGACCGGCCCTACACATATGCGAATCAAGATGACGAGCCTGATGGTCGACGATCAGACCAAGGCCCTGCGCTTCTACACCGAAGTGCTGGGATTCACCAAGAAGCATGACATTCCGGTTGGCGAGTACCGGTGGATCACGGTGACCGCAGAAGGGCGCGACGATCTCGAGCTCGCGCTGGAGCCGAACGCCAATCCCGCTGGCAAGGCGTTTCAGGAAGCGATGTTCGCGCAGGGAATTCCAGTCGCCGCGTTCGAGGTTGGCGACATCCAGGCGGAGTTCGCGCGGCTGACTGCGCACGGCGTCGCGTTCACGCGCGAGCCGACGAGCGCGGGACCGGTCACGATCTCCGTGTTCGCCGACACATGCGGCAATCTGATTCAGTTGTATCAACCGAACTGAGACTCACACCGAGGCGGTCGTGCCCGTGTCTGCAGCGGCCGCCCGGGCTGCCGCCGACGTCTCAGCGGCCTCGAGCCGTTCGTTCAGCCAGCGACAGACGAAGCCGATGGCCTCGGGATCGTCATGCGAGCGTCCGTGCGAGAGCTCTCCTCCCGGATCGCCGTGGAGTTGCGTGACTGACCACGTCCCCGGAGGTGCGGGCTCGGCGGTGAGATCGAGATACGGTCCGGCGAATGGCAGCGTCCATCCGCACGGCAGCAAGCCGAGCGCGAACACGATGCCGAACGGGATCGATGCGATGCTGATGAGGAGCGCGACGATCGCGGGCAGCCCATACGCGACTGCGAGCACGGCCCCGAGCGACCGTGTCACGATGTTCGCATCGGCGAGCATCATCAGCACCAACGTGGGCAACAGCGACAGCGCACTGTTTCTCGCCGACGCCGCGGCGATCTCGCCGTCGGTCTTTTGAGGCGGCGGCGACCCGTCACCCTTCCGCACGGAATTCTCGAACTCGCGCATGCTGAAGTAATCCATCTTCTGCAGCAGTTCCTGGAGCCGCCCGACGAGACGATGAGTCGCCATGCTCCAGAAGATGGAAGCAAAGCCGCCGGCGACACGTGCACCCGACAACGCGGCTGCTGCCTCGTCGGCAGACGTTCGAACGATCGCGAGCTGCGCCGGCTCGAGCCTCGTCGTCGGCATGACATCGCGAATTCGTTCAGCGTGCTTCCGCATCAGCGATGCGACCCATGACGCGGCCAGCAGCACGAGCGTGACGCCGACGACGGCCAGCAGACCGGGCAGCCACCACCCGCGCCCGTGACCGAGTGCTGCACCGACGGCAAATACAGCGACACCCGCGAACAGCGCCGCGACGAACCCGTCCATCGGACCGAAGAGAGGTTCCCGTTCGCGGAGTGAGGCGTGCAGGAACGGCGTGCCGAGCGTGGCGACACCTAGCGTGTGTTTGGCAAGGTGGAGATCGGCGAGTGCGGACAGGACGACATTGCCGCCGTGGCTATGCGCGATCAACGCGTGCTGCGAGTGCGGATATTTCTCACGAACCTTACCGAGGTGATCGCGGAGATTGTCCACCGCCTCCGCTCGCGCGCGGACGCTGTTGCCACCGGACCAGACAAACGGATCGACGACCGCCGGCGAAAGCCTCGCGAGAAGGAGTTGGCTGAATAGCGAATTGCGCTGTATCCACGGTGCCTTGCTCGCGAAAGTCCCGTGCACCATGGTGATGACGATACGGGGCTCGGCCGGCTCGAGCCGCCCACGCTCTGCCTTGGGGACTGAGGAGGTGAGCGGCGTCGGGCGAATCGGCATTAGCGGTGAACGCTGGATCTACTTTGGCGCGACGTAGCTCTTTCGCGCGCGCGGCTTCATACCTTTCACCGAGGTGCGCACTTCGATGTCGTGAACCTTGCCATCGCGTTTCGGCGGCGCGAAACCGAGCAGGTACTGACTGTGCAACTCGTCGGCGACTTGCGCAAACGCCGCTCCGAGATCCTGACCTGCGCGAAGCTCGATGTAGCCGCCCCCGGTTTCTTCCGCCGTCTTCGCGAGACCGGGATCGGGCCAATCAGCCATCAACGCCGCCTGCAAACCGCCAGGGCCAAGGCCAGGCATGTTCTGCCGGCCGCGACTGCGCATGCCGATCCCGTACACCATCACGCCAAGTTCTCGCGCGCGATCGATGACTTCGACCTGGCTCACGAACTTCGGCCTGAACCCAATCGGACCGCTGTCCTTCCCGTCGCTCAGCACCAGGATCACCGGCCGGCTATCGTCGTCTTCACGGGTCTTGAAGATGGTCAGGCCTTCATCGACCGCGCGCCACAACGGCGTCGGCGCGTCGGGCGCGATCTCGCGGGGCAGCGACGCGCGCAGCTCCGCTGGATCGCGCGTGAAGGTTGGGCTGATCGTCACCTCGTGTCCAAACGTGCCCAGGCGAATGGCATCGTCCATTCGCAGTCGCTTGAACAGCTCACCAGTACTTTCGCGGAGCAGCTGCAGATTGCCCTCCATGCTGCCGGAGACGTCGAGCAACACGATGAGGCGAATGGGCTGCGGCGAATTGTCGAAGAGCGTGATCGGCTGAGGCTTGCCTTCGTCGCGAATCTCGAAGTCTTTCTGCTCGAGAGACGTGACGAGCCGCCCGTCGCGATCCATGACCGTGGTGAAAACGCGGACGTTATCAGCAGTACCGCGGAAGGTCGGCTGTTGCTGCGCGGCGGCGCCGAGGCCGACCGCGAGGCAGGCAGCGAGGATTCCGGTGGTGAGAATCCGAATCATACGTACTTATCCCAAGGGCGCAGGCAGGCACCGCTCTTCAGTCATACCATGAAACAGGGGCGCGAATGTTTGAACGCTACACGGAGCCTGCCCGCCGCGCATTGTTCTTCGCGCGCTATGAGCTGAGCGCGATCGGCGGGACCACAATCGAGACTGAACATCTGCTGCTGGGCCTGCTCAAGGTGAACGACCCGGTCCTCGCGCATCTGCTAGAGACGGCAAGTGTCAACGCCGATGCGCTTCGGCAGCAGATCTACGCGCGTGTGGTTCCGGGGTCGCCAGTGCCTCAATCGGTCGAGATACCATTCAGCACTGACGCGAAGCAGGTCCTCGAATACACCGCTGAAGAAGCCACTCGTCTGCTGCACCATCACATAGGCACTGAACATTTGCTGCTCGGCCTGCTGCGCCACGAGAGGGGTCTGGCCTGGCAGATCCTGAGTCAGAGCGAACTCAAACTCCCGACGATTCGCGATGCGTTGGTCATGCACGTCAGTGCGACCACAACGCCGCCGCCCGACGTTCTGAAGATGCTTGCTGGAGTTGTGCCACACGACGGCCCACGCGCTCAAAGCACTGGCAGTGTCTACTTCTTGAAAGCGATCGACAGTTCACGCCCTGGGCGGCGTCTCGTCATGGATGATCCGACGGCAGGCGTTTCTTCCAGTTTGAGATTTGTCGAGTTCAACACCGCAGCTGACTCGTCACCCGACGGACGTATCCGGTCTATCGGACCGCTTTCGATGCAGGGCGTCACGCTTCTTCAGTTTGCCCTGATGCTCGAAGCCTTCCTCAACGAACCGGTTATGGTGGACGAGGATGGCTCGATGATTGACATCTTCGACATTGAGCTGCACGGCACCTACGACAACGCGGACGCTCTGATCCCGGCGTTGCGAGATCAGTTGGGGCTGGAGCTCACCAAATCCGCTTGACTTCAAGTGCACTTGAAGATGGAAGCTTGTTTCCATGCTATTCGAACTCCCAATCGTGTTTCACAGTCAGGGCACTCCCCTCATCGGCCGTGTCTTCCGCAACACCGCGTCACTGCAGGAGCGGCAGCCGGCCATCATCAGCATGGGATCGTGGCTGACCGTCAAAGAACAGATGGCCACCACCTACGCACGCCGGCTCGCCGAGTCCGGCTACACGACCTTCGTCTTCGACTTTTCCGGTTTCGGTGAGAGCCGCGGCGACCCGCGGCAGGCCGAGATCCCCTCACGAAAGATCGGCGACATCAAAGCGGCGGTCGCGCTTCTCCAGACGCTCGCCTTCGTCGATCCCGAACGCATCGGGTGCCTGGCCATCTGCGCCAGCGCGCAGTACGCGCTACGCGCGCTAGCCGATGGCGTCCCGATACGGTCCTTCGTCAGCGTCGCCGGCTGGTACCACGACCCGGACTCGGTCGCTCCGTTCTATGGAAATGGACCAGGCGTAGCGATGCGACTCGATCGCGCGCGCACGGCGCTCGACCGCTACGCGCGTACCGGCGACGTGACCATGGTGCCTGCCTACAAGGACGGCGATGATCGCGCCGGCATGTTCTTCCCGCTCGACTACTACGGGCGCTCCGATCGCGGCGCCATCGCGGCCTGGAAGAACGAGATGGCCGAAATGACGTGGACCTACTGGCTGACATTCGACGGGTTGTCCGCCGCCCGGCACCTCTCAACGCCAACGATGTTCGTGCACGCGGACGGCTGCGTCTTTCCCGAACACGTGCGTCAGATCCACGAACAACTCTCGGGCCCGAAGGAGCTCGTGTGGGCTACAGGCAATCAGATCGATTTCTACGATCAGCCCGCGCAGGTCGATACGGCCGTACACGCTGCAATCAGCTGGTTCGATCGAACAATGCGAGCCTGAGTCGCAAGGAGATACGCACCAAAACCACGACGGCCGAGCTGCACTCGGCATGAAACATGAACCCTTCTGAACTGGTGCTAAGTCGCCAACTGGAGAGTTCATGAAGCTCATCCGCATCCTCATCGTCGCCGTACTTACAGTCTCGTGCAATCGCGCAACCACGCCCGAACGCACCGATCACCAGTCCGACGAGGCGGCGCCACGCGCAGCATCGAGTGAGACGAGGCAGCCGGCGGTGACACCGCAACCGACGACGCTACCCAGCCAGGGGGAAAAGCCGGTGCCGGCGCGGACACCGATCGCCGATCAGGCCAAGGCGACGGGCGTGAATCCTGATGCAGCGGTCCTCGCCGACTTCACATCGCGTATCAACGCGTACATGAAGTTGCGAAAGGAAGCGATAAAGGATGCGCCGCCGCTGAAAGAGACCAAGGACCCGGCCAAGATCAAGGCTGCGCAGGACGGCATGTCGAGGGAGATTCGCGCGGCACGTGCCAATGCGGCACACGGCGACATCTTCACCCCGGAAATCACCGCGCAGTTTCGCCGTATGTTGTCTCCGGAGTTGAAGGGAGACGACGGTCGCGACGCGAAGGCCATCATCAAGGACGATGCGCCGACAAACATCACTTTCAAGGTGAACGCGAAGTATCCCGAAGGCGCCCCGGTGCCGACGGTGCCGGCTAGTCTGTTGGTGAACCTGCCGACGCTGCCGGAGCCGCTGCAATTCCGAATCATCGAGAAGCATCTCGTCCTGGTCGATGAGGATGCAGACGTGATCGTCGACTACGCCTTGAACATCATCAAGTAACCAGAGGTCGCCATGCATCGACTGCTTTACATTGCGATATTGGTTTCGACGTTGGTGCTTCCAGTCTCGGCACAGGAGCTCCGCCTCCCGAACAAGCCGGGCTCAGTCAAATTCGCGGTGATCGGCGACACAGGTACCGGCGATCAGAACCAGCGAGCAATCGCCAACGAGCTGGCGTCGTGGCGCACGCGCTATCCGTTCGACTTCGTCGTCATGATGGGCGACAACATCTACGGCGGCGAGAAGCCGAGCGACTTCGATAAGAAGTTTGCGGGACCCTATAAACCATTGTTGGATGCCGGCGTAAAGTTCTACGCCGCGCTCGGCAACCATGACGACGCCGCGGTGCAGCGAAACTACAAGCCGTTCAACATGAACGGAGAGCGCTTCTATAGTTTCAAGCCGCAGAATAACGTCCGGTTCTTCGCGCTGGACAGTAACTACGTCGACAAGGCACAGCTCGACTGGCTCAACAAGGAGCTGACCGCGAGCGGCTCGGGCTGGAAGATCATGTTCTTTCATCACCCGCTGTATTCATCCGGGGAAACCCACGGATCGGCCGAGCAGCAGCGGGGGCTACTGGAGCCAGTGTTCCTCAAGCACGGCGTCAACGTCGTGCTCTCGGGCCACGAGCATTTTTACGAACGCATCAAACCTCAGAAGGGCATCGCGTACTTCATCATCGGCTCGTCGGCAAAACTGCGAAAAGGGGATCTTCAGAAATCCGATTTGACCGCATTCGGAGATGATCGCGAATACGCCTTCATGCTGATGGAAATCGCGGGAGACGAGCTGTTCTTCCAGACCATCAATCAAAGCGGGAAGACGATCGACGTCGGCAGCGTCAAACGCGTCAGCACGGAGCCGGCGCCAGGACGGAGTACGCAGCCAGTCGTTCCGCAAGCGAAGCCGTCGCCGGCACAGCCGGGCCCGCGACAGAGCAAGTAAAGACATCGTCCCGGCTTCAGCGTCGCGAGCCTCGTACTCGTACTGTTTTTCGGCTGGTTGGCGTCCGATACCCCGAAGCAGGGGTCGCCGCCGCCGATGTCACTCCACGTCAGACTGCTCACCGCTGCACTCGCGTTGTGCGGCATCACCATCGCCGCATGCGGCGGCGCGAAAGACTCGCCGTCCGAACCGACGACGCCGACTGGGCCGACAACGCCAAGCACGCCATCGACACCGTCGAGCGGCGTCGCGCTGAACGACGATTTCAGCGGGCGCATGCTCTTTCCGTTCGACAACTGGTGGAATCAGGACATCAGCCGCGCACCGCTGGACGGTCAGTCGAACGCCTTCATCGACTACATCGGCCGCACGCGAACGCTGCATCCGGACTTCGGTCCTCCTCCCTATGGCATTCCGTACATCGCCGTCGGCGGGGGTCAGACGCGCATGCCGATCACGTTCGTCGACTATGGCAGCGAGAGCGATGCCGGCTTCCGCGGGGAAAATGGCTATCCGATTCCCACGGAAGCTCGTACGCAGCCGAACTACATCGAGGGCGGTGTGCCTGGCGGTGGCAGCAGCGGCGATCGCCACTTGATCGTGGTCGATCGAGATCGTTGGGTGTTGTTCGAATTGTTTGCCACGCGTTGGAACAACGGTCGATGGGAAGCCGGCTCCGGCGCAGTGTTCGACTTGAACACCAACGCACGACGCCCGGAGGGATGGACGTCGGCCGATGCCGCGGGCCTCGCGATCCTGCCCGGTCTCGTGCGCTATGAAGAAGCCGTGAGCGGGCGCGAGATTCGCCACGCATTGCGCGTCACCGTGCGTGCGACGAACGGATACGTCTGGCCGGCATCACATCGAGCCGGCTCGTCATCCGGCGCGCTGCCGATGGGCGCGCGACTGAGGCTGAAAGCGTCGAAGACGATCTCCGGGTATCCGGCGTACATTCAGCGCATCTTCCGCGCGATGCAGACCTACGGGTTGATCGTGGCCGACAACGGGTCAGACATGTATATCAGCGGCGCAATGGACGGCCGCTGGAACAACGACGAACTCAATCCCGCGTTCCGCAGCCTGACGGCCGGCGACTTCGAGGTGGTCCAACTCGGCTGGCGTTAGCCATTGAAAGTTGTTGGGAGTTGGGCGTTGGGAATTGACACTATAGTGTTGGCGAGCCCGCTTTAGATGGCAGAGCCGGTCCACTTCCAGCCGCCGACCGTCCTTGACGATCCCATTCGCATCGCCCTCGACTGTCTTGAGGAGGGCTTTCAAATCATCGGCAGAGACTGGCGATACGTCTACGTGAATCCGGCCGCTGCACGGCATGGCCGCCGTAACGCCTCGGAGTTGATCGGCAAGCCGCTGATTGAGGCCTATCCCGGCATCGAAGGCACGCCGGTCTTCGACGTCATGCAGGAGTGCATGGAGCAGCGCGTCAGTCGGGTGCTCGAGAATCACTTCACGTTTCCCGATGGCACTACACAATGGTTCGAGCTACGAATCAGGCCGGTGCCGGCCGGCATCTGCATTTACTCGGCTGACATCGAGGCGCGAAAACATCCGACGACCCTGGCCGAGCGGATTCGCCAGCTGTTTCATAAGTAGCGTGCGTTAGGCCTGATCGAAGTCACTCGCCCTAACGTTGGAGCCCAGCCTGGCCGATGGATCTACCGTGCGTGGTGGATTGCTCGGCTGTGTGGCGGCGACGGTGCTTGTGAGCGGATGCTCAGCGGCCCCTATCCCTCCGAACTCGACGATGTTTCCGGAGACGATCAAGTTCAACAACGATGCGCTCGCACGAGCCTCCTACTGGACCAGGAACGGCATCTCCGCTGTGACGTACGTCGCGGCCGGTGAGACGTTGTCCGCGGAGTCCCGTATGGTTGGGGCCATCATCAGCAGTGAGCATCTCACGGCGACTGATCTCATGAAGTGGATGCGCAAAGAATCCATCCGCTCGGGAGAGCAGCTCTATCACGACTCGGGAGAAAGTGAGGAGTGGTGCAAGGTGGGTGCGGATCCGCCTCGCCTCTTCGTGGCTGTCGCAGCGTGCAAGACTGGGGTGCAACGCGCGGCCTGCGTGGAACTGGACGAACCGCTGGACTCCTCGACCCTCTCAGCCTGCCACCCCGGAAGCACTGCTGGATGCTCGGACATCTGCGATCAGCAATGGCTGGCGTGGGGAGAGGCCCTGGACCTTTTCACGGCCGACGTGCTGACGATCAGGTAGCTTCTCAACTCGGACGCTTGTCGGTGCAAGCGGTCTAACGCTGGTCGGTGCGAGGGGACTAACGCCTGTCGGTGCGATCTTGTGTGTTGCCGAGACGCCGGGCTGGGCGGCCGGGTGTCTCGCGAAGCGAAGCTGGCGTTATCGCACCGTCACGAACGTCTCGGCAGTATGACCCCGCCGGTCTCGCGCAACGATGTGGTGGCGACCGGGAGCGAGCGGCCACTCGAAGGCATCACCTTCGTCGGTCGATGCCACCGGATGCCCAGACACGGTCCACTCAATCGGTCCGTCAGCTTCTGAGACGGCACGCAGCGGTAGCGTCTGAAAGTCTCGCCGAAGCGTGGGATCGATCAGATAGGTCGAATCCGGTGGTGGGCTGACGATGGTAAGCGCGCCGTGCAGGGGCTCACTTGTTGCCCCGCGCGCGAGCGCGGCGATCTCCCGCACTCGAGCAGGCGCGACACCGCTGTCGCGGGTAGGTGCTGCAGCGTCTGCGAGCCCCTGTTGACGCGCCCATTGCCGGTACTCTGCAGGCCAGAACGTGAGCAGCCCTTCCTCGCCATGATGGTGCCAGCTGCACGGCACCGATGGAGCGTCCGAGGCCACCCACTCACGCCGGCGTAGTGGACACCACTGATTCGCAGTCTGCCCTGATAGCGCGCAAATCTCACGCTGGACGGAGTTGCGTGGCGCCGACAAGATGTCGGCGCCCACGGGCGCTTCGTGCGAGAAGTGATTCGGCGCGCCACTGATTCGCCGCTCGGCGGCGAGCATCACGGCATGGAAGATGGGACCAGCGCCGGTCACGCCGCTCGAATTACGTAACGGCGTCCGATCGAAGTTGCCAACCCACACGCCGACGGTCACGTGCCGCGAGTACCCGATCGTCCAGTTGTCGTGATACGCCTGGGACGTTCCCGTCTTCACCGCGACGGGGAACGGCAATTCGAGACTGCTCCCGCGACCGAATACGAATGCGCGCGCATCAGCGTCCGAGAGAATGTCGGTGATCCAGAACGCCGTTCGTGGCGACATCAATCGTTCGGAGCGCGCCGTGCTCGAGCGCGGCGTGAACGTTGGCTCGATCCATTCGCCGCCGCGCGCAAACGCGGCGTAGCCGCCAACGAGTTCGTCGAGTCGAACTTCTGCATTGCCCAGGGTGATCCCCAGACCGTAATGACTGGCCGTCTTGTCGAGCGTGCTGATACCGGCGCGATTGAGAAACCGAAGTAAGGTGGGCACGCCCACATTGGACGCGAGGATCACGGCCGGCACGTTCTCGGATCCGGCCAGCGCGTTTCGAGCCAGCAGCGGTCCGCGATAGCGGCCGTCGTAGTTTCGCGGGCTGTACACCACGCCCGGTTCCGCCGTCGGAAAACTCGACGGCAAATCCGCGAGTACGCTTGCCGGACTGAATCCGTTCTCGAACGCCACTGCATAAGTGAATGGCTTCAGCGCAGACCCCGGCTGTCGCGGCATCAGCGGGCCGTTGAGCGTACCGCCACCGCTCTCGAAGTAGTCGCCAGAACCTTCCCACGCGAGCCATTCGCCGGTCGCGTTGTCGAGCACCACGACGGCGACGTTGCGCGCGCCGTGCCGGCGAAGCGTCTCGCGATGGCTGGCAATGATCCCCACGACGTCTTTCTGCAACCCCGCATCGAGCGTGGTCGTGATGCGCGCGGGACGTGGAGTGGCCGCCGCATCGAGCACCATCCGGACGAAGTGCGGCGCGAGGAACGGCGCTTCGCGATCGACAAACGTCACGCGCTCGGCACTGGCATCACGCACCTGCTCGGTGGTGAGTCCCCCGTCGGCCCCCATTCGCCGAAGCACCGAACGTTGACGACGAAGTGCTGCGTCCCGATTGCGGTAAGGATTGAACCCGGACGGTCGTTGCGGCAGGCCAGCCAGGAATGCAGCCTGCGCGGGTGTCAGCTGCGATGCGGACACACCGAAGTACCCGCGACTGGCTCGCTCTGCCCCGACGTACTGATTGCCGTACGGCGCGACGTTCAGATACAACGCGAGCAGTTCGCGCTTCGTGAATCGATGCTCGAGTCGCAGCGCGACGACCGCCTCGCGCATCTTCGCCGCGACGCCGCGCGATCGGCCAGGTTCGAGACGGTTCAGCAGCAGCTTTGCCGCCTGCTGCGAGATCGTGGAGCCTCCCTCCACGACTGCACCCTCGACGAGATTCGTCTTGAGCGCGCGCACGATCGACACCGGGTCGATGCCGGCGTGACGAAAGAAGCGCCGGTCCTCAGCGGCGACCGTTGCCGCGACGAGCATGGGTGGCAGTGCATTGGCGGTCAGCCGCATCGCACGCGTCTGCTCGCTCGAGAGCGCCTCCTGCAACGCCACTCCGTGCCGGTCCACGACGACTGTTGATGGCCTCGCCGGGTCGTCGAGCAAACCGGCAGGAAGGGGTCCCATGCGCAGCCACGCGGCAATCACGACACCTGCCGCGACAACCGACAGCAGGACCCGAATCCACCGCGCGCGCACCAGCGACATCTTCATTGCCGTTGACCTTTGACCTTTGACCTTTGACCTTTGACCTTTGACCTTTGACCTTCGTCCTACCGTTTCACCTCGATGACGGTGGTTGCCGTTCGACCGAACACCTCCGGCTCGTACATTTCCTCTGCACGGGCCGGCGCGGTACGGAACGTTCCAGCGGTCGTCGCACGGACGATGTAGCTGAATTCGTGGACGCCTTCGGCAAGCCGAGTCGCGAACAGTTGAATGCGATCGTCGTGGCGCTCCACGTGATCGAAGCCGCTATATCGCCACCAATTGCGCCAGTCCTGCGCGTCGCCACCGTTGTTGGTCTGGCGATCCTGTTGCGCGGCCAGGTCGCGTGCAGTGGTGGCGAACCACGTCTCGACTGCCTCGAATCCCGCAGGAAGGGGATCGGTCGCGGCAACGTAGCGGCGTTCCTTCGTCAATCGGAACGTCAACGTGACCCGCACGAGATCACCGGCTGCGTACGTCGTCGCCGTGGGACGACTGCCGTTCTCGATGTATGGCTCGTAGCGTCGCTCGATGTGGAAACCGGAATCGAGACCGTCCTGGTATAGCGCGTCCACGGCGTAGCGAAGCCGCGCGGTGTAGAACAACGTTCCCTCTCCGGCACGTGTGAACGTCAGCGGGATCCCCGTGCCGGCTGAAGCCGCTGTGAGCACCTGCGCCATAGGCACCTCGGTCGTCGATGCCTCAGCGGATCGCCCGCGGAACTCCTCGCGGGCGAGCTCGCGTGTGCCGAGGGAGACGACGGCTCGAAAGTTCGGCACGACCGGCTCGTACTTGCGGTAGTAGCCGACCAGCGCTTCCATCGCGAGCGCGTTCTCCTGCGTGTTGCCCCATCGTCCGTCCTTCCGCGCAGCGAGCATCCACCGCACCATCTGTCGCATCGGCGCGTTCGTCACGTTGCCCTTGACGAGTGAGTTCAACACGATCGCCGTCGATCGCACGTTCGAATTCCAGAACCACAGGAGATACGGGTCTGCCAATTCGCCTACGTGTGCGCTGCCACCTTCGGGCAGGATCGCATTCGACATCCGGCGCCGCAGATCGCTGATCCGATCGCCTGCGGTCTCGCCTTTCGCCAGCAGCGCGTCATGCAGATACGCCAGCGCGAACACCGGCATGCGGTCGCGGTACCCGTAGAGCCGTGTCAGGTGTGAGTCTTCGTTGCGTCCACCCTCGACGAGCACCTTCACGGCAAACGCCTGCCATGCGGTATAGGCGGGCCACCAACTGTCGTTGACACCCGGAGCCTCTGCGCGCAGCTCGCGATCGAGGTAGTCGTAGGCGCGGTCACGAACCCCGCGGTTGACGTCGTACTTCAAGTCGGACGCGATCTTCATCACGTTGAGAACGTAGGCCGTGAGATACGGCGACGTGCTCCAGCAGGCACCAGGCCAGTAGGCGAAGCCACCGCTCTCGCACTGGAATTTCTCGAGTTCTTTCAGCGTGCGCTGTGCCACCGGTCGCATCTTGGTCGGATCCATGCCAGGCAACGAGAACGCGTCCCCGAGATCCGCCGCCAGCAGCAGGGCAAGCGACGTCGAGGCCCGTTGTTCCGCGCAGCCGTACGGATACTCGACGAGATATCGTGCGCCCTCGCCCAGGCCGACGAGCGCCGTGGACGCCACCTCGACGTTGAGACCACCGAATCCGGACACGACACCCGAGGGGATCGTCACGGTTTCTTTGGCTTCAGTATTCGTAGCCGCCGCTTCACCGTACGCGGCGACAGTCTCTGGTGACGCGAGCACCTCGACGGGTATGACGTCTTCGAACGCATCAGACTCGTTGCCGATGCGTGCCTGCATCTGGATGCGCGCACGCCCAATCGCTTTGGCCGCGCTCGTGAAGCGAACCTCCACGGTGCCGCCCGCATTCACCGTCACGCGTTGCTCGGCAGCGCCCGTGATCTGGAGCACACGTGGATCGAGCGAGCGTATCGTGACGATCGCGGTTCCATTTGCGGGAAGCTGACTGCCGACGACCGCACCGAAGTAGGCGGTGTCACCGACGGCCATGAATCTCGGGAACGTTGGCTTGAGTGTCAGCGGCTTATTGGTGCGCACCTCCACATCGTCAGAACCGAAGCGTGAGTTGCGGTCGGCTGCTACCGCCATGATTCGGTACGTGGTGAGCGATTCTGGCAACGTGACATCGATGGCGGCGCGGCCGTCAGCACCGGTGGTGACCGATCCGAGCCAGAACGCCAGGACGCGGAAGTCACGACGCACGGTTCCTGCGCCATCCTCGCCACCACCTCCGCCATCGCTCTCGCCTTTCGGCGTCAGCACGCGGCGCGACACGATCCGCTGGCGGTTGTCTTCATTGAAGACCTGAAGCGACTTACGAACGTAGACCGATCCAGCGAGATCGGGCGGCTGATAATTTGTCAACGACAGAACGCCGTAGTCCACCGCCCACAGCGTCACCTCGCTGGGCACTCCACGACCACCGGGATCCTTGACCTCCAACCGCACGTTGGCCTTCGACGCCGGCCGATACTCCTCCTTGTCCGTCGTCACCGATACGTTCAATCGCCTCGAGCGGTCCTCAACCTTCAGTTCGACATACCCGAGCCTGAAGGTCGGCTTGCCCGGATCACTCGTGTCGGTGTTCGACTCGGTGGCCGCCGCGTTCGCTGGCGCCGCGTTCGTCCGCCCTTTGACGAGCAGCACCGAGACGAAGACATTCGGAATGTCGCCCTCCGCGATCGGAATCGATACCGATTGCTGCGTGGACGTGAGCGCAAACTGACGATGACTGCGAATCCCCTCGCGTTCGGTGGTGACAAGCGCTGTGGCTTGTTCCCACGGAGACTGGATCATGATGCGAGCCGTGTCGCCGGGCCGATACGTCTGCCGCTCTGGGACCAGATCGATGCGGTTGTGATCGTAGCGAGCCCACGCCGTGTAGCCCTCGCCGAGCACGTAGAACGATGTGCGAGTCACCGCGAAGCGGCCTTCATCCTGGTGCGTGCGCGCCTCGAGGACGTAGTAGCCGCCGTTTTGCAGTGGAATGTCGAGCGGCACGGGCTCTCCAGCCGTGGTGACGGTCCACGATCCCGCTTTGACGTCACGACGCTGCGTGTCCCACGTGTAGAAACCGTTGCCTTCTGCGCGGCGTACGCTAGTCCACTGAATCTGCGTCAACGTCACGTCGACGACAACGCCGGGCACGACGACACCGTCCGTCCGGACGGTCACCACCTCAGTTTTCAAGCCGGTCTTCTGCTCGAGGAAGTACGAGGGCCGGCGCAGCCCGACATACCAGGGCGCCGGATGAACCGTGACGCTCGCCCGGTTGGCGATGTGCTGACGTGAGACGTCTTCGACATCGCCTTCGAGCGAGTAGATGTAGGGCAGGCCGGCATCGCGACGAGTGTCGAGCGACAACGGCAGATCGCCGGTGTTCTGCAGCTTCGCTTCTTCGCGGCGAATATCGCCGGGCTCGGGCCGATCGTTCTCGTCGAACGACCATCCGACGAACACCCAGCGATCGTCAGTGAACTTGTCCGTGATCGCCGCGGGCGCGGTCGACACAGGCGACTTGGAGTATCGCCATGTCACTGGCCGCACGCCCATCGATGCGCCGAAGAGATAACGGCCGGAGACCACCCCCTTCAGCTGACCGCCGGCAATCGCGGTCTCGCCCGTGAGCGAGATATCAACACGAAAGTCCGGTCGCCGATACGCAGCAACGAGGAAGGAGCCGTGCACAACCTTCTCAGGCGGCACGGCAACATCGTCTTCAGGGCTGGGGGTCACGCCGGGGCGGCGGTCCTCAGGAGTCTTGGGCTTCGGCGTGTCAGCGTCAAGAATGGCGCGCAACGAGTAGTTGCCGAGCGTCCCGTCTTCCGGCAGCTTCATCGTCCATTCGGCGCTGCTCCATGGCGTGAGGCGGATCACGCGCTCGTCAACAAGCCGGTTCTGAACATCGCGAACGGTGATCCTGACGGGCGTGTTCTCGGGAAGCAGTTGAATACCGGTGGGCGTGTTGTGGCGCAGCACCGCTTTGAGATGCACTTCCTCGCCTAGCCGATACACACCTCGATCGGTGAAGACGCTCCCGCGCAGCAACGGATCGCGTTCGCGTAAGTTGACGTTCGTGCCGAAGTCCCACGGCATGATGCCTTCGTTCCAATCGCTCCCGACGTACGCGACGTCGCCGTCTTTCTCCGCGGTGACGATGAACGAGAAGCGCCACCACTCATCGGGATCGCGAAGCGGGGTCTTCGGGGGCGCGATCGCGACGCCGTCGGTGCCAGTCGTTCCACGCCAGAACGTCTCGTTGTTCGTCAGGATGATTGAGACGTTTGCACCAGCGACCGGCGCGCCGGTGTCGAGACGCGTGACAAACACCAGCGTGTTCTGAGGACTGTCCTTGACTGTGATGCCGAGGTTCGTGACCTGCACGACCGACGCGCGTGTCCGCGGCTCGTCTCGGCCGGTGCGGTGCGTGCGCGGTAACATCTCTCCTTCGCGCACTGCGGCCCACACGAGGCCGGTGCCACCGGCATTGAGCGCGCTCGAGAGATCCAGACCATGCGACTGGATCCGATCGGGCACGACGCCCAACCGGCGAGCGACTCCCGGGCCACCAGGGTCCTGTTCGAACGCAGGCTGCAAACCGAGCAGCGTCGGCATCAAGTTCGACGAACTGATCGGCGCCGTCCACTGCGTCACATCACGAAGATTGCGCGCATAGAACGGGAGCTGCGGTCCTCCACCCTTCTCCCACACGCCGTGGCCGTCACCGAAGCTCGTGAACGCTCGCGCGTGCCAGTTATCAACGATGCCCACCCATGGATAGCCGAGCGTTTGTCCGTCGGCTGACTTCAGTGAGGCCGCAACTGAAACCGAGTAGCGCCGGTCGGGAGGCTGCGCAGAGAAGCCGGCGTCTTCTAGCGTGAGTGATTCACTTTCATCAGGTGCCCAGTCCGGTCGCGGTCGTGGTCCGGCGGGCTTACTCACAACCTGATCGCCGGACGTGATATCGGTGGCGCGGATCGCCGCAGCAAAATCCGACACGCGAATCGGCACTCGCGAGAGCAACGGATTCGAGGCATCGCCATCACACTGCGCTGTGCAGTAGAAGTCGTTGATGAAGAAGGCGGGCTCAGCCTGAATCGTGTAGGTCTGCGCCTCGCGTGGTGTGACACGGCCCGCAGGCGACGGCAACGCTGTATCAAGCACCAGCTTCACCCAGCTCTCGGGCTTGACCGGCGTCGTGGTCTCGAACACGACCAGGTCCGGTGACGAGGGAAAGCGCTCGCGATCCCAGTTCGTCGTCAATCGCAGATTCACCGCCGGTCCGCCGGCCGCGATCTGTCGCGTGGCTTCGACCTTCTGCGCGAACGCGCGGCTCGCGTTCGGGTCGAGCTCCATCAGTCGATCTTGTTCTTCTGGCGTGAGCGCCGGCGGAGTGACCCAGTTATGTCGCTCCAGCGACGCGGTCAGATGCGTGGCGACATCGGCCGGCCTGACCGGCTGATTGAACCGGAGCAGCACGACCATCGCGCCGTCCACCGTGTCTCCGCGGCGGTACCACTCCGTCCGCAGCAGCCGTACTATCGGCGTCGAAAATTGGAATGTCTCGGGTCGCGCCAGTCGTCGGCCGCTCACCGCAGTGGCGCTGACGTCCACGGCCACTTCGTACGACGTCGCGTACGGAAGCGGTCGCTTCGGATCTGGCGTGAAGATCAGGATGGTCGTCCCCGACCACCTGAACGTTCCTGGGATCGCCGGCGTGATTCGCACGAACGGCGCGGTCACCGGATTCGGGATCCGTCCCAGCGTCACCATCGGCTCGGAGAAGACGATGCGGATCTCGTTGGCCTGTTCGAGCCGATCCAGCGGGCCCTGAGGCCCGGTGTTGACGATGGTCAGTGGTGGTTCCTGTGCCCCGGCAGGCGTGACCAACACCACCGCGGCAAGGACGAATGTACAGACCACACCAACACGCGACATAAAGACCTCGAGGAATCAGGTGTCAGGAATCAGGATCAGGACTGATTGCCTGCTCCTGATATCGGCTCCGGGGCGGAGTTCTGCAAGCGGATTGCCGCTGAAATTCGTGTGTTTATGCCAGGTTTTTCGAAGAATTTGGAGGCAGGCCGGTCCAATAGGACCGGCCCGCGTGTCCGGGAGGACCGAAGACGTTACGACTGGCGAAGCGCTTCGATCGGTTGCACGCGCGATGCGCGCCGCGCGGGAAGGTAAGCGGCGGCGAGGCCGACGCCAATCATCACCAGCGCCGCGACCACAAGGGGAAGCGGCGGTTCAACCGTCAGGCTCTGAACCAGCCGCGCGAGCACGCGCGGTGTAAAGACCGCGATCGGTCCACCAATCACGAGACCGGCGACGACGAGGCCAAGCGCGCTGCTGAGGACCATGGACGTGATCTGCTCTCGCGTAGCGCCCAGTGCCATGCGCACGCCTATCTCCGTCGTGCGACGCGACACGGTGTAGGTGAGCAAGCCGTATAACCCAATCGCGGCAAGCAGCGCACCAACCGCTCCGAATGCCGTCGAGAGCAGCGCGATGAGTCGCTCGATCACGATCGACGCATCCACTTGCTCGGTGAGCGTCGTCACTCTGCCAATGCTGACGTTCGGCACGACCTGACCGACGACACGCCGAACATCGGCGGCGACCGCGGACGGCGCGACGTCAGTACGCAGGGCGAAATGCGAGGTGCCGCCGAGCGCGCCTTGAAACGCGTTCAGATACACCGTGCGCGGCGGCGCGGCGTAGAGGTCGAGATACTTCGCGTCAGCGACCACGCCGACGATCTCGTATGACCGTGTCTGGTCATCGAACGTGAACCGTCTCCCGACGGGATTACTGGTCCCGAAGTAGTGCCGCGCCAGTGCCTGATTGACGATGGCTACCGGCGGACGGCCTGCGTCCTCGAATGCGAAGTCGCGGCCGGCAATGAGCGGAGTGCCATACGTCGTGAAGTAGTGCGGCGCGATTCCGTTGATCGACACCCTGCGTCGACCTTCAAACGGCTCCGGCACACCGTCCACGTTGAGGAACCGGCTCCCGCCTGCACCGGAGATCGGCGTCATGCCGCTCATCGTTGCTGCCCGAGCACCGGGAATCGCCTCGAGCCGGTCCAGCACATCGCGGTAGAGACCCGAGAGTTGCCGCTGCTCGTCTCCGCTGCGGTTCGCATTCACTGTCACGAGCAGCACCGATTCACGATTGAAACCGAGATTCAGATTCCGCAGATTCGACAGGTGCGTCACGAGGAGTCCTGCGACGCTCAGCATCACGACTGACAGCGCCACCTGCGCGACCACGAGCCCGCGGCCAACCAGCCGGCGGGATCGCCGCTCGCCAACCGAACCTCCTTCACGCAACGAAGAGATCTGCGCCGACGTAAACGCATTCCACGCCGGCACGAGTCCGAAGAGGACGCCGGTCAGCACCGCGGCGCCCGCAGTGAAGAGCAGCACGCGCAGATCCGGCCGCACGTCGATCGTGAGCTGTTCCGGCAAACCAACCATCGGCCGGCCGGAGAGCAGGATGCGAATGAGTGTCTCCGCACCCAAATACGCCAACGCGATGCCGATGACACCGCCCGTGCCCGACAACAGCAGCGACTCCGCCAACACCTGACGCCACAGCCGCAGACGGCTCGCGCCGATCGCCACGCGCAGCGCCATCTCACGTTCGCGCGCGACGCCGCGCGCCAGTAGCAGGCTCGCGATGTTGATGCAGGCCAGAAGCAGGAGCACGCCGACCATCGCCATCAACGCGAGCAGTGGCCTGCTCAAACGCTCGCGCAGGATCGACGTCCCGGCCGCTGCCGGCTCGACATCGATCCGTGCCTGGCGCCATCCGGCACTGTTGAAGAGGCGCACCATGTCCTCGATGCGGGCTCGATCCAGCACGCGCATTTCTGCCGTCGCCTGTTCGACTGAGACACCCGGCTTCAGTCGGGCAATCATCGCCATGAACAAGCGGCCGCTCTCCCGCTGACTGGGCCGCCCGATCATCGCTTCCATCGCCGTCGGCACCCACAGATCTGGTGTGGTGCCCACTTCGATGCCGACGAAACTTTTCGGCCCCACGCCGACGACGGTCACGGGCACTGAGTTGATGGTGATCTGACGTCCGACGATTCCTGCATCAGCGCTGAATCGTGTGTTCCAGCACGACCAGCTCAGAACCGCAACCGCCGCGTCGCCGCCGAGGCGATCGTCCTGCGGGCGCAGCATGCGGCCAAGCGCGGGCTCGACGCCGAGTCCGCTGAAGAAGTTTCCGGTGACGTACTCGGCATACACGGGCGCCTCTGAACCTTCGGTACCTTGGGCGCCGGAGCCTGGGCGAAGGCGGCTCACAGTGAGACGCGCCGGTGCCGCGCCCATAACGTCGGAGAAGACGGTGTTCCCGTCGCGCACACGCTCGTAGTGCAGGTACTGGAAGCCGTTCATCCGCGGGTCGCCCGGGTAGACGCTCATGAACTGCACCAACTGCTGCGGCTCGCGCACAGGGAGCGAGCGAAGCATGAGCGTGTTGATCAGGCTGAAAATCGCGGTGTTCGCACCAATGCCGAGCGCGAGGGACAGCACGGCCACGGCCGTGAACCAACGCTCTTTGGTGAGCAGGCGGATCGCGAAGCGGAGATCCTGAATCATCCTCTACCTTTAGACACCAGCGGCCGAGATTCTACTCGTGAGCCATACTCCCCGTCATGAGCCGCCAGATGCGCAGCGGCGTATCGACATGCTCGCGGAGCAGACACGACACCTGGCCATCCTCTGACGTCACGAAGACGACGCTTCCTGGATGCTCGGCGGCGTAAGTGGCACCGGCACGATGACGTGTACCGCGGGTACCGAGGTCCCCAGCCTCGAGGTGTG
>Ga0310810_10000839_pt1 | contig 31187 bp, 33 predicted proteins | sample NCmetagenome_FD_207641 | JGI IMG/M metagenome (GOLD analysis project Ga0310810, IMG submission 207641) | Soil microbial communities from experimental microcosm in Duke University, North Carolina, United States - NC | ecosystem: Engineered > Artificial ecosystem > Soil microcosm > Unclassified ... | reverse complement strand
GAAAACGTGGTGTGACCGCGAGGTCCGGGAGGAGATTCACGACGATCACGGCGTGCGTTTCCGCCGCCAGCCCGGCGAGAATCGCGTCCACATTCGTGCCGTAGTCCGCAGCCGGGACCTGTTCGGTGATGTCGTTGGGACCGACGGAGAGCGTCACGAGGTCGGGGTTGAGCGCGAAGGCGCGCGGAAGCTGACGCTCGCGCACGTCGCGCGACGTGGCGCCGCCGACGCCGAGGTTGACGACGCGCGCGTGGCGGTACACGCCGCGAAGCCGCGTCTGAAGACGACTGACGTAGTTGAGCTCGGGACGGCTCGCGCCGATCCCCTCGACGGTGCTGTCGCCAAGAGCGACGTAGACAAGCTCCGCGTCGTGATCCGCGGGCAGCATCCGTGCCGCGGCGCCGCGCGTACCCGAGCAAGCGGCGAGCAGCGCGAGCGCCAGCGCGCTCGCCACCGCTCGGCTCACCAGCCTGCGGCCGCCTCGATCGTGCTCCGGTACCACGGGGCGTCCGGGAACGTGATCGGCCGCACGGCGGGCAGCGTCACGCCGGCCTTGCGATAGGCGTCCACATACGCGCGCGCCGTGCGTGCGTCGCCGATGCCGCCGAGCATTTCCGCGAGCGACTCCGGCACCTCGCCTCTTCGATCGAACGCGGCGACACCATCGCCGAGGCCGGCCGCCTGCATCATCGCGCGATAGAACGGCTGCTCGACGTAGCGCTTGAGCTCGCCACGGAACGCGGTCATGGCCGCGCGCCGATCGTCGCTCACCGCGAGCGGCACGGCCGCCACGATCTCGAAGCCTGCGAGCGATTTGCCCGCGCGCTGCCGGCCGCGCTCGAGCGCGGGCACGGCGACGTCACGGACATAGGCCGGCGGGCACAGCCACAGCACGACGCCGTCGGCGATTTCTCCGGCCAGCTCGAGCATCTTGACCGACAGCGCGGCGAGGTAGATGGGCGGCGCCGCCGGCCGCGTCGGCAGGGCGAGCGACCAGCGGACACGATAGTGCCGTCCCTCGAATTCCGCGCCTGAGCCGAGCGCCGCGCGAAGAACGGCGACGTACTCGCGCATCACGGCCAGCGGCTCGACGAGCCGAAGACCGAGCATCGCCTCCATCGCGCTCTTGTGGCTGACGCCGATGCCCAGCCGGAAACGACCGGCGCTGACCTCGTTGAGCGTGCTGGCCGCCTGCGCCATCGTGATGGGATGCCGCGGGTAGATCGGCACGACGCCGTTGCCGAGCCCGATGCGCGTGGTCGCCGCGGCGTAGGCCGTGAGGACCACGAACGAGTCGCGGCCGAGTCCGTGAGTGACCCAGATGCTGTCGTATCCGAGACGCTCGGCCGTGCGCGCGAGGACGATCGCGCTGTGGAGGTCGGCGCCCGGAATCAGGTACGCGGCGAGCGGTATAGGCTGACCTCCATCGCGTCGTCGTCGAACTCGTACTCGCGGCTCGTGTAATCCGTCGAATTCCGGACGTGATCCAGATACGGCTTCACTTCCTTGCGGAACACGCCGGTGTTGTCCGCGATCACGACGGCGCCGGCCACGAGCTTGGGCTGAAGCGAGCGCAGGTAGTCGAGATAGTCCTCTTTCGCCGCGTCGATGAAGACGAAGTCGAAGCGCCCCGTCAAGAGCGGCAGCAGGCGCAGCGCGTCGCCCTGGATGACCCGTACCTTGCGACCGAGGCCCGCCTCCTCGGCGTTGTGCTTCGTCATGCGCGCGAGATACTCGCTGGTCTCCAGACACGTGAGTCGGCCGCGAGGAGGCAGCGATCCCGCGATGAGGATCGCGGAGTAGCCGAGCAGCGAGCCGATCTCCACCGCGCGCGTCGGACGATGCCGGTCGATCAGGCGGCGGATCACGCGCCCCTTGGCGCGGCCGACGTTCGGGATGTGCCAGAGCCGCGTCGTGCGGTCCATCAACGCGAGCATCCGCGCGGCTTTTTTGGTCACGCGGCGCCTTTGGACAATCGCGCGGCGACCGGGTCGGGCAGCGGATACTTCCGCGTCGACGGGCCCGCCTTGACGATCTGACCGGGCAGCGCGCGGCCGATGATCTCCTGCACGCGGCGACTGACGCCCACGAGGCGATCGAGATCGATCCCGGTCTGCACACCCATCGCGTGCAGGCAGTGCACGAGGTCCTCGGTGCAGACGTTGCCGGAGGCGCCGGGTGCGAACGGACAGCCGCCGAGCCCGCCGATCGAGGCGTCGAAGTTCGTGACGCCGTGCTCCATGGCGGCGAGAATGTTCGGAATCGCCATCGCGCGCGTGTCGTGCGTGTGCAGCGTCCACTCGATCCCGGGGAAGCGAGGCATGAGGTACTCGAGCACACCTCCGACCTGCCGCGGGTTCGCCATGCCCGTCGTGTCCGCGAGACCGATGGCGCGCGCGCCCATGTCGATGAGGCGACCGACGATGCGCTCGAGCTGCGTCACCGGCACGTCACCCTCGAACGGACAGCCGAAGGACGTCGAGATGCCGCAGCCGACGGCGAGCTTCGCGCGCGCGGCGACCTGCAGTACCGCCCCGAGCCTGTCGAGCGACTCGGCGATCGTCATGTTGACGTTCGCGAGATTGTGGCTTTCGCTCGCGGACAGCACCGTGTGGATCGCGTCCACCCCCGCGTCGATCGCGCGCAGTGCGCCTTTCTCGTTTGGGACGAGCGCCGCGTAGCGCGTGCCGGGTCGGCGCGTGATGCGCGCCATGACCTCTTCGGCGTCGCGCAGCTGCGGCACCGCCTTGGGATGCACGAACGACGTCGCTTCAATGCGCGGCAGCCCGGCGGCCGAGAGCAGGTTCACGACGTCGATCTTCTCGTCGGTCGGAATGAACTCGGGCTCGATCTGAAAGCCGTCCCGCGTTCCCACCTCGCAGATCGTCACGCGCTCGGGCAGCCGCATGCCGGAACCTCCTCGTCGCAGATGGCCAAAACTGTACCACGCCGAAATCGAACGGCTCGGCGGTGCCCCGGCATGTTCGATCGGGACCGCGGCTATCTCGGGCGCCGGCCGAAGATGCCGAGCCCGCGCACGGTCATGACGACTTCATCGCGCTGGTTCAGCACCTCCGTGAACGTACGCACGATCCCGCGGTCGGGCTTGCTCCGTGACGGCACCACGTCGATGACGGTGAACCGCGCGCGCAGCGCGTCGCCGGGTCGCACGGGCGCGAGCCAGCGGATCTCATCGCAGCCGGGCGAGCCGAGCGAGGCCGTGTCGGACAGGAAGCTGTCCCACATGAGTCGCATCATGATGCCGATGGTCTGCCAGCCGCTCGCGATGAGGCCGCCGAACACCGAGTGCCTCGCTGCGTCTTCGTCGACGTGGAACGGCTGCGGATCGTACTGACGCGCGAAGGTGACGATCTCGTCCTTCGTCAGCGTCCGCGCCGGCGACTCACGCACCTGTCCCGGCGTGAAGTCCTCGAGATAGAGCGGCACGCGCGCGCTCAGTAGGAGCGCGGCATGCCGAGGACGTGCTCGCCGATGTAGGCCATCACGAGGTTTTGATTCACCGGCGCCGTCTTGTACAGGCGCGCCTCGCGGAACTTACGCTCGACGTCGTATTCCTCGGCGTACCCGTAGCCGCCGTGGCAGTCGATACACGCGTTGCCGGCCTCCCATGCCGCCTCCGCAGCGAGGAACTTCGCCATGTTCGCCTCGGCGCCGCATGGCTCGCCGGCGTCGAACAACGCGGCCGCCTTGTCGCGCATCAGGGCCGCGGCGGCGACGCTCATGTAGGCGCGCGCGATCGGGAACTGCACGCCCTGGTTGGCGCCGATCGGCTTGCCGAAGATCACGCGCCCACTCGAGTACGCGACGGCCTTGTCCGTGAACCACCGGCCGTCGCCGATCGACTCGGAAGCGACGAGAATACGCTCGGCGTTCATGCCGGACAGGATGTACGAGAAGCCCTTGCCCTCCTCGCCCACGAGGCAGTCGGCCGGGATCTCCATGTCGTCGAAGAAGAGCGCGTTCGTCGAGTGGTTCATCATCATGCGCAGCGGCCGGATCTCGAGCCCTTTGATGCCACGAATATCGATGAGGAACACGCTGAGCCCGTTGGTGCGGCGCTCGACCTGGTCCGCCGGTGTCGTGCGCGCGAGCAAGAGCATCAAGTCGGATTGCAGCGCGCGCGAGATGAAGATCTTCCGGCCGTTGATCACGTAGCGGTCGCCCTTGCGCACCGCCGTCGTCTTCAGCTGGGTCGTGTCGGAGCCCGCGTCGGGCTCGGTGACACCGAACGCCTGCAGGCGCAGCTCGCCCGTCGCGATCTTCGGCAGGTAGCGCTGCTTCTGCGCCTCGCTGCCGTGGCGCAGCACGGTGCCCATGATGTACATCTGCGCGTGCACCGCCGAAGCACTGCCGCCGTTGGCGTGAATCGTCTCGAGAATCAGCGCGCCATCCCGGATCGGCAACCCCGCGCCGCCGAATTCTTGAGGGATCAGCGCGCCGAGGTAGCCGGTCTCGGTCAGCTCGCGCACGAACTTTTCGGGGTACTCGCGTCGGGCGTCGAGCTCGCGCCAGTACTCGCCGGGGTAGCGGCGGCAGATCTCGGTGACCCCTTTCTCCAGGTCGCGCTGCTCGTCCGTGAGGCGGAGCGGTATCGTCGCCATCGTGTTCCCCTAACGGCCCTTGAACTCCGGTTTGCGCTTCTCGTTGAACGCCCGCACGCCCTCGAGTCGGTCCTCGGTGACCACAGTCGCGTTGTACGCCTCGATGGCGAGGATCATCGCGGTGTCGAGGTCGGTCTCGCTGCCGTAGGCGATCGCCTTCTTCGCCTGTCGGACGGCGATCGGGCCGTTGCGCGCGATCGTCGTCGCGATCTCCAGCGCCTTGGCCTTCGCCTGACCGGCGGGCACCAGGTGATTGACGAGCCCCGCCGCCTTCGCCTCGTCGGCCTTGATGCGCCGGCCCGTGAAGATCAGCTCCTTGGCAAGCGGCACGCCGACGATGCGCGGCAACAGCTGCGTGCCGCCGATACCCGGAAAGATGCCGAGCGTGGTCTCCGGTACGCCGAACACGGCGGTCTCGCTCGCCACGATGAAGTCCGAAAGAATGGTGAGCTCGCAGCCGCCCGCGAGTGCCCAGCCCTCGACCGCGGCGATCACCGGAATCGGACAGCGAAGCACGCGCATCGCGCCCTGCTCGAAGATCACGTGCTGCGCGCGCCACGCCTCATCGCTCATGCCGTTGCGCTCTTTGAGGTCCCCGCCCGCGCAGAACGCGCGGTCGCCCGCGCCGGTCAGGATCACCGCGCGCGCGTCGGGATCGCGCGCGAGCGCGTCGAAGCAGGCGAGGATGTCCTCGCCCATCGCGGTGTTCATCGCGTTCTGCTGCTCGGGGCGATTGAGGGTCACCGTGACGACGTGGCCGTTGGCGGAGCGATCGACGAGCAGGTGGCGATACATGGGCGCTTATTGTAGCGGGGACCGCGAGTGCGTCATTGCACGACGCGCTGGCTCTGGAGATTCCGGACGTCGTCGAGCGTGTAGCCGAGCCACGTGAGCACGTCCGCGGAGTCCTCGCCGAGCAGCGGCGGCACGCGGCGCACGCCCGGACGTTGACCGTCCCAGCGCAGCGGCAGCCCGATCGTCCGGTAGTCACGCAGCCGTGGGTGCGGCGCCGACATGACCAAGCCGCCGGCGGCGGTCTGCGGCTCCTCGAGCACGCGATCGATGGTGAGGATTGGCGAGGCCGGGACGCCGGCGCCGCGCATGCGGTCAACGACCTCCGCCGTCTTCAGCGGCCGCGTCAGCGCGGCGACCGATTGCGCGAGCGCCTCACGATGGCGCACGCGCGACGGGTTGTCGACGAAGCGCGGATCGGAGGCGAGCGCGTCGGCGCCGAGTGCGTCGGCGAGCCGCCGGAACAGCGCGTCCGAGCCGGCCGCGATCATCACGTAGCCGTCGGCCGTGGGGAACGCCTGGTACGGTGCGATCATCGCCGTGCCCGAGCCTTGCGGCTGCGGCACCGCGCCGTCGCCGAAGTAGCCCGCGATGTGGTACGAGACCCACGTCAACGCCGTCTCGAAGAGGGCCGTCGTCACCTCCACCGCCCGCCTCGTCCGATCGCGCTCACGGAGCGCGGCGACGATGCCGAGCGCGGCCCACATGCCGGTGCCCATGTCGACGAGCGAGGTGCCGACGCGCGCGGGCTCCTGGCCCGGATGTCCGTTGACTGACATGAGCCCGGCGTATGCCTGCATCAGGGGATCGTAGCCGGGCAGCGAGGCGAGCGGTCCCTCGGTGCCGAACGCGGTGATCGAGCAGTACACGAGCCGGGGATTCAGCGCCGTCGCGCCGGCGAAATCGAGTCCGAGCTCGCCGATGACGCCGGCGCGCAGGCTTTGCACGAACACATCCGCGCGCCGGATGAGACGCTTGAGAATCTCGATGCCCCCCTCGGCCTTGAGGTCCAGCGCGAGGCTCTTCTTGTTGCGATTGAGCGCGACGAACACGGCGCTCTCTCGCGACCAGAACGGCGGGCCCCACGCGCGCGCATCATCGCCGCGTCCGGGACGCTCGATCTTGATGACGTCGGCGCCCATGTCGCCGAGCGTCTGGGTGCAGAAGGGGCCGGCGACGTTCTGTGTGAGGTCGGCGACGACGATCCCGTCCAGAGGCAGAGCCACGGACGGCAGTGTAACAGCGGCGTCCGAGCGCGGCGAGCCGCGCCGCTCAGCGGTGGTATCGCGTCTCGAACAGGAGCGCGCCGCCAGGACTCGCATACGGTCCGTGGCGCATGCCCGGCGGACGGCACGCGTACATGCCCTCCGAAAACGTTCGGCCGAGCCCGAGGTCATCGAGACTGCCCTGGACGATGAGCACCTCTTCCCAGAAATCGTGCGCGATGGTCTCCGTCGTGCGGACGCCCGGGGCAAATCGCAACAGCCGCGTCACGTCGCCCGTGGCCGGATCGCGGCTGAGCACTTTCTGCTCGATCCCGGGACCGCCCGCGCCCGCCGCAGCAGAGCCGGCCACCGCTTCCCAGGGCAGATGATCAGGGCGGAAAAACTCGAGCTCGGGCTTCGGCATGCCGGTCAGTGTCGAGCTGGTGACGCCAGCAACGATTCAACGAGCACGTGCGCAGCCGGCGATTCCCACGGCACGGGCCCGATCGCGCGGCCGACCAGCCGGCCCTCGCGATCGATGAAGTACACCGTTGGCGGGCCCCAGACCCCGTAGATCCTGCCCGCCGTGTCGCCGCTCGTGTCGAGCAGCACCGGCGCGGTGTAGCGGCGTTCGGCGACGGTTTTTCGAACGAGGTCAGTATCCTCGCGGAACGTGACCAATCGGACTTCGAGCCCGCGATCGTGATACGCCCGGTAGAGGGCGTCGACGGAAGGCAACGCCTTCCGACAATCCGGTCACCACGTCGCCCAGAAGTAGAGGATGACGACATTGCCGCGCAGCGCCTCGAGTGTCTGCGTCTTGCCGTCGAGATCGGGCAACGATAAGGCGGGCGCCGGCTTGGGTGGCTCGTACGGCAGAATCTGCAGCGTCTCCCAGTCGGGCGCGGGCGTCGCCGCCGCCGTGAGCACGAGCACGGCGACGAGCGCCACGAGCGACCGGCTCATTTTGCCCCCGAGGCCTTGAGCGCTTGCAGCACCTCGTCGGGATTCAAGAGCTCGAGCGGGTTCTGCATGACTTTCGCATAGCGGACGACGCCCTCGCGATCGATGACGAAGTACGCGCGCTTGGCGTACCGGTAGATCGGGCTCGCTTCGTTCATCTCCATCGCCCCGTACGCCGGTAGCATCGTGCGCCGAAAGTCCGAGAGCAGGAGGTGCTTCGTGCCGTTCTGCTTGCTGAATGCCTCGAGCGTTGCCGCGTGATCGGCACTGACGCCCACGACCTGGGCGCCTGCGGCTTCGAACTGCGGCCGGGCCGCGTCGAAGTCCGCAATCTCCTTCGCTCAGGTCGAGGTGAACGCCTGGATGAAGGTGTAGACGACGACCGGACCCTTCGCGGTCAGGTCGGACAGCTTTACGGGCGGGGTGTTACGGTCGGCGGACTTTGGCAGCGTGAAGTCGGGGGCTTTCTCACCGACGGCCAGCGCGTGGGCCGCGCCGGCCATGATCAGCACCCCCAGCACGCCCAACAAGACCGCCGCGCACACATGACGTCGTGGTGTCATCGGAGGGCTCCTCCTCGGCACAGAGGATCGCATACGCCACAAACCGCCCTCGTGCGGCCGCGGTTCCCGCTTATTTGCGCCCGGTGAGCTCGGCGCGCACGACGGCCGCGCCCGCGGCCAGCCCCGTGAGCTTCTGGTTGCACATGTAGCGCGGGGACCAGCCGAAGCCACAGTCGGGGTTGAGCGTCAGCTTTTCGGCGGGACACACCTTGAGCACGCGGCGGATGCGGTTCGCGACGGAGTCCGCGGTTTCTTCCTGGAAGCCCTTCACGTCGATGACGCCGGCGCCCAGCTCGCGGCCGTCGCCGTACTTTTGCCAGAGCTCGAGCTCGGAGAGCTCGCGACTCGCGAACTCGAGCACGAACTGGTCTGCGCGCGCCTTGAGGACACCCGGAAAGTATGGCTCGTACGAACGCGAGAAGCGTGAGCGTCCGAAGCGATTCCCGAAGCAGATGTGGAAGCCTAGCTTGGCGCGCACGCCGTCGGTGGCGAGGTTGAACAGCCGCGCCATCTCTTCGCCCGACACGTTGCCGCGCGCGGGCTCGTCGAGCTGGATCAGCTGTGCGCCGGCGGCGACAAGGCCCTTCAGCTCGGCGTTGATGACCTCCGCGAAGCGCTCGGCGACGTCCACCACGCTCTTGTACGCGCTGCCTGGATGGATCCGCGAGCCGAACGTGAGCGGGCCCGCGCACGTGGCCTTCAGCGCGCGGTGCGTGTGGGCGCGCAGGAACTCGAAGTCGCGCACGAGTCCGAACCCCGTCGACGGCACCTCGATGCGCCCGACCGCCTCGTAGCGCTGCTGCTGGTCGTAGCCCCACGGGCCGGCCTTCCGGCGCACGGGCAGCGGCGCGATGTTCTTGATGATGCGGTAGTACGTGTCCACGTAGCCGTCCGTGCGTCGGGCCTCGCCGTCGGTAATGATGTCGATGCCCGCCGTTTCCATGTCGCGGATGGCGGTGTGCACGGCATCGTCGAACATCTCGTCCATGTCGCCGGGGCCCATCTCGCCGGCCTCCCAGGCTTTGACAGCGGTGAACCACCAGCCGGGCTTGCCATGAGATCCGACCACCGATGTGGGCAACAAGGGCACTTGGGTCATGCGCGAGATCATAAGCCCTGCCCGACGATGCGCGCCAGGTCGGGTCGGCCGCGGAGATCCTCGGGCGGCGCTGCGAACACGATCTCGCCGCGCTCGATCACGTAGAGCCGCGTGGTGTACGCGGGCACGTGATGGATGTTCGATTCGGCCAGAACGATGGCAAGCCCGAGTCGCGCGATCGCGGCGATCGATTCCGCGAGCTGCGGGACGATGGCCGGCGACAGCCCCTCGAACGGCTCATCGAGCAGCAGCAGCCTGGGGTCCAGCGCGAGCGCCCGCGCGATCGACAGCATTTTGCGCTCGCCGCCCGAAAGCTGCGCGCCGCCGCGCGCGCCGACAGCGTGCAGTCGCGGGAAGATCTCGTACGCGCGTGCGAGACGCTCCGCGGCCGGCCGTCCGCCCGGGCGCGTCCACGTCGCGAGCTCGATGTTTTCCGCGACGGTCAGGTCCGCGAATACCGCGCTCTCTTCCGGTGCGTAGCCGACGCCACGCGCGGCGATGGCGTGCGTCGGAGCGCCGGCGATCGACGCGCCGTCGAGCGTGATCGTTCCCGAGGTGGGACGCAGATACCCCATGACCGTGCGAAGCGTCGTCGTCTTGCCCGCGCCGTTGCGACCGACGAGACACACCAGCTCGCCGGCCGCCGCCTCGAGCGAGATGCTGCGCAGAATGTGACTCGCCTGGATCGACACGTCGACGTTACGCAGCACGAGCATCGCGTTACGGGCTACGCACGACCCGGCCGTCATGGCTGCGTGCGCGCCGGCGTCGCGGCGATGCCCAGGACCGTCGAGACCACCCGCGCGTCCGCGCGGATCGCGTCGGGCGTCGCGTCGGCCAGCACGCGGCCCTGATGCAGCGCGACGATGCGACGCGAATACGCGAAGACGATGTCCATGTCGTGCTCCACCTGCACGATGGCCCGGGTTCCGATCCGTTCCGCGGCGCGCACGAGGGTGTCCATGATCGCGGTCTTGTCGGCGGTGCTCACGCCGCTCGTCGGCTCGTCCATGAGGATCATGTCCGGCCGCAGCGCGAAGGCGCTGGCGACATCGAGCAGCTTTTTGTCGCCCTGCGGCAGCGTGCGCGCGGGGCGTCCGAGCTTGTCGGCGAGGCCGAACAGCTCGGCAACCTCTTCGACGGCGGCGCGGACCTCCGCATCGCGGGCGCGCGTGGCGAATGGCCGTGCGGCTTGCCGCAGCCGCGACAGCGCGGCCACGGCCAGCGTGTCGGCCACGGTGAGCGCGGGAAAGATCGTCACGAGCTGGAACGATCGCGCCATGCCGAGCCGGGCCAGCCGCACGGGTCCCGCGCCGGCGACGTCGACGCCCTTGAAGCGCACGTGGCCGGACGTGGGCGTCGCGAGCCCCGTGAGTACGTTGACCAGCGTCGTCTTGCCGGCGCCGTTGGGGCCGATGATCGACACGAATTCCCCCGCGTGCACGCGCAGGCTGACGCCGTCGAGCGCGCGCGTCGCGCCATAGGATTTGCGCACGTCCTCCGCCTCGAGCAGCACGCTCACGAGGCGGGTGATCGCCGTGGGTCGAGCAGGCCCATCAACCCGCGCGGAAAGAAGAGGACGACGACGGCGAGGATCGCGCCGAACACGAAGCGCCAGTACGCCGTGAGCGACATCACGGCGTCCTGGAGGAGGATGAAGACGACCGCGCCCAGGACCGGTCCGAGGAAATGCTCGAAGCCGCCGAGCAACAGCATGAACACGAGATTGCCGGAGTGCGTCCAGTACGCGAGCAGCGGGTCCGCGAGGCCCGTCGGCACGACGAGCAGCACGCCCCCGACCGCGCCGAACACGGCCGCCACGACGAACGCCGCCAGCCGATACCGGTGCACGCTGATGCCCAGCGACTCGGCCTTCGCGGGATTTTCGCGGATGCAGTGCAGCGACAGCCCGAACGGTGACGTCACGAGCCGTCGCATGACGAAGGCGGCGACGATCACAACGCCGAGCGCGTAGTAGTAGAACGGACCGGTGAGAAAGGCGACCTTGTCGAGCTGCGCGAGCGGCTGGCCCAGCAGCACCGGGCGGATCACACGCATGCCCTCATCGCCGCCGGTCAGCGTGTAGAACTTGAACAGGAACGAGTAGAAGAGCATCCCGAACGCGAGCGTCAGCACGCCGAAGTAGATCTTCACGTAGCGGACGCACAGGATGCCGATCGGAAGCGCGACGCTCGCCGCGATCACGGCCGCGGCGGCGAGCATGATCTCGAGGCTGCGCACCCCGAGGCCCGTGAGGACCGCGGCGGTGTACCCGCCCAGCGCGACGAACAGCGCGTGGCCGAACGACAGCAGACCGGCGCCGCCGAACAGGAGGTTGAGGCCCAGCAGCGCGATGGCGTAGCCGAACGCCGGCAGGAGGAGCGTCGTCGTGTACGGCACCCCCGCCAGCGGCAGCAGCACGAGCGCCGCCGCCGCCGCCACCCCCAGCACGCGAACGATCACGCCGTGGCCTTCGCGAAGAGACCGGCCGGCCGCAGGACGAGCACGCCGATGACGATGACGTAGACGGCGAGCATCTCGACCTCCGGCCACGTCGCGATCGCGACCGCCTTCACCACGCCGACGATCAGCGCGCCCGCGAATGCGCCGCGCATGCTGCCGAGGCCGCCGATGACGACGACCGCGAACGCCTCGACGATGACGTCGATGCCCATCTCGTTGACGGCGGCGGTCGCCGGGATCACGAGCGCGCCCCCGACGGTACCGAGGACGACGCCGAGCGTGAAGACGCGCGTGTACACGCGCGCCATGTCGACGCCCATCGCCTCGGCCATCTCGCGATTCTCCGCCGTCGCCCGCACGATCCGGCCGAAGCGCGTACGCGCCAGCAGCCACCCCATCGCGCCTGCGATCGCGGCCCCACTGGCGATGACGACGAGGTTGTACGTCGGCACGCTCAGCGCGCCGACGCGGATCGTGCCGTAGGCGAGGTAGACGTTGCCGAGCTGGTGTGGGGCGGTGCCCCAGAAGAAGCGAATGACGTCCTCGAACATCAGCACGAGCGCGAAGGTGAGGAGGAGCTGAAAGGATTCGTCCCGGTCGTAGATCGGCCGCAGCAGGCGCTCGATCGGCGGACCGAGGACGCCGAGGACGAGCCCGGCGGCGAGCAGCACGGGAAAGAACCCGGCCGTGGGCAGTCCGGCGCCGAGCGCCCACCGCACCGCGGAGACGCCGGCATACGCGCCGAGCGCGTAGAACGAGCCGCACGCGAGGTTGAGGATCCTCTGGACGCCGAAGACGAGCTGCAGTCCCGCCGCGACCAGGAACAGAACGGCGGCGTGGAAGACGCCGCCGAGCAGGATTCCGAGGAGGGTCAGACCTTCCAGCCGTTGATCCAGTCGTAGAGACCCATTCCCGACGGCTTTTGAATCTGCTTCGTGTCCATGGACTCGACGGGATCGATCGTCACGAAGTCGTAGCGATTTTTGTGAGTCGTGAGGCCCTGGAAGAACGTGGCCTCCATGATGTGGTCCTCACGATAGCGCCGCCGACCGGACAGTGACTCGGCCTCGACGCCTTCGAGGGCCTGGATGATCGCGTCCTGCGACGGCCACTTGCCGCCGCCCGCCTTGGCCGCCCGCTCCACGGCGGCCTTGTACGCGACGACGGTAAAGTACGCGTGGTCGGATTCGTAGTTCGGCCACTCCTTGAACTTCTCCGCGTGCCAGCGCGTGAACTCCTTGGCGAGCGCGCTCGCCTTCGGATTTTCGAAGTAAAAGCAGTTGTAGCCGAGGATCGCGCCCTCGGGCGTGAAGTCCTTCTTCAGCGCCTCGTGCACGCCGCCGCCGGTCGTGAGCACGAACTTCGTCGACTTCGTCAAGCCGGCGGCGTGCGCCTGCTTCATGAAGATCGGCGTGTCGCCCGCCCAGTGGCAGGAAAAGACGAGATCGGGCTTGGCCTGCACGAGCGTGGCCACGTGCGACGTGAAATCCGTGGCGCCGAGCTTGGGCCAGAGCTCGCTCACGACGGAGACCTCGATCCCGTACTTCTTCATGATCGCAAGGAACGCGGCCCAGTTGTCTCGTCCGTACGAATAGTCGGGATTGATGCCGGCGACCGTCTTGAACTGCCCCTTCCACCGCCGCGCGGTCAGGATGGAGGCCATGACCGCCTCGCATTCGTTGTCGGTGGAGCGGAACGAGTACTTCGGCTTCGGCATCGATTCCTCGACACCTTTTTGTGTGGTGGCGTCCCAGGCGAGCCAGATGGTCTTCATCTCCTCCGCGGCCGGGCCGAGCGCGAGCCCGACGCCGGTGGAGATCGCGCCGGTGACGGCGTCGACCTTGTCGGAGAGCGCCAGCTTACGGAAGCGCTCGACGGTGTCCTTCGGGCTCGACTCTTCTTCGATGACCAGCTCGATCTTCCGTCCGAGGATGCCACCGGCGGCGTTGACCCGGTCCGTGGCGAACTGGACGCCGCGCAGCCCCGACTCGCCGACCGGGGCCAGCACGCCGGCCTTCGCGGCCAGGACCCCGATCCGAACGGGTCCCGCCTGAGCCCGCGCGGGTGCCGCATCGAGAGGCAGGGCCCCGACGACAGCGGCAGCGCCCGAGACCTTCAAAAAACGTCGACGAGTCAAGCGCATGCGCTCCTCCTTGAGTAGTCCGACGGCGGCGTCGGGCCGGTCATTGTAGCCTGCGGCCGCGCGCGGATGCTATAGTCGGCGCGTTCCCACTCGCGATCCGCCGGGGGAGACTGTGTACGTCAGGTTTTGGGGCACCCGCGGCTCCATCGCCGCGCCCGGTGCCAGCACGGCGCGCTATGGCGGCAACACCTCGTGCACCGAAGTCCGGACGCCGGACGGCACGTTGATCGTGCTCGACTGCGGCACGGGCGCCCGGGAGCTCGGGCTGCATCTCACGCAAACGCTGAAGCCGCCGATCCACGTGCATCTGTTCATCGGCCACACACACTGGGACCACATCCAGGGGTTCCCGTTCTTCGTCCCGGCCTTCATCCCGGGCGTCGAGCTCAGCGTCTACGCGCCGCTGGGCTTCCAGCAGAGCCTCGAGGAGGCGATGGCGGGGCAGATGGAGTATTCGTACTTTCCCGTCAAGCTCCGCGACCTGCGCTCGCGGCTGCATTTCACCGAGCTCGAAGAGGGCTTTTTCCGCGTGGGCGACGTGCTCGTCGAGACGCAGTACCTGAATCACACCGCGCCCACGATCGCGTACCGCATCACCAGTCAGGGCACCACGCTGGCGTACGTCGCCGACCACGAGCCGTTCTGGAAGCCGGACGAGGGAGGCCTGCAGCACCCGGGCGACCAGCGCCACGTCGCGTTCATGAAGCATGCGGACCTGGTGATTCACGACGCGCAATACACCGACGAAGAGTATCGCCAGCGCGTCGGCTGGGGGCATTCACCGATCGAGTACGCGATCGACGTGGCTATGGATGCCGGCGTTCGACGCCTCGCCCTTTTTCATCACGACCCCACGCACGACGACGCCGTCATGGAGCAACTCGAAGCTTCGGCGCAGGCGCGGGCTCGTGCGGCCGGCTCGAGCCTCGAGGTATTTGCGGCGCGTGAAGGCGTGCACCTGAGGCTCGCCGGCGACGGGCGCGCGGCGCCCGTGTCCGAGGTGTCGGCGTTGCGGCGGCGGAGCGTGGCGGGCGCCCGCATCCTCGTCGTCAGCGGCGACGACGCGCAAGTGATGGCGATCGAGGACATGCTCGCCGACGACGGCATGGTCGCGCTGCCGGTCCGCGACATGCAGGCCGCGGTCACGCGCGGGACGGAGCATATGCCGGACCTCGCGATCGTGGACGCCGATCTGCCGCTCGCGGAGGGCGTCAGTCTGATTCCCGACTTTCGCGCGCGCTTGAACCGCCCGAGCTTCCCGATCGTGCTCCTGGCCGATCGACCGGACGGCGCCGCTGACGGCGGCCGCAGCGGTGCCACCGACTATCTGGCGAAGCCGTACAGCCCGCCCATGCTGCGGGCGCGCGTCCGCGCGTGGCTGGCGCGTAGCGCGGCGGCGCTCGATGGTTCGGCCGGCGCCGAGCAGGCGGGCGTCGCCGCCACAGCGTCGCAGGACCGAGTCAGCACGCGCACATTGCTCTCGAGCATCCTGTCGTCCATTCCGCTTTTCAAGAAGTGCACGCCGTCGCAGCTCACGCGGCTCGTGCGACACGCGAGCGAGGAGGTCTATCCTTCCGGCCACGTCGTGATGCGTCAGGGCGAGGCGTCGGACAGCGTCTGGGTGCTGCTGTCCGGCCGTGTGCGCGTGGTGGAAGCCATGGCCGACGGACAGGCCGAGTTGCTGCTCGGCGAGCTGGGCCGCGCCGAAGTGTTCGGTGAAGTCGGCATCCTGCGCGACCAGCCGCGTGCGGCCACGATCATCGCGGTGGAGCGCACGCACTGCCTCGTGTTGCAACGCCCCGATTTCATCGCGGTACTGCAGCAATCACCCGAGCTCGCGAACGCGCTGCTCCGCGTCGTGGCGGGACGTCTTTACGACGCCGACCGGAAGCTCGCGCGCTATGCGCCGGACCCGCTCACGGGCCTCGCCAGCCGCCGCGCGTTCTACGATCAGTATCGTCGGCTCGCCGCGGGCGCGCGGCGTCGCAAGAACGGGGTGCTGCTGCTGACGCTCGACGTCGTCAGGCTCAGATCCGTCAACGACAGCTTCGGCTACGCGCTCGGCGACGAGATTCTCCGAACGGTCGCCGACGCGCTCGTTGAATCGACGCGTACGACCGATCTCGTTGCACGGCACGGCGGCGACGAGTTCGCCGTCCTGTTGCTCGACGCCATGCCGCAGGACGTGGAGACTGTCGTGGCGCGCGTCCGGGACAAGCTCGCGACGCTCGCCGTGCGGCGCCGGGTGCCGGTCCCCATCGAGTGCTCGATGGGGATTGCGTGGAGCGCATCGCCGCCCGAGAACGCCGAGGAGCTGCTTCGCGAGGCCGACCGCGACATGCAGGAGCGACGCACCGCGGGCGAGAGTTAGCGCAGGGCGCGGGCCTGGACGGGGCCCGGCACGCCTGGGCCGGTCGATCGAGGGGATGGTGTCTTCCCCGCAAGACCCGTGTTTCGGGTACTGCGTCGGACCCGGCTGAACATCGGTGCACCATGACAGGCGCGACGCGGCGTCGATTTGCGTGGTCGAGCGGGGAAACACCATCCCCTCGATCGGTCGGCCTTGGCGTGTTGGCGCCTCGGTCAGCGCGCGCGCCGGCGACGCTCGACGAATGCCCGGACGCGCTCGCGCGCCGCGGCGCCCGTCCTGAGCGCGGCGCCGTAGGCGGCCGCCTCTCCGGCCGGCTTGCCGGTTCGAATCGCCGCAACGATGGCCTTCGTGGCGGCGAGGCCCTCGCGCGGTGATTTCGCGATCTCCGTCGCCCATGTCGTCGCCGTCTCCGTCAGCGTTGGCGAGGCGACCACGCGATTCACCAGGCCGAGCCGCAACGCTTCCGTCGCGTGCAGCGTCCGTCCCGTCAGCAGCAGGTCCCGGCCATGACCGCCGCCCAGCACGTCGAGCAGGCGCGCGATACCGTACGAGGGATTGAAGCCGAGCGTGACCTCGGGCAGGCCCAAGCGCGCGCGGTCGGAAGCGATCCGCAGATCCTGCGCGACCGCCAGCATGAGACCGCCGCCGAGCGCGTGGCCCTCGATCACGGCAATCGTCACCTGTGGCAGCGCGGTGAAGCGTTGCATGATCGCGGCCCATCGGTGCGAGAGCGCCTCGGCATCGGCCGGAGTGAGGTCGTCCATCTCCCCGATGTCGTTGCCGGCGCAGAACGCGCGCCCACGGCCGGTGACGAGAACGACGCGCGTGTCGTCCATGGCCGTCAGGCGATCGAGCGCCGCCTCCAGACCGTCGGCCATCGGGCGGTTCAGCGCATTGAGCGCCTCGGGTCGATCGAGCGTCAGGCGGGCGACGCCCTCGGCGGCGGGTTCGACGACGACGAGCGTGCTCATCCGTCGGTGCGCCGCCGGCGCAGTGCCCATCCGGCGACGCCGAGCGCGACCGCGCCGAGTCCGACCGCAACGCCGGCCGCCGCGGGCCAGAAGTTCGTCCCAAACACCGCGACCTTCGAGAACGGCGAGCGCAGCGCCCCCGGCGGCGGGACGCCATCGAGCAGTTGCTCGACGATCGCCATCGCCTCGGTCATCAGCACTTCGGTGGCCGTACGCGCGAACGATGGGTCGGCGAGTGCGGGATGCCCGACGTAGCCGCGTCCGCCGTCGCGGACGGCGTAGTTCGGGCGCACGCGTTCCGGCCACGAGTACGTCGCCGGCGGCAGCGTGCGGTACGACGCATCCACGAGATCGGGCCGGAGCAGGAGCATGAGCGACGTCTCCCACCAGCCGCCGTGCGCGTCTTCCGCGAAGGCGCGGCGCTCATCGGCGGTGAGGGCGCGGCCCAGGCCCGCGGCGATCTTCTCGACGTACCGGCCGCGCATGAATTGCCAGGCGAGATGGCCGGTGAATGAGGCCATGGTGATACCGTGGCGCCGCGAGACGATCCCGGCCGCTTCTTCCAGCGCCGCGAGATGGCCGGGCCCGGCGTGGCCGTTGGCGATCAAGATGTAGCGAAACCCCGCCCGGGCCAGCGCGCTTCCATAGTCGACGAGCGTGTCACGCACGACGCGCTGACGGACCGAAATGGTGCCGACGCTCTCGAATGTGAACGAGCCGAGAGGCAGCGTCGGAGCCAGCACCACGTCCCAGCCGGGACGCGCGGCCACGATCCGATCGGCGACCGCCTCGGCAAAGTGCCGCGCGGCGAACGCGTCGACGCCCACGGGCAGATGCGGCCCGTGGGTCTCGAGCGGGCTGATCGTGAGCACCATCACCGTCCGCGCGCGATCGAGCGCATCGAGGGCGGGCGTGGACATTTCTTCGAGCCGGTGGACGCTCAAAAGCTGCTCCCCCTGGTCGCGGCGAGCCATTCGTCCTTGGCGCGCTCGAGCTCGGCCACGATCGCCTCGCGCTCGGCGATGAGCCGGCGCGCCGCAGCCTCGTGCGTGACGCGCAACAACGCCCAGCGCAGGCGACCGCGCACGCGGCCCGCGCCCGACAGATAACGATACGCGATGAGTCCGGACACCGGGAGCGATAGCGCGAACAGCGCGGCGATCGTGCCGCCGGCCGCGCGAAACACCAGCCAAATCTCGAGCCCGTAGAACAGCGGAAACGCGACCACCGACGCGAGCAGCCGCACCGTCGCGTAGTCGGTTTCCTTGTGCGCCATGCGCCGCGCCAGCCATCGCGGCCCGAGATACGGCACGGCGTTCACGACCGTGCCGTAGACGAAGAGCGGCAAGCCGACGACGGCACGCCACGAGGCGATCACACGGCGCCGCGTCGGCACACGTTCGCCCCGCCCGCGGACGGTCTCGTCGCGGAGGCGGTGCTGTGCGAGCAACGTGCGGTACGTGCGAATGCGCTGCCACATCGCTTCGACGCGCGCGGGCTCGCGGGCCTTGAACCATCCGATGGCGTCCACGATCGAGCGCGACAGCCGCACGAGGTCGACGCCGCGCGGACCCACCCCGCGTGCCTCCATCACCTCGCGCGCGAGCACGTCCCGGTACAGCGCCTCGATCGCCTGCAGCAGCCGCGCGTCGTCGATGCGCTCGACGTTGACGACCTCCCGCTCCATGGCCTGCTGGAGGTCGCGCGTGAGCGCGTCCACGGCCTTGACGGGGTCGTCTCGATACACCGCGGCATAGGCGTGCAGCGGCAGGGCCGAGCCGAACGAGACCAGCACGCGCGCGCGGAACGACTTGCGCGCCTCGAAGGTCAGGCCCACGGGCAGCATCTTGAGCGTGTGCGGGTGCGCGCACTCCCACGCGAGCGCGATCCGCGCCGCGCCCGTCTTGAGGCGCTGCACGCGCGCCTCGGCGTGCGTCGTGCCCTCCGGATAGATCGCGACGAGAGCGCCGCGCTCGAACGCGTCATTGCACGCCGCGAACGTGTTCGCGTTGCGGTCGGGTGTAGCCGCGTCCGCGTGCTCGGGTCGAGTCGCGGGTGGCCCGTCCGAGATGGGGCGCGCCGAGGCAGGCGGAGGCTCGTCGTGACGCGCCGAGTGACGCGGACGTTCGTCCTGTTTTCTCCAGACGGGGATCGCGCCCGCGGCAAGGAGGAACCGGGCGACGAGCGCGTTGCGGAAGAGCGCGGCGGTGGCGAGGTAGTGCACCTTGCGAGGCACGGCGACGCCGACCACGAGCGAGTCGATGAAGTTGTTCGGATGGTTGATGCAGAGCAGCACGGGCCCGCCGTCCGGCACGCGCTCGGGATGGCGCACGTCGAGGGCCTTGAAGAAGAACCAGACCCAGAAGCGCGCGACCGCGCGCACGGCGCGATAGAACGCGTCCATCTCCGCGCGCGGCGTCATGCGGTATGATCCGCGCCGTGCTCGAGCGCCTCGCGGATCTCGTCAATGCCGACGCCGCCCTCGTGCGACGCGGGCGCTACCTGTCGACGCGCTTTCTCGTGGCGACGGGGCCGGTCACCTGGCTCGTGACGGTGCACGAGGGGCGCGTGACGGCGCTCGAGCGCGGGCCGTTCCTGCTGCGCGACTGGGCGTTCGCCGTGCGTGCGTCCGAAGAGGCGTGGCGCCGCTTCTGGGAGCCCGTGCCGCCGCCCGGCTATCACGACCTGTTCGCCCTCACCAAGGGCGGCCACGCCACCATCGAGGGGGACCTCCGGCCGCTGATGGCGAATCTGCGCTACGTGAAAGACATCCTCGCCAAGCCGCGCGGGAGCGCGTGAGTGGCCGAGCTCGAACCGATCGTCGGCCGCTACATGCGCCTGTCCCTCGGCGGGCGCGCGCACCGCGTGTACTTCGAGGAAGCGGGCAGCGGCATCCCGCTCGTCTGCCTTCACACGGCCGGCGCCGACGGACGACAGTTCCGACATCTGATGAACGACGCCGACGTCACCCGGCACTTCCGCGTCCTCGCGTTCGATATGCCGTGGCACGGCAAGTCGCTGCCGCCCGTCGGCTGGCAGGACGAGGAGTATCGCCTCACGACGCGCGGCTACGTGGAGCTCATCCGCGCGTTCATCGCGGCCCTCGACCTGACCCAACCCGTCGTGCTCGGCTGCTCGATCGGCGGCAAGATCGTGCTCGAGCTCGCGCGGCTGCACGCGCGCGAGTTCCGCGCGCTCATCGGGCTCGAGTCCGCCGCCTATCAGGCGCCGTGGTACGACGACACCGGCTGGCTGCACCGCCCGGACGTCCATGGCGGGGAAGTCGCGGGCGCCCTGATGTCGGGGCTCATTGCGCCGCAGAGCCCGAGCGAGACGCGGTGGGACACGCTGTGGATGTACATGATGGGCGGCCCCGGCGTCTTCAAGGGCGATCTGTTCTTCTATCGCACCGATGGCGACTTTCGCGATCGCGTCGGGGAGATCGACACGACACGCTGCCCCCTGTTCCTGCTGACCGGCGAGTACGACTTCTCGTGCACGCCGGATGACACGGCGCGGACGGCGGCCAAGATCGCGGGCACCCGCGTCACGATCATGCGGGAGATCGGCCACTTCCCGATGAGCGAGCATCCGGCGCAGTTTCGGCGGTACCTGCTGCCGGTGCTGGACGAAATCCGCGCGCGCGGCTGAGCGCGCGCGCGTCATCCGCGCTTCTCCGCGAAGCCTCGCAGCAGCGCGGCGAAGTCGTCGACGACGAGCTGCTCGGCCCAGTCCGCGGCTTCCGAGTCGGCGCCGTACGCCTCGCGCATGAAGTCGATCGCCTCGCGCTTGCCGTCGAACCGACGCCAGACGTGGCCGGCGCCGCCACCCGGACGTCGCAGATGAAACACGGGGTCGCCCGGGGACTGCGGCTCATACGAAATCCGCTCGCCGAATCGGTCGAGCGTGATCCATGCCACGGCAATCCCGTGCATCGACAGCACGCGCGCGCGTATGGACTCCTCGCGAGGCAACGACTCGACGTCGCAGAGCCGCGGACCATAAAAGATGCGGACCGCCTCGTCGACGACCGCGAGACGCACGCGCATCGGCCGCTCATTCGCCTCGTCCAGCAGGCGTCGCGAGTCCTCGCCGACCCAGAAGGCGCCACCGCCGTCGCGATCCGCCCAGGCTTCGACCACCGAGCCTTTGGGCACCCGTGCGCGACGCCGCACCATCTCGTCGGCGTCGCGCATGAGGTAGAGGCGCCCCATCGCTCAGGCGGCGCGCGTCATGGAACCCGAACGAATCCTTCCATCAGGCGTCGCGCGGTGCGGTAGACGGTCACGCGCTCCGCCCACGGCGCACCGTCGCGGCTCGTGACCGCGGCGTCGAGTGGCAGCACGCCGGAGGCGTGGCCGAGGTTGACGTCGCGGTGGCCCGCCCCGCGCGCCAGACATTCGTTGACGACGGTGCCCTCGATCCGCGCGGCGACGGCAAGGCACATGGCCGACGTCAGCGGGAACGCGTGGTGACAGTTGCCCATCGAGATCGCGCGTGCGAGCACGTCGTAATCGCCCGCGGCGTGACGCACACCGTCGAGCCCGACGTAGTCGGCGGCCGCGGCCACGAACGCGATCTTCGGCGCCGACGCGCTCGGCCGAAGGCCCATGCGCATCGCCGCCTCCACGCGGATCTTCTCGAGGCGCGCCATGACGTCGGAATTCGCATCGACCGCCTGCGGCGTTTCCGCCGCGGTGAGCCCGACGTCACGCGCGCGAACGAACACGAGCGGATTCGTCGCGTCGACGCACGAGGCGTCGATGCCGGCAATGACATCGCGCGGGCGCCCCGTCGGCAGCAATCGACCGGTGCCGGCGCCGCCGGGGTCGACGAAATCGAGCGCAATGCGAGCCCCACGCCCCGCGACGCCGGCGAGATCGAAGTCGCCGTCGACGGCGGCCTCGCCGTCGCGGACCGGTACGTGGGCCAGAATGATCTTCTTCGTATTCGTGTTGTGGACCCGCACGAGCGTCTCGCCCTCGCGCGCGGCGACCAGCCGCTCGTCGATCGCGAACGGGCCGATGGCCGACGAGCAGTTGCCGCAATTGCCGTCGTATTCGACCACCGGCGACTTCACGTCGACCTGCGCAAACGTATAGTCGACGTCGGCGTCGGGATGGCTCGGCGCGCCGACGATGCACGCTTTCGAGAGCGACGAGATGCCGCCGCCGAGGCCGTTGAGCTGCCGGCCATACGGATCGGGGCTGCCGAGGGCCGCGAGCAGAATGCGATCGCGCGAGGGACCGGGAGCCGGCAGGTCGTCGGCGTGGAACACGAGGCAGCGGCTCGTGCCCCCGCGCATGTACACCGCCCGGATTCGCCGTTGGGTCACGCGTGTCGTCCTTTCGTGTGCGCGAGCAGGCCACCCGCGAGCAGGATGTCGCGTTCGCGCGGCGTGAGCACGCAGGACGCCGTGAACGCGACGCCCGTGCGCGTGTTCACCACCCGCACGCGAGTCCCGGCCTCCAGAGAGCCGCGCAAGTTGTCGAGCCGCAGCCGATCGTCGCGCTCCACACCGTCGTACGCCGCCGGATCGTCGAAGGTCAGGGGCACGACGCCCCAGTTCACGAGGTTCGCGCGATGGATGCGCGCGAATGATTTGGCGATGACCGCGCGCACGCCAAGATGCATCGGCGCGATCGCGGCGACCTCGCGCGACGAACCCTGGCCGTAAAGCTCCCCGCCCACGATGATGCTGCGACCCGCAGCACGGGCGCGCCCCACGAACTCGGCATCGACGTACTTGAACGAGAACTCCGCGATGGCGGGGACGTTCGAGCGAAACATCAGCGCCGCGGCGCCGGCGGGTGAGATGTCGTCCGTCGAGATCTTGTCGCCGAGCTTCAGCAGCACGGGTGCCTCGAGCGCGGTCGCGACCGGCTCCCCGAGCGGAACCGGCTTGATGTTCGGGCCGCGCACAACCTCGCCACCGCCGTCCGGCGGCACGAATCCGACGTCGGACGCCGCGAACCGCTCCGGCAGCGTCACCCGCGCTTCGGCGCCGAGGGTGCGCGGATCGGTGATCACCCCGGTCACGGCGGACGCGGCCGCCACCAGCGACGAGCAGAGGTAGATCGCGTCGTCCTTCACCCCGCTGCGTCCGGCGAAGTTTCGGTTGAACGCGCGCAGGCTGCGCGTGCCGGCGGCGGGGACGTGGCCGAGCCCTGCGCACGAGCCGCAGCTCGGCTCGGAGACGAGCACGCCGGCGGCGAGCAGGTCGGCGAGCAGCCCCTCGCGCGCCATCGTTTCGAGAATCCGATGACTGCCCGGAAACAGCACGAACGACAGCGAGGGATGCACGCGCCGGCCGCGAATCACGTTCGTCACGGACGCCATGTCGTGCCACGAGCCGTTCGTGCAGGAGCCGACGGTGACCTGCTCGATCGGCGTCCCCGCGACCTCTTCCACCGGCACGACGTTGTCCGGCGAGCCGGGCTTGGCGACGAGCGGCGTGATCGCCGACAGATCGAGCTCGATGTGCTCGTCGTACTCGGCGTCGTCGTCCGCCTGCACTGGTCGCCATGCATCACCACGGCCCAGGCGGGTGAGGAACGAGCGCGTGACCTCGTCGCTCGGGAACACGCTGGTCGTCAGCGTCAGTTCCGCGCCCATGTTCGCGATGGTCATGCGCTGCGCGGCGAGCAGGGTTGCGACTCCGGGCCCAGCGTATTCGAAAATCTTGCCGTTACCACCGCGCACCGAGTACCGGCGCAGCAGCTCGAGGATCACGTCCTTCGCGGTGACCCATGGCGAGAGCCGTCCCGTCAGCCACACGCGGACGACCGCGGGCATCGTGAGGAAGTACGGGCCTCCGCCCATGGCGACCGCGACGTCGAGCCCACCCGCCCCGATGGCGAGCATGCCCGCGGCGCCGCACAGCGGCGTGTGACTGTCGCTGCCGAGCAGGAGCTCGCCGGGCACGGAGAACGTCTCCATGTGCACCTGATGGCAGATGCCGTTGCCCGGCTTGCTGAACACCGCGCCGTATTTGCGCGACGCCGCCTGCATGTAGCGATGATCGTCGGAGTTGCGCGAATCGACCTGGTACACCTGGTGATCGATGTAGGTGACGACGCGGTTCGGCACGACGCGCGGGAAACTCATCGCCTCGAATTGCAGCCACGACTGGATACCGTTGGTGTCCGTCAACAAGACTTGATCGGCGCGCAGACCGATCTCCTCGCCGGCCACGGGCTTGCCCGCGACGAGATGCGCTTCGATGAGTTTGCGTGTGAGGCTCAGGGGCATGTGCGCTCTACCGAATCGTTGTAGCGGGGGCCGCTTACACGGCTAGGGCCGTGGGTGGCCTGCTCGAGATGGCGCCCGGCTCCGTGCACGATCAACGCTTACTCATATCCACAAAAGGTCGGCGGGTGGGGCCGACGTACTCGGCGCGCGGGCGGATGAGCCGGTTGTCGTCATGCTGCTCGACGATGTTGGCGCTCCAGCCCGCAATGCGGCCGGCCGCGATCACCGGCGTGAACAGGTCCACCGGGATGCCGAGCGAGTAGAAGAGCGGCGCGGAATAGAAGTCGACGTTCGGGATCAGACCTTTCGCGCGGCCGATGCGGTCGTGCAGCTTCACGGCCATCTCGTACCACTTGAACTGCCCCGACTCGCGACACGCCTGCTCGGCCATGCCTTTGAGAATGGCCGCGCGCGGATCGCCGGCCTTGTACACGCGATGGCCGAAGCCCATGAGACGGCGCTTCTCGGCGAGCGCCTTCTCGGTGAAGGCATCCACGTTGGCGACCTCGCCGATCTCCATCAGCGTGCGCATGACGGCTTCGCCGGCGCCGCCGTGCAGCGGTCCCTTGAGCGCGCCGACGCCGCCGGCAACCGCGGAGTGCATGTCCGATTGCGTCGACACGATCGTCCGCGTGGTGAACGTGGAGGCATTGAGCTCGTGCTCGGCGTAGAGCGTGAGGCTCGCATCGAACGCCTTGACCGCCGCCGTGCCCGGGCGCTGGCCGCTCAGCATATAGAGGAAGTTCGCCGCATGGCCGAGCCCGGCGACCGGCGAAACCGGATCCTGGCCGCTGCGCACGCGGTGGTGGGCGCAGATCGCCGTAGCGATCTGGCTCGTGAGGCGAATCGCCTTGCGCACGTTCGCCGCGTGAGAATTGTCCGTAGCGTCCGGATCGGACATGCCGAGGATCGCAACAGCGGCCTGCAGCACACGCATCGGATCGGTGGCCTTCGGCATGAGCCGAAACGCCTGGACGAGCTCACGCGGGATCTCACGCGCCGCGGACAGCGCGACGGTGAAGCCGTCGAGCAGTGCGGCCTTCGGCAGCTCCCCGTGCAGCAGCAGGTACGTCACTTCTTCGAACGTCGCCTTGCGCGCGAGCTCGTCGATGTCGTAGCCGACGTAGGCGAGACGACCGTTCTTGCCGTCGAGATCGCACAGGCGCGTCTCGGCCGCGACGACGCCCTCGAGTCCACGGATCAGCGTGCTGTCTTCCTTGCTCATGCTCGATCCTCTTGCCGCCGGAATAGGTCTCGACGGTATACCGCCGCCCCGAGGCCCGCAAGCACGCGGCGCGCGTCCTGACGTCGGTGGAGAGGCGCGGCGAAGGAGGAGGCTAGCGACGCTTGCGGTCGGGCTCGCGGCCGACATCGGTGCGGCCGGGGCGATCGGCTTGCGTGTCGTCGGGCGAGAAGCACGTGCCGGAGGTCGGCATCCGGTTGCAGTCGCGGCGCGCGGCCTCGGCGGCGGGACCCTGCAGCTTCTTGGCGCGCGCGAGGCACTCCGCCTGCGGGTTGCACGTGTACGGCTTGCCGTTGCCGCCGTCGCGGCCGCCGGCGTAGGCGAGGGGCGGCGTGGCGACGATGAGCATCAACGCGACGGCGACGAGCGCAGCGGTCATGCGGTCATTGTCCTCGAACCGTGTGACGCCTGTCGAGTGATCGATATTCAACCACCGTCGACGCGCTACGTCGGTCGGCGCACGCCAAACACGGGGAACACCGTCTCCGCGAACGCGTGCAGCGCATCCCAATCGTACGGCCCTTCGCGAAACGCGATGTTCACGCGGACGCACCCGGCGTCGCGAAACCGCATGAGCATCGGGAGCACCTCCTTCGGGGTGCCGCGCAGGAAGCCGTCGCGCGGGTCCTTGCCGAAGTGCGACTGGAAGATCTGCTCGCCGCGCGCCGCGCCGTTGGCGTCGGCGCCGAGGTAGAAGCCGAGGTTCACCGTCCGCGCAATCGTCTTCGGATCGCGCCCTTCCGTCTCGCACCAGCGGTCGAGCACGCGCCCTTTGGCGGTCCATTCATCCGGGCCGATGTAGGGCGCGTTCCAGCCGTCGGCGTACTTCGCCGCCGCGCGCAGCGTGCGCTTCTCGCCGCGTCCGCCGATCCAGATCGGCACGCGCGGCTGCAGCGGCTTGGGATTGTTCGGCGCGTTCTCGAGCCGGAAGTGCGTGCCTGAGAAGCTGGCTCGTCGCGACTCCGTGTCGAACAGCATGCGCATGACCTGGGCGTATTCCTCGAGCATGTTTTCACGCACGCCGATGCGCGGCCACGCATAGCCGTACGCCTTCGCCTCCGCCTCGTGCCAGCCCGCGCCGAGGCCGCAGTCGACGCGGCCGTGGGAGAGATGATCGATGGTCGTGAGGGACTTGGCGTGCAGGCCGGGATTGCGGTAGGCGACGCAGTACACGAGCGCGCCGAGGCGCACGTGTCGCGTCTCGACGGCCGCCGCCGTCAGCGTGCTGATCGCCTCGAAGCAGTCGATCTCCCCGCCGCGCGGGGGCGACTCCTGAAAGTGATCGGAGACGGAGAACCAGTCGAAGCCGGCGCTGTCGGCGAACTTCCACAGCCGGCGCATTTCCTCGAGCGGACCGCCCATGTGACCGATATGGATGCCGAAGCTCATCGACATCGCGCGCCTCAGCTGAACGACGGATCGACGCGGACGTCGATCAGCATGGGGCCGCCGCTGGCGAGCGCGCGGCCCACGGCCGGCCCGACGTCGGCCGCCTTCTCCACCCGCTCGCCGGCCACGCCGAGCGAGCGCGCGAGGCCGACGTAGTCGATCGCCGGATCGACGAGGTCCATCGCCACGTACGTGTCGTCCTCGGCGGAGAAGCCCTTGAGCGCCTTCGTGCGCTCCTTGAGGATCCGATACGAGCCGTTGTTGATGATGACGTACACGATGGCGAGCGATTCGTGCGCCGCCGTCCACAGCGCCTGCGCGGTGTACATCGCGCTGCCGTCGCCGACGAGCGCGAGCACCGGCCGACGGGGTAGCGCGAGCTTGACACCGAGCGCCGCGGGGAGGCCCCAGCCGATGCCTCCGCCGCGGAGGCTGAAGAACGACTTCGCGTCCGCGCAGCGGAAGAAGTTGCGGATGCCGGGCGACGACGAGATGGCCTCGTCGACGATGACCACGTCGTCGGGCACCACCTGCGAGACGGCGTGAACGAGCGCGAGCGGCGCCATCGGCGACTTCCGGGCGTCGTCCGCGGCGCGTCGCGCGAGGTCGTCGCGCTCGCGCGCGTGCTTCGCCATGAGCGCCTCGCGGCGCTTGCCCGCGTCGGGGTGACCGGTCTTCCCGGCGTGCCGGCGGACGGCCTCACACAGCTCGGGCAGCGACGCCTTGGGGTCGCCCTGGATCGCAACGGTGGCGGGATAGTTCTTGCCGAGCTCCCACGGATCGACGTCGAGATGCACAACGTCGAGACCCGGCGGCATGGGGTCCACGTCAGAGGGCAGCGAGAGCGTGAACAGATCGCCACCCACCGAAAACAGCAGGTCGTGGCGCATGAGCAGACCTTTGATGCCGGGACCGAGCCGCGGCATCGATCCGGCATAGAGTGGGTGCGTGAACGGAAAGCTGCACGTCGACGACACACCCTCGAGCATCACGGGCGCGCCGATGAGCTCGGCAAGCGCGACGAGCTCCGCCAGCGCATCGCTGTGCGCGACCGCGTCGCCGGCCACGATGAGCGGCGCGCTCGCGGCGACGAGCCGCCGCGCCGCCTCGTCGACGGCGGCGCGATCGCCGACCAGGCCCGGCGCCACGCGCGTTGGCGCGAGCAGATCGAGGTTGTCGCGCTCCGCGTTCAGCACGTCGACGGGCAGTGACAAGAACACGGGCCCGCTCGGCTGTGCCAGCGCGGTCTTGACGGCACGACGAACGATGCGCGGCAGGTCCTCGAGGCGGCGCGCCTCCGTCGACCATTTCACGTATGGCGTCGCGACCGGTGGCAAGTCGGACCAGAGAATCGGCTCCGTCACCGTGAAGCATTGATCGTGCTGTCCGGCCGTGAGGAGCAGCGGCGAATGCGCCTTGTAGGCGTCGTAGAGCATGCCCATCGCGTTGCCGAGGCCCGGTGAGACGTGAACGTTGACGGCGGCAAGGCCGCCATGGGCCTGCGCGTAGCCGTCGGCCATCGAGATCGCGACCGCTTCCTGCAGTGCCAAGACGTAGCGGATGCCGGGCTCGCGGGCGAGGCCGTCCATCAGCGGCAGCTCGGTCGTGCCCGGGTTGCCGAACATCACGGACACCCCCTCGCTTTTGAGAATCTCGAGGAAGGCTTGCTTGCCGGAAATGTATGCCATGGCGGGGGATCATAAACCTCGCCGTGAGTTGATTCCAGCCCGGCTGCCTGCGATGCTCTCGCCCGTGTCCGACGCCCCGCTGCTGCTCGCCGCACGCCTCAAGCCGACGCCCTTCACCCCCGTGTGGCTCATGCGTCAGGCGGGTCGTTACCTGCCGGAGTACCGCGCGATCCGCGCGCGTCATTCGTTTCTGGATCTGTGCCGGACGCCCTCCGCGGCCGCCGAGGTGACGCTGCAGCCGATCGAGCGGCTCGGCGTGGACGCCGCGATTCTGTTCGCCGACATTCTTCTGGTCCTCGAGCCGCTCGGTGTGGGACTGGAGTTTGCGAAGGGCGAGGGGCCGGTGATCCGTCATCCGATCCGGACCGAGGCCGACGTCGCGCGGCTTGCGCCGATCGACGTCGCGAGCGCCATCGGGTTCGTGTTCGAGACGGTCCGGCTCGTCAGGCGCGCGCTGCCGGCGCAGGTGGCGCTCATCGGGTTTGCGGGAGCGCCGTTCACCGTCGCGTCCTACGTCGTCGAGGGCGGCGCGTCGCGCGACTATCTCGCCACCAAGCGGCTGATGCGCGAGGCGCCCGCGGCGTGGCATCGACTCATGACGATCCTCGCCGAGGCGACCGCCGTCTATCTCAATGGCCAGATCGCTGCGGGCGCGCAGGCGGTGCAGGTGTTCGACTCGTGGATCGGCGCGCTCGCGCCCGACGACTACCGCGAGTTCGTGCTCCCGCACACGCGCGCGCTGATCGCGGCGCTCGCGCCCGGCACGCCGGTGATCCACTTCGGCACCGGCACGGCAGGGCTGTTGCCGCTGCTCCGCGAGGCCGGTGGCGATGTCTTCGGACTCGACTGGCGCGTGGACCTCGACGTCGGCTGGCGCGCCGTCGGCGACGATGTCGGCGTGCAGGGCAATCTCGACCCGGTCGCGCTGCTGTCGCCGCCGAAGACATTCGAGCCGGCGGTACGCGCGATCTTGCGCCGCGCGGGCGGTCGGCCGGGCCACATCTTCAACCTCGGCCACGGTGTGCTCCCATCGACGCCGGTGGAGCACGTCAAGGCGCTCGTCGACATGGTGCACGAGCTCTCCGCGCGGTGAGCATCGCCCCGCGTCCGTCGATCGATTCGGTGCTGCTGATCGCTTTCGGCGGACCGACCACGCCCTCCGAGATTCGGCCGTTCCTGGACAACGTCGCGCGCGGTCGCCGCATCCCACGCGAGCGGCTCGACGAGGTGGCGCGCCACTACGAGGCGATGCCAGGCGGCCGCTCGCCTCTCAACGTGCTCACCGAGGCGCAGGCCGCGGGACTGCGCGCGCGACTCCCACGCCGCATGCCCGTGTACGTCGGCATGCGGAACTGGCACCCGTATCTGCACGACACGCTGGCCGCGATGGCGCGGGATGGATGCCGTCGCGCACTGGGCGTCATTCTGTCGGCGTTTCGCTCTGAGGCGTCGTGGGACCGCTACATGACGGACGTCACCGGCGCCGCGGCGCGCGTGGCGGCGCCCCCCGAGGTGGTGTACGCACCGCCGTGGTTCGAGCATCCGCGCTTCATCGCCGCCGTGGCCGATCGCGCGGCGCGAGCGCTGGCGGAAATCCCGCCCGATGCGCGCGACCGCACCCCCATCATCTTCACCGCCCATTCCATCCCGCGCGCGATGGCCGACGTGGCGCCGTACGTCGGCGACTTCACCGCGGCCGCCGATGCCGTCGCGCGCCGGCTCGGACACTCGCGCTGGACGCTGGCCTATCAGAGTCGGAGCGGAGCGCCGCACGACCCGTGGCTCGAGCCGGACGTCGGCGACACGATCCGCGATCTGGCCAAGGCCGGGGAGCAGCGCGTGCTCGTGGTCCCGATCGGGTTCGTGGTCGACCACGTCGAGATCCTGCACGACCTCGATACCGAGGCGCGTGCGATCGCCACGCAGCACGGCCTGGCGTACCATCGCGCGGCGGCCGTGAACGATCACCCGGAGTTCATCGCGATGCTCGGCGATCTCGTTGACGCTGCGCTCGAGCCAACGGCCCCGTGAACCTTGTCATCGTCGGCGGCGGAATCACGGCGCTCGCGGCCGCCCACCGCGCGGTCGAGCTCGCCCGCGAGCGCGGTGTGAATCTGGGGTTGCGCGTCGTCGAAGCGCGGCAACGGCTCGGCGGCACCATCGCGACCGAGCGGGTCGACGGCTTTGTCGTCGAGGCGGGCCCCGACTCGTTCCTGTCGGAAAAGCCCTGGGCGCTCGCGCTGTGCCGCCGGCTCGGTGTGGAAGCACAGCTGGTCCGCACCGACGACCGGTTCCGCAAAGTGCTCGTCTGGTTTCGCGGTCGCCTGCATCCGCTGCCCGACGGCTTCCAGCTTTTGGCACCGACACGGCTCGCACCATTCGCTACCTCGTCGCTGTTCTCGTGGCGCGGCAAGGCCCGCATGG